>Ga0190265_10001815_pt1 | contig 14094 bp, 8 predicted proteins | sample Popmic124T_FD_133135 | JGI IMG/M metagenome (GOLD analysis project Ga0190265, IMG submission 133135) | Populus adjacent soil microbial communities from riparian zone of Indian Creek, Utah, USA - 124 T | ecosystem: Environmental > Terrestrial > Soil > Riparian zone | place: USA: Utah | collected...
CGACTGCCAGTCCTGGTCGGCGATGAAGTAGCGGGCCGAGCCACGCCACTCGTTGGTGCCCCGCTTCGTCACGATGTTGAGCGTGACGCCCGGGGTGGCGAGGGTCGTGTCCGAGCCGCCGGTCGTGACCTGCATCTCCTCGAACGAGTCGAAGTCGAAGTAGGCCGGGCTGGAGCCGAGGGCCGCCATGTCGGTGATCACCACGCCGTCCACCGCCCACACCGACTGGTCGCCGCCAGAGCCGGGACCCGTGTACGTCGACTGCTGGCCGCTCTCGTTGCCGCCCACGTTGACGCGGTCGGTGAGAACGCCGGGGGTCGTCTGCAGGATGGCCCAGGGATCGCGGGCCGTCGGGATCTTCTCCAGCTCCGTCTGGCTGACGGTCGCGCCGGTGGAAATCCGGCGCTCGTCGAGCAGCGGGGACTCGGCCGTGACCGTGATCACGTCCTCGACCGCCGCGTTCATCGTCACCTCGATCTCCGTGTTGCGACCCACGTTGATCTGGATGCTCGGGTACTCGACACTGGAGAATCCTTCCAGCTGCGCATCGAGCCTGTAGGACGCGGGCGACAGACTCAGGAAGCGGAAGCGCCCCTGAGCGTCCGTCACCTGCACCGCCGGAGCACCCTGGCCCGTCAGGGTCACGGTGACACCGGGCAGCGCTGCGCCCTGGTCGTCGACGATGGTGCCGTACAGGTTGCCGGTCTGCAGCTGGGCGAAGCCGGGAACCCCGACCAGGAGCAGAATCGCGGCGACGGCAACCGCCCGTCCCCAAAGATTGATGCTCTTCATATTAGTTGAACCTCCCATGTGTGTTTGATGGGCCCTGCGCTGGACGCGCCAGGCCCTGGACGAACGAAGCGAATGAAAGATCGATTGCGCTCTCTCCAGGCAACACCTCCTTTTCCATCCCCACGAAGGGTGTAGACAAAGCTGCTGAGTGCGGAACTCTAGTAAACATGCCAAGACCGGGTCAAGCAAGTGGGGTGCCACGGAGGCCGGCCGCTGGCGAAGAGAGATAAATCCAGATGCGGCAAGATCTTACAGCACTGCGCCGTATTTGGGAAGGCCCTGGGGAGACGGCCGAATCCAGAGGCTTGAACGAGTTCGATCCAAAATCTTGGAGGAACCTCGAAACCCGCGCCTCCACCCTTCCCACTCTTGCTTTCCCTGCTATATTCATAGTCCCATGACGCACCATCCTTTTCTCCGCCCCCTCCTCCTCGCCGCCCTGACCGCGCTGGCCGCGGCAGGCTGCGAGCAGTACCAGGAGTTCGACTCGGTCGGCCATCTGCGCCAGCAGTTCTCCCAGCAGGTCGGCCCCCAGCTCTCCGCCGATATCGAGATCCCTTTCGAGGTCACCCCCGAGCTGCGCACGAGCCTCGAGCAGCGCATGCGCCAGGCCCCTTCGGAGCGCAGCAAGATCAACGAGGTCCTGCGCTTCATCTTCGAGGACCTGGACCTCGCCTACTCCCTGACCCCCACCCGCAACGCGGTGGACACCTACCGCACCCAGAAGGGGAACTGCCTTTCGTTCGTGAACCTGTTCGTCGGCGTGGCCCGCGAGCAGGGGCTCAACCCCTTCTATGTCGAGGTGACCGACTACCAGAAGTGGAACCATCGCGAAGGCATGGTGGTCAGCCAGGGGCACATCGTCGCCGGCATGTACCTGGAGGGGGAGCTCAAGACCTACGACTTCCTCCCCTACCGCCCCAAGGCCTACCGCGCGTTCAAACCCATCGACGACCTCACCGCATCCGCCCACTACTACAACAACCTGGGCGCCGAGGCGCTGATGGCGGGGGACCTGGAGACCGCCCGCAAGCACCTGGAGATCGCCACCGGCATCGCGCCGCGCTTCGAGAAGGGGGTCAACAACATGGGGGTCTGCCTGGCGCGTGGCGGCCAGCCCGACAAGGCCCTGGAGTGGTACCGGAAGGGGCTGGAGATCACGCCCGACAACCCCATGATCCTGACCAACATGACCCGCCTGTACCAGCAGACGGGCCGCACCCGGGAGGCGGAGGAGCTGCTCGCCCGCCTGGAGTCGAGCAACGAGTCCAACCCCTTCTTCTTCGTCTACCAGGGGGAGATGGCCCTGAGCCGCGGGGAGCACGACAAGGCCGTCGAGTACATGGTCCGTGCCTTGCGCCAGGACAGCGAGCTCCCCGAGATCCACATCGGCTTCGTCAAGATCTATGTTGCGCTGGGCGATCTGGAGAAGGCCCGGCACCACCTGGAACGGGCGCTCAAGCTGGACGCGACCAACCAGGACGCGCTCGCCTACGCCCGCCTGCTCGGACAGTGACGGACGACCGCCGGACCCTCCGCCGCCCCTCCTGCCGCACCCGCGGTTTCCAAATCCCCCTCGCGCTCCTGCTTCTCGGGCCGGCGCTTCCGGCCTGGGGCCAGTCTCCGGGGATCGGGGGGCCGGTGGCGTACGCTCCTCTCCACGGCTTGTTCGCGGCCTCCGAGGGCGAGCGCCGCGCCGCCGCCCGCGCTCTGATCGAGTCCGGAGACGCCGCGCTCGTCCCCGGCCTGGTCGACGCCCTGTTCTTCCTCCCCGGGGCGCGGCGGGCCGAGGCGATCTCCGCCCTCGAGGCCCTCACCGGCGAGCGTGCCGGGGACCGCTACCACGATTGGGTCGAGCTGGTCGCCCGCCGTCCCGGGCTGCGGCCCAGGAAGGGTTACGCGGACTGGAAGGGCGAGCTCTTCGCCCGCGCCGACCCGCGCTACCGCGAGATCCTCCGCGACGGCACGCCCGCGCGGCTCCGCCTGGAGGAGATCGTCTGGGGCGGCGTCCCTCTCGAAGGGATCCCGGCGCTCGACCGGCCCCGGACCGTGCCCGCCGCCCAGGCGGGATACCTGGAGGATGGCGAGCCGGTCTTCGGGGTCAGCCTCCGGGGCGAGCAGCGGGCCTATCCGCTGCGCATCCTCGGCTGGCACGAGATGGTGAACGACGAGGTCGGCGGCGAGCCGGTAACCCTGAGCTACTGCACGCTCTGCGGCTCCGCAGTCCTGTTCGGCACCCGCCGGCAGGGGACCGCGCCGTTCACCTTCGGAACCTCCGGGCTGCTCTACCGGTCCAATAAGCTGATGGTCGACCGCCAGACGGGGACGCTGTGGAGCAACCTGACGGGAGAGCCGGTGCTGGGGGACGTGGCCCGGGACCCCGAGGCCCTGCCCGTCCTCCCCCTGACCCGCACCACCTGGAAGGACTGGCGCACCCGCCATCCGGGCACGACCGTCCTCGCCCTCGACCGCCAGCTCGCGAAGCGCTGGGGCTACGACTACACGCCCGGCGCCGCCGACCGCAAGCGGCGGGGGGTCTCCTTCCCCGGCGGCCCCGCGGGTCCGGACAGCGCCATCCTGGACGGCAAGGAGGAGATCTTCGCCGTCCGCCTGCGGCACCTGGCCAAGGCCTATCCCATGGACGTGGTGCTGCGCGAGAAAGTGATCAACGACCGCCTGGGAGAGAACGATCTGGTCGTGGTGGGGGACTCACAGAGTGGCGCGGTGCGGGCCTACCGGAGCGGCGGACGGACGTTCGCCCCCGGCGCCCGACCGGACGAGCTGGTGGACGGCAGCGGAGTCCGGTGGACCGCGGGCGAGGAGTCGCTCGTACCCTCAGGCCCCGAGGCGTTCGCTCCCCTGGAAAGAATTCCCGGCCACCAGGCGTTCTGGTTCGGCTGGTATTCTTTCTTCCCCGGCTCCGAGCTGTATCGGGGCGCGGGGCATGATTCCAAGGCCTCGGCAGGCGAGCAGCACGGTCATTCAAGGAGGCTGAGATGAGCCCGGTCAGACGTATCCCGCGATCCCTCCTTCCGCTTCTCCTCCTGGCCTCCGCCTCCGCGGCGCAGATCGCGGAGCAGACGTTCGAAGACACCTCGCAGGTCGTGGCGGTGGAGGTGCCGGTCAACGTCGTGGACCGCGACGGCCAGCCCGTGCGCGGCCTCACCGCCGATGACTTCGAGCTCTACGACGCCGGCACCCGGCAGAAGGTCACCGGCTTCGAGGTGGTCGACCTCAAGGTGCAGCAGTCGTCGACCGGCCAGGCTCCGCTGGATTTGGAAGAGATCGTGCAGCCGCCCGCGCGCCGCCACTTCCTCTTCCTGTTCGACCTCTCCTTCTCGACGCCGACCGCGACCCTCAAGGCACGGCTGGCGGCGCGGGAGTTCCTGCTCTCGGCGCTCCACCCCACCGACCTGGCGGCGGTGGCGACCTACTCGGTGGAGCACGGGCCGCAGCTCGTGGCCACGTTCACGCCCGACCGCTCGCAGCTCGCCCGGGCCATCGACACCCTGGGCATGAAGCGGACCTACAAGGACGGCTTCCGGCAGGACCCCCTGAAGCTGATGCTCGAGGCCCCGATCTCGGCCCAGCTCGACATCGCCACCAACGCCGGCCGGGGTCCGGACTTCAAGGCGCAGGAGGAGCAGGCCGCGATGGAGTACATCCAGGCCATCAGCAACGTGGCCGAGCGCGACGAGCGCACCTTCGAGCGCAGCCGCATCACCACCTTCACCAAGGCCCTGGGCGGCATGGCCAGGACTCTCAACTCGGTCCCCGGCCGCAAGCACGTCGTGCTCTTCTCCGAGGGCTTCGACAGCAAGCTGCTGATGGGCCGCACCGACGTGGGCAGCGCGGAGGCGCAGGCGGACGACCTCAACGCCTTCCGCGGCCGGCTGTGGATGAACGACAACGACCAGCGCTACGGCAACACCGGGCTGCAGGGCGACGTCAACCGGATGCTGGACGAGTTCAAGCGCGCCGACTGCGTGATCCAGGCTGTGGACATCGGCGGCCTGCGCACCACGGCGGAGGCGGCCGGAGGCCGCGCCCGCACCAGCGGCCAGGAAGGCCTCTTCTACATGGCCAACGAGACCGGCGGCGAGCTGTTCAAGGACACCAACAACCTGGGCAGGCAGCTCCAGAGCATGCTGGAGCGCACCAGCGTCACCTACCTGCTGACCTTCGAGCGCTCGGACCTCAAGCTCGACGGCTCGTACCACAAGCTCCGGGTCAAGGCGAAGCTGCCGCCCGGCGCCCGCCTCTCGCACCGGACCGGCTACTACGAGCCGCGTCCCTTCCAGGAGCTCGACCCGCTGGAGAAGAACCTGCTCGCGTCGGGCGGCATCGTCAACGCGTCCCCCCGGCGGGATCTGGATCTCAACCTGCTGGTGGCCCCCTTCCGCTCCAGCGAGAAGATGGCCTACGTGCCGGTGATCATCGAGGTGCCGGGGCGCAAGCTCCTGGACGGCCACGCCAGCGAGCGGCTCAACGTCGAGTTCTACGGCTATGTCAGCGACCGACGCGGATCGATGATCGACTACTTCTCCGAGGTGGTCTCCATGGACATCGGAAGGGGCCGCGCGGGCTTGCAGGAGGGCGGCATCAAGTACTACGGCCACTTCGACCTGCCGCCGGGCGACTACCGGGTGCGGGTGCTGGTGCGCAACGCCGACACCGGCCGTACCGTGGTCACCATGACGCCGGTGCAGGTGCCCGTCTACAGCGAGGCCGACCCGGTGCTGCTGCCGCCGTTCTTCATGGAGGAGCAGCGGAGCTGGGTGCTGGTGCGGGAGAGCTCGGAGGTGGCGGGCCGGCAGTCGGTGGTCTACCCCTTCACGGTCAACGGCGAGCCCTACGTCCCCTCGGCCAGGCCTATCCTCGAGTCCGGCGACCAGGCGCGGCTCTGCCTGGTGGCCTACAACCTGGCCCCGGGCGACGTGGCCGTCAACGTCCAGGTCACCGGCACCGACGGCAAGGCCCTGCCCGGCGGCACGATCGCCCGGGTGGAGCGCACAGCCACCGGCATCTCGGGAGTGGACAAGCTCCTCGCCACCTTCGAGCCCACCGGGCTCGCGGCCGGCGACTACGTGCTCCAGGTCGGCGTCACCGATCCCGCCACCGGTCTGAAGCAGCTCAGCTCCCTGCCCTTCCAGGTAGTGCCGCGGTAGCAGTCCCTCACCCCCAGCCCCTCTCCCGGCCGCACACCCGGACCCCCGGGAGAGGGGGGCGTGCGACGTCCAGCGTTGTTCCCATCTCTCTCCGCTCCGCTGCTCTCCTCCCTCTGAAGAGGCGGAGCCACTGACGGAGACGAGCTTTGCGGAGTCACTCTCCCCTCTCCCGGGGGTCCGGGTGTGCGGTGGGAGAGGGGCCGGGGGTGAGGGCCCGTCCCAGCCCTGTCACGCTTCCGTCTGAGAAAGACGGCTCGCCTGCGGCCTCCCGCGCACCTAGATAGGTGTATGGGAAATTTCGTTGATTCCTCTTTGCGGAGGAAGGCATGGGAGCTGTCCGGCTCCGCGCGCGGACCTCCCCCGCTCGCACCGCCCTTCCTCGAGACCTTCCTCGCGACGCAAGCTTCACTTCCATCGCAGTCCCTTGACTGCAAGCAGGAGGAGTCATGTCTTCGAAGCGGCTGAAATGGTTACCTTCGATTGTCGCCATCCTCGGTTTGGCAGCCTCTGCAGCCGGGCTGCAGGCCCAGGCGATCCCGTCCGATGACAACCCGTTGAGATCCCTCACCTTCGCCAGCGAGCGGCTGGCCACCGGGTCGAAGATCGAGCTGGTGCAGGACGTCCAGGGCATCCTCCCGGCCAAGGTGCGCGACGGCTGGACCAGCTTCGTGCTCGGCGCCGGCGGCGAGTGGGCCGGCTACGTCGACCTGCGCAGCGGTCAGATCGAGAGCCTCGTCGGCTCGGGCATCCCCTGGATTCCGGGTCGCGGCAACTCGCTGAGCCCGGCGAATATCGCGATCCACCTCGCCGGCCGCCCCGCGGTCGACGTGAACGTCCTGGAGCGCGTGACGCGGTCGTTCCTGCCCCGCGTCGCCCCGTTGCTGGGAGTCGACTCCGGCTCCCTGGCGCTCAACCGGGAGCGGTCCGGCCAGACCGCGGCCCACCTCTGGCGGATCAGCTTCGACGTGATCCGCGGCGGCGCCACGGTCGAAGGCGCCCGGGTCACCTTCCACGTCAACAGCGGCAACCTGATCGACCTCGGCGTCGAGAACCTGCCGTCGCCCGGCGCGCTCCCGCCCACCCCCAAGGTCAAGCGCGAGGCGGCCCTGAAGATCCTCGCGGACCACGTCGGCGGCTTCAGCTCCGTCGATACCTTCCAGGACGGCGGCTCGTACCACGTCATCCCGGTGGCCCTCGAGGATGCCCGCTTCGCCGAAGGGTTCGAGATCGGCAAGGGCAGGGGCCTGACGGGCGTCTGGCAGTTCACCTTCGTGCGCGAAGGGGTGAACGGCACCTGGCGCGGGCGCGTCGACGCCGTGACCGGGGAGCTGCTCGACTTCGTGGACCTGAACCACTACGCCTATGTCAACGGCGGCATCCTGTGGCAGCTCAACCAGATCCTGCGGCCCATGCCCTACGCCAACACCTCCATCCCCGGCGTCACCGACTCGGCCGGCGTCTATGTCTGGCCCGGCGGCGTGATCAACTCAACCCTGAACTCCACCTACGTCCGGATCGCCGACACCTGCGGGGCCATCTCCCAGGCCTCGGGAGCGGGCGGCAACATCAACTTCGGCCTGTCACCCGGGATCGACTGCTCGACCCCCGGCACCGGCGGCGCCGGCAACACCCGCTCCTCCCGGACGCAGTTCTACCATCTCAACCGCGCCAAGGAGATGGGCCGCGGCCACTTCCCGTTCAACCCCTGGCTGAACGGGCAGCTCCTCGCCAACGTCAACATCCTCGCCACCTGCAACGCCTTCTGGAACGGCGTCTCGGTCAACTTCTTCCGTTCCGGCGGCGGCTGCAACAACACGGGCGAGAACGAGGGAGTGTCGCTGCACGAGTACGGCCACGGCTTCGACAGCAACGACGGCAACGGCTTCTCGCTCGACGAGGGCACGGGCGAGACCTACGGCGACTTCACCGCCGCCCTGGTGACGCACGACTCCTGCATCGGCAGGGGCTTCTTCGCGGCCGGCAACTGCGGCGGCTACGGCAATCCCTGCCTCAACTGCAGCGGCATCCGCGACATCGACTTCGCCCAGCGCGCCGCGAACACCCCCGCCACGGTGGCCAACTTCACCCAGCCGCTCTGCCCGTTCGGCGGCGCCTACAACGGCCCCTGCAACCTCGAAGGGCACTGCGAGTCCTACGTCGCCTCCGAGGCGCTGTGGGACTTCGCCGAGCGCGACCTGCCCGCCCCCGGCTCCGTGGGCGCCTGGCACGTGACCGACCGCCTCTGGCACCTCTCCCGGCCCACCGCCACGAGGGCCTTCATCTGCAACACGGCGCCCCCGGTCTGGACCTCGAACGGCTGCGGCGCCGGCACCTACTGGCGCGAGATGCGCGCCGTGGACGACGACGACGGCAACCTGGCGAACGGCACGCCGCACGGCGGAGCCCTCTTCGCCGCCTTCAACCGCCACCTCATCGCCTGCACCACCGACCCGGGGGCGAACGTCACCTTCGCCGGCTGCGCGCCGCCGGCCGTCCCGACGATCAGCCTGACGCCGGGCTTCGACCGCATGGAGGTCGCCTGGTCGAGCTCCGGGGCCGGAGTCGTCTACGACGTCTACAAGAACGACCTCGGCTGCGACGCCGGCTTCGCCAAGGTCGCGGAGGACATTGTCGGCACCTACTGGCAGGACAACCAGACCGCCAACGGCGTCCCCTACTTCTACTACGTCGTGGCTCATCCCCCCGGACAGGAGGCCTGCAGCTCGCGGCCTTCGCGCTGCCTGACGATGACCTCGGCCCGGCTCTTCGACGTGTATACGAAGGACCTGCCCGCCGACGTCGGCCTGGAGCCCGACCCGGCGCTGGCCGGCCAGCCCATGTGGACGAGCCCGGACATCTGGGTGCGCAACACCAACACCCCCGGACCTCACCAGAACCCCGAGTTCGGCCAGGTCAACTTCGTCAACGTCAACGTGCGCAACCGCGGCGTGACCAACGCCACCAACGTGCCGGTCCAGGTCTGGTACGCCAACGCCTCCGTCGGCCTGGCCTGGCCCATTGACTGGACGCTGATCGGCACGGCCAACGTCGCGGCCCTGACGCCCGGCAACACCACCAACATCACCCTGCCCTGGAGCCCGCCGGGGACCGGCCACTTCTGCCTCCTGTCGCGGATCGTCACTGCGTCCGACCCCATGACCTACACCGAGACGGTGAACGTCGACTTCAACACGCGCCACAACAACAACATCGCCTGGAAGAACGTCAACATCGTCGACCTGATGCTGACCCCGGTCGTGGAAGTGGAGTTCATCTTGCGCAACCCGGACGTGAGGCAGCGCAACGTCCGGCTGCTCTTCCGCGAGAAGCAGCCCGCCGGCGGCGGCTTCCTGGGCCGTGGCCGGATCCGCATCGACATCGGCGAGAAGCTCGCCCAGCGCCTGCAGGAGCAGGGGATCGAGCCAAAGGGCTTCCAGCAGATCGACGACCGCACCTTCGAGATCGCCGATGCGGAGGCCTGGATCGACGTCACCCTCGACGGCCGCGAGGAGTTCGGGATCGGGACGGACTTCGAGGACACGAGGCCGCGTCCGACTCCGACCGAAGACGAAGAAGCGGAGGAGGAGGAACAGGAGGAGCAGCTCCCCGACGAGGAGACCCAGACGGGCACGGCCACGGCCGCGACCGCCAACTACACCCTGGAAGTCATCCAGCAGGACACCGACACCGGTGAAGAGCTGGGCGGCATCGCCTACCTGATCACTGCTCCGCAGTAGTCCTCAACCCCCAGGGGCGCGGGCTCTCCCGCGCCCCTTCCGGGGATCTTCCAGGACCAGGACGAGAGGCTGGGCCACGGCGAGGAAGAGGCCCGAGACAAGCTCAAGGACGAGATCCGCGGATCGCCTGAGCTCCTCCACCGCCTGCTCCGGCTCCGTATCGAGCTCCGCCTCCCTTCTCAGCTCATCCACAAACGGCTTCAGGCCGGCTGCGTACCTCGGCAGCCCCGTCATCGCCCGATCCCCGCCCGGCCCGCCATCTCCTCGCGCACGACGGTCCGGACCAGTGCCTGAAGATCCTCGAACGTCATAAGCACGACCGGCGCCTGATCGCCGTAGACCGCCATCCGGACGCGGGCCTCCAGGATCACCTCGACGACCTCGAAGCCCACCGTCCCGGCGAGCAGGCTCAGGTGATCGACTGCCAGGTCCATGCGCCCGGCCAGGATGTCGCTCAGCGCGCCTGCCTCCAGGCCCATCGCGGCCTCCAGGTCCTCCATGGAGCGGCCCGAGCGCAGGACCCTCTCCGCCAGGATGACCAGGAGCTGCGTGTGTTCCGGGTGCCGTTCCTCTTGGCTCATGCGCGGAAGCGTAAGGCCGGATTCCTCCGGCCGGGCCTCCCTGAAGCGCAATGGCGGCCGGGCGGACAGACTCCCCTGGAGATCTGACACGGGGAGCGTGGAACCGATACATCCTCCTGCATCCATGTCACGCCGGCCGGCCGGCGCGCACTCTCTGTTTTGGGAAGCAGAGACTGCGAAAGGAGCGGAGAATGCCAAGGAAGCCCACGCCCGAGGGGGAAGCACTTGAGATCCTGCGCGAGGCGCTCGATCTGGGCTTGGAGCAAGCCGGGCGCGCCGCGGGCGTGTCCGGCAAGGTGATCTCAAACCTCGAGCAGGGCTGGCAGACGCTGTCCCGCGGCCGCTTGGAGGAGATCCTGGCGTCCCTGGGCTTGCCGCCGAGGGCCGCCGACATGGCCGGAGCCTTCCGGCGCTGGGTCCGGGCGTCGGTCTCCCGTCCGGGGGACGATCCGGTCGACGAGGATGATCGCCGGGCGGTGCGCGCCGCCGGGGAGATCGGGCTGGACGCCGCCGAAGCCGCCCTGCCGGCCGTGGTCCGCCAGACGCGCGCGGCCCGCATCCGCCGGGACCGCCGCCGGGCCAGCAATCGGTGGGCGATCCTGAGCCGCCTTTCCCCCAAAGCGCGCAGGGAGATGATCGAGGATGCCGAGGACTACCAGACCTGGGCGATGTGCGAGCTCCTCTGCAACGAGAGCGTGCTCGCCGCGGCGGACAGCGCCTCGGAGGCCGTCGCGCTGGCCGAGCTGGCCGTGCTCGCCGCCCGGCTTTCCCCGGGCAAGCCCGCCCGGCGCGCCCGGCTGGAGGGCTGGGCCATGGCCCACCTCGGCAACGCGCAGCGCGTGAGCAACGATCTGGACGCCGCCGACCTCGCCTTCGGCCGCTCCGAGGAGCTATGGAAGGCCGGGGCCGAAGACGACTTCCTGCCCCTGAGCGAAGGGCGCCTGCTCGACCTCAAGGCCTCCCTACGCCGCGAGCAGCGGCGCTTCCCGGAGTCGATCGTTCTCCTCGATCAAGCCCTGCAAGCCAGCCCCGAGGCCGCCGGGCGCATTCTCCTCAACAAGGCCGCTACTTGGGAACAGATGGGGGAGGTCGAGCAGGCCGTCGAGACCCTGCGGCGGGCGCGGCCCCACGTCGAGGAGAACGGCGACGAGAGGGACCTCTTCGGGCTCCTGTTCAATCTGACGGTCAGCGTCATCCATCTGGGGGAGGCTGCCGAAGCGGAGGCTCTCCTCCGGGAGGTTTGGGGCCTGGCGGCGCGGCTCGGGCTTCAGCTCCACCACCTCCGGACCCGGTGGCTGGGAGCCCGGGTGGATTCCCTCCTCTGCCGCATCGAGGAGGCGGTCGTCGCCCTGGAGCAGGTGCGCGGCGACTTTCTGACGCTCGAGCACCCGTACGACGCCGGGCTGGCCGGTCTCGACCTGTCGCTGCTCTACCTTAAACAGGGACGGACCGCCGAGGTGATGGGATTGGCCGGATGGTTGGAAAAGGTCTTCCGCTGCCTGCGGATCGATCGCGAAGCCCTGGCTTCCCTGCTCCTTTTCTGCGATGCCGCCCGCCGGGAGCAGGCCACCGTGGAGTCGGCCCGGCGGGCGATCGGGATCCTCGAAGCCGCTCGAAGTTGACGCCTTACTGCCTGCAGCCGCCGTTCGGGTCGATGATGCAGCCGATTTCGCCCTGCGTTCCCGGCCGCCGGCAGCGGCCATCAGGATCGATTCCGCACCCGATGTCGCTCCAGGACGCGGAAAGCCAGGCCCAAAGGCGGGACAGCGGGTCGGCGGAAACAGGAACGGCGAGCAGAACGGCGACGATCAGGATTGCAGCGGTACGATAAAGACTGGAACGAGGCATGATGGTCCTTTCGGGACGGCCTCCCCGGACGGCCCCCATGGCCGCGCGGCTGGCGCCCCCGCGGAGTATGGTGCCCGCGAAGGGCTGGAAAACTCCAGGAGATCGTGTCCGCCTGACGGACAGGAGGGAGGAATGGGAGAGCAGCACCCGATGGACGTGGCGCAGGCGCTCCGGCTCGTCCGCTCGCGCCGGGGCTGGAGCCAGGAGCAGTGGGCGGACGAAGCAGGGCTTTCCGAAAAGACGGTCTGGCGGGCCGAGGAGGGCAGGAAGACACCGCGGCGCAAGACCGTGGTCCGCCTGCTCCGGGCCGCGAAGGTGCCCCTTCCTCTCTTCGACGCCCAGGTGGAGCTGCTCGGCGCCATGCGCGCCGCGGACGAGGGCCTGGAGAGGTCCGATCCTGGCTCCTCCGATGTGGCAGACGTGGCCATGGCCGCCGTCCGCGCCGGGGCCGCCGGGCGCCTCGCGAGCCTGCCCGCGCCCGATCCCTGGGATAAGGGCTGGCCTCCGCGGCCGGAGGACCATCTGCGGGCGGATCAACTCTGGAACCGCTTCGCCCGGCGCGATCCCGAGCACCAGTGGCGGCTCGTCCGGGGCTCCCGGGCCTACCGCATCTGGAGCTTCTGCGTGCGTCTGTGCGATGAAAGCGTCGCTGCCGCAGCCGACGATCCGGCGGAGGCCCTGAGGCTGGCCGAGATCGCCCTCTACATCGCCCAGCGAGTCTCCGGTACCGCGAGCTGGCGCGCCCGACTCCAGGCGTATGCCTGGCCTCACGCGGGAAACGCCAGGAGGGTGGGCAACGATCTCGACCGGGCGAAGCAGGCTTTCGAAGAGGCCCGCCGGCTCCGGAAACACTTCGCGCTGGACGACCCCCGGCTCCTCGACGAGGGCCGGGCCTTCGACCTGGAGGCCTCCCTCCTCCGGGAGGAGCGGCGATTCACGGAAGCGATCGAGCGCCTCGACCGCGCCCTGGAGCTGAGCCCTGCCGAGTCCGAGGGACGTATCCTGCTCAACAAAGTCTCAATCTTGGAGCAGGCGGGCGAACCCGAGAAGGCCCTGGAGACGCTCTGGAGGGCGGCGCCCCTGGTGGAGCGCAAGGGCGACCCGAACCAGCTTTTCGCGCTGCGCTTCAACCTCGGGGTCAACCTGTGCCACCTCCAACGGACGGAGGAGGCCGAGGCCCTGCTGGACGAGATCCGTACCCTGGCGGCCGGCCTGGGAAAGAGGCTCCACAACGTGCGCCTCCGCTGGCTGGAGGCCCGGGTGGCGGCGGGCCTGGGGCGGACCGCCGAGGCCGTGGCCACGATCGACGAGGTCTGCGCCGCCTTCCTGGACCTCGATCTCCCCTACGACGCCGCCCTGGCGGGGCTGAACCTGGCGCTCTACTGGCTGGAGCAGGGAAGCACCGGACCCGTCCAGGCTCTCGCAGCCTCGCTGGAGCGGATCTTCGATGCCCAGGGCATCCGGAGGGAGGCCCTGGCCTCCCTGGGGCTCTTTTGCGAAGCCGCCAGGACGGAGGCAGCCACCATCGAGCTCGTGCGGCAGGTCAAGGAAGAGATCGAGCGCGCCGGGCGAAGGTAGAGGGTCTCCCACCGGGGAGAGGCGTCTACCCCATAGGCGCTAACTTTGTGCTGTCGGAGGGCGGGAGGCGCCCTCTCCCGCGCGCCAGCGCGGGGGAGGGAAGGGGAGGGGTCCCCTGCTACGCCCGTGTCCGGAAGGCGCACGCGCCGGGTAGAGCACCATACCCGAAGGCCGTACCCTGTACGCGACGGTTCTACGCTGTACGGAGCGCGCAGGAAGCGGACGCGGAGGGTACGATCCCATACCCTGCCGTTCTGTGCCGTACGCGCTCCTTGCGAGGCGTACGCGGAGGGTAGCAGCCCGTACCCGCAGGGTATCGGCCGTACACGGAGGGTAGCACCTCGTACCCGGCGGGTAGCACCTCGTACCCACAGGGTATCCGTCGCCCCC
>Ga0190265_10001816_pt1 | contig 14081 bp, 10 predicted proteins | sample Popmic124T_FD_133135 | JGI IMG/M metagenome (GOLD analysis project Ga0190265, IMG submission 133135) | Populus adjacent soil microbial communities from riparian zone of Indian Creek, Utah, USA - 124 T | ecosystem: Environmental > Terrestrial > Soil > Riparian zone | place: USA: Utah | collected...
GTTCGGCTCGTACTTCTACCACGACTTCGCGTGGTACCCGACGATCGGCAAGCGCCGCATCGAGCAGTACAAGAAGACCAGCAAGTGGATGCGCCTCTTCGAGGAGTACCCCGAGGCGGTCCGGGAAGAAGAGAAAGCAGCCTAGAGCGTGGCCTCCCTCGAGGAGACGAGCGCCACCGGCCTCGAGCGGCTCGGGCGGCGGATGCTCGTGCCGCTGGCCCTGGGCGTGCTGGTGGTGGCGGGGCTGGCGATGAGCGCGAACCCGCGGCAGCTCGCGGCGAGCCTGCGCAGCTTCGACCCCTGGCTGCTCGTCCCCGTCCTCGGGCTCTCGCTCGTCAACTACGCCCTGCGTTTCGTGCGCTGGGAGGTCTACCTCAAGAAGCTGGGCGTGCCGCTCTCGCGGGGCCGGAGCCTGGCGGTCTTCCTGGTCGGCTTCCTGCTCTCGGTGACCCCGGGGAAGGCCGGGGAGCTGGGCAAGGCCTGGCTGGTGCGGGAGCTGGGGGGTGGCCCGGCGCTGCGGGTGATGTCCGCGGTGCTCGCCGAGCGGGTGACGGACGTGCTCGGCGTGGTGGTGCTGCTCGCCCTGGGGGCGCTGCCGCTGCCCGGCGGGCCGTGGATCGCGGGGGCCGGGCTCGCCACGACCGCCGTCATCGTGCTGGTCCTCACCTGGCGGCGGGGTGCGGCGGTGCTCTTCCGGTGGCTAGAGCGCCTGCCGGTGGTGGGGCCCCGGGTGCCGCACCTGGTCGAAATGTACGCCCGGCTCCAGGACCTCCTCTCGCCGGGCCTCCTGATGTTCGCCCTGCTGGTCGCGGTGGTGGCCTGGGGCGCCGAGGGTTTGGGCTTCTTCCTGGTGGTCCGCGACTACGCTCCGGCCGCGGACTTCCTGGTCTCGATCTTCAACTACACGGCCGCCAACTTCCTGGGGGGCGTCTCGATGCTCCCCGGCGGCCTGGGAGCCGCCGAGGGATCGCTCGCGGCCCTGCTCCACACCCAGGGGCTGGACTCCGCCGACGCCGGCTCGATCACCCTGGTGATCCGCGCCGCCACCCTCTGGTTCGCCGTCCTCCTCGGGTTCCTGGCCCTTCCCTTCGTGGCGCGCTGGCTCGGTCGGCGAGGAGACTGAAAACTTGAGGTACCAATTTGGTACCTCAAACGGCGAGGCGTCCCAGAGCGGGAAGCGGATCGGCTTCGGGACTTGAGATCACAATCTGTGATCTCAAGTTCAGGTTCCTAAGCGAACCGCTCTCCGCAGTCGGCGCAGAACTTGGGGCTTCCCTCGGCTTCGGCGCCGCAGCTTCCGCACTGCTTCTTCTGGGTGGTGGGGGTTCCGCATTCGGGGCAGAACCGGGCTCCTCCCTGGAGCTTGGCGCCGCAGCCGCCGCAGGTGGCGCCGGTGACGGTCTCGAGGTCTCGGCCCTTCATCCAGTCGACGCTTTGGGCTCTTTCGAAGGCCTGCTGCCGGGCGGCATCGGCCTGGGCGGCGGCGACCTCCTCGTCGAGGTCGGGGGCGCAGCTCTCGCAGAGGCCCGCCTTCTTGTTGAAGCAGACCGGCTGGCAGGTCCAGTTGCCGCAGCGCGTGCACTGCTTGAAGAGGGGGCGGATCTCGGTGACGGCTTCGCGCAGCGCGGAGTCGTGAGCGGGGCCGCCCACGGCGCGCTGGATCTCGTAGGCGCTCTGCGCGGCCCGTCCAAAGATGCCGCCCAGAAGGTTGCCGGCTACCTGCACGACCGAAGCGGCCATGCCGATCGTCGAGCCCTTGAAGGTCGACATGTAGCCGTTGCCGCACTTCTCGCAGTAGAACTTGAACTGATAGCCCTTGTCGGTCGAGAGGTCTTCGTAGTTGCCCGTGAATTCAATGGTCGCCATGAGAATCGCGTCCTTCGCTCGGGTCGAGCCGGTCTTAATGGGTGTGAGAGAGCCGGGAAATGCTAGCACGGCTCCGCCCGGTGCGACCTGTGCCAGAGTAGCCCCGGCTCATGGACTCGGACCGGACCACCTCCGGCCGCTCGCGGCGGCTCCTCTTCGCCATTCTGGCGCTCGCCCTGGCACTACGCCTCGCGCACTGGTGGGCGGTGCGGGACGAGCCGTTCTTCTCCTGGTTGGCGATGGACAGTCAGGAGTACGACCGCTGGGCGCGGGAGATCGCGGCGGGCGACTGGCTGGGATCCCAGGTCTTCTTCCAGGCGCCGCTCTATCCGTACCTGCTGGCCCTCCTCTACGTCGCCTTCGGACCGAGCCTGGACGCCGTCTACCTGGCTCAAGTCGCTCTCGCGGTCGCCGGCCTCTACGCCCTGTACCGGGCCGGCCGGGCAATGGGGGGTGAGAGGGTGGGGCTCGCGGCCGCGGGGCTCGGGGCGGTCTACGGCCCCTTCCTCTTCTATGACGTGCAGCTCGTGAAGGAGTCTCCCGCCGTGGCGGTGACCTCTTTTCTGCTCTGGGCGCTCGCCGAGGCCCAGGCGAGGGACGGGTTGAGGGGGTGGCTGGTTTCCGGCGTGCTCCTGGGGGCCCTCGCCCTGCTGCGCGAGAACGCGCTGCTGCTGATCCCCTTCCTGCTGCCGCTCGCCTGGAGCCGGGAGGACGGGTGGCGGCGGCTCGCCCGGGGCGGCGGCGCGCTCCTCGCCGGCACGGCGCTTGCGCTCGCCCCGGTGGCGTTGCGCAACGGCCTGGTGGGGGGCGACTTCCTGCCCACGACCTTCCAGGGGGGCGTCAACTTCTACATCGGCAACAACCCGGAGGCGGACGGCACCTATCAGCCGATCGTCCCGGGCAAGGAGATCCCCGCGCTGGAGCGGCGGGAGCCGGTGCGGGTCGCCGAGCAGGCCCTGGGCCGCAGGCTGACGCCCGGCGAGGTCTCCGGCTACTGGCTGGGGAGAGCGCTCGACTGGGCGGCCGCCGATCCGGCCGCCTTCCTGCGCCTGCAACTGCGCAAGCTGGGGATGTTCTGGAGCTGGTACGAGCAGCCGGACGCGGTCGACTACTACTGGACGAAGAGGCTCTCGACGGTTCTCCGCCTGCCGCTCCTGGAATTCGGCGGTGTGGCGCTCCTCGCCACCGTGGCCCTGTTTTTCGTGCGCCGGCGCCCTGGCCCGTTCGCTCCGGCCCTGCTCTTCGCCCTCGGCTGGATCGCTTCGACGGTCGCCTTCTTCCTCTTCTCCCGCTACCGGCTGCCCGTGGTGCCCGCTCTCCTGGTGCTCGCGGGAGTGGCGGTCTCGGAGACGGCTGCCGCCTGGCGGGCCTGGCGCGGCGAGCTTGGTGGCGGGCGCCGGCGGGCGCTCGGACTCGCCGGACTCTGCCTCGCGGCCCTGCTGCTCCCCCGCGTCGTGGGCTTTGAGCCGCGGATGGAGCTGGTGCACTACAACCTCGCCCGCCTCTACGAGGAGCGCGGCCTGGAGGACGAGGCCCGCGAACACGACAAGGCGGCCTTCATCCTCAATCCCAGGAGCTTCCTCGCCTGTCTGAGCCTGGGCAACCACGCGGCGCGCCGGGAAGACTGGCTGACGGCCCTGCGGTTCTTTGCGAGGGCGGCGGCGCTCGAGCCGCAGTCCGACGACGTGGCGAGCAACCTGGGCGGGGTCTATCTCGCGACCGGCGACTTCGCCGAGGCCGACCGGCATTTCGACAGAGCGCTCGCGCTCAATCCCCAGAACGTGGAGGCCCTCCACAACAAGGCGCTGGCCCGCCTGCGGCTGGGAGACGTCGAAGGGGCGAGGGCGCTCAACCGGCGGCTGCTCGCGCTCGCGCCCGGCAATCGGGCGGCGCTACGGTTGCGGGAGCGGCTCGGCTCCTAGGGCTCCGCTTCGGCGTTCGCCACCGGCAGGAACTCGTAGATGAGGTTGGTGGGATCGGCGAAGCGTAGCGCGAAGAGCTGCGGCATCGCTTCGGCCCAGCGGCTCTCCGGCGGGAAGTCGAACTGCGGGAAGCGGTTGAGGTGCACCCAGCGGATGCGCTGTGTCGTCAGGTTCATCACCCAGGCCTGGGGGTCGGGGTCGACCTGCGGCTGGCAGGCGGGGTAGGCGGCGGCCAGGGGCAGGTTTGCCCGGTTGATGTTGACGTAGCGGACGTCGCGCTCGAGGTAGGGGCCCATGGCCGGGTAGATGAAGTAGCTGTTGGGGGCGCTGACGGCGGCGACGTTGCCGTCAGCGCCGTGCTCGTCGAGCCAGGCCCAGCCGGAGTAGAGGAGGCGCGCGGTCGTCTGGTGGGTGGTGAACTCCTCCTTCAAGGCCCGGCTCCGGTCCTCGACGCGGAAGCGGGTGAGCAGCGGGGCCGAGAGCACGGCCAGGGCGCAGGCGGCGAGGGCGAGCGTCCGCCGGTGCCGCAGGGTGGTGGCGCGCAGGCCGGCCGAAAGGGCCAGCGCCACCAGCGCGAGGTCCAGCAAGGCGAGAGCCCACCTCGCCTGGAACGGCATCTCGGCGTGGAGCTGCAGAAGGCTCTGGATGGCGAGCACCAGGGCGATCCCCTCGATCCAGCGGTCGCGCAGGCTCCGGCGCTCGGCCAGGGCGACGCCCGCCGCGAAGAGGAGGCCGACCGCCGGGATCAGGTAGCGGATGTTGGCGAAGACGTGGCGGTCCTTGGCGAAGGGCACCGCGAGCCAGAAGGCGAGCTCCAGCCAGACCTGGCTGGTCACCACGAGGTTTTCCCGCCAGCCGTCGCGGCGCAGGAAGAACGGTAGCGCGAGGGCCACCAGCAGGAGGACGAAGGCCTGCGGCCCCAATCCCAGCTCCAGGGACTGCGGCCGGGTGGTGCCCAGGAACGCCTCGACGAGCTGCCCCTCGCCGAACATCACCTCCGGCAGGTCGAGCACGGAGTTCTTGCGCGGGATCGTCGGCACGTTGGCGTTGCGCGGGCCGCTGGAGGTCATCTCGCACTGGATGGCGAGCGGTCCGGCCCCGAGGGCGACGTTCCTGGCGTAGAAATAGCCGCCCAGGAGGGTGGCGATCCCGAGCGCGGCCAGCAACTGCGGCAGGCGCCGGCCCCACCGGCCGTGCGCCAGGGGCACCACGGCGGCGGCGAGGGCCAGGGCGTAGACCACGCCCAGCACCTTGGTGCCGGCGGCGAGCCCGAGCCCCAAGCCGGCGAGCACGGCCCAGGACCAGCGCGGCTCGCGCATCCAGCGCAGGGCGAAGAAGGCGGCGGCCAGGAGGACGGACGAGAGGAGGATGTCGACGTACGCGGTGGCCGCGAAGCGGATCACGGTGGGGGTGAGGAGCACCAGGAAGGTGGCGAGAGGCCAGTGCCGGCGCGCTCCGAGCTGGCGGGCGATGCCGCCCACGGCGAGTCCGAGCAGCGCCCAGTGGGGGAAGGCCGCCAGGTTGACGTAGAACTCGCTGTGCGAGGGGGCCATCCACCACCAGAACCAGAGCGAGCCGTTGGCGGGCACGTAGCCGTAGTAGTTGATCGGGATGTTGCCGAAGGCCGGGAAGAGGTTCTCGTCGCGCAGCCAGGTGGCGGTGAGCAGCAGGTGGTACATCAGGCTGTCCCACGAAAGGGGGGGCCGGAAGAGCCCGCGCAACCCTTCGGCGGCGGCGGCGTGCGCGGTGACGAGCGCCAGCACCGGATGCTCGCGGAGGATCTCCCAGGTGCGCCGGAGGGCGGTTCGCGCCGGGCCGTCCAGCCCGCCGGGGGGCGGCGCCTTGCGGAAGCGCGCCAGCAGCAAGACGACCAGCCCGGCCTGGAGGGCCAGTGCCAGCGGGAGGCGAAGCACGCCGAGAGCCCCCAGCAGCAGGGCGATGGCGACGGCCTGGCCGGTCGCGAGGAGCAGGGAGGCGATGGCGAGAGCCAGTGGATCGCGCGTCGCCTCCTCGCCCAGGAGGCGCACCGCGGCCAGGTAGCCGCCCAGGAAGAGGAAGCCGAGGGCGAGGAGCGTCAGGGCGGCGCCCACCATGTCGAGCAGAAACATGGCGCGGATTGTTAGCACAGGGAGAAGGCCGGTGCTAGCATCCCGCCCCGTGCACGACGCTTCCTACTTCGACCGCGAGTACTTCCAGCTCCATCCCGGGAAGGTCAAGTACCTCGGCTACCTGGTGGATCTCCTGCGCCGCCACGGCGTGCCGGCCGGCGGCCGGGTGCTCGACGTCGGGGCGGGCTACGGCTTCTTTCTGGCAGCGGCGGAGAAGGCGGGGTACGAGGCACACGGCCTGGAGATCTCGGCGCACGCCGCCGAGCTGGCGCGGACGCGGACCCGCGGCAGCGTCCTCCAGCAGGGGGCGGAGGAGCCCTTTCCTTTTCCGGACGGCCACTTCGACGCCATTGCCCTGTTCGACGTGATCGAGCACCTGAACGACTACGGCGCCGCACTCGCAAGCTGCCGGCGCTGCCTGAAGCCGGGGGGCAAGCTCTTCGTCATCACCTTGAACGCCCATAGCCTCGCCCGCCCCCTGCTGGGGAAGCGCTGGGCCTGGTACCAGGACCCCACCCACATCCACATGTTCACCCCCCGCATGCTGCGCGACGGCCTGGAGGCGGCGGGACTCATGGTGGAGGCGCTCCTCACCGAGTCCAACTTCTGCGCGGTGGGCGAGGGGACGAAGTTCCTGAAGCCGTTGCGGGTGATCGGCCGCGTGATCCACACGCCGGTCTGGGGGGACTCGCTCCTGGCGGTGGCGCAGAAGCCCCTCTAGGAAGCTTTCCTCACCAGCGCCAGGCAGGTCTCTTCGATCTGACGGGCGATCTCGTCCCAGTCGTAGCTCGCGGCACGCTCCAGGGCGTTCCGGCTCAGGCGGCCCCATTCGTCTTCGTCGGCGAGCAGGCGCTCCAGGACGGCGGCGAGGGCTTCCGGGTCGGGCGGGCACTCGACACCCTCGACGCCGTCGCGCACCAGCTCGGGTACGGCACTCTCGGGAGACTGGCAGTAGACGACCGGCAGGCCGGCCGCCATGGCTTCCAGGGGGAAGAGGCCGAAGCCCTCGCGCTCCGAGGGCTGGACGGCGACGCGCGCCCGGCCGAGGTTGCTCCAGACCTCGTCGCTCGTCTCCACGTGGCCGCGGAAGTCCACCCGGGACTCGATCCCCAGCTCGCTTGCCAGCCTCACCAGAACCTCGCGGTGCGGGCCGTCGCCGAAGACGGTCAGGAGCACGCCCGGGTGCCGGGGGGAGAGGAGCTTCACGGCCCGCAGGAGCAGGTCGATCCGCTTCTCGCGCAGCAGGCGGCCGGCGTAGATCAGCGGCGGCCCGTCGCGGTCGGCCGAGGCCGCGATCCCCTGCCGCACCGCGCCGACGTGGAGGCCGCAGGGGACGAGGTCGACCCGGCCGCGCAGCCGGTTCCTGGCGAGGCGGCCCTCGGTCAAGCGGCTGGTGGCGGTCACCGCGGTGCCGAGCTGACCGGCCAGCCACTCGATCGCCCGGTAGACCGGAGCTTTCCAGCGCCCGACGTACCCCTTCCAGTAGGGGCCCCAGTATTCGTACCAGGTGACGAGGAGGGGCTTGCCGGCGAGGGCGCACTTGACGGCCAGCGGGAAGAGGTGGATGAAGGGGAGGCTCGCCGTCTCGACCACGTCGAACGGCCGCACGTCAACCCGCGGCACGGCGAGGGCGTAGCGGATCGCCTGGAGGGTGCTGCGCCGCCCCTCCTCGTTGTAGAGCCCCTGCAGCTCGCCGAGCGATTGCACGAGGAGCCGGGGCGGGATGCCGGGCAGCGGCTTGCAGAAGCCGGCGAGCGTCACCTGGTGCCCCCGTCGGGCGAGCGCCGCGGCCAGCTCGTAGTTGCGGTGCTCGACCCCGCCGATGAAGTCGGGGTAGACCGTCGGGTAGAGGATGAGGATCTTCACTTCCAGATCAGCGCGGCGATCTCGGCGGAACGGCGATTGATCGACGAGAGCAGCACGCCGCAGGCGAGCGACAGGGCGGAGAGGATGAAGAGCGCCGCCGAGAGCACGGCGAGCGGCAGCCGGGGCACGAGCCCCGAGCGCAGGAACTCGGCGATGACGACCCCTCCGCCCCCGAGCGAGAGGACGAGGAAGAAGAGGGCCAGGGAGCCGAAGAAGGTCAGCGGCTTGTAGTCGCGGAAGAAGGTGAGGATGGCGAGCAGGATGCGGTAGCCGTCCCGATAGGTGTGCAGCTTGCTCGGGCTCTCCTTGGGACGCGCCCGGTAGGGCACCGCCACCTCCGCCACCGGGAAGCGCTGCACCAGCGCCTGGAGCGACAGCTCGGCCTCGACCTCGAACCCCTGGGCGATGAGCGGCGCGGCTTCGAGGAAGCGCCGGGTGAGCACCCGGTAGCCGGAGAAGAGGTCGCGAGTGCCCATGCCGAAGAGGAGGCGCACGAGGCCGATGAAGAGCTGGTTGCCGAACGAGTGGCCGGCGCGGAAGGCGCCCGCCTCGGCGGTCGAGAGGCGGGTGCCGATCACCATCTCGGCGCCGTCCTGGGCTGCGGCCAGGAGCTTGCCCACGTCCTCGGCGGGGTAGGTGTCGTCGCCGTCGACCATCACGAAGTAGTCGGCGCCCCCCGCCCGCGCCTTGCGGAAGCCGGTCAGCAGCGCGAAGCCCTTGCCCGGCCGCGGCTCGCGGATCACCTGCGCGCCGGCGCCTCGGGCCAGCTCGGCCGTGCGGTCGCGCGAGGCGTTGTCGATCACCAGGATCTGCGCCTCGGGCAGGGCGGCGCGGAAGTCGGCCACCACCTTGGCGACGGTGGCCTCCTCGTTGTGGCAGGGGATGACCACCGCCACGTGGGACGAATCGATGTCGGTCACGTCATCCACCTCACGAAAGCCGAGATCCTACTAGAAGGCGCCTCAGCGGCCATAGACGATCCACACCACGGCCAGTCCCCAGAGCAGCATGTTGATGAGGAACGGCGGGTCGCGCAGGATCGCCTCGGTCGGATTGCGCTCCCCCGGGAGCTGGTACATGAGGTAGAGGTAGCGGAAGATGCCGTAGAGAACCAGGGGGATGGTGAAGACGAGGTCCTGCGTGTGGTACTTCTCTACCGTCTCCGGCGAGACCGCATAGAGAGCGTAGGAGACCACCGACGAGGCGGTCACCACGTTGATCATCTGGTCGAGGAAGGCCGGGCTGTAGTGGTCGAGCACCCGGCGCTGCCCGGAGGCCTCCCCGGCGAGCAGGGTGATCTCGTGGCGGCGCTTGGAGAAGGCGAGGAACAGGGCGAGGAAGACGGTGCAGAGGAAGAGCCACCGCGAGACCTGCACTCCCATCGCCTCCCCTCCGGCCTCGACGCGCAGCACGAAGCCGAGGCTGATGGACATCACGTCCAGGATGACCATGTGCTTGAACCAGAGGGTGTAGAGGACGTTGAGGAGGAGGTAGGCGCCGAGGATCAGGGCGAAGCCCCGCCCCAGGTAGAGGGCGATCGCAACGCCCGAGCCGCCCAGGAAGGCCATCGCCGCCACGGCCGCGGGCACGCCCAGGGTGCCGGCGGCCAGGGGGCGCAGGCGCTTCAGGGGGTGCCGGCGGTCTTCTTCGCGGTCGCGGAGGTCGTTGACCAGGTAGACAGCGCTCGACGCGCAGCAGAAGGCGACCAGGGCGAGCGCAGCCCGCGTCACCGCCGCCGGGTCGAGCAGCAGGCCGCCGAAGACGAGCGGAGCGAGGACGAACAGGTTCTTGGCCCACTGTGCGGGGCGCAGGGAGAGGACGAGTGGTCGGATCACCGCCCTATTCTATAGAGAGAGACATGACACCCGAGGAAACTCACACCGGAGAGGCTCTCTCCGCCGCGCCGCCGACCGAGCCCGAGCCTAGCCGCCTGCGCGTGGCGCTCACCTACGGAGCTCCCCTGCTGCTCCTGCTCGGCCTGCTCGTCGCCCTCCCGCTCGCCCGCGGCACGGAGACGCTCATTCTGCGCGACGTGCTCAACTCGCACTTCCCCATGAAGTGGTCGCAGGCCCTCGCCCTGCGTAACGGCCACTTCCCGCTGATCGACCCCTGGCGCGCCGGGGGCCAGCCGCTGGCGGGCAACATGAACGCCGCGCCGTTCTATCCGGACAACGTCCTCTACCTGGTGGGCTCGCCGTTCTGGGCGTTGAACGCCCATTTCTGGATCCACCTGCTGCTCGCACCCCTCGCCTTCTTCTGGCTGGGGCGCGCCTGGGGACTGCGCCGCGAGGTGGCCTGGGCGGCGGCGGCCTGCTACACGGCCTCCGGCTTCCTCCTCTCGCATCTCAACTTCTACAACCTGATCGCCGCCGCGGCCCTGGGGCCGGCCCTGATCGCCGCCTGCCTGGACTTCGCCTCGCCCGGGCGCCGCCGCGGCCTCCTCGCCGCCGCCGTCGCCGTGCTCTGGGCGCTCCTCCTTCTCGGCGGCGACCCGCTCTTCGCCCTGCTCTCCTTCCTGCTCGCCGCGGCGGGCCTCGCCGCCGTCTGGCGCGAGCGGTCCGGGGGGGCCTGGCGCGGCTCCCAGGGGCCGCTCGCCCTCCTGGCCGCCGCCTTCGCCTGCGGCACGCTCGTGGCGCTGCCGCAGCTCGTCGAGTTCCTGCGCATCCTGCCGCTCTCGTTCCGCGGGCACTACGGCTACAACCCGACGAACGCCATGCTTTCAAGCTGGGATCCGCGGCAGGCCGCCGAGTGGCTGATCCCCTTCCTCTTCGGCCGGCCGGACGTGATCTCGGGGGGCGCCTTCTGGGGCAGCCAGTTCTTCACCGGGGTGCCGCCCTACTACCTCTCGCTCTACCCCGGGCTCCTGGCGCTCGCCCTGCTTGCCGCCTCGGGCCGGCCGCGGAGGCGGGCGGCCTGGTGGGCGTGGGGCGCCGCCGCCGCCGGCGTCTTCTTCTCGCTGGGGAAGTTCAACCCCGTCGCCGAGTGGCTGCTCACGGCCTCGGGCAACAGCTCGCTGCGCTACCCGGTGAAGTTCTGGCCGCCGGTCGCGATCGGCGCGGCGCTCCTCTGCGGCATCGGGTTCGAGCGGGTCATGTCGGGCGAGGGGCGGCGGCTCTTCCGGCGCGTCCTCCTGGTGATGGCCCTGGCCTTCGCCGCCTTCTGGGCCTTCCTCAACCTCTTTCCCGGCCCCGCCGAGGCCTGGCTCGACCTCTTCATCCCCCGGCCTGCCGACTTCATCGCCAACGAGCGCGTGCGCTGGGCGGGCCTCTCGATCTTCTCGCTCGCCATCCTTGCGCTCCTCGCGATCTCCCTGCGGATCACCCGCCGCTCGTGGGCGGTGGGTGGGGCCCTCCTGGTCGGCGTGCACGTGCTGTCGCAGCTCCTGCTGCTGCGGCCCCTCTACCCCACCGACGCCGTGAAGCCCTACCTGGTGCCGCCGCCGGCCCTCGCCCACGTGCCGGCGGGCGAGGCGGTGGTCAACCCGGACTACAACTACCTCTTCGGCCCCTCCTCTCTGCGGCAGGGCAGCTTCCCGAGCGCCGACTTCCGCTGGGTGGAGCGGCGCTCCTTCTACGAGATGTTCCCGTTCACGGCACCGCTGTGGCAGCGCCGTTTCGAGCTCAACGTCTCGCCCGAGGGGCTCGACTCCTTCCTCACCCGCATGGCCCAAGGGGCCGTCAAGCGGGCTGGGAACGAGGAACGCCTCCGCCTGCTCGCAGCCTGGGGCATCGGCCGGCTGATCCTCGACCACCCGCTCGACCCGGTGCCGGGAAACGCCCGCCTGCTCTCGACCATCCCCAGCTCCGGCCGCGAGCTGTTCGTCTTCGAGGTGACCGATCGGGCGCCCGAGGCCTTCCTCGCCCGCCGCGTCTTCCGCGCCGAGAACCTCCAGGACGCCTACCAGCGAATGACCGGTCCGGGGTTCGATCCGCGCGCCGACGCCGTGCTCTTCGGCAAGGGGATGCCCCGGGCGGGCGGCGGCGGCACGGCGCGCATCACGCGGCGCGGGCCGGAGTCTTTCGAGATCGTGACCGAAGCCGGCGCCGGCGGAGCCCTCCTGGTCCTCCAGCGCGCCGACCTCCTCTTCGAGGCGACCGTCGACGGCCGGTCCGCCGAGGTCGACACCGCCAACGCCCACCGCATCGGCGTCGAGGTGCCCGCGGGGAGGCACACCGTCCGCCTCTTCATGGACCGCCGGCCCCTCCACCGCTCGCTGGCCGGCGCGCTGGCGGGCCTCCTCCTCCTGCCGCTCCTGGTGTGGTGGGGGAGAAGGACGCTAAGATAGGCTGCCCCGCCATGCCCGACACCGTCACCAGAAAACGCATCCGCAAGGTGCTGATCGCCAACCGCGGCGAGATCGCGGTGCGCATCCTCCGCGCCTGCCGCGAGATGGGCATCGTGAGCGCCGTCATCTACTCCGAGCCGGACCGCCTCGGGCTGCCGGTGCTGCTCGCCGACGAGGCGTATCCGATCGGCCCGGCCCCCTCTCGCGAGAGCTACCTGCGGGGCGAGGCCATCGTCGAGCTCGCCCGGGAGATCGGCGCCGACGCCATCCACCCGGGCTATGGCTTCCTTTCGGAGCGCGCCGGCTTCGCCCGCCTCTGCCGCGACGCCGGGATCACCTTCATCGGCCCCTCGCCCGAGGCGATCGACGCCATGGGCTCCAAGGTCGAGAGCCGGCGGCTGATGATGGCGGCCGGCGTCCCCGTCGTCCCGGGCGGCAAGGACCCCCTGCCGGACCTCGAATCGGCCGCGGCGGCCGCCGAGACGATCGGCTACCCGGTGATGCTCAAGGCGGCGGCGGGCGGCGGTGGCAAGGGCATGCGGATGATCCCGAATGCCTCCGAGCTGCCGGGCTCCTACCGCGCCGCCCGCTCCGAGGCCGCGGCGAGCTTCGGCGACGACTCCGTCTATCTCGAGAAGTACATCGAGCAGCCGCGCCACGTGGAGATCCAGGTGCTGGGCGACGCCTACGGCCGGGTGGTCTCGCTCGGCGAGCGCGAGTGCTCGCTCCAGCGCCGTCACCAGAAGGTGGTCGAGGAGGCGCCGTCGGTCGCGGTCTCCCCGGAGCTGCGCCGCCAGATGGGCGAGGCCGCGGTCCTCGCCGCCTCCGCGGTCGGCTACAGCAACGCCGGAACCTGCGAGTTCCTGCTCGACAAGAACGGCGACTTCTTCTTCCTGGAGATGAACACGCGGCTCCAGGTGGAGCACCCGGTCACCGAGCTGGTCACCGGCATCGACCTGGTCCAGGCGCAGATCCGGGTAGCCGAGGGCGAGCCGCTCGGCCCGGAGCTCGACGACGTCCAGCCGCGCGGCCACGCCATCGAGGTCCGCCTCTACGCCGAGGACCCCTTCCGCGGCTTCGCCCCCTCGCCCGGCCGCATCGAGCTGCTCCGCCTGCCCGAAGGTCCCGGGGTGCGCAACGACAGCGGCGTCTACGAGGGCTCGGAGGTCTCGATCCACTACGACCCGATGCTCGCCAAGCTGATCGTCTGGGCCGAGGACCGGCAGCGCGCGCTCGCCCGGCTGGAGCGTGCCCTGGCCGAGTTGCGGGTCGAGGGGATCCAGACCACGGCTCCCCTCTTCCGCGCCCTGCTCGCCGACCCCGACTTCCGCTCCGGCAACCTCGACATCGGCATGCTCGACCGCAAGCTGGCCGCGGGCGAGCTGAAGCCGGCCGCGGACGACGCCCTGGGCGACCTGCCGCTCATCGCCGCCGCCCTCGCCCACCACGGCCGGAGCCACCAGACCGGCGCCGGCCCCGCCTCGGGCGCGATGAGCGGCTCAGGCTCCCACCGCTCGCTGTGGAAAGAGGCGGGCCGCCGCGACTCCCTGCGGGGGGGATCATGGAGCTGATCGTCCGCCACGGCGAGCGCGAGGAGCGCGTGCGGGTGCGCCGCACGGGCGACGGCTACGAGGTCGTGATCGGCGACCGCACCTACCAGGTGGACGCCGCCGCCGCCCGCGCCGGCCTCCACAGCCTGCGCATCGACGGCGCCCAGCACGAGGTGGCCGTGCGCCGCCACGGCGAGGGCGCCTGGTGGGTGAGCACGGCGCAGGGCTCCGGCGCCGTCGAGGTGACCGATCCCCTCACCTATCTCGCCGCGAAGACCCGCGGCGCCAAGGGCGGCCGGCGCAAGCAGCGGGTCGACGCCTATATGCCCGGCCGCGTCGTCACCCTGCTCGCCAAGGAGGGCGAGGAGGTCGCGGCCGGCCAGGGCATCCTCGTCCTCGAAGCCATGAAGATGGAGAACGAGATCCGCGCCGAGCACGCCGGCACCCTCACCCGCTTCTTCGTCCAGCCCGGGCAGGCGGTCGA
>Ga0190265_10001817_pt1 | contig 14077 bp, 12 predicted proteins | sample Popmic124T_FD_133135 | JGI IMG/M metagenome (GOLD analysis project Ga0190265, IMG submission 133135) | Populus adjacent soil microbial communities from riparian zone of Indian Creek, Utah, USA - 124 T | ecosystem: Environmental > Terrestrial > Soil > Riparian zone | place: USA: Utah | collected...
CGGCGTCTGGCTTCAAATCGCGACTGATGAACCTCAGTCCGTAACATCGGCCGGTGCGGTCGTTACGCTTGAAAAAGTTACTTACGGGAAGGAACATCGTTTCGTTCACGGTTCATTGTGGCAACGGTTGAGAGCGCGATTGCCGGAAAAATGGTTCGGCAAATCCGGCGCCGTCATGCTGACCCATCGCACGACCAACGACGTCGCCGTTGCCTGGATGGTGTGGAAGGGTTCGAGCGTAACGAACGTGGCGATGTTGCCTTACTTTTCCAGCTACATCGTGGTCAATGGTCGTGACGAATTGCTCCAGATTACCCGCATGGCCGCTCTGCATCGAATCGGCAAGGAGGTGCTCGACGCCCGGGAACTGGTTCTTCCCCGGCAAGGCAAAAGCGTTCGCCTGCGCCTTTACGATTTCGCCACGAATTCACACAGGTTGCCTGTCGGCGAATTCAAAATCTCGAACCCTTCCCGCAAAGATCCGCTTGAATGGAAACCGGAGCAGTTGCCCATTCGCCGCACCGGTGGAAATGTGGAATTCACGCTCAGCCAATTCACGGCAGGAACTGAGGTGCGGGCCGACCGCCGTCTGCTCACGGCCCTGAACAAGCTGACGTTTCAAATTGCCGAGAACGGCCAGCGCACCACGAACTGGCAATTGCGCTCCATCTACGCCTCCGATGCTCTCGGCAATCAAAACGTCTATGGCGTAGGTTCATATCCCGATCGGAACGGCGATGAGTCGTGGGAAGGCTACTGGCTGCTCTGGCCGGACGAACCCGCGTGGAAGCTGCGCCTCGAATTCGTGCGCCGCGGCGGTTTCGCTCCGGATGAACGATGGCTGGTGGAGGGCATTCCGGTGCCAGGCCGCGATTCATTCACTCCGAAAACTTTTCAAACCAATCTCCAGGGGGTGCTTCTGGTCGTGCGTGGAATCAGCGATGCTCAGGGACTGCTGCCGGATGGCCAGATGAGCGTGAACGCCACGTCGAACGTCTTGGACATGAAGTGGTCTCCGTCCCGGGAAGGAACTCGAGTGTCGTTGTTGGAGGTAAAGGATGAAAGCGGTCAGAAGCTTGTGCCGGCAGGTTCCGTCGGAGGAGATCACGGACAAATCGGCTATCGGTTGAACATTGCCAGCAATGTCCATTCGGTGAACGCTCTCTTCGCCGTGCATCGGAACCGTGTCGTCGAGTTTCTAGCGAAGCCGGAGTTGATTTCGACGAACTCGTCGTCCGCTCGCGGAGGGAATTGAACGTGGTTGGGATTTCGCGAATGAAGCCAATTGAAATTAACCGTCGTACGATGCTCAAAGCAGTCGTAGTCGCAGGTGCGGCAACTGCGTTTCCCATGCCGCTGCCTGGGCAGGCAAATGTCAACTGGCATCAAGCCTTGCTGCGTTACCTCGAATCTCTCGCGCGTTCCGATGGTGGTTATGCCTGGGAAGGTCAGGAGCATTCGCATCTCACGCCGACATTCTACGTCATTGGTTGCTATCGGATATTGGGACAGACGCCCCCGAAAAAGAGCCAGCTTGCGGAATTCATTCGGACGCATCATCCGGGCGCGCTCAAGAAACTGGAACAAGAGCGGCGCATCTTTGAGTTCCAGCAGGCGCAGGCGTTGACCTGGCTGGGCGAGGACGCATCGGCGTTGAAGGAAAAGATTCTCGGTTGGAAACAACCGCTGGCCTACCTCAAGCAATACGAGCAGCACGGCTATCCGCTCTCTTCCTCCGAAATGGGCGTCATCCTCTCCCGCGCGTTGCTGGGCGTGCCGGCGAGTGAATTGCCGCCGGAATTCATCGCTTACCTTGCCAGTCGTCGCCGTTTGAACGGCAGCTTCAACAACACCCCCGCCGGCGATGGCAGCGATGGGAATGTGATGAATACGTGGTGGGGAATGCGGTCGCTCGAGGTCCTTGGTCGTGGTCAAGAGAAGCGTGACGAGACGATTTCATGGCTGCGCGCGTGCCAGCTTCCGAGCGGCGGCTTCACCTTTGCGCCGAAGCCGGAGTTCGGTGGCGTGGATGACGTCGCTTACACATGGGCAGCGGTGCGGGCGTTGAAACAACTCGGCGCAACGCCAGCGAATCCGGACGGGTGCGTCACCTACCTCCATGCGCTCGCCAACAGCGATGGCGGATTCGCCGATCGCCCCGGCTGGTTAAGCAATCCGATGGCGACTTATTACGCGCTCGACTGCCTCGACGCGTTGGGTGCCGGGAAAAATGATTTCAAACTTCAGATTTCAAAACGTGGCGCGCCCGATCCGCTTCCCACGAATCTCAAGGTCTTCAGCCTCCAACTCGAAGCGCATGGTCAAGGCAGCCCAGCCGAAGCGGTGGAACTCGCGCGTTCGCTCCGCATCCATCTCTGGGGAGCGAAGAATGCGAAACCCGGCTGGCTCGCGCGCGCTCAAGCCATCGCCGACCAGCAGAAAGTGCCGGTGAAGTTTTTTGTCTCCAACGAGGAGTACGGCACTTGGGTGAACATTCCCGGGATGGGGACTTACAGCCACACCAGCGACATAATTGCGCCCGCCGATGCCGCCATCGGCGCGTCGCTCGCAAGGGAAGGCGTCGTGTCGTGGGCGGACTTTCGGCGCCGACGGCTCGCGCCACTCGAACACGCCAGAGGCCGGCTCATCTGGCAGTTCGGCGAGAACGAAGAACTCGTGCGCATGTTCCTCGACGATTCGGTCGAGCGCGGCGGCTATGCGGCCATCAGCACCTATCATTTCGGCAATCCCGACTTCACCAACAGCGAGCCGTTTCTGCACCGCTGGCGAGGACAGATTCCTTTCGTCGCGCTACAGGATGCGCACGGTCCCGAGCCGTGGTGGTTTTCCGACATGACGGCTGGCTTCCGCACTCTCTTCCTCGCCACAGAGCCGACGTGGGAAGGCTGGCTCAACGCGCTGAAGAACAATTGGGTGGTGCCCGTTCGGCGCGATCAATGGAGCGGCGGCAAAACCTGGATGCACGCCGGCTCACGCGAAATCGGCGATTTCGTCCGCGCCCGCGAACGCGACTGGCGCTGGTGGGACAACGCGGACATTCAACGGCCGCTGGTCTCCATCGTGGCCGTGCGCGCCGCCGATGAATTTGAAAGCGCGCGCCCGGAAAAAGGCATCATACTTCGTATTCGTTGCGCCTGGCAGAACACGCCACAAGGTTCGCTCAAGCAACCCATCAGCGAGTTCGTGAAGCTGACCGTGGACGACCAAGAAATCACGCCGTCGCTAGCGGCCAGAAAACGGCCGAACGGATTATTCGACGACCACTATCATCACGCGCATTTGCCAGACTTGAAGCCCGGACCACATGCGGCGCGCGTCGTGATACGCGCTCTCGCAACGAAGGAAGAACAATCGCGTGAGCTGAAGTTTTCTGTGTAGCCGGTTTGGCGTCCAAAATCATCAGCGCGGGAGTTGAAACCATATCAGCGCCCTGTGGAGAAATCCCGCTCGCTCAGAAAGAGAAGGGTCGTTGACTCCGAAGGCCGAAAGCCGAGATCCGAATGGAATCCCAAGCCCGAAGCATTTTTCTGCCGTGGCAGCGATGCATGTTTCGCTTTCGCCTTTCGATCTTCTTTTGGGTTTCCGAAATTCGGAAGTCGAAGCTAAGACACCTTTTGCGCCAGCGCGCGTTTGGCAAAGCGAGTCACGTAGAGCACGACCACGACCGTAATCGCTCCGATGGTCCATTTAATCCACGGCGGCGTGGCAATTTTGTCGGTGAGATCGCGCGCCACGGCGCCAAAATAAACATACATCACGGTCCCGGGAATCATGGTGAAGTTCGCCAGAAAATATTCCCAGAGCGGCAGACGCGTCAGCCCGAAAGCATAGCTCGTAAACCCAAAGGGAAACACCGGCGCGAGACGAACCAGCGCGACAATTTTCCATCCTTCGCGGGCGACGGCGTCATCGAGTGCCTTGAACCTGGGCTGCGCTTCAAACCTGCGCGCGATCCAGTCGCGGGCCAGGTGCCGTGCGATGAGGAAGGTGGCGTTCCCCGCGATCGTCGCCGCCAGCAGCACGTACACAGAACCCCAGGCAAGTCCGAAAATGAACCCTCCTCCCACCGTGAGAATCACCGCGGGAAGAAACGCAATCACTGCGGCCACATAGATGACAACAAACGCCACTGGACCCCAGGGACCGAGTTCCTGAATCCAGTCCAGAGCACGCCTCAGCAGCCCGGTGTTGTTGATCCAACGGAGCGCCAACAAGAACGTGGCGAGCGCGAGCATGACGCCCCCCCCGCGCAGAATCTTCTGCGATGTCGAGGTTCCGGCTTGTGGTGGAGGCATGTTAAGGGCGCGGGTCAGAAATCCGCGCTGGAATCACTCATCGCTTTGGCTGAGGCGCGCGACCACGCTGAAGTCCTCCAGTGTCGTGGTGTCGCCCTTGATGTCCCCGCCGGTCGCAATCTGTTTGAGCAAACGGCGCATGATTTTTCCCGAGCGCGTCTTGGGCAGTGCTTCGGCGAAACGGATGTCGTCCGGCTTGGCCACGGGGCCGATCTCCTTGCCGACATGCAGACGCAATTCCTCGCGCAACTCCGGCGTGGCATGAACGCCCGTCTTCAATGTCACAAACGCGACGAGCGCCTGGCCTTTCAATTCATCGGGACGTCCCACCACCGCGGCTTCGGCGACTTTCTGGTTGCTCACGAGCGCGCTCTCGACTTCCGCCGTGCCGATGCGATGACCGGCCACGTTGAGCACGTCGTCAATGCGGCCCACGATCCAGAAGTAACCGTCCTGATCCTGGCGGCAACCATCGCCGGTGAAATAACTGCCGGGCACTTCGCTCCAATAGACTTCTTTGAACCGCTTTTTGTCGCCCCAGATGCCGCGGAGCATTGATGGCCACGGTTTTCGAATAATGAGTTTCCCTCCGGTGTTGCGCGGAACCGCATTGCCTTTGTCATCCACCACTTCGGGAATCACGCCGAAGAACGGGAGCGTGCCCGACCCAGGTTTCGTGGGCGTGGCCCCGGGCAGCGGCGTGATCATGATGCCGCCGGTTTCCGTTTGCCACCATGTGTCCACGATGGGGCAGCGTTTGCCGCCGATGTGTTCCTGGTACCACATCCACGCCTCGGGATTGATCGGCTCGCCGACCGAGCCGAGCAATCGCAACGAACTCAAATCGTGTTTCTCAGGCCACTCGACGCCCCATTTCATGAAAGCGCGAATCGCCGTCGGGGCGGTGTAGAGGATCGTGACGCCATACTTGGCGACGATGCGCCAGAAGCGATCGGGCTCCGGCCAGTTCGGCGCGCCTTCATACATGAGGCTGGTGGCGCCGTTCGCAAGCGGACCATATACGACGTAGCTGTGGCCGGTCACCCAGCCAACGTCGGCAGTACACCAATAAACGTCATCTTCTCGCAGATCGAATACGTAATGGGTCGTCATCTTCGCGCCCAGCAGATAGCCGCCCGTGGTATGCAGAATACCTTTTGGTTTTCCAGTGGAACCGCTGGTGTAGAGAATAAACAACGGCGCTTCGCTATCGAGCGAGGCAGCGGGACATACGGCATCCACGTAATCCAGCTCACGATGCCACCAAACGTCGCGCCCCTCTGCAAAGTGGACTTCATTGTTCGCGCGGCGAAGCACGACCACTTTCTCGATGGTCCTGGCAAGGTGCCGGCCTTCCGCGTCTTTCAGCAAAAGTGCGTCGTCAACGTTCTTCTTCAGCGGCACAACGGCGCCGCGGCGGAAACCACCATCGGCCGTGATGACCATTTTCGCCTGGCAATCAAAAATGCGATCGGCCACGGACTGCGCGCTGAATCCGCCGAAAACCACCGAATGAACGGCGCCGATGCGAGTGCAGGCAAGCATCGCGATGGCTGCCTCGGGAACCATCGGCAGGTAAATGATGATGCGGTCGCCCTTCCGAATGCCGTTGCGCTTGAGCACGTTGGCGAAGCGGCAGACTTCGCGGTGCAGTTGCTTGTAAGTGAGAACGCGCTCTTCGCCCGGCTTGCCATCGGTGGCCGGTTCACCTTCCCAGATCAGCGCGGCCTTGTTCGCGGTCGGCGTGTTCAGCCATTTGTCGAGGCAGTTGAAACTGACGTTGAGTTTGCCGCCGATGAACCACTGCGCATTCGGCACTTTCCATTTGAGCACCTGCTTCCACGGCTTGAACCACACCAGTTCGCTCTTGGCCTGCTTGGCCCAGAATTTCTCGGGCGAGCGAATCGATTCGAAATACATGTCACGGTACTGCGAGAGCGATTTGATGTGGGCGCGTCGAGAAAATTCCCTGGGCGGCGGAAACACTCGCTTCTCGTGAGAGAGCGAAGTGATGTTCATCGCATGTTTTTCCGGCATAAGGCGGCGAGTCTATGAACCACGCCGCGACCGTCAACGCCGAACCGGGTGCAAGACCGGCTTCCCTCTCCCCGTTGAGGGGAGAGGGAGACACGATCACGCGCCCGTTGAAACAGCACACAAAATTTTAGATGCGTGCTGCTCTACGCTCACTTGGAAAAGAAGAAGGGCCGGAGACTACTTAACTCCGGCCCTTCGAGTGGTGAGAACATGAACGCCGCCACTCGCGGACGCATACCTTCAGCAAGGCGGCCCTTCTGAGATGACCCGCTGCGAAACCGCCTGCTGCGCGCAGTTCTCCGCGCGTATGTGGAGCAGCGGAAATGCGGAGCCGATTCCAAACCGAAGACGAGAATTCCCTGAGCGCGACCCAAACGAAGAACGCGAAAGGCAGGAAGCACGGCCCATTCTCCTCGGATAGGCCGGTCGTCCAGGAATGAAATCAAACTGATCCGCATATCCTAAATACGATCCGAGAAGGCTGCTTCTATCAAATAATCGGAGAATCTTTTCGCGTCGAACCTCAATGCCGTCATTTGCCTCACACGTTCGGCTGCTTCGTCAGCGGTCATATCTGTGCCTCTCCAAGGTGCCATCCGGCTTGAAATCAATGTAAACAATCGGCCAACTCATGACGCGGGAATATGCCCATTCCCAGTACGGCTGCGCACTTCCGTTGGTACGCATCCATGAATTACGGGGGTTGCCGAGGATGCGCCTTACTTCATTCGTATCCATGCCGGCGCGAAGCTGGCCTAAGTGCGAGAGTGGAAAAGGTGGTCGCTCGAAATTCCAGATAAGAAAGCCAATTCCAAACGCTACCAGAAGAACGAGAATCCCTAAAATTCGAAGAGCGTTTGTGAACATTCGTTTCACGCTGCGCGAAGAGGCTCATGACAGGACGTGTCAATCACTCAATACTTTGCGGCACTCATCGCGCAGACGTTGCAGATTGGCGGCAGACTTCGCTTCGATGTAACAGCGCACCAACGGCTCGGTGCCGCTCGCGCGAAAGGCCACCCACTCGCCATTCGGAAGAAGAAATTTGTAGCCGTCGGTCGTGATAAACTTCTCCACGGCGAACGAACCGATGCGGTCGAGTCCGCCCGCCAGTTTCTTCAACAGTCCTTCTTTCTTCGCCGCCGAAATCGCAACGTTGATGCGATCGGTGTGGAATTCTCCGGCTTCTTTTTCGAGAGCGCGCAGAATCTGTCCGAGTGACTTGCGTTCGGTCGCCACGAGTTCGGCCATCAGCAGGCACGCGAGAATTCCATCTTTCTCGGGCACGTGACCTTTCACGCTGAGGCCACCCGATTCTTCTCCACCCACGATGATCGCTTCCGATTCCATGAGACCGCCGATGAACTTGAAACCGACCGGCGTCTCGTGAACCGTCACGCCGAGCAACTTCGCCACGGCATCGACTTGATGACTCGTGGGCACCGTGCGAACCACCGCGCCTGTCCACCGGCGATTCTTTTTCAAATGGTAAAGTGCCAGCGCGAGAATCTGGTTCGGCGTCAGCCACGTTCCATCTTTGTCCACAATGCCGAAACGGTCGGCGTCGCCGTCCAACCCCAGACCGAGCTGCGCTTTGCCGCTGCGAACAAATGCGCTCACATGACTCATGCCCTCTGCGTTTGGCTCGGGATGATGGCCGCCAAAAAGTGGGTTCAACTCGTTGTGAAAGCGAGTCACCTTCGCGCCGCCCGACTTCTCCAGCAACGTATCGAGATAACCGCGGCCCGTGCCATACATCAATTCGACTGCGACCGTCAGCTTGGCGTTCTTGATCGCCTTGAAATCGATCAGCCGTTCGATCTGTGTAAAATAATCGGGCTGCGGATCGATGGTCTTGCACTTGAACGTGCCCACGACGGCGGCGTTAAACGACCAGTTTGAGTCGATGAGTTTCTTCACCCGCGCTTCGACTGGCCCCGTCACTTCCGGCGTCGCCGGCGCACCGTTGTACGTGGAGAACTTCAGTCCTTGCCACTCGGCGGGATTGTGGCTTGCCGTCATGTTGATTCCGCCCATCGCCTTTCGGACGCGAATCGTGTGGGCGATCACTGGTGTCGGCGCGTCGCGCTCACAAAGCAGCGGCGTGAAATCATTGGCCGTGAGAACTTCCGCGGCCGCGAGAGAAAATTCCCGGCCCAGAAATCGTGTGTCGTGCCCGAGAATGACGATCTTTTTTCGCCCCTGGAGCGGAGACTTGTTTTTCTTCAGCTCTCCGCGCAAATAATCCGCAATTCCCTGGGTGGCGAGACGAACGTTGTCGAAAGTGAAATCGCGGGCGATAAGTCCGCGCCAGCCTGAAGTCCCGAATTTAATCATACGTTCAGAGACAGAATTAACAAAATTTCACAGAATTCATTGTCCGGGAAATTCTCCTCCATTCTGTTCATTCTATCTTCTTCACCGCGAACCACATTCACCGCTTCCAATCGAACGCCTGCTTTTTCAATGCGTAGATGTAGCCAATGAACAACACACCCAGGAACGAAATCATCGAAAACAGAATGACGTTCCGCGTAGCCGCGTCGCCCAGCATCTCTTTGTAAACCACTGCCCAAGGATAGAGAAACACCACTTCGATGTCGAAGAGGATGAACAGCATCGCCACGAGATAGAACTTCACCGAGAGCCGGGTATTGCCCTCGCCCACGGGCAACATGCCACACTCATAAGCGATATCTTTGATCGGCAGATGCTTGCGGCGCCATTTGTTCACGTAATTGCCGACGACCACGGACAGCGCGATCATCCCGAACGCGAATCCCGCCGCGACCAAAAATAAAATCAGGACCGGCACATACTCCAAAATCTGCGTTGACTGCGCGGCGTCTCCGTTCATGCGCGGGGAAAGTAGAAACCGGTTGCGGGGTTGGCAAGGCGTGTTTTGACAGCCGATTCACTCAGCCCGACCTGTCCGGATTTCTACGAGGGTTCTCCAGACCTCTGGCTTCTGCCACGCGTTGGCTCTCACTTGCGCATCCCAGAACGAAACTCCGACCTCGTCGTCGGCCTTCAACCACTGGACATGCTCCATCGCACTGTTGCCGCGCCATTCGTTGCGGCCGGAGGGCAATCCGATCATCAGCTTCGATGCGTGTTCGCCCGCCGCAGTTTTCTGAAATGCATAGCTCCGCCACTCAGGAGCGTTCGCACCAATTTCCTCGTAGCCCATCGTCGTCAGCGCATCGACGTGCGGGAGCAGTTCCTTCCACCACGTTTGATTGGGCGCGTTCCACTTGTAGGAAAACGTATCCACGGTGAGGTGCTTGCCCTGCGCGTGCAGCCGCTCGGAAAGCTTTCGCACGAACGCAACGAAAACTTCCTTGTCCCCGTCGAACGAACCGTTGCCTTCGAGATCGACATCCACGCCGTCGAGTTGGAGTCGGTCCACTTCAGCCATCAACGCGTCGATGAACTTGTCTTGATTCTCCGCGAAGCCGGCGCGGGCCAGCGGCCAGTCCCATTTTCCACCGACGGCGTTGTAAACGCACAGCAACACCCGCACGCTGTTGGTGTGTCCCCAGTTCCGCAACCCGGTGATGACCGCATCATTGACCTCATTGGTCCGTCCAACGCGGACCAACCCGCCGTCCTTCGTCGGTTGCCAGAACTGCAATCCTAGATGCGTCAATGCATCTTTCATTCCCGCGCCGCCGAACGATTCCTCCAATCGCGCCTTGCTTCGACCTACTGCGTACGGCGGCACCCACGTCATCACCGGGCGCTTGTAAGTTGGAAAGGCTCTCGCCGTCGCCACGGGCAGCGCCTCCGTCACCGGCAATTCGCCGCGCAACAGCTTCGCGCCGTTGCCGGTGAGTCGAAGATAGAAATCACTCGGCAGCCCTTCGTATGTGAGAAACCTGTTCGTGTCGCTGACGGGCGTGTCATCGGTACATTTGAAAATCGCCGTGCCTTCGTCCACTTCGTCGAACATGGCGACGTAGATCATCGTGGCGCCCGCTCGCTTCGCCGCGACGAATTGCGACCAGAGGAATTCGCCTTTCATGCGCGGCATGTGATCAAATTGTCTCCCCTGCATGTTGAACCAACTGAAGCCGGGAAAGACGACGGGCAGAAAATCAATCTTCCGTTCCGCGCTCCACGCGATGTCCGGCTGCCAGGTTCTCTCGCCATGACGCTTCGCTTCCGCCGTGCCGCGATAACGCCCCACCGTCCACGGACTGACCACGTCGGCGAGAGCAATTACCTCGTGCAACGCTGAGTTCGAGACTGAATCACGGGTTAATTCGCGAAACCACGACGGCACACCGAGCATCACGGAGCAACCATCCTGCTTCAAAAACTCGACGAGGCGCTTGCACTCTTCCAGCGTGTAGCGACGGCCATCGTTGAACCCCACGCCCCACACCGCGACGAGCGGACGCCCGCGATGCCGCAGATACGCCGGGTCGTCCGTCACGCGCATCTGCGTCCGCAACGCGCCCCAATCGTCCATCACTTCCTGAATACGATTCGGCCCCAGACCGCTCAGGTCATACATCACCGCGTAAGCGCGGCCAAAACGGTTTGCGCCCTCGCGGCCATGCGCGAGTACCGTGTTGTTGTGCCGCAATGCGCGCGGATCGCGGAGGTCGGTGATGAACCGTTGCACGAATGCGCCATCAATTCCGTAGTCGCGCATCCACTGGAAATGCCGCAGCACCGTCGCCTGCTTGAACGAGCTGAACACTTCCAGCGTGCGCCCGGCCGCATTCGTAAAGCCCGTCGCGAACCTTTCCTCCGCGCCCAGTTCGGAAACGTCCGGCCACAAATCAATCTTGGCGTTGCCCGGCCCGAGCGGATCGCGCCGCTTCGTCCAGTGAACCCAGCCGCGTTCCGCACCGTCGCCCTCCGCGTTGAACCAACCCTGGTAACCGCACATCACCTTGTTCGACAGCGTGCTCGTGTCCACGCCGCGAACGCTCGCGCCGGCGTAAGGCTTGAGCGTCTCCGCCAGAACGGATTCACGAGTGAGTTGAGCGGCGTGCGGCGATACCGTGCCAACGCACAGGATCGTAAGAAGGAAATAAGTGGCCGCTGCGTTGGGCAAGAGTCTTGATGTCATGCTTTCGTTCGCGCGCAACATTCAACAAGACCCAGCCGGAATGATCTTACTTCTTTTCGCCGCTGCCGCCGGCTGCTTGATGAAGAGTCTCCACCGTTTCGCCAGCGAACAACTCGTCGCGCAGTTTGAGGTAATCGCCCTGGCCGATTTGCCAGGAAGAAAGCAGGCGCGCGACTTTGGAGGCAGGCAATCGCTCCATCAGCACTTCCACAGCTTCGGCCGTGTTTGCGGATTCGTTTTGAACGGTCAGGCTCATCTTCAATTCAGGTTGTTGATAAACGTCACTGGACTCTGAACAACCATCTGGCCGGAATATCGGCGAATCAGGCGGTCGTCACAAGTCAGGAAATGGTTCGCGTCGGCAGATTCGGCGCACGCGAGATGCAGCGCATCAATTGCTTTGATGCCGTTTTGCTCCAGCGCCAGTGCGCGCTTTTTGATGTCGTCCGCGAGGCCGATGTTTTGCGCGGCCAGTTGAAGACACTTCTCCACCCACTTCAGACGCAACGGAAATGGATTCCGGCTGTTCTCCAAATCGTGAATCGGCGACCGAATCAGATTAGCCTCGCCTCCCTCGACCAGAGACAGCACAAGACTGAATGACAGCGTTTCGAGCCAGATGCGCGGCTGCCGCTGGTCGTCGAACGGCCGGTTCAGCACGCTGTTGTCGAGGTAGAGGAGCATTACGTGCGGCTAGTCTTCCGAAGCAAGCTGATGGTGCAATCCCAAATTGTGCAGTGAAGCGTAGGACGTGGCGTCGGAGCGTGAGTCTGCGAGTCGCAGCAGCTTCGTCATCCGGGACGCGTGGGAATGAATTCGAGCGTGCGGAACTGCGGACGTTGCTGCGGCTCACCGAGCCGGGTTCCGTGGGCGTCGCAAGGACGCGACAAATGGAATTGTATGCTCTCTCGCGACTTTTGATACTCAGGCATGTCAAAGCCTGTCGTCATTACACCATCTGACATTCGAAGCGTTGTAACGAAGGAGGACGATTTTGGTCATGAAATGCGGATCGGGCAGTTGATTCGTGGCGTGCCGGGCATTCAGATGAAACACGGCGGCACATACACCGACCCGGTCACTCAAAAGCCTCGCCAGTTTGACTACAGATGCGCCCTCACAAAAGGTTCTGCGCGTTTGGCGCTCGCAATCGAGTGTAAGAATTTGAGCCCGTCCGTTCCCTTGGTAATGTGCGGAACAAAAAGGCAAGAAGCGGAGGCATTTCACGACTTAATTGAGGCTCGCAACGGCAATTTCCGACGACGGACGGCGACGGTCGTTGGACTGTCCTGCGTAACCCGACGAGCATCCAAAGAAGACACTTATTGCTCTCCAGGGATGTTTGTCGCTAAAAGCATAGTCCGCATCCAAGCTGATAAAAATCCGATGACGCGGACTTCCGATGCGGACATCTATGATAAATGGTCGCAGGCCATTTCTTCTTCCATTGGTTTAGCAGAAGCGGCATGCACTTTCCCAACCGGAGCTACGCCGCCGAAGTTTGTAGTTTCAATCCTTCCGATCGTGGTTGTGCCGGACCATGTGATGTGGGCCGCTTCATATGATGAACGAGGAGAGATTCCGGAAGATCCCTCAGAAATTGACAGGTGCAAGCTCTTCGTTGCAAAGGAGATTGAGCTCGGCGAGGAAAAGACGCCTCTGTATCACCGTTTTACTTTTTCCCACGTCCACTTCTTCTCACTCACTGGCTTCGGAGCCTTCCTTTCTGGAATGGCGGAAAATAACCAAGTTTGGTCCAGCTTGTTTACGGACAAAGCAAGCGAGCTCTGAGAGGAGCTTCATGCCTTCGCGTAAACTTCCGCGCCTTTTTCCACGAAGTCCTTCGACTTGGCGTCCATGTCTTTGTTCAGCGCTTCGTCTTCGGCGATGCCTCGTTCGGCGGCGTATTTGCAAACGTCTTCAATGCTCACGCCGGTTTTTCACCACCTTGCCGTTCTGCCAAACAATCACGGGCAGTTTGAACGCGCGGCTCTCCGCTTTCACGTTGCGGGCGGCACGTCGGAGCGCGCGTTCGGCGCGAGCCGCGAACGGCGGCGTTTTCGGCGCTCTGCGGGTCGAGGTTCCGTTCTTCTTCATAGGGCAATCAATGTCCGCACCGATTCAATGTCATCAAGGCCAGAAATGGCGAGCCGTTTTGCCGGAAGTCCGCGGCTGTCCCAAACAGCCCAGCGCGTCGCCCGTGGCGGAACAGGCACCACATTATGTCTCCTCAAGGCTGGAGTATTGACCCGGCTGCATTCGGTCAACGGCAGTGCGGATGCAAGCCAAATGCTTTTCGAGCGTGGGCCGATGATTGGTCCAAAGCTCCAGGATGGCGATGCGACGGTTCGTGAGGTTTTGTTGATAACGCAAATTTTTGTCGGCGACGATGAGAAGGTCGAAACCGGCTTTCTCGGCAGCGTCGAGCAAGAGGCCGTTGCTAATGCTGCCGAGGCCGAGCTTCTGAGCCGTGGTAACTTCGTGGCCGACAAGTGCATTGCGAACCTGGATCGGAACGCACTCGTCGAGCAGAATTTTCATGCAGCGAGGTCACGCTCAATGCGCTCCTGACCGAAGCGGAGAACTCCGGCAGCCTGCTCACGTGTCACAGAGGGAAATGATTCGAGGAAATAATCCAACG
>Ga0190265_10001818_pt1 | contig 14072 bp, 13 predicted proteins | sample Popmic124T_FD_133135 | JGI IMG/M metagenome (GOLD analysis project Ga0190265, IMG submission 133135) | Populus adjacent soil microbial communities from riparian zone of Indian Creek, Utah, USA - 124 T | ecosystem: Environmental > Terrestrial > Soil > Riparian zone | place: USA: Utah | collected...
GCGGACGTCGATCGCCTGGTTCGATTTGTCGAACGCGACCAGCTCGCCCGCCGCGATCGGCTCGGGCACTGTTAGGCTGCCCGAGGCCAGCGCGATCCAGGCGACGTCGTAGCCGGCGGCCGGCTGATAGCGCCATGTCTCGCCGGCCTCGAGGCGGACGGCGAGATAATTGATCGGCGACGGCGCCTCGAGCAGGCTCGATACGCCCCCATGGCTGCCCAGCAGGACCGAGACCGGACCGGCCGATGGCACCTCCTCGGGGCTCAGATAGGTGCTTTCCGACGGGCCGAGCTCTTCGCTCGCCGGCAGGGCCAGCCACAGCTGGAAGCCGCGCGAGCGGCCTTTATTGCCGGCGCCGCCGCCGTGCCAGGCGCCGCCGGCGGCCTTGAACCACTCGACGCCGCCGGCGGGGAGCAGGCCGGCAGCGCCGGTGGTGTCTTCGTAGCGGGTGCTGCCCTCCCAAAGGTAGGTCAGCGTGGCGATGCCCGAATGCGGATGCCAGCCGAAGCCCGACAGGTCAGAGCCGCCGGCGTCGAATAGGTCGAGGAAGACGAACGGCTTGAGCCGGCGGCCGAGATCGGACGGACTCATCAGCCGGGTGATCGGGCCGTGGCGGTCGCCGAATGTGCGATAGGCGATCGCGCGCCCTTTGGTCACGGTGGTCGCCATGGTCAGAGCACTCCTCGCTCGCTGGTTTCGAGGCGCATTGCCTGCAGCGCGCGGCCCCACGGGATGAGGTCGTTCAGCATCGCATCGACCGCCGCTTCCTGCGACGGCTGCGGCTTGAACGTCGTGAAATTCTCGAAGTCGGTGAACAGCGACAGCGCGACCTGGGCGCGTACGTCGGCGACCTTGATCTCGCCCATTATCCCGCGCAAATGCTCGACGGCGCGGGTGCCTCCGGTCGAGCCGTAGGCGACGAAGCCCGCGGCCTTGTCGTTCCATTCGCGGAACAGGTAGTCGATCGCGTTCTTGAGCGCGCCCGATGTCGAGTGATTATATTCAGGCGTCACGAACACGAATGCGTCGAAGCCGGCGATCCTTTCCGCCCAGGCCCTGGTGTGCGGCTGTGCGTACTGGCCCATTGACGGCGGCAGCGCTTCATCGAGCAGCGGCAGGTCGAAGTCGGCGATGTCGACGATCTCGAACGACGCGTCGGCGCGCCGGGCGGCAATGTCGAACACCCACGTCGCGACGGTATCGGCCTTGCGGCCCGGGCGCGTGCTGCCGACGATAATGGCGACCTTGAGCATTTTTGTTCTCCTTTAAGCGAGCGCTAATCACTCATTGCAGGCTGGCGAGCGGTGGCGTCGCTGGAACCGGACTGATCGGAGGTCGCCATGAAGCTGGGCGCCGGCACGAGGCCGGCTTCGACCTGAGCCATGACATAATCGTAGAGGAGGGCGGCGCTGCCTCCGCGATGCCGGGTGACATCGGCCAAAGCGGCGCGTTCCGGCGACGTGTAATCGGGCGCCCATTCGCTGATAACGGTCAGCCAGCTCACCGGCTTCGCGCCTGCCTGAATCATGCGCGCCTTGGCGTCCTCATGCGATTCGACTGTGATTCCGCCCGAGCAGTCGCTCACGAAATAGACGTCGTAGCCGTCCTTCAACGCCGCGAGCACCGACTGCGCGAGGCACACTTCGGTGATCAGGCCCGCCATGATCAATTTCCTGCGGCCGGTCGCGTCGATCGCCGCGCGGACCTCCGGATGCGACCAGGCGTGCGTCGACGTGCGGTCGATCGGCGTGACGTCCGGGAAGACTTCGGCGATCTCCTTGAAGATCGGGTCGACCAGGACGCTGCCCTTGGCGCCGACGGTGGTCAGCACCGTCGGAACGCCGAGATCCCGCGCCGCCTGCGCGAGCGCCGCCGTGTTGTTGACCATCAGGCCGCGGTCGATCGATGCGACGGAGAAGGCCACCCACGGCTGGTGATCGATCAGGACCACGACCGAATTGTCCTTGGTCAGTTCGTTGGGGTTGGCGGTCATGACGATGTCTCCATTTGGCTGATCGGCCGGAGATAGTCCCTCGCCCTTTCTAGAAAAACCCGTATAATATTGAAGGTTCTTTTCAGGAAACATGACATGCGTGGGCCCGGCATACCCAGCATCGACCAACTCATGGTACTCCTCGCCGTGGAGGAGGAAGGCAGCTTCACCGCCGCCGCCAAGCGCCTCGGGCGCGCGACCTCTGCGATAAGCTACGCGATAGACACGCTCGAACAGCAGCTCGGCCTGTCGCTGTTCGACCGCGGCACCACTCGTAAGCCCCGGCTGACCCGGCACGGCGAAGCAGTGGTGTCCGAAGCCCGGGCCGTTGCGCTCAGCGTCGAGACGCTGCGCGCCCGGGTCCGCGGCTTCCTCGACAGCCTCGAGCCCGAAGTGTCGCTGGTGGTCGACTCGCTGTTTCCCCTGAGCCGGCTGACAAGGCTGCTTCGCGAATTCAACGACCGCTTCCCGACCGTGCCGGTGCGCCTGCTGGTCGAAACGCTCGGCGGGGTCGAGCGTGCGGTGCGGGAAGGCCATGCGGTGATCGGCGTCGGAAGCCAGCTACACATGAACATGACGGGATTCCGCCGCGTCGACATTGAAGCCGTCCGCCTGATCCCGGTCGCCGCGCCCGGCCATCCTCTCGCGAGAGCCGGCGGCGCTGCACCACGCGAGGCGAGCGACTATGTACAGCTGATCCTGTCGGAGCGGCCGGCGGCGGACGGCCGCGACTTCGGCGTCGTCAGCCTCAACAGCTGGCGGATCGGCGATCTGGCGGCGAAGCATGCGCTGCTCCTCGCCGGCCTCGGTTGGGGCGGGATGCCGGAACCGGTGGTCCGCGCCGACATCGAGGCGGGGCGGCTGGTGCGGCTCGAGCTGCGCAATTGGCGCGGCGGCGAATATACGTTGCAGGCGATCCACAAGGTCGACACGCCGCCGGGACCAGCCGGACGGTGGCTGATCGAGCGACTAGTGAACATGTCGGACGAACCCAACTGAGAAGCTGACCGCGATCGTTGGGCTAACGGCACGTGCAATCCGCGGGACGAGGTGCTGATCGACGCCCTTTTTTCAATTCACGACGACGACCGGGTCATTCGCAGCCATCAGCTGTTTTCGCTCGCCGCACGCTGCGTGATGGCCGCCTTTTGGTGTCGTCAACTGCGGCAACTTGCGCCCCGAGCGCCGCCGCGTCAGTTAGTCAGTGGCGTCATTGCCTCGCGCCAACTTTGCAGTGGCAGTCGCTGGTCGCGGCAGAATTGCCACGTGCCGAAACGCTCGACTTCGCCGCGTACCCGGTGGGGCGGCGGGGCCATGCCGACCCGATCGACGTGGCCGATCAGATGCCCCGCGAGGATCTCCATGAAGGCGATCCGGCCGGCGAGGCGGTCGAGCGTGCGCAGGAGCTCAAAGCGCACGCCGGGATCGAGCGGGATCGGGCGGCTGAGGGAGAAAAGCTGCCGATAATCCTCGCCATTCTCCTGGACCATCGCCGCCACGTTCCCGACCCGTTGGTAATGCACGCTGAGCTCGCTCCGGAAAACCGGCTCGAAGCGCTGGACGACTCCGTCATGGAGCGCGGAATCATAAGCGCTGCGCGTATATTCCTTGTTCGGCGGGCGGAACACGGCCGAGAAGCTGCCGCTGCGGATAATCGGGGCCGGCTCCAGCGTCGCGCCGCTGGCCAGCACGCGCTGCTGCAGCCGCTCGATCTGGGCGAGCATGCAGGGCGCGACGACGCGCCACTCGACCGACCAGGTGTAGTGCTCGGTCAGCTCCTGACGCAGCGCCGCGCGCGCCCCCTCGGCCCTGCCCGACCAGCTCCGCCCGTCCGCCCATTGCTGAGCAACGAGCGCGATCAGCACTCCCAGGGCGACGATCGCAAGCTCCCACCAGACCGCCGGCCAGCCATTGGGCGGCCGCACTCTCAACACGCGAAACATGGCATTTCCCCTTGGCTTCTTCGGCGCGAGGTGGAGGCCGGTCCGTCGAGTGAATCCGCCACTCGAAGAGCAGGTGACTTCGCGACATGGAAGTCGCACCGGGCAACGCGACGTGCAGTCAATCCTCGATCTTCGGCGCCGACGCCTCGGCGACGCCCGCCTCTGCCATAACGCGCATCGCGTCGATCATGACCGCCGTATCGAGATAGGCATGGAGAACGACGACCTTGCCCCAGCGAAGCTGAATGGCATGCGCGCCATCGTTCACATATGGCGTGCCATCCGCCAGTGTTGCGAAATCGCGCCACTCCACGACCACCGTTGTCGCCCAGGGCCATCCGCTCACGGCCATGTGCTTGATCGAGAATCTGAGGCCGGGAAGCACCCGAAAAAGCCGCTCGAACCAGGCGCGAATGGCAGGACGGGTGTGTCGGACCCCTCCCATCGCATGATCGCCGGAAAAAATGTGCTCGAAGTGCGGAGCAACTCCGGCAACCACATAGTCAATATCGGCGCGATCGAGCGCCTCGAAGAGCTTATGGACGTTGCGGCGGACTATGGCGTGATACATGATTTGTCTCCTTTCGGCTTTGAATGCGGTTCTTCCGCTAGATCAGGCCGTGACCGCGCCAGATGACGATCAGGCCCGTCCCGACGATCACGTCGATGACGACGCACCACGGCACGTACCAGGCCGGAATGGCGACGAGCGGGAGGCGCCAGCGATTGTGGTGCGCGAAGTCCCACAGCGCGTGCGCGAAATAGGCAATCGGCAGAAGGGCGGGCCAGACCACTATGCCCAGAATGCCGGCGAGCGCGAAAAGCCCTGCGACGTTGAACTCGACGAGCTGGTCCCGCGTCGAACCGTTCATCACGGCAAAGCCGAAATAGACGCCGGCGATGAGCGCGATGATGAGCCCGGCATAGCCGACCGAGGCTTGCGCCGGCAGGAAGGCATGCGGCGCGAGGGTCGCAACGCCCACAGCGATGCCGGTAAGCACCGGCCGCCGCGCGAATATGGAGCGTTGGCGATGTGCGTGCGCAGAACGCTCCGTGACAGTGTGCGAGGACATGGCGGGCTCCATCGGGAAGGGTGAATGGGAGGCCGGCGCGCTCCATGCGCCGGCCGCTTCGCCTCACGACCGCAGGAAAGCGAGGAGATCGTCGTTGAGGCGCTGCTTGTGGGTGTCGGTGATGCCGTGCGGCGCGCCCTCGTAGACGATCAGCTGCGCGTCCGGCACGAGGCGCTTCACGGACCGCGCGGAGGCGTCGATCGGCACGACTTGATCGTCATCGCCGTGGATGATGATCGTTGGCTTGTCGAAGCGGGCGAGGTCCTCGGTGAAATCCGTAGCCGAGAACGCTGCGATGCTGTCGTAGGTGTTTTTGTGTCCGGCCATCATCCCTTGCAGCCAGAAGCTCTCGACGAGGCCCTGGTCGATGGTCCCGGTGCGGTTGAAGCCGAAGAAGGGGCCGCTCGCGACGTCGCGATAGAGCTTCGAGCGGTTGGCGAGACTGGCCGCGCGAAACCCGTCGAACACCTCGATGGGCAGCCCGATCGGATTGCTTTCGGTGCGCAGCATGATCGGCGGCACGGCGGAGATCAGCCCGATGCGGGCGACGCGGCTCGTGCCGTGGCGGCCGATATAGCGCGTCACTTCGCCGCCGCCGGTGGAAAAGCCGAACAGCGAGATGCTGCGCACGTCGAGCCTCTCGATCAGCTGGGCAAGATCGTCCGCATAATGATTCATGTCGTTGCCGTCCCACGGTTGCGAGGAACGACCATGGCCGCGGCGGTCATGGGTGATGACGCGGTAGCCGTTGGAAGCAAGGTGGAACGCCTGGCTCTCCCAGCTGTCGGCGTTGAGCGGCCAGCCATGGCTCAGGATGACGACCCTGCCGTCACGCGGACCCCAATCCTTGTAGTAGATCGTAACGTCGTCGCGTGTCGTGAACGTGGCCATATGTACCTCCTGTCGAGTTGCGTATGCGGCTGTAGTCATGCCGAGGATGGCGACGGCTCCGGCGCCCAGGATCACCTCGCGGCGTGTTGCCTTGAGCGGATCGTCTATTGTCCGTTGCATGGCCTTCTCCTCTGCATCGCCGAAGGACGAGCCCGCCGCTCAGCGCAGCAGGATGTTCAGAATGGTATCGGTGAGCCGCCCGAACGGCGCCCGCATCAGCCCGGCAAAGTTCCACCGCGCCTGGGTGAAGACGCCCTTGGCATGACTGAGCGACAGGAAGCCTTCCTCGCCGTGATAGGCACCCATCCCGCTGGGACCGACGCCGCCGAAGGGGAGGGCGTCCTGAGCGTAGTGGAGCAGAGTGTCGTTGACCGTCGCATTGCCGCTCGTGGTGCGATCGAGGACCTGCTCGATGACCCCGCGATCATCGCTGAACATATAGAGCGCCAGCGGCCGCGGGTTCGCGTTGACGAACGCGATAGCGTCCGAGATGTCCTTGTAGGAGATGATCGGCAGGATCGGGCCGAATATCTCTTCCTGCATGACGCTCATCTCCAGCGTCGCGCCGACGATGAGCGTTGGCCGCAGCTTGCGGCTGCCCGCCTTGGGCGCCGCGCCGATCTCCAGCACCCTGGCGCCTTTTCGCCTGGAATCCTCGACCAGCGCCGCCAGCCGTTCATGGTGCCGCTGGCTGATGATCGCGGAATAGGCTTCGTCGGCCGCGCAGGCGGGATAGGCGATGCGCGCGGCAGCCTCGAACGCGGCGACGAATGCGTCGACCTCGCTCTCCTGGATGAGCGCATAATCGGGCGCGATGCAGGTCTGGCCCGCATTGCTCAGCTTTCCATATGCGATCGATCTGGCGGCACGCAGCGGCGAGAAGCCCCGGCCGACGATCGCCGGTGACTTGCCGCCGAGCTCGAGCGTCACGGGAGTCAGGTTCGCGCTTGCCGAGCGCATTATGGCGCGCCCGACGCTCGTGCTGCCAGTGAACATTAGATGATCGAAAGGCAGCGCGGCGAAAGCTTCGCCGATGTCGGAGCCGCCCGTCACGACCGCGACCTGCTCCTCGGCAAAGATCTCCCGCACCATCGCCGCGATCAGCCCGGACGTCTTCGGCGTGTGCTCGGAAGGCTTCAGCATCGCGCGATTGCCGGCGGCGATCGCGGTCGCGAGCGGCATCAGGCAAAGGCTGGCGGGATAGTTCCACGGCGAGATGATGCCGACGGCGCCGAGCGGCTGGAGCACGACCCTGGCAGTTCCCGGCCGGAACTGAAGGGCAACGCGTCGCTTGCGCGGACGCAGCCAGCGCCGAAGGTTCCTGTGCAGATGGTCGATGCTCTGAACCGTGGGCATGATCTCCATGATGGCGGTCTCGTGGGCGGATCGATGGCCGAAGTCGGAGTCGATCGCCGATTCAAAGTCCCGGCGTCGCGCGAGGATGGCGTACTTGAGCTTCTGCAGATCCGAGCGGCGCTCCCGCAACGGGGGCGAGCCATCGCGGAGGAAAGCCTCCCGCTGCGCGGCGAGAAGCGACCAGAGGCGCGTTTCCTTGGCGACGACGAAACCGGCGAGCGAGTCGCCGGTCTTCCTGCTCGTCTCCGTGGGTCCCGTCATGGCGATACCTCTTATGCAGCGGGTGAGCGCCTCGCTCTTTGTCCGCAGCAGGAAGATCGCCTATCCGATGTGGCCGCGCGAGTTGTGCTTCGTGAAGCCGGGTTAAATCTTGTGAAGCGACTCGCCGTTTCAGCTCGGAGCACTTGCGCCCGAGCGGGCGTCGATCTGCGCGATCAACGCGCGCGCCGTCCGAAGGTCAAGAGTTTCGAAGCCCTCCGTGAACCGCCCATATGTCTCGGCCAGCGGCTCCCGGGCTTCCGGCAGGCGCCCCTGCCCGAGCCGCAAACGGGCCAGGCTCGTCACCGTGCGCAATCGCCAGGACAACGCACCTTGCGCATCGGCCATGTCCAGCGAGGCTCGAAACGCCTCCTCGGCGGCCACCGTCTCGCCGGCCTGTGCCAGAATCGCGCCTCGAACACGCAGGAATTCCGGCATGTAGACGTCGGACCGAGGAATAGGGTCAGGATTGAAGTCGTTCAGCAGGCTCACCGCCTGGTCGACTTGCCGGCTGTCGGCCAGTCCTTCGGCGAGACAGCACGTCAACCAGGGCGTGTAGATCTCATAGCGTCCCTCGCGGAGGCGGCGCAGATATTCCTGGAGCGTGGTCATACCCGCGATCGTATCGCCGCGCTGGCGTTGCAGGTCGCCGCGCAGCGCCATCGCAAACCACTTATACGGCACAAAGCCGTGCTCGCTCGCCATTGCGAGGATACGCTCGATATAGTCGTCGGTCGTCGCCCAATCGCCGCGTAGATAGTGGACGCTGACGCCCCACATCAGCCCCAGGCATGCCGTGATCGGATCCTTCTCCGCGGTGTCGCCATTGGCGTCGCGCTCCGCCTGGGCGGCTTGATCGGGAAATCCCAGGAGCCAGAGCGTCCGAGCGATCAGCACCTCGGCGTCGCGGTGGAAGCCGTAGAAGTTCGTCCCCGCGCTCGCGTCCAGCTCTGCGTCGCGGACTGCGATCAAATCCTTATGCGCCGCCGCGAGATTGCCTTTGAGATGGTGAGCCACGGCCTGCATCGCCTGGGCCGCGATGATCGGCGCAGGTCCGCCAAGCCGGGGAGCAATCTTCGCGGCATGCCGGGCAATCGGAAAAAGTTCATCGAATGCGCCGATGCGCCGGTGGTAGAAATGCATGCTGCTCAGCAGGCGAAACTGGTGCAGCGGATCGCCCAGGTCTTCCGCGATGCGAAGTGCACGTTCCAGCGCTTCGCGCACCGAGTCGGTGTTGCCGGACGTAATCATAGTGGCGTGCCCGAGGGCGGCCTGAAGGGCCATTTCCTGGAGCGAGCCGGCGCGTTTGGGCGTGAGGCTCTGCAAGCCTCGTTCGGACCAGCGGCGGCTCTCGGTCAGCATGCCCAGCCGCAGGAAAAGCTCGCACGCATAGGTCGCGAGTCCCAATCCGATCTCCGCGTCCCCTTCGCTCGAGAACGCCCATTCGAGGGCTGCGCGAATGTTCGGACTATGCTCCACCGGGACGGCAGCGACATCGGTCGAGCGCGTCAGCCAATCGAGATAATAGCGTGCGTGACGGCGAGAGACGTCTTCGATCAGGCCGGTTTCGAGCAGCTTGGCGCTGGCATAGGCCCGCGTCGTATCGAGGAGGCGATAGCGGGGTGTCGCTCCCGTCGTGTTGACCGCGACCAGGGACTTCAGGACGAGCTGCTCCAGTGCGTCGACGACCTCATCGCTGCCGCCGGCGACGCCCATGGCTTCGTCCAGACCGAAGCCGCCGACGAAGACGGACAATTGCCGCAACACGTCGCGCTCGCGCTCGTCGATGAGGGCGTAGCTCCAGTCCAGCATGGCGGTCAGAGTTTGATGCCGCGGGGGCGCGGTGCGCCGGCCTCGCCATGCGAGCCTCATATGGCTGTCCAGCAAATCCGCCGTCTGGCGAAGGCCGTATGTGCTCACTCGGCTCGCGGCGAGCTCGAGCGCGAGCGCGTTGCCGTCGATCCTGCGGCAGATGTCCCCGACGATGGCGGCGTCAGCGTCCTTGAACTCCGCGCGATGTCCGCCCGCAATTGCGCGTTCACAGAAGAGCTGGGCGGCGGGAAAGGCCCGTAGGTCCGATGCCGACGCGATCGTTCCCTCTGGTGGGGAGCGCAAGGGTTCGAGTGGATAGACGTACTCACTCTGGGCGTTCAGCGGTTCGCGGCTGGTCGTCAGGACCGCTACGCCCGGTGCCTGCTGGATGATGATCTCGGCCAGGGCAGCAGCGGCGTCGATGGTGGTCTCGCAACTGTCGAGGACGATCAGCATCTCGCGGTCGCGGATGAAATCGAGAATATTCCCGGTTGCGTCGCTTGCTCTGACGACGAGCTCGAGGGCGGAGGCCAATGCATCGGCAACGCTGTGAACACCAATGTTCAGGCTGAGGTCCACAAAGCAGACGCCGTCTGTGAATGCGTGCGCCTGTGCGCTCGCCACGGCCAAGCCCAGCGTCGTCTTGCCGACGCCGCCGGGGCCGTGAATGGTGACGAACCGATGCGCGTCGACAAGCTCGGCAACGGCGCTGAGATCGTCGTCGCGGCCGATGATGCCTGCCGAACATTGGGGCAGGGCGCTAGCCCAGCTGTGCGAGGCCGGCACTGCGGCCACGGCAAGCGAGGCAACGAAGGAATAGCCCCGGCCGGGTATGTTGACGATGTAACGGGCCTGACCCTGCCCGTCGGCAAGCGCCTTGCGGAGTCCCGCGACGTGGACTCGTAGGCTGCTCTCTTCGACAACTACATCCGGCCAAGCCCGCGCGAACAGTTCGCGCTTGGTTACGACTTCTCCCGCGCGCTCGACGAGCGCGATGAGGATGTCGAGCGCTCGGCTGCCGACAGCTACAGGCGTCTCGCCCTGCAGCAGCAGCCGTTCGGCGGGGAAGAGCCGAAAAGGACCGAACTCCGTACATTCGCCCCGCGCGCTCATCGCGGTCGGCACCTGGGCGGTGCCGGTTCGATAGGGCCACGACAATTCTCATACGGTTTGGAACCGCGGGACGTCCATCTGCGCGTTCGACGCGCCAATACGATGCGACGGACTCGACGTCCCAATTCCCCACGATGAAACCGTGTGTTCATATGTCGCCGTAGCCCTCGGTGACTTATGTCGCAGAATGGTGCCTCTCACGAAAGTCCGTCGGCCGCAACTGAGCCACCCTGCCAAGCGTCACTAGGATGGCCGCTTCTGCGCCAGGGCAGCCGCTAAGCCGAACGTCCGCTTCCGACCAACATTGATCCGTGGCGCAGCCAACGATCATTGAAGCGAGCGCGCGAAGCTACCGGGCGCGCAGCCGACGCGGCGGCGGAAGGCGGTGCTGAAGGCGCTGGCGGATTCATAGCCGATCGCTTCCGCCAGGCGGTCGAGAGAAGTGCCGCCCCGGCCGAGCGCGTCCCTCGCCCGCGCCATGCGCCAGCGGGCGAGATATTCGATCGGGGCGCATCCCACCGTCGCCATGAACCGCGCCGCGAAGGCCGAGCGCGACATGCAGGCGACCTCCGCGAGAATCGCGACCGTCCATCGCCGGCCGACCTCCGCATGGATCGCGCGCATCGCCTTCGCCACGGCAGGATCGCGAAGACCGGCAAGTAGCCCCGCCTCGAAGGAGCCCTCCTTGCCCACCGTCTCGCGCCGCAGCGCTTCGATCAGCATCACTTCGAGCAGGCGCTGAAGGATCATCTCTCCGCCGGGCCGGTCCGCGGCGCACTCGTCTCTGATCAGACCGATGATGGGTGACAGGGTCATCGTGTCGGCGGCGCGGACGTGGATCATATCCGGCAGCAAGGCGAGCAGCAGGGGCGCATTGGCGGGTTCGATCCGGAAGCTGCCGCCCATCATCCGGAAATCGGGCTCGCCTTCCGCATCGCCATGCCGCACCGCGCTCGCGGTAGGCTGTCCGGGGACGCAGGCGGCGCCCGGCCGGTTCGTCATCGAGAAAGCGGGCGTCGCCGGGAGCAGCACGAAATCCCCGCGCTCGAGCCGAGCCGGCACGCGCCCGTCGAGCGTAAGCCAGCATTCGCCGTCGAGGACGAGCGCGAAGCCCGGCATGTTATAGGCCGCATAGCGGACTCCCCATTCGCCTCGGGCGGTGATCGGCTTTGAGATCGCCGCATGAGGACGAAGCAGGGCGATGACGTCGCTGAGCGGTTCCATTGGACGATCCGTAATGAATAATGGACCTTGAATTATAGATCGTCCGAAGTTTTTGTCTATTCCGGCCTTCACAACAAGGAGGCCAATATGACCAAGACCGTATTCATCACCGGCACCTCGTCCGGCTATGGCAAGGCGATCGCCGAGCTTTTTCTCGATCGTGGCTGGAACGTCGTCGCCACGATGCGGCGCCCTGATCCCGACATTCTTGTGGGGCCTGCCGATCGCCTGAAGATCGTCCGGCTCGACGTGACCGACGCGGACAGCATCGCGGCGGCCATTGCGGAGGGCGTTGCGCATTTCGGCGCGATCGACGTGCTGGTGAACAATGCCGGGATCGGCCTCGCCTCGGCAGTCGAAGCCACCCCCGATCCGGTGGTACGCGAAATCTTCGAAACCAACACGTTCGGTGTCTTCGCGATGTGCCGCGCGATCATTCCGCAGATGCGCGAGCAGGGGCATGGCGTGATCGTCAACGTCACCTCCAGCGCGACCATCGGCCCGATGCCGCTCGTCGCGGTCTACGCCGGCAGCAAATGCGCGGTGGAGGGGTTCACGGAATCCCTGTCCTACGAGCTGCACCCGTTCGGCATCGCGGCGCGCCTTGTCGAGCCCGGCTATGCGCCGACTACCAGCTTCACCGCCAATGGCGGCCCGCGCATGGAAGGGCTCATCCCGGATGACTATGGCGCGTTCGCCCAGGCCTGTTTCACGAAAATGGCGAATTACCCGACGGCCTATTGCAGCGAGGCAGAGGTCGCCGAAGCGACCTTCGCCGCCGCCACCGAAGAGGGCCGCGCGATCCGCTACCCCGCCGGCGCCGACACCCAGATGCTGGCCGGGCTGCGCTGGTCGACCTCGGAGGACCAGTATCTGCGCCGAATGCGCGAGATCTTCGATCCTGCATTTTCAAACTAGTGTCGAACCAACGCGGTCGAAGCCGGTGTGAGCCCCAGATTGCGGCGGATGAAGGTCCGAGATCTCAGCCGCCGCGATCCAAGGCAGACCGTCGGCTTTCGGCCAGGAGCAGACATCCAGCCCGTCTGTCATACAGCCGGTTATCGGACTTTGTATTCCCGATGGCCTAGACTCGAGGCTCAGCGGGATAACGTCAAAGTCTAGGCTTTCAATGCTGATGTCCAGTCCGTACGCTTCGGTTCCATCTCATGGAATCGCGCCTCCAGCGCTGCGATCTGTGCCTCGGTCACGCCCGCGCGGCGCGCCGACTCGATTTCTTCAGCGGCTTCCCGGAGCAGGCCATGTCTCAAGCTGACGGTCAGGCGGCGGATGCTCTCGAGCCGCTCGTCGGCGAGCGGCCGCTTCGGCCCCAAGCCTATCAATTCGCGGACCCATTTCGATACGCGACCATGGGGGCGCAGCGTGCTGGGTTCGTCGCGCATGCCGAGCCAGACCGCCAGCGCTTCCACCGCGCCGAAATCCGCCGACGGCGCGGAACGGACCGCCTGGAGGACCCTCGCGCCGCTGGTGAGCACATCCGCTTCGAAGAAACGATAGGCCATTGCCCGTCTCCCGCCTGACTCTGTTCAGGCCTCGCGAGCGCCCCGCCAGCGTGGTGGCGGGCCGGCCTCGGGGGGCGGGAGGCCGGCCCGCCTGGCGCGCATCCGCTTGGGATGCGGCTCCATGAGTGTGATCATCCAGCCCTTCGCCCGCGACATCCATCAGACGAGCGGAAAGCACCTTCATCTGTTGGTATGAGAGTGCGTGGTCGTATCCGCAGCGCCAGCGAGGCAGGCCGCGAGGGAGATCGCGGCGATCAATTCGAGGAAGAGCGCGCTGAGCACGTCTCCGGTAACGGACGCGAGCGCGGCGGTTGTCGGAACCGACAGTGCGAGGATGGCCGCAAAGACGATAAGGACGCGCACCGGCCACTCTCCTCGGCGAAAATCACCGGCTCGACTTTGCGCCGTGCGGACGGGAAAGAGATATTCTACAGAGGGGTTGGAGCGCTCATATGGTCGTATGGGCGAAAAGTGGGGACGGGCGCGTGACCGAACGAAACGACGCAGCCGGCGATGCCGCGATCGTCCACGTGATCGACGACGATGAATCGATGCGCGAGGCGCTCGACAGCCTGCTTCGGTCGGTCGGTCTGGAGGTGCGGACCTATGGGTCGACCCGAGAGTTTCTCGACAGCAAGCGGCCCGACGTGCCGGGCTGTCTGGTGCTCGACATCCGGTTGCCGGGTGTAAGCGGCCTCGATTTCCAGGCACAGCTCGCCGAATGGGGGATTAGCCTCCCGGTCGTCCTGATGACCGGGCATGGCGACATCCCGATGTCGGTCCAGGGCATGAAAGCGGGCGCCATCGACTTCCTGCCGAAGCCGTTCCGCGACCAGGACATGCTCGACGCCGTCGCCGCCGCGCTCGAGCAGGACAAGAGTCAGCGCAC
>Ga0190265_10001819_pt1 | contig 14066 bp, 12 predicted proteins | sample Popmic124T_FD_133135 | JGI IMG/M metagenome (GOLD analysis project Ga0190265, IMG submission 133135) | Populus adjacent soil microbial communities from riparian zone of Indian Creek, Utah, USA - 124 T | ecosystem: Environmental > Terrestrial > Soil > Riparian zone | place: USA: Utah | collected...
CCCACCCGCCGCTCGAGCTCGGCCTCGCGCGCATTGAAGGCGTCGCCGAGCGACGGGTCCCACGGGAACTCGTCGCCGGGAATCGCGTGCAGCTCGAGCAGCCCTCCCACGAGTGCCCGCGCGTCGTCGCCTGCCAGGTCCCCGCCCTCGACCAGGGCGACTGCATGCGCAAGATCCGCGAGCGACATGCCGCGGGCGAGCCGCGGGCCATGTGCGCTCTCGGCGGCGTAGGCGGCCGCCACGAGCTCGCCTGCAGCACCGCCCCGCAACCGCCCGCCTCGGCCGAGCTCTTCCGTCTCTGTCATGACACGGAGGCTAGCCGTCCGCAAGTTCGGTGCCACAGACTGTTTACTTGGAATTCTGCGGCGCGAGTCTGAGCGAGGTCTACCGAGCGCGGTAGATCGTGAACGGGCGACCGGTGAGTCGCATCGTGCGGGCCGGGTTCGCCTCGGCGCGGAAGCGGATCGAGAAGACGTAGCGACCGGGGCGGAGGCGGCGCGAAGGGAGCCTGACGAGGCGGCCCATGTGGCCCTCGAGGCTGCCGGTCTTGGTAAGCAAGCGGGCCCCGAGGCGGCCGTTGAAGCGGTGGATGCCTGCATCGAACAGCGCATCCTCCTCGGCGCGGGCGATCAGGCTCCACGAGTTGGCTCGACTGGGGAGGCGGCCGAGCTTGGAGAACTTGGCGCTGATTCCTTCGAGCTCCATCGAGTGGCGCCAGTTCTGCATCCGGCCGGCGCAGCGCCCGCCCATCTGGGCAAGCGTCGCCTTGACGGAGTCGTACGACGCGCGCTTGCTGCCGTCGGCCCGCATCAGGCCCGACTGCCAGCGATCGAGGTTGGGCTCGTCCTGGAATCCGAAGAAGAGAACGGAGTCCACGGCCGGGTCGCAGGCGACCTGGCGCAGGAGCCCGGCGTAGATCGAAGCCTGCGTCTGCTCGTCGGTCGGCTTGATGCTCTCCTGGCCGAAGTACGCGCTCTGCGAGCCCGGCACGACGCCGACCTGCCAGCCGACCTCGTCGAGCTTCATCTTCAACCCCTGCTCGAACGTCTTCTGCTGGGTGCCGCGGAAGGCGTCGAAGAAGGCCTGCTTGATGCGACCGAGGTTCGGGATCCCGGCGTTCGGCCACGGATAGCCCTTGGCGAGCGGGTCGCGATCCGTCTTCGGGTACGGGTGGAACGCAAAACTATCCATCAGTGGCTTGCGGCGGCCGCTCGCGCGATAGGCCGCGCCAAGCGCGCTCAGGAACTTGACGGGGGAATGAGAGACGTTGCCGGGAGCGTTGGGCGCATCGTTACCGCGCGGTGAGAGGCCGAGCCCGATGACGTTGTTCGTCGGATTGACAGCCTTCAGCGCGTCGTAGCTTCGGGCGAGGAGCGCCTGGTATGCGGCCGGGGATGCGCTGCGGCCGCCGGTGAACTGCGGCTGCCAGAACCGTGAGAGGTTCGGCTCGTTGCCGATGATGAAATCGTGGACGGTCGGGAACGTGGTCGCGAGCTGTGCGACGAAGGCCGCGAACTGCTGCGTACCGTTCGGCGTGCCGGTCACCGACCTGGCCTTGACTTGCTGAACGGAGAAGACGACCCGGACCCCGCGCAGCGTGGCGACCGGGAGCATGCTGGCCAGGTAGGCCTCGTTGGTGATCGTGGTCGGATTTGCCGGATCCCACGGCACCGTGATGCGCAATTCCTTCAGGCCCACGTCAGTCATGAGAGCGAAGAACGCGGCGCCCCCGTCGGCGGTCACGACCGGGGTGTCGTCGACGACACCGGCATCGATGTCAGCCTGCGCGGGCGCGGCCAGCACAAGGCTGGCCAGCGCTCCGACGAGCAGGACGATTGCGGGCTTGAGGCGCGGCACTCAAGCCCTTGTCTCGGCGGCGTGTGGCCGATGGCTCATCCCCCGTCCGGGGCAAGTTAGACTCGCGACGGGAGAGAGATGGCGACGAAAGTTGGGATCAACGGCTTCGGCCGCATTGGCCGAAACCTCTATCGGGCGTACCTGCAGAAGAGCCCGAGCTTCGAGATCGTGGCCGTCAACGACCTCGCGGCGCCGGACGTGCTCGCCCACGTCCTCAAGTACGACTCGACACACGGCGTCCTCGACGCGGTCGTCGAGCACGCCGAGGGCGAGATCAGCGTCGACGGCAAGAGCTTCAAGGTCCTGTCCGAGCGAGACCCGACAGCGCTGCCGTGGAAGGACATGGGCGTCGACGTCGTGGTCGAGTCGACAGGGCTCTTCACCGATCGAGAGGGCGCCTCGCAGCACCTCACCGCGGGCGCGACGAAGGTCGTCATCTCCGCGCCTGCGACTGACCCCGACCTGATGCTCGTCCTCGGCGTCAACGACGACAAGTACGACCCGGAGCAGCACCACCTGATCTCGAACGCGTCGTGCACGACGAACTCGGTCGGCCCGATGGCGAAGATCCTGCTCGACAACTTCGGGATCGAGCAGGGCTTCATGACGACCATCCATGCCTACACGACCGAGCAGCAGCTCCAGGATCAGGTCGCCCTCACGCGCAAGGGGAAGCCCGACCTGCGGCGCATGCGCGCGGCGGCGCTCAACATCGTTCCCGCTTCGACCGGCGCGGCCCGCGCGATCGGTGAGGTGATCCCCGAGCTGAAAGGGAAGCTCGACGGGATGGCCATGCGAGTGCCCGTCCCCGATGGAAGCGTCACGGACCTCGTCGCGATCCTCGGCCGCGAAGTGACAGCCGACGAGGTGAACAAAGTCTTCTCGAGCGCCGCCGGCACCGACACCTGGGAGGGCATCCTCCAGTACACCGAGGACGCGATCGTCTCGTCGGACATCGTCGGCAACCCGGCCTCGTGCATCATCGACGGCCTCTCGACGATGGCGAACGGGCGGATGGTCAAGGTCATCGGCTGGTACGACAACGAGTGGGGCTACTCGTGCCGGTGCGTCGACTTGATCGACCGGCTGCTTTGACCGAAGAAAGTCCGGCGCGCTTGCGCGCGCCATGACGACTTTCTTCGGCTCGTCGATTCAGACGTTGGTGAGCGGAGGCGAGCAAAGCCCGCCTCCGCGGCGGCCCGGCCTCTTCTCATCCAACAAGACCTGGCCTAATGCGACACAACTCTTAGCAATCTCCTAAGCCGCTCTTAGCGACCTCTCAGCCACGCTTGGTTGGTTGTCCGGAACCGAAGTTGAGAGAGGAGCAGTGCCATGAACGGAACAGAAACCAAGCGAATTCTCGTCGTCGCGAACGAGACGGCCGAGGGAGCGCAACTGCACGAGACGGTCCTCGCCCGCGGCAACGGCTCGGCCGAGGTGCACGTGGTCTCGCCGGCCCTGAACTCGCGGCTGCGACACTGGATCTCGGACGTCGACCAGGCACGTCATGCGGCTGAAGACAGGCTTGCGAGATGTCTCGGGCGCTTGCGCGAGGCTGGGCTGGATGCGCGGGGCTCTGTCGGCGACTCCGACCCCTTGCAGGCGATCGCCGACGCCCTCCATTTTTTCCCGGCCGACGAGATCGTCGTCGCGACGCATCCTGAGGAGCGCTCCAACTGGCTCGAACGGGATCTCGTCCAGCGCGCTCGCTCACGGTATGCGCTGCCGGTTCTGCACGTGGTCGTCGGACCGCCCGAACCAGTTCCTGTGGCTGCGTAAGCTCCGGCGCTGTGAGGCGCCCCCGCTCGGTCCGAGCCGCTGACGTATCCGGCAAGCGCGTGCTCGTGCGCGCCGACCTCAACGTCCCCCTCGAGGACGGCCGCGTTGCCGACGACACACGGATCCGCGCCTCGCTGCCGACACTGCAGTTGCTGCTCGAACGCGGGGCGGCAGAGGTCGTCGTCTGCTCGCACCTGGGTCGCCCGCAGGGGGAGGACCCCGCGTACTCGATGCGCCCCGTCGAGGCTCGGCTGCGCGAGCTGCTGCCCGACAAGCGCCTGCGCGTGCTCGAGAACACTCGCTTCAACCCGGGCGAGACGAAGAACGACCCGGGCTTCGCGCGCGAGCTCGCCGACGACTGCGACCTGTACGTGAACGACGCCTTCGGCTCGGCGCACCGCGCGCATGCCTCGACGGTGGGCGCCGCGAGGCTTCTGCCCGCCTACGCCGGTCTGCTCCTCGAGCGTGAGCTGGAGGAGCTGGGGAAGCTGCTCGGCGACGTGGAGCGGCCCTTCGTCCTCATCTCGGGCGGAGTGAAGGTCGACGACAAGCTCGGTGTCCTGAAGAACGTCGGCGGCCGGGCAGACGCCGTGCTGATCGGCGGCAAGATGGCTGAGCAGATCCGCGAATCGAACCCGCTCGACTTCGAGGTTGAGCTCCCGGTCGACGTCGTCGCCGCATCGGAGTTCGCCGAGGATGCCGAGACGAAGATCGTGCCCTTCGACTCGCTCCCGGAAGGGTGGCTCGGGCTCGACATCGGACCGGAGACGCGCGAGCGCTTCGCTCAGCTCATCTCGCGCGCGCGCACGATCTTCTGGAACGGGCCGATGGGCGTCTTCGAGTGGCATCCGTTCGCCGCGGGCACGAAAGGGGTCGCCGAGGCGGTCGCCAAGGCCGAAGCACACAGCGTTGTCGGGGGCGCCGACTCCGTCCGCGCGCTGACCGAGATGGGCCTCGTCGACGAGGTGGACTGGGCCTCGACGGGCGGTGGCGCCGCGCTCGAGTTCCTGGAAGGGAAAGAATTGCCCGGCGTGGCGGCAATCCCGGAGGAGGAGTAAGTGCTGATAGCCGGCAACTGGAAGATGTACAAGGGCCAGGCGGAGACGGCCGAGTTCTGCATCGACCTGAAACGGAGCGTCGCGGACCTTGAGGGCGTCGACGTCGCAGTCTGTCCGCCCTTCCCCTCGTTGGCCGTTGCTGTGCAGATCCTGGCCGGGACCGACATCGCCGTCGCAGCGCAGAACGTCCACTGGGAGGAGGAGGGCCCGTTCACCGGCGAGGTCTCGGCGCCCATGCTGCGTGAGCTGGGCGTCTACGGCGCGATCGTCGGCCACTCCGAGCGTCGCCAGCTCTTCGGCGAGACCGACGAGGGTGTCGCCAAGCGGACGCGGGCGGCCCTCGACGCGGGCCTGTCGGTCATCGCCTGCGTGGGCGAGACCGAGGAGGAGCGCGAGTCGGGCGAGACCGAGGACGTGCTGCGCCGCCAGGTTTCGGTGCTCGAGGCCGAGGACAACCTCGTGGTCGCCTACGAGCCGGTCTGGGCGATCGGGACGGGCAAGACGGCGACGCCTGAGATCACACAGGAGGCGCACGAGCTCATCAAGGGGCTGCTCGACGTCCCCGTGCTCTACGGTGGCTCCGTGAAGCCGGAGAACGCCGAGGACCTCCTGAGCCTGCCGGCCGTCGACGGCGCCCTCGTCGGCGGCGCCTCGCTCGACGTCGAATCGTTTGCCTCCATTTGCCTGAGCGCAAGCCGCTCGTAGCGCTCGTCATCCTGGACGGCTGGGGGCTCGCGCCGCCCGGGCCCGGTAACGCCGTCGAGCTCGCCGACACTCCGGTCTTCGACCGGCTCTGCAACGAGTACCCGCACTCGACCCTGAAGGCTTCCGGGGAGGCCGTTGGGCTCCCTCCGGGCCAGATGGGGAACTCCGAGGTCGGCCACTTGACGATCGGCTCCGGCCGCGTGCTCTTCCAGGACCTGATGCGGGTGAACCAGGCGATCGCAGACGGCTCGCTGTTCGAGAACCCTGCGCTCGTCGGCGCTTTCGAGCGAGCGAAGGCACGCGGCGGGCGCGTGCACCTGCTCGGCCTGGTCTCCTACGGCGGAGTCCACTCGCACATCGACCACCTCCGCGCCCTGCTCGACCTCGCTCGCCGGCAGGGGATGGAGGACCAGACGTTCATCCATGCCTTCACCGACGGGCGTGACGTCTCGCCGACCTCGGCCGCCGACGACCTCGCCGAGCTGCCCGTCGACCGGATTGCAACCGTGGTCGGCCGCTACTACGCGATGGACCGAGACGAGCGCTGGGAGCGCACGGAGAAGGCGCTCGGCGCGCTCGTCGGGCCCAATGGTCTCACGACCAGAGATCCGATTGCGGGAATTCGCCGAAGTTATGACGAGGGCATGACCGACGAGTTCATGGAGCCAATCGTGATCGAGGGCCGTCCGCGCCTCGCGCCCGAGGACGCCGTCGTCTTCTTCAACTTCCGGCCCGACCGCGGCAGGCAGTTGACGCAGAAGCTCCTGGCCTCAGGATTCGACGTAACGACGATGACGAGCTACCGCGACGACTTCGATGTCCCCGTCGCCTTCGCAGAGCAGGAGGTGACCGACACCGTTGCAGAGGTTCTGTCCGAGCACGGCGTGCCTCAGTTGCACATCGCGGAAACGGAGAAGTACGCCCACGTGACGTATTTCTTCAACGGCGGCCGCGAAGAAGAGTGGCCTGGAGAAACGCGAATCCTCGTGCCGTCGCCGCGGGATGTCCCCAGCTATGACCACAAGCCCGAGATGTCGGCCCGTGAGGTGACAGACCGCTTTGTGGATGCCCTCAGCTCGGAGGAGTATGGATTCGCCCTCCTCAACTTTGCCAATCCCGACATGGTCGGGCATACGGGGTCGATTCCGGCCACCGTGCGGGCTGTCAAAACCGTCGACGAATGTCTGGGCCGAGTGGTCGACGCCGTGGCCCGGAAAGGTGGGGTCGCGCTGATCACGGCCGACCACGGTAACGCGGAGCAGATGCTCGCCGAGGACGGCACGCCACATACGGCACATACCTCGAATCCGGTGCCATTGGTCGTCACGGATCCCGATGTTTTACTCCGCGAGGACGGGGAATTAAGCGACCTCGTGCCCACGGCACTTTCCCTGCTTGGAATTACAAAACCCGTACAAATGACAGGGAAAATGCTCTTAGAGGAGACCCTTTAGGGGTTACACTTCGCCACCTTGGCACTTCAACAACCGGACCTCGGAGTACTGCGAAAGGCCCAGCGCGGCGACGAGCGGGCCTTCACGCTGATCGTCCGCACGTACGAGCAGCCGGTCTTCAACTACGTGATGCGGCTCGTCGGCGATCGCTCGCTCGCGGAGGACCTGACACAGGAGGTCTTCCTGCGCGTGTACCAGGGCCTGCCGAAGTTCTCGCTGCGGTGCCGTTTCACGACGTGGCTCTTCCAGGTCACGAAGAACCGGGTCCTCGACGAGCTGCGGGCGGTCGAGCGCCGGCCCCGCCTGTCGGTCGTCCTCGATGACGCCCCCGACCTCCTCGAAGTCGTCGACGCGCCGGTCGAGCAGGTCGAGGCCATGGACGCCGTGTGGCGCTCGATCGAGGCGATGAACGTGGACTTGAAGATGGCGCTCCTCCTGCGTGACGTCGTCGGCCTCTCCTACACGGAGATCGCCGACTCGCTCGAGATCACGCTCGCCACTGTCAAGTGGCGGATCTACAAGGCCCGCGAGGAAGTTCAGCTCGCGCTGGCCCGCGACGGCATCACGTTCGGCCAGACCGAAAAGCCTGCGGCCGAAGCCGTCAGCTAGCGCAGTCCCTCAACCTGAGTTGTCGCGGATCCAGTCCGCCAGATTGCGTGCGCGCTCCGCGGGGGTCGAGCCCGGCGGGACCGGCTGCACGGCCGGCGGATTCTGGCTTGGAGGGTTCGATCCGCCGCCGTCACGGGCTGCGAGCAGGATGCCGCCCGCGATGACGGCAAGGGCGGCCGCGGCCGCGGCGAGCGGCCAGAGCGGTCGTCGTGAGCGGGCACTGGTCACCGGGCTGGTGGCTGCGGGGAACGGGACCGTCACCGCATCGGGGGCGAACCCCGCGAGCTCCTGCGCCAGCTCCGCAGCCGACGACGGCCGCGCGGAGGGCTCGGGCGACAGGCAGCGCAGGACGATCTCGTCCAGCCGGTCCGGAAGCTCGGGCACGAGATCTCGAAGGCTCGGGACACGGCCAGTGCGCTTCTTGAGGACGAGCGCCGGAATGTTCTTCTCGAGCGAAAATGGCGGCTGCCCTGCGATCAGCTCGTACATGACGGCGCCGAGCGAATAGATGTCGGCCGCGGGCGACACCTGCTCGCCGGAGGCCTGCTCGGGCGAGAGGTAGACGGCGGTGCCCAGCACGGTGCCGGCCTCGGTGATTTGCGTTCCCTCGACGGCGCGCGCGATCCCGAAGTCGGCGATCTTGAGCACGCCGTCGGTCCTCAGGAGGAGGTTTTGGGGCTTGACGTCCCGATGCACGAGCCCGGTGTCGTGCGCGTGCTCGAGGCCCGCGCAGGCCTGAATCGCGAGGCCGGTCGCCTCGTCGGGGGAGAGGCGGCCGCGCCGCGCCAGCTCGTCGGCGAGCGTGACGCCCTCCACGTACTCCATGACGATGTAGGGCAGGCCGTCCGTCTCGCCGCCGTCGTAGACGCTCACGACGTTCAGGTGCGAGAGCTTCGCTGCGAGACGGGACTCGCGCAGAAACCGTTGCCGGAACTCCACGTCGGAGGCGAGGTGCGCGGCCAAGACCTTGATCGCTACGTCCCGGTCGAGCTCGCGGTCGCGGGCGCAGTAGACGACCGCCATCCCGCCGGTCCCGAGCTCCTTGAGGATCGCGTACCGGCCGCCGGCAAGCGTCTCGACGCTCAGTCGTCCTCCTCTTCCCGTGGCGGACCCTGGTGCTGCTCTTCCGGCGGCGGCGGAGGCGGCGGCGACGCCGGTGGTGGCGGAGCCGGGGGTGACGGTGGTGGCGGTTCCGGTGGTGGCGGCGGTGCCGGTGGTGGCGGGGGCTGACTGTCGTCGTCCCTTTTCTTGTCCTTCCCCTGGCCCTTGCCCTTTCCTTTTCCCTTTCCCTCGTCCCCGTCGTCATCGTCCGCCGGAGGTGGGGGAGGTGGAGGCTCGGGCTCGCAGTTCACTTCGTTGCGAAGGTCGTCGGCTTTCGCTACGAGCTCGGCCGCGAGCGTGCGCGGAACACTTCCGTCCTCGACTTCGGCCTCGGCCTGAGCCCGCAGCCGGTCAGCTTCGTGCGCAGCCCTGCACACGTCGCCCTCGTCCAGCAGGCGTGCGATCTCGTCGCTGCGGTCGGCTAGCTCCGAAGCGGCAGCGTCGTCGATCCGCGGGCCCGTGTCGCGCTGCCCGCCGTCGCCGCCGCAGCCTCCCAGGGCCAGCGCGAGCGCGCTACAGACCGTGAGCCAGGCGTTCGGCGAGGGCTTCGGGAAGGTTCCGTTCACGTATCTCAGCCTGTGTGCGCTCGACAGGGTATGGGACCCGCCGAAACTGAGCGCGCTTCGCGGCGAAGTCGATCATCAGATAGGCCGCCCGAGGGTCGCCGTCCCGCGGCTGACCGACCGATCCTGGGTTGAGGAGCCAGCGCCCACTGGCGAGATCCACTTCGCTGCCCTCCGGGGCGAGCCCCCCGTCGAGGGTCTCGCCGATGATGCCGATCGCCAGCGCCACATGGCTGTGCCCGACGAGCACCAGGGGCGCCTCGGTCAGCTCGAGCGCGTCGAGCGCGCCCTCGGCGGTGAGCACGTAGTCCCACACGGGGTCGCGAGGGCTCGCATGGAAGAGCTCGACTCCGTCGACCTTCGCGAGCGGCTCGAGCCCGGCGAGATAGGTGCGCGCCTCGTCGCTCAGCACCTCCTGTGTCCAGCGGCCCGCGGCTGCGGCGTCGTGACTGAAATCGAGCAGGCTGGCAACCTCGTTCGCGCCAAGGACCCCGAGATCGTGGTTGCCCGCGAGCGAGACGGTCGCACGTTCCTGGACGAGCGCGGCGCAACGGTTCGGCCGAGGCCCGTAGCCGACGGTGTCCCCCAGAGACCAGATCTTGTCGGGCGGGTCCTTCTCGAGCGCGTCGAGAACCGCCTCGAGGGCGTATAGGTTGCCGTGGATGTCGGAGATGACTGCGGCTCGCAAGGGGCTCCCGAGCTGGGCCGTGGCAACGATAGCCCTCGTGGTGCTGGGCTGGCTCGCTGCAGCGTGGTACCTCTGGCGCACGCAGGTGCCTGGCGACCTGAAGCTGCCGAACCTCTCGGCGCGTGGGTTCTTCGACGCCAATGTCCTGGAGGAGACCGCCGACTACGCGCGGTTCGTCCGCATCGTGACCGTGCTCTCGCTCGTCGCCACGCTCATCACGCTGGTCGTCCTCGTCTACCGGATGCCGCGTCTGGCCCGGGCGACCGGCCTCGGCCCGATCGGCTCCGGAATGATCGTCGCGATGGTCATGCTGGTCGTCGTCTGGGCCGTCGACCTGCCGTTCTCGATTGCCCTTCGCTGGTGGGACATGCGACATGACCTGGCGGAGGGCGGTTGGCTCGAGTGGCTCATCGAGCCGTGGGCCGTCCTCGGCGGCTCGATCGCATTCATCATGCTGCAGGTCGCGGTCGTGATGGGCTTCGCCAGGCGCTACCCGCGCTTCTGGTGGATCCCCGTTCCGCCGGTCTTCCTGGCGATCACCGTCTTCTTCGTCTTCGTGTCGCCCTACCTGCTTGCGTTCGGCGTCGACCGGCCCAAGGACCCGCAGCTTCGTCGCGAGTCCGAGGTGCTAGCGAAGGAGGTCGGCGCCGAGGGGACGCCTGTCGACGTCGAGAAGGTCAGCGACATCACCACACAGCCGAATGCCTTCGCAGCCGGCATCGGTCCGACCGAGCGCATCGTCCTCTTCGACACGCTGCTCGACGGACGCTTCGACGACGACGAGGTCGAGACGGTCGTCGCGCACGAGTTCGGGCACATCGCGCGCAGGCACATATCGAAAGGGCTGGGGTGGTCGGTGCTCTTCGCCTTCCCAATCGCGTTCCTCGTGGCGGTGGCGACCCGGCGACGCGGGGGTCTCGGCGACCCCGCCGTCCTGGCCTACGGCGCGCTCGTGCTCGTCGTGATCAACCTTGCGCTCCTGCCGCTCTCGAACGAGATCTCGCGTCGCTATGAAGCGGAGGCGGATTGGACGGCGCTCAGGGCGACCGACGACCCGGAAGCTGCGCAGGGCCTATTCGAGGGCTTTGCGAAGGAGGGCCTGAGCCAGCCGGACCCGCCGAAGTGGTGGCACGTCTACTTCGGAACTCACCCGACGCTTCTGCAGCGCATCGAGATGGCCGAGGCCTGGAAGCGCGGCGACCGCTAGCGGTTCACGGGCCCGTTAACTACGCGACGATCTGGATCGGTGTGCCGAGCCTGACGCGCGTGCGAAGGCGGAGGATGTCGCGGTTCGACACGCGCACACAGCCGTGAGAGACGGCCTGACCGAGGAGTTGCGGCTCGTACGTTCCGTGGATCCCGACAATGCCGCCGCCGGGCCACTCCGAGAGCTTCGAGTACGCGCTCGTTTCGAAGGCAAACTTGCCGAGCACCGCTGCACGCGGAACTAACGTCCAGGTGACGTAGTAAAGGCCGCGTGGGGTCTCCATGCCCGGGCGGCCGACTGCCACTCTCGTCTTCATGACCAGCCGCCCCTTGCTCCAAAGCTCGAGCATCCGTGCGCTGAGGTCGATGTGGATGAGCTCGCGGACCGAACGGAGATCCGCAGCCTCGGCCGGGATCCAACCCGTCCGCCCGTTCGGTCGCCCCGGCACGCTGATGCGGTACCAGCTTGGGTCACCGGTCTCCGGGTCGCTGCGCTGGGAGAGGGCCAGCACTACCTGCGGGCGGTAGTCGGGGCGGAACTGCCGCAGAACGGTGACCCGACGGGCATCACTGCGCGGTGCGGCGCGGACGGTGACGTCCCGGTTGAGCTCTCCGGAGCCGACCACGGAGACGCTCTTGGCAAGCGTCGCCGCGGGCTGCGCCGACGCTACCGGCACGAATGCCAGGAGCGCCGGCAGCAGCGCCGCGAGAACTGCTTTCTTAGCCGGTGAACCGATGCTCGAATGCACCGACCACACCGATCCGCTTGCGCCCACAGGTGAGCTTCTGCGGCACCGTGATCGTCACGATTCCCGCCCGTCGCGGGATCACCCGGATACGGACGAAGCCGCGGGCGTTGGTGCGAGCGCTCTTCAGGATGCCAGCGCCCTTCACGACCACTTTCCTCCCCTTGACCGGGTTGCCGCTTGCAGTGACGCGAACCACGATCGTAGCCCGCTTCCCTACTCGTAGCGACTTCGGCGTGATCGTGACCTGGTCGCACACGGCCGCCCTCGGCTGGCGCACGACCGGTGCCGGCACCAGCGTCGTTGCCGTCGCCGTGTTGTTGGCCGTGTTCTGCTCGGGCTCCTTGCCGACCACCGTCACCGTGTTCGTCAGCACGCCGCTCTGCACTGCCGTCACGATGAGCGTGATCGTCACGATCGACCCGGCGGGCATGGTGCCGAGAGCGCAGTTGATTACCACGCCGCCGGTGCAACTCCCCTGGGTGGTCGACACCGAAACGAAGCTCGTGCCGACGGGGAGCGGATCTGCCAGCGTGACTTGAGTGGCTGCATCCGGGCCGTGGTTGCCGACGACGATCGTGTAGGTCAGTTGGCCGTTCAGCTCAACTGGGTCGGGCAGGTCGGTCTTCGTTACGTAGAGATCGATGAGCTTGGGAACCACCGGCGCAGGGGTGATCGTCACCGTCGCGTCGTCATGCGCCGTCAGCGACCGTCCGTCGTCGTCGTGGCCCGTGACCGTGGCAACGTTGGTGTGTGTTGAGCCGGCGCTGCCAGTCACGGGGCCGATGAACGTGCATTGCGCCTCGTCCGGTCCGCCAGCCGCATGGTTGTCGGGCTGGAGGATCCTGCCGATGAGCGCGCCGCAGGTGCCCTTCGCCGCCAGGTCGCCGTAGATGCTGTCGACGACCGTATCGATCGTGACGGCGTCGGCCGCTGAGGTGTTCTTGACCGCGACGGTGAAGGCAACGTCACCGCCCGGCTCCTGGACGGAGCCCGGTGTCGCCGACTTCTCGACCGAGATCGAAGACGCGACGTCGGTGATCGTCACCTCCGCGTCGTCGAAATCGCTGACGCTGTGCTCGTCGTCGTCGTGACCGGTGGCGGTCACGACATCGACCTTCACGTCACCGGCATTGCCCGTGATCATCCGCGAGAACTGGCACGTGTACGTATCGCCAGGTTCGATCACCTGCGGCACTGAGCAGGAGCCCTTGCCGTTCAGGTCGATCGGCTCCGCCGGGCCGGCACCGTCGGGATCGTCCACGAGGGACGTGATCGTCACCGGGTCTGACACAGAGGTGTTCTCGACGTCGACGGTGAACTCCACCGTGTCGCCGGGCTCCGCCACGGCGATCGGATTGGCCGTCTTCGTCACGTCGATCGAGGGCGCCACGTCGGTGATCTCGACATCGGCGAAGTCGTCAGCTGTGACGGGGCGTTCGTCCTCGTCGTGGCCCACGACGCTCCCGACGTTGTGGTGCGAGTCTCCGGCGTTGCCCGACACCAGTGCGGAGAACGAGCACGTGGCCTCGTCTGGGCCCCCGGCGGCGCTGTCGTCAGGGGCGAGCTGCTTGCTCGCAAGCGTGCCGCAGTCGCCTCTGAGGAACAGGTTGCCGTAGACAGAGTCCGCCAGCGAGTCGATCGTCACGATGTCCACGGGCGAGGTGTTGTGCACCCGGAACGTGAACGTCACGTCACCGCCGGGCTCGGGCACCGAGATCGGCGACGCGACCTTGTCGATCGTGATGCTCGATGGCTTCCGTGTGTTCGTGATCGTGCACGTCTTGCTCTCGCCGTACGCGATCGTGCCGTCCTTGCAGTCCGCCGAGTAGGACGCCGCGTAGTGCGCATCCTCGACCTCGGAGACGTCATAGCCACCCGGCCCCAGCGTCACGACGGTCCCGTCGGCGCTTCCGGAGAAGCTCGGCGGGCTCGGGTTGTCACCAGAGACCGAGATCTGAAAGTCGCTCGGCGACTTGGCTCCCTCCACGACCTGCTTGATCACGACCAGCTCAGGCAACTTCGAGTTCGTGATCGTGCACGTCTTCGCGTCGCCGTAGGCGAGGCTGACGTTGCCGTTCGAGTCGCAGTCGCCGCTGAAGGCGACCGCCCAGCCGGCGCCAATCGCCTGGCCGTCACCGAACGTTTCGCTGACCAAATGGTCACCGGGCGCATAGGTGCGCTCGTCGCTGGCGCCGTCGCCGGCGTCGTCGAGCACCTTCACCTGGCCGACCGAGATGTCGAAGCTGGAGCCGTCGCCACCCTCGATCTGCTTGATGACGGTCAGCTCAGGCAGCTTC
>Ga0190265_10001820_pt1 | contig 14060 bp, 13 predicted proteins | sample Popmic124T_FD_133135 | JGI IMG/M metagenome (GOLD analysis project Ga0190265, IMG submission 133135) | Populus adjacent soil microbial communities from riparian zone of Indian Creek, Utah, USA - 124 T | ecosystem: Environmental > Terrestrial > Soil > Riparian zone | place: USA: Utah | collected...
CCGTAAGGAAGCGGTGGGCGTTCGCGTGCGAACCATGCCGAAGCAAAGGCCGTCATCCCGCCGCGGCGAGGTCTTCGGCATGGCACCGAGTCGACCGATTGTTTCTTCCGATCGTTACTTGCCCTTGAACGGTGACCGCTTCCTTACGGGCGCGGCTCTGTTTTACTCGCCCAGCCGGCCGGGCATGTCGGCGATGACGTAGGAGACGACTGCCATTGCGGCGACGCATTCGGAGAGTTCGCGGGGGTCGATCTTGTCGAGCGTGTCGGCGTGGGAATGGTGGTAGTTGAAGTATTTGGAACCTTCGACCTCGAAGCCCATGAGAACCACGCCGGACTGTTTCATCGGACCGATGTCGGCGCCGCCCCAGCCTTCGGCCACATGGGTGGCATTCAGAGTCTTCAACAATGAGAGAATGTCGCGCAACTGCTCGCTTGCGCGCTTCATCGTCGGATCGTCCTTGTGATCGACGCCGAGGCCGCGCGGGCTGAAGACGCCGGAGTCGGCTTCGATCGCGCCCACGTGATTTTTCAATTCGGCGGCGTGATCGGCGGCATATTTTTTTCCGCCGGCCAGACCGTTCTCCTCATTCGTCCAGAGCACGACGCGGATGGTGCGCCGCGGGCGCAGGTCCAGCTTGCGCAGCACGTTGATCGCTTCCATCGCAATGACGCAGCCGCCGGCGTCGTCGTGCGCGCCGGTGCCGACGTCCCAGGAATCGATGTGGCCGCCGATGACCAGCACTTCTTCGGGCTTCTCGCGGCCGACGAGTTCGGCGACGACGTTGGCGGATTCGACCAGCCCTTCGTTGCGAGCGTCCATTTTGAGATGGACTTTCACGTCCTCGCCTTTTTTCAGAAGGCGGTGGATGAAATCGGCATCTTCGGTCGAGATCGCGGCGGCCGGGATTGGTCTCACTCCCTCTTCATAACGGGTCGCGCCGGTGTGCGGCGAGCGGAGACTATGGGCCGTCACCGAGCGGACGAGGCAGGCCACTGCCCCGGCGCTCGACGCCATGGACGGTCCTTTGCCGCGGAATCGCACGGCCGAGCCGTAGCCCGAGCCGTGCGCAGGGTCGTAGACCTGCATGGGGTTGTTGAAGAGAACGATCTTGCCAGTCGCGTCCTTGCAATGTGTCTCGAATTCTTCTTCATCGCAGGCGCAGACGACGGACGCGGTGATGCCCTCGGGCGGCGTGCCGACGGACATGCCCAGGCCGACCATGTGCAGATCAAATTCGCGTGGGGCGATCATTTTGGCGGACTCGTTACCGCGCACCCATCTCGGAATCATGACTTTTTCGCCGCGGACGTTCTCCTGTCCGTCGGCCTTGAGGGTGTCGAGTGCCCACGCGATGGCTTGATCGAGGGATTTCGAGCCGCTCAGGCGATGGCCGATGCCGTCACAGAGTTCCTCCATTTTTTTCCAGGCGTCGTTTTTTTTGAGGGAGGCGTCGATGATGCGGTTGGCGACGTCCTTGTACGCCGCGACGCTGGTCCCTTTGTCAGTCGCCGCGTTTTGAGGATCTCTATTTGGCTTGGGCGAGTCGGCAAGGCAGGCGGCGGCGGCGAATAGAAGTAGCTGTGAAAATGCTAGGTGAGATTTCATCGGCGGAGTCCTTTTATTGAACGATCGCTGTTACTTTTATCAGAGAGTGACTGTTTGCGGAAGCGTTGTCTGGTTTGGTGAACGATGGGATCGGAGTCGTACTCCGGGCTGGGTCGCTGCCTGGAGTGGAGTTCTTGCTGCGCTCGCACTGCTCATAGAGCAGTGGCACACGTCACACGGGCGTTGGAATACCTGCTGCGCGATCTTGCGAGTAGGATGCGGCCGGAGGAATTCGATGATGAATACGCGTCGGGCCTTTTTGCGTCAGGCAGGCACCACGGGAGCCGCGTTCGCGCTCATCTCCCTGAAGGATGACTGGGGCGAGTTTCTAGCGCGCGCCCAGGAGACGGCCGGCGGTCGCGGGCCGGAGAAGCTGGCGTCACAGGAGTCGTTCTGGTTTCAGATTCAGCAGTCGTACGATGTCGATCGTTCGATGATCAACCTGAACAACGGCGGGGTGGCGCCGTCGCCGCGGCTGGTTCACGACGCGATGATCCGGCAGCTTGGTCTGGCGAACCATGCACCGTCGCGCCAACTGTGGACGATTCAGGACCCGCAGGTGGAGCTGGTGCGCAAGCGACTGTCGCGCGCGTTCGGCTGCGATGCCGAGGAGCTGGCGGTCACGCGGAACGCCAGCGAGAGTCTGCAAATCTGCCTGAACGGAATCGACCTTGAGCCGGGCGATGAAATCCTGACGACGACGCAGGATTATCCGCGCATGCTGTCGACGATCTCGCAGCGGGTCCTGCGCGACAAGATCGTGATGAAGCAGGTGACGCTGCCGGTGCCGGTGCAGTCGGATGACGAGGTGGTGGCGCTGTTCGAAAAGGCGATCACGCCGAAGACGAGGATGATGCTCTTTTGTCATATTGTGAACGTCACGGGTGAGATTCTGCCCGTGCGGCGGCTTTGCGCGCTGGCGCGGGAGCGGGGCATCTGGTCGATCGTGGATGGGGCGCACGCGTTCGCGCATTTCGTGTACGACGGGCCGTCGCTGGGATGCGATTGTTATGGCACCAGCCTGCACAAATGGCTGAGCGCGCCCATCGGCACGGGATTTCTGTACGTCCGGCGTGAGCGAATCAGGGATTTGTGGCCGCTTACGGCGGCGGTCGAGCCGCTTTCGGACAACATCCGCAAGTTTGAGGAGATCGGCACCCACCCGACGGCCCCCCGGCTGGCCATCGCTGAGGCAATTACGTTTTACGAGGGGATCGGCCCGGCGCGGAAGGAAGAGCGGCTACGGTATCTGCGGAATTATTGGGCCGATCGCCTAAAGCAGCACGATCGAATCCGAATTCACACGAATCTGGCGCCAGAGCATTCGTGCGCGATCGCGACGGTGCAGATCGACGGCATGGACCCGTACGCGCTCACCAGCGAATTGTGGGAGAAACACAAGATTCTGGTGACGCCGATCAAGCATGAGGATTTCGAGGGCATTCGGGTGACGCCGAACACGTATACGTCCATCGCGGAGCTGGACATGTTTGTGGAGGCGATGGAGGGGATGATGAAAAGTCAAAACGCCAAAAAGTCAAAACGTCAACGCGAAAAGTGATACGGACGATCCGCATTCGGGTTGGCCTGAGGAGCGAAGCGACGAAGGATCTTGTCGGACACACGACGATTTTCAAATCAACGGGTCATCTCTTCGGCGGCGAGATTCTTCGCTCCGCCCAGAATGACGTGCCAGTCGCAAGAGTCCGATTATTGAACTTTTCGTATTCGGACAGGGCATCCGGGCTGGATGAATCGTATGGTTGTTAGGCGCCGTTATCGCGGCGCTTCCGCGCTTGTATTTTGGAGCGCTGCGTGAGAGATGGCTGTGGGAGCGGCGGACATTTCGGACCTGTGTTTACCGTCGGATGACGGCGCCGTGGCGCGTGCGTTCGCAGAGGTGGATACGAGGCTAACGGCATGGATGGCGGCGGTCGCGGCGGTGAAGGATGTTTTTTCGGCCGGGCGTGTGAGTGTTGGGCCTGTCGAAGAGAGGCCCGCGCCTTCGAGTGTTTTCGCGGACGCGGCAACCTGTCCGGAGGCTGAAAAGAATGAGAGCCCATCCAACGGGCTCACGGCAGAACGAGAATCGAATCCGTTGCCGCCGGAGTGTGTGCCGTCAACCTTAACCGAGGCCGCGGAGGCCCGGCCGCCGCTTGAAACCGCCGTCGAAATCGACGCGCTGCTCGCGGATGTGGAGGGCGATAAGGCCGATGCGATCCGCGCGCGGCACGCGCTGCTTGGGGGGCGCAAGACCGTCGCCGAGTTGATTCAGGAATATGACGATGAAGCGGACGATGAATCATCGCTGCTGATGGGGCTGGAGCCCGAGGTGGCGCAGGCCGTCCGGGTGAAGTTCCGGTTGTACAACGGACGCAAGACGCTGCGGGAAGTGATTGCCGAGGTAGAGGCCGCTCCCACTCATGCACAGGCTGACAAGAAGTCATGGTGGAGACGGTAATGAGCGGGACGGCAATGGCGGCGGAGCAGACGAGGGTCGTGACAGGGGCGGGCGCGCCGGCGGAGAATCCGCCCCGGCGCGCCGACGCGCGCCAGAGCGCCGGTGTGGATGTGAAGCAGGTTGAGCTGCTCAGCGGCGAAGTGGTCGGCGCCATGCAGTCGTTGCGGGAGCTGCTGGAAGCGCGGGCGGAAAGCCTTGAACATTGTCGCGCTGCCATCGAGCGGCGGCAGGAAAAGCTATCGGCGGATGTGCGCAGCTTCACGGAGCAGGAGACGGAGCTTTGCGACGCGCTGGCGAAGCGCGAGCGCGAAGTTGCGTCGCGGGAGCAGAAGTGCGCGGAGCTGGAAAAGCAGATCGCGAGCGTGAATCAATCGCGAAGCCAGGAATCAAACGAGCTGACGCGGCAGAAGGCGGAACTCCAGGCGGCGCTGCAATCGCTCGAAGCCGAGCGTGCCAAGTCGGTTGAGGCTGATCGGGCGCTTGCCGAGCAACGGACGAAGCTGGCAGCGCAGCGGCAGGAGATCGAAAAGCGGGCGGCCGCAATTGAGGAACTCCGCGTCAAGATGGAGGCGTCGGCGAAGGACCTGGATGCGCGACGGGCCGAAGTGCAGAAAAGTTCGAAGGCGACCGAGGAACGGGTCAGCGGGCTGGAGCGCGCCGAGGCGGAAATCGAGAAGGCGCGCGGGCAGCTTCGAGAAGAACAGGCATCGCTGGCGGCCGATCGCGCTGGAATGGTGAAGGAGATGTCTGAACGTTCCGGAAAGCAGGCTGAATTGAACAGCTTCGCCGCGACACTCAAACAGCGTACGGCCAGTCTCGATCAGCGCGAGACTGAACTCACGGCGGTGCGTGCGGAAACCGATCGTAAGCTGGCGGAATTGCAGCAAGCGCAGTCGAATATCGCCGGCCTGCAACAGCAGTTGCGCGACGAGCTGAGCAAGGTCGTCGATGCAAAGACGGAATTGCTGCCGACGTATCAGACGACGCCGATGATCGATCAGGCCAAGCAACCGCCGGAGGCCGACCGGGCGGCGCGGGAGAGCGTCGAGCGATTCCAGAAGCTGTGCCGGGATGCAAAGCGGCGGGCGATTGGGACGTAAGCGGCGGAGCACAAGACTATTTCACATCGGAGCGCGGACCGCTTCCTGACGGGCGCGGCTCTGATCAGGCGTCGCGATTCGGACGACGCCGAACGAGTCCATAAAAGTCAATTTTGCTGAAAGAGTTCTCATGGCGTTGCAATTATTCGCGCGCAAAGCGCCGGATTCGAAAATCAAGCCGTCCGTGTCCAGACGGCCGCCTCGTCCCCGGCTTGAGCCGGAGGCGTTTATTTCCGCCGACCGGATCGAGTTGAACCCTGATCCGCTGCACCAGGCCGTGCAACTCGAGCGCTACGGTTTTCTGGTGGTGCATCGGCAGGATTTCAACGAACACGCGGACGTGGACAAGGTCTGCCTTGCGGCTTGCGAGCGGGTCGATGACATGTTCGCGATCGTTCCGGAGGGCTTCGCGACGCTGCCGCGCACGTTGCACGACGAGCCGGGTCAGCAGGAAGAGACGATCGAAACGCCCGCGTTCCTGCTGGCGAAGCATTGCGTCACAAATCTCCAATACCAGAAGTTCGTCGAGGCCGGAGGTTATGCCCAGCTTGACCTGTGGCCGAACGACCTCTGGCCGCACTTGATCGACTTCAAGGACTTGACCGAGACGCCGGGTCCGCGATTCTGGCAGCATGGCCGGCCGCACAAGCAATTGTTGGATCATCCGGTGGTCGGCGTGTCGCAGTTCGAGGCGGCGGCGTATGCGAAGTGGGCGGGTTTCCGGCTGCCGACGGAGGCGGAGTGGCAGATGGCGGCGTCGTGGCGGATTCGCAGCGTGGCGAACACGTTGCGGCGGTATCCCTGGGGCGACGCGCTGGAGATCAGCCGGTGCAACATCTGGTCGTCGGCGCGGGGCAAGACCGTGGCGGTCGATGACTACGACAGCGGCGGGGCGCCGAACGGCGTGTTGCAGTTGATCGGCAACGTGTGGGAATGGACGGCCAGCGATTTCGACGTCACCGATGAGGGCGGGGGGCCGGTGGTGGGTGACATGCACATGGCGTCGATCCGCGGCGGGGCGTTCGACACGTACTTTCCGACGCAGGCGACGAGCACATTTCGCACGGGGCTGGCCAGCCTGGCGCGGCCGCATAATGTCGGGTTTCGGCTGGCGTGGAATCTACGGGGGAGCTAAACAGAGCCGCGCCCGTAAGGGAGCGGTAAACGAATATCAGCGATGACCGCTTCCTTACGGGCGCGGCTCTGTTAGGGATCGTGGGCGATGCCCACTTTAGTCTGTAGGAGACGGCAATGGGCAGGCATACGGCGACGATGGATGAGACGACGTGTTTGATTTGCGGGCATGAGAATTTGCCCGACGTGCTCGGCTGCGCGGGATGCTTTGCGCCGATGGCGATCGTGCAGGACGCAATGGCGCAGGAGCGCGACCCGAAGATCGTCACGGTGATCGGCGAAAGCAACGTCGGAAAGACGGTGTATCTGGGGTTTCTGCTCGACATGCTGGCGCAGCGGGCGGGGATGTTTGAGGCGATCCCCAAGGGCGCGTACTCCGTCGACCTGCAACAGAACGTGATCAGCCATCTCGCGCGGCGGTGTTTTCCGCCCAAGACGCCGATGGAGGCGAACCAATGGTATTGGGCGTACTACCAGGTGCGCCGTCAGGAGGCCGATTCCCCCTGGGTCGATCTGGTGATGCCCGACATGGCCGGCGAGTCGCTCGCGGCCGAGGTGGCGACGCCGCGCACTTTTCGCGTCATTCACAATCTGTTGAACAAGTCGAAGGGTCTACTGCTGCTCGTGGACGCGGCGTCGGCCGCCAACGGGGCGACGCAGCCGGACTTCTTCGCGATGAAGATGCTGAGCTACATCGACAGCCTCTGCGGCGCGAAACACGAGGAGAAGATTCAGACGCCGGTGGCGATCATTTTGTGCAAGTCGGATTATTGCCCGGAGTGTTTCGACAATCCGAAGGCGTTCGTGCAGGCGAATCTGAACCGCATCTGGAATCTGTGCGAGAGCCGGTTCGCCAACGTCGGGTTCTTCGCGGCCAGCGTGGTGGGATCGCTGGGCTATGCCACGTCGAACGAAGACGGTGAAGACGTGCGGCCGGTGCCGCTGCACACGGCGCTGCGCGGCGTGCTGGAGCCGTTTGAGTGGATCATCGATCAGTTGTAAAACAGAGCCGCGACCGTAAGGGAGTCGGTGGGCGCTGTTCGTAGTGAGTGCTTGTTCCCAGAAGACCATCTTCGGGTGCATTCGTGACCAAGATCAGACGAGCGGCTGAGCGTCGTGATTAGGTCACTTGTTTAGCCCAGACCCGAAGGGTCCGGGTGACTGGAGGCCATTCTCGATGAGCAGCAAGGTCTTACCTGCTGAACTTGACGCGTGCGCGACCAGGGTGACTTTATCTGTGAAGAGCTTCTCGGCTCGCTCCGAGGTCCTAACGGACCGTGCCTAAACGAAACGCTCGTGGTTTTGCGCCGTTCGCACACTAACGGACAGAGGATCACGCTCATGGGTATTACGACGAATCAATCCAGCGCGCCCGTTTTCGTCGACCAGGCCGTGTTTACTTCGATCCGCTCGCCCATGGGGGAAGGGTATCGGATTGTTACCGCCAGTCCGGGCGTGCGGCCGGAAGAGAAAGCGGAAATCACGCGGCGAGCGCCTTCGCATGCGGCATTGTGCGATGGAAGCGAGTCGGCCGCGGGAATGATGGCGTTTATACTGACGAGCGGGCGGCACTGCGTCGGCTTCTCCTGCCACGCGGGCAAAGAGCATACCGGCCGGGGAGGCTTGCGGGTCTATTCGCATTTCGTGTTGCTTAACGCGGAGGAGTTTGCGCGGTTCGGCTCTCACGCCGGCCAGATTGCCGGAGCGGCGCGGTCGGCGGTGGCCGATGCGCTGGTGTTGAAGCAAGCTGCGACGGCCGGGAAATTGAGTCTTGCGTTCGCGGATCCGTTGACCGGGCTATCTTTCAAGAAGTCGGGGGTGGACCAAATCAAGCAGATTCTCGGGATCGCGCGGCTGATGATGAGCGATCGGCCTGGCGCCGTGGCGCTCTGTCAGGACGGTGTGCGTTTAATCGATGCGGCGCTGACCTGCGTGCCCGCGGCCATCCGGGCGCGGTTCGCGCTATCCGCGGGCGTTCGATATTCGCCCTCGCGGCAGCTTCAATTCTGTCTGGTGAATCCGGATGGCGGAGAGACGCAGCGCGCGTTGCGCGGTCAGACAGTCGCTCTGGTTGATTGTCTAAGCTCCGACATCTGCGCTGGGAGGGGCCCGTTTGATGCGTGGTTTGAGTTTGTCAACCGGAAGGTCAACGCCGGCGCGTGGGACACGATCGCCCATCTGACCGCGCGGCTAGCGCACGCCGTGACTCCCGAGAGGCTGGGGCGAGTGGTTCGCATGTGCGATGATCTCGTTTTGATACAAGGCGCGGACGCGGCGGACTTGGAATTGATACGGAGTCGTTGGGACGGCATTCATGTCGATTTTGAGCCGGAATTGTCGCTGTTTACAAAACTGCGCGCGGGAATTGAAAGACGACTGGTTGCGACGACACCGGCGCTCAAGAATCACTCGGGCTTGCCTGAGCATTCTCTTCCAGCGTGGAATTCGCCGTCCGCCGAGACGGCGGACGCCACCTCGCCTCGCTAGCGCTTCGGCCTCCGAATCGGCACGCGCCGCGGAGAGTGCCACCGCATCGACACTATTCTTTCGCAGCCAACTCGCCCGCCAAGGCGAGGGCCTGATCTCGCTCGACGAGTTCTTCGTTCAACTGCAGATAATACAATCGCTCCAGGATTCTCTTGAACGCCGGGCCGGGCTTCAGACCCATGGCCTGAAGGTCATTGCCGTTGACCAGGGGCGTGGGCTTGACGGCCTCCGGTGGAATGGCGTCGGCGCGGGCGCGGATTATGTTGCAGGCCGTCGTGTCAGCGCCGTCCGCCTCTAATCGTGCATTGAAGAAGGCGAGCAGATCGGCGAAGTTCTCATTCGCCATCAGCAGCTTGAGATCGGCCAGGGTGAGTCGCGTTGGCTCATTGAAGTCATGCTGATGTGCGACCAGCCAGCAAACGCGGGCGATGGTTTCGTTGCTGCAACGGAGGGCCGTCACACTTTTTTCGACTTCCGGCAGGGACAACTCGCCCAGCAATATAGCCAGCGCCAGCTCAAGACCGCTTTTTTCCGGAAGCTCGCGCAAGCGACGAATCGCGGATTCGGCGGATTCCCGCAACTGTTCTGAGCCCGGCCAGAGATGGTCGATAAGACCCGACTCGATCGTCAATTTCACTGCGCGGGCGCGATGGACGTTTGTCAGAATCGATTCCAGTTCCATGCACACCCGTTCCGGACTGATCTGCCGCAGCTCGGGCGCGTGCTTGCGCAGCGCCGACCAGGTGGCCGGCTCGATGTCGAAGTTGAGCCGGGCGGCGAATCGAATCGCGCGGAGCAGCCGCAGGTGATCTTCGGCGAAGCGCCGGTCGGGATCGCCGATGGCGCGGACGACGCGGGCGGCGATGTCGGCCTGGCCGCCGACGTAGTCGATGATCTGCCCGGCGATCGGATCGAAAAACATGCCGTTGATGGTGAAATCGCGCCGCTGGGCATCCTGCTCGGGCGAGCTGAAGGTGACGCCGGTCGGGCGGCGGCCATCCGCATAATCATGATCGGTGCGAAAGGTGGCGACCTCGATCTGCTGGCGTTTCAGACGCACAAGGACGACGCCGAATTTCGCCCCGACCTGCATGGTGCGGTGAAAGAGGCCGATCACCTGATCGGGCGTGGCCGATGTGGCGACGTCGTAGTCGCTGGCCGGCCGATCCATGGCCAGGTCGCGCACGCAGCCACCGGCGAAGTAGGCCACATGGCCGGCCTCGCGGAGTTTTCGCACGACGAGGTCGGCGGCGCCGAGCATGTCGGCGGGATCGTTGGGAGCGTAGGTCATCGTGGGGGTATTATGCCCATCTGAGGGATTGTCGCTCATACCCGGTTTGCCGTTTGGCGATTTTTCCTGTTTACGGCCCCTGCTCGTAAAGGCTGATGGCGTTCGTGCCCCAGGCGCGGCGGTCGGTGGTTTGCCATGTTTCGGCAAGTTTGTCGGGAAGCCTTAGGGCTTCGTCGTGCCGCCAGAGCAGAAGGGCGTCCAGCTCGGTGGGAATCTGATTTCCCAGACGCGCGATGACGCGGCCCATCGTTGATTCCGGGCGAAGGTCCTGGCTGAGACGAAACGGCGGATCGATGAAAATAATCGAGAACCCGCGGCCGTCGGGCGGGCGGACCGTGGCGGCTTCGGCGGAACGTGCGACGATTTCGTGGGGTTCGGCGACTCTGAGGGTGGCGAGGTTCTCGCGAAGGCATTTCAACGCGGCGGGGTCGATTTCGACAAAGGCGCAGAACGCCGCGCCGCGCGAGAGCGATTCGATTCCCTGGCTTCCCGCGCCGCAAAAGAGGTCGCAGACGTTCACGGCGGGCAGGTAGCCGGGTAGAGCCAGGCGCGAGCCAAGCCAGTCGAAAAGCGAGCCTTTGACGCGGTCGAGGATGGGGCGGGTGGAAGCGCCTTCAGGCGTGGCAAGAGTGCGGCCGCGATATTTTCCGGCGATGACGCGCATCGTGGGAATGTTAGTCGAGATCAGCGGTAGGGTGGGCATTGCCCACCGGTGCCGGAACGCGCTGACATCCGAATCGCGAAGGTGGGCAATGCCCACCCTACGGCTTAGAATCCGCCGCGCATGGCCATTCAAGCGGTCAAAGGGACGCGGGATCTTTATCCGGAGGATTACGCGCCGATTCAGCGTATTTTCGATGCGTGGCGCAGCGTCTCGCTGCGGCATGGGTTTGAGGAATTCGAGGGGCCGACGCTCGAATACCTCGAACTATACCGAGAAAAGAGCGGCGACGAGTTGGTCGGGCAGCTCTTCACGCTCAGCGACAAGGGCGGACGTGAGCTGGCGTTGCGGCCGGAGATGACGCCGACGCTGGCGCGAATGGTGGCTGCGCGGATCAACACCCTGGCCAAGCCGATCAAGTGGTTCTGCATCCCAAAGCTGTTTCGCGGCGAAAACGTTCAGCGCGGGCGCCTGCGCGAGTTCTTTCAGTGGAACGTGGACGTGATCGGCACTGCGGACGTGATCGCCGACGCGGAGTGCATTCTGGTCGGCATCGAGGGGCTGCGCGAACTTGGACTGACCGAGAGAGATTTCGCGGTGCACGTCAGCAATCGGCAGCTGATCGGATCGATCTTCAGCGCGGCGGGAATCGCAGCGGACGCGCACGCGGGCGCGTATGCGATTCTCGATAAGGCCGGTAAGTTCGACGAAAAGGAACTGGCGCGCAGGTGGGGTGAGCGTTACGAGGCGAGTATCTCGTTCGCGCGGCTGATGGATTTGTTGAAGGTCGATTCGCTGGATGGTTTGCGCTCGGCGGTGCTGCAGATCGCGGAGAATACCGCGGAGCTGGAGGCGGCGTTCGACGAAACGGGCCGGCTGCTGCGGATTCTTGACGAATTTGGCGTTGGAGATTTCTGCAAGTTGAACCTGCGGATTGTCCGGGGGCTGGCGTATTACACTGGCCCGGTGTTTGAGTTTCTGGACCGCGCCGAAAGCGAACGTGCGATCTGCGGGGGCGGCCGCTACGATGATCTCTTGGGCAAGCTGGGCAAGTCGAAGGAACCGGCCGTCGGATTCGGCATGGGTGACGTTGTCTTGTCATTGATGTTGAAAGATCGGGGGCTGCTGACGGGGGCGACGTCAATCGCGAGCGTCTTTGTCGCGGACGCGGCCGACGGATTGCGGGATTCGCTCCACCCGACCGTCGCGGCGCTGCGGCGGCGCGGGCTGGCCGTGGAGTTCAGCTACGCGCAACAAGCGATCGGGAAGCAGTTGAAGGCGGCGGACAAGCGCGGCTGCCGGTACGCGGTCATTCTGGGGGATGAGACGCGCGATCGCGGGACCGTGCAAATCAAGGCGATGCAGAGCGGAGAGAGCCGCGAGGTAGTGCTGAAGGATTTGCTCGATCGGCCGGAAGACTTTCTCACAGGTCAATGAATGGGCTTGGTGCGGCCGTCGCGGATGTCGGCGATGACGCGGGGGAGCAGCTCGTGCTCGAGGTTCGCGACGCGCGCGGCCAGCGTCTCGGGAGAGTCGCCGGGCAGCACCGGGCATCGGGATTGAGCGATGATCTCGCCGGCGTCGTATTCGTTGTTTACCCAGTGAACCGTGCAACCACTCTCCATGTCGCCGGCGGCCAGCACGGATTCGTGTACCTTCGCGCCGTGAAAGCCCTTGCCGCCGTGCTTCGGTAGCAACGCCGGATGGATATTGATGACCTTGCCGAGCCAGCGCGGCGGCAAAATCCAGTAGCATAGCCAGCCGGCCTGCACGACGAGATCGACTTCATACACGTCGAGCGTCAGCGTCATGTTTTCGCTGAATGTCTCGACGGTGGGGAAATCCTTCACCCGGATGACGTCGACCGGCAGGTCGGCCCGTTCGGCGCGGGCCATGCCTTCGACGTCGCTGCGTGAAGAGATGACGATGGGAATTTCGACGTTGGCGAGTCGGCCGTCGCGGGTGCGGTCGACGAGGTTTTGCAGGCCGGTGCCGGCGCCGGAGATGAGTACGGCGATGCGCAAGGGACCCTGTCGATCATCGTAATTGCGCCTGCGTTTTTTCATGAAGCGCATATCCTTTTGCGTGTCGTCATTCTAAGCGATAGCGAAGAATCTTGCCGTGATGAGTTACGCTTAGAATTCAGAGTCGTCGTACGGTCGGACGAGATCCTTCGTCGCGGCTGTTCCTCACGATGACATTCTTCTCCAGGAACGCCCGCACATCGCTGAAATATTGCTCCGCGTTGTTGTCGCCGGGGAAATCATTGTGCATGCATTGGTATTCGACATACGTGCAATCTTTCGCTAGTTCCTTGAGTTTGCGGCCGTGGCTGATGGGGACGATGTCGTCATCGACGCCATGCTGTATCAGAACTGGAAACTTAAAATCGGGAAGCACGCGGTCGGTGTCAAAGGTGCTGCGCAGCAGGAAGGTCGGGGCCAGAATCCGCCGGGCGAACGGGCGAATGCTCGTGAACGGGGAGCCAAGAATCAACAGGCGCGGCGTTCGATGCACCGCAAGCTGCGCCGCCACGGCCGCGCCGAGCGAGCGCCCGTGAAAGAACACGCGACCGTGATCGACCTCCGGCCGCTTGAGGATTTCGTCGTGAAAATAAATGGCGTCGTCGACGATGTTTTTCTCGCTGGGCGTGCCCTTTGATCGGCCATAGCTGCGATACTCCGGTAGTAAGATCGAGCAATTCAGATTGCGATACATTTCGATGGGAAAGGGCTGGGTGTCGATGATCTCGGCGTTGCCGTGGAAATAAACGACGAGCGGTGATGGCACGCCTTTGCGGGCCGAGGGAGACGGAATGTACCAGGCGATGACTTTTTCGCCGTCGCCGATGTCGCGCGTCAGGACGACGGTGGAGTTGTCGTATTTTTCTTCGGGACCGGGTTCGGGCGTGACGTAATCGGGGAAAATGACCCATCGTTGGCCGAAGAACAGCAAGACGCACCAGCAGATGTACATGATGATCAGGCGGCGGATTTGTCGCATGGCGCGTTGCTTGAACGGGAGCTTCTTCATTTTCGGCGCCGTTTCGATCGCCGGTTCGACGGGAGGCGGCGACGGCGCTGCTTCGTGATTCATTGCAATATGGTGCGGGCCGACGGAGCGGCGAGCAAGCGCGAGCCAAATCGTTTGCGAGTTAAGGAATTCCGATGACGTACGCGGTCCAGCTCGAGCAGTTTTCGCCCTTGATCGTTTTTCTGAAAACGCCGTCACCCTCGCCATTCTTGGTGGTGCCTTCCCAGTAGACCTCCGTTGCGCGGAAGCCGGCGCTCTGCATTGCGTCGCGGATGCTGCCGAGAG
>Ga0190265_10001821_pt1 | contig 14057 bp, 10 predicted proteins | sample Popmic124T_FD_133135 | JGI IMG/M metagenome (GOLD analysis project Ga0190265, IMG submission 133135) | Populus adjacent soil microbial communities from riparian zone of Indian Creek, Utah, USA - 124 T | ecosystem: Environmental > Terrestrial > Soil > Riparian zone | place: USA: Utah | collected...
CGCCCGATGAGCATTAGCGATTGCGGTCTTCATGTCCGGCACTAGATGGATCGTTTGAGTCAAGATGAAGCAGTCGTATCGTTCCTCGGGGAGGGAGTTCTCCTCGCCGAGGTCGGCGATGACAGTGGCCTGGAGATTGACCGGATCTATATCCAGCACATCGGCGGATGCAACACTGTCCAACCCATGGCGCTCCGTATAGTTGGAGTTAAGTACCTCGAGGCACCTACCCCTCACATCGCCTGCGTGTGCCTCGAGGAACGTCTCAATGTAGACACGGTCGATAGGAGTTCCACGCCCGTAGCCCCAGTCTCTATCGAACGGCAAGGTAGATCTCAGATCACCCCATCGGATCAATCCCGGGGCGGGACCGCCGAGCGTCATCCTCCTCAGCGCTCGCCTTACGGGTGGGGGGGCCCCTTGGACTGCGTTCCGCAGTCTTGACCTCAGTCGGCGCGCCACCGCGTCACGATTCATCTCGTGGTTGGCCCTGAGCAGTCTCCTGGACAGAGACAAGCTCCCACGGCAGCATCAACTCGACCGCGCGATCGGGACGCCCTTTGACGCTTCCCTCGAGACGGAAAACCGCCGTGACCTCCTGGTGGACGAGTGTTTCGTATGCGGTTCCCGCCCAGAGCCCGACTCGGTATTCGTCGACATTGAGTATTGGAGGAACAGTTAGGGCCACGGTGTAGCGTCCCGGTCCCTCTGGTCTCTTTGCGCCGCTGTCCGACCAGGCTTCATCGAAGATCCGTGTTCCGCTGGAGTTCACGACGTAGAGCGCAAGATCGAACCCTGGCAATCGCTCGTCGAGAGCGTAGTCGATGGCGATCGAGAATCGCCCGTCGCGCCGGAGCACATCCGATCGGCGACCGGACTCATCGCCGACGACCACCGAGTGGAGCCGGAAGGGCCCGGCCCGAACGAGCTCTTCTCCGACCCCGCCCTCGTTCTCCGCCGACGCGAGATATGAATCGATCACCTGGGTGGCTGTTCCCTCCTGCTGGATGGCTCCCTTTTCCAGCCACACGGCGGTGGGGCACAGGCGAGCGATTGCCTCCAGGTCATGACTCACGAAAACGACAGTGCGCCCCTCTCTCTCCACCTCTGCCATCCGCCTTAAACACTTCTTCTGGAACTCGAAGTCACCCACGGCCAGCACCTCATCCACGATAAGGATCTCAGGTTCGAGATGCGCCGCAACTGCGAACGCCAGCCGAAGCTGCATCCCTGATGAGTATCTCTTGACCGGTGTGTCAAGGAAATCCTCAACCCCAGAGAAGTCGATGATCGCGTCGAAACGCTGCCGGATCTCACGCCGCGACATACCGAGGATCGCACCGTTGAGAAAGACATTCTCCGTGCCGGTAAGCTCGGGGTGGAAACCTGTGCCGACCTCCAGGAGGCATGCCACACGCCCCTTGGTCCGGGAGACACCCTGCGTCGGCTCAGTGATTCTGCCCAGGACCTTCAGAAGTGTGCTCTTGCCCGCCCCATTTCGTCCCACGATGCCTAGAGCCCGGCCGTCTTCCAGTTGCAGAGAGCAATCCCGCAGCGCCCAGACCTCTGCATGCGATCTCCCACCGCGTCCGATCATCCGCAGCATCTGTTGAGTGATCGCATCTCGGATCGAATCGTTGCGGCGTGCCTCGCCCAGGCGATACCGTTTGCTTACATCATTCATCTCGATGGCGAGACCGGCCATCAGATCACGTCCGCGAACCGCCGCTCGGCGGCCTGGAAATAGGCGACACCAAGCGTGCAAACGACGAGGGTTGAGAGTACCGAAACGAGTAGACGTAAGCCGGGCCATGGAGCACCCAGCACCGCCCATCTGAGCCCGTCGATCCATCCGACCATCGGATTGAGCGCGTACACCCACCTCCACCCCTCCGGCACACTTGAGCTCGCATATGCGACGGGACTAAGGAAGAGCCACAGCTGGATGAAGAAAGCGATCCCCTGGTTGACGTCTCGGTAACGGACGTTGAGTGTTCCAAGGATGAGACCAACGCCCATCGCAGTTGCCGACGCGCCGATGATCCAGATTGGAAGAGTTACCGCAGTGCCGGATAGCTTTGCTCCATAGACGGGTATCAGGACGCCCAGCAGAATCAAAGAGATCGCAAGGTCGACCAAGGCCGGAAGCACGGAGGCGATTGGAGCGAGAATACGGGGAAAATAGACCTTGGTAACAAGAGCCGGGTTGCCGACCAGGCTCAAGGTGGCGCGGTTTACTCCATTAGAGACATACGTCCATAACGTGAGGCCGGCGAGGGCGAACACCGGATACGGTATGTCCTCGCTCTGAACAGAGGCCAGTCTATTGAAGACGACAGTGAAGACCGCAACGGTGGCGAGTGGCTGCACGATCGCCCATGCGACACCGAAAACCGCCTGCTTGTATCTGACCTTCAGATCTCGAAGGGCCAGGAAACCAGCCAGCTCCCGGTATCCCCACAGTTCGTGCAGATCAAGTCGTCGCAGTCCTCGCGCTGGCCGATTCTCCACCCAGCGTGACGAGCCCCCTCGAGTGGTGGTCAATCGAACCGCTCCTCTATGCCTTCCTGCCTATGCCTTGCTGCTGCGAGACGCGGTTTGAATAAGGACAAACCCATCTCAACAGTGCATAGCAACGGTTCACGGGAGAGGTCATGCGAATCCTGATGTCCGTCTGGGCCTGTGAGCCGGGCCGAGGCTCGGAGAACGAGGTCGGTTACAGAACTCTGTTGGCCGCCGCCAGCCAGCACGAGGTCTGGGCCATAACCAATCCGTCTGCAGTTGCCGGTCTCCGACGCGCCCTTCCGGACAACGACATCACCCGTCGGATGCACCTTCACCCTCTCGAGTTTGGAGTAACGGGCGACCGGTTCGAGCACCTGAGCATGGTTGGTTTCCAACGCTATTACGATGCGTGGCAAAGACAGGCGGCACGGCTGGCGCGCGAACTCGATGCGAGCGTGGGGTTCGATGTCGTCCACCATGCGACGCTGTCGAGTTACTGGACGCGCGCTGGCGTCGCGAGCCTTGACGTACCACTTGTTTGGGGTCCCGTGGGCGGGGCGGTAAATGCACCTCTTCGCCTGCTTCCCGAAATGGGCGTCCGGGGGATAATCGAGGAAGTCGCTCGGACTTCGATGCGACCGATCCTCGCCCGACTTCCGCCCGCCCGTCGAGCGCCCCGCCAGGCACGGTTCATCTTCGCTCAGAATCCGGAGACGGCATCGAAGGTGAGGTCGCATGCAAAGGTGAGCATTCTGCCTAATGCTCTCGCGACTAAAGTAGAGACCATCTCTGCGGTGCAACGCCGGACGTCCGAAATCCTCTTCGTCGGTCGTCTTCTGCCTTGGAAAGCTCCCACATTGGCCGTCAGGGCCCTCGCTCGACTTGAAAACGGTGACGCCAGTTTGCACCTGTGCGGCGACGGGCCGGAGCGAATCCGTGTCGAACGGCTCGCCGCCTCTTTGGGTGTTCGGGATCGAGTGATATTCGAGGGCTGGCTGCCGCGCTCTCAGCTTCTTGACCGACTGGCGCGTGCGGGAACTCTCATTCATCCATCGGTCCACGAAGAGGGTGGGATGTGCGTGGCCGAGGCATTGGGCTTGGGCACGCCGGCGGTCTGTCTGCGGCGGGGCGGCCCGCCGGAGATCGCGAAGGATTGGCCGTCGGAACTTTCAGCCTGCGTGCTACCCACAACGAGGGAGCAAACCGCAGGCCGCATGGCCGCGGCGATCGATGGATTCCTTCACAATCCTCCACCCCTGGTCCAGTCGGCCCTGCTGCCGCACCGGTCATATGAAACGGAGATCCTGCACGCGTACGACGTTGCGGCCGATGGCAGCGGCAAGTCCAAGTAACGGGATTCATTTTGCCGAGTGCACGTGGTAATAGGTCGAGTAGGAGCTGTATGCGGTCGCTTTGCGAGGGTCTAGATTGTTGAGTACCGACCCCAGCATGACCGCGTTTACCTGGGCCAGCTGCTGACGTGATTGATCCACCGCCGACTTTCTCGTCTTGTGCGCGTGAGCGACGAAGAGCACGCCGTCGCACAGGCGAGAGAGGACGAGCGAATCCGCCAATGTCAGGATGGGGGGGCCGTCTATCAGGACGATGTCCGCTTCGTCCCTGAGGTCGGCGATGACCTTCTGCATGCGTTGCGATGTAAGGAGTTCGCTCGGGTTTCCGGGTACGGGTCCGCTGTTGAGGATTCTCAGGTTGGTCATGTCCCTCGGCTGCTGCAATACCTCCCGAAGCTCCTTCTCTCCGGCCAGTACGTTGGTCAGACCCAGGCCGTTGCGCAATCCGAAGAAGTGCTGCAACCGTGGCCGGCGTAGGTCGCCGGATACGAGTATCACCTTCTTACCGGCGCTTGCCAGTGTTACTCCGAGGTTAGATGCGGTCGTGGTTTTCCCCTCACCCCCTTCGGCACTCGTAAGTAAAATCGTTTTGACGAGACCCTGTGAGGCGGCGAACAATATCCCGGTCCGAAGCGTCCGATACGCTTCGGCTGCGGGGGAGTCCGGTGCCGAAACGACCGCCAGGAATGGATCGTCGCCGGAACGCCATTTCACGATCTTGGGGACGACGGCGAGTACCGGGGTTGTGGAGTGTTGCTCGAGGTCCTGGCGGCCGCGGAGCCGGTCGTCGAGTCTCTCCATCAGGAAAGCCAATGCGACGCCGAGGGCTAGGCCGACGAGGTTGGCCAGGATCAGCCGCTGCGGGGCACTGTTGTTGGTCGCGGGGTTGGTCGCCGGCTGGACGACCTGACCAACTCTGAGCTGGTCGCTCGTCAGTACGAGGCTTTGCTGGAGAAGGTCCAGACGAGCCTCGAGCGCCCTTGCTCGGCTTTCCAGCACCCGGCGTTCCGCGTCTTCGGAGGTCGTCTCAAGACTTTGGTTGATTCCCTCCAGGTCCGACTGAGTGGTGTCGATCTGCTCCTGAATGGTTTCTGAGCGCTGTAGAACCTCTCGCAGAAACTGCTCCTGCCGGTACTTCACGTAGCCCTCAGCGAGAGCCTGCGCCCGCTCCTGGGCAAGAGCGGGGTCGAGTTGAGTGGACGTGAAGGTGAGTATCTCTGTCTCGGGGACGATGTCCACCGACAATCCGGACAGCAATTCTGCAGCGGACTCTTCGGATCCGGCGACCTCCTTGGCGTACTGTCCCACCTCGGGGGACGAAGCCAGCGACCTCTCCGTTTCCATGTTGATGAATCCGAGGGGGCCCTGGGTGGGAGAAACGCTGGGATTGAGCACCAGGACCTGCGAGAACGACGTGTAAGTAGGTGCCTGGCGGGCCACCCAGAGGAAAGTCAGGGCGACGATGAGGACAAGGGGACCGACCACATACCACCTGCGCCGCGAGAGGATGGCCAGGTACTCCCGAATGCCGGGGCTCTCACTTATTTGAGTTTGAGTAGTTCCCTGCATCTTCTGTACCTCAACCGTCCCGTGGCTAGTCGACAGGTGTGGGAAATCCTTCAAGTGAAACCGCCTCGCGTAATTGTATCGACTAGTGGTGATGGGTAAGGAGTCACCGACTATCGGTCGCCCATCCTGGGAAGTGTCTCCCAATCAATGTCGTCCGCCAAGGGGATTCGTTATAGGATGCCGCAATTATGGTGGACGAATGAGCTCAAGCATCTTCGAAGGGGGTCGATTAACCCAGTATGGACGTGATCTGTTCTGAGAGAGACTGTAGCCGAGCCGCCACTGGCACGAAGGCAGTTCGTCTGACGGAAGGGCGTGACAAGAGCAAGCTGATCTCCATCTGGGTCTGTGACCAGCATTTCAACAACGAAGGGGTTGTGGCGGTCAAGAGTCAGATTGTCGGCGAGGCGGCCGCATCGCGTGGGATCGCAATCTAAGCCTTACCCACTGATCTCCCCTCCTGTGTCATCTACTGTCATTCCCGTCGCGCCGGAGCCGCTGTTGCTCTGCAAGTAGGTAATGCCCTACCTGTACCCACCTCACGCGGGCGCTAGTCGAAGCCCCAACCTCATGCGGTTGGTTATCGTGGCTTCAGGGTCGGCTCTTATCGGCCGAAAAATAGCATTCGCGGGTCATCACTTTCGCTCAATGCATCGATGGCTGCCCGGGTCGAGGTGGCTTACTCGGCATTGATTCGAAATGGAAGGGGTGGGAAATGACTTTTCTTCGAGTTCTTCTTGTCACCGCGGGCTTTGCTGCGATCTGCGCTCCATTGAATGCGGCGGGCGATGCCCTCCTTTGTTTGGGGGAACGGGCAACGATCGTGGGCACGGCTGGGGCCGACACCCTGCATGGGACAAACGACCGCGATGTCATTGCTGGGCGTCAAGGCAGAGACAAGATTTACGGTTCAGGAGGACCGGATCTTATCTGTGGCGGCGCGGGGGCAGATTCGATCAACGGGGCCGCGGGCGCGGATCGCCTTGTTGGCGCAACGGGCAATGATTTTATCTTCGGCGACGGCGGCAACGACCATCTTTTTGGTGGGTCGGGCCACGATCACGTCAACGGAGCGAACGGTGATGATCGCGCGAGTGGTGGGGGTGGGGACGACAAAGTCTATGGAGGCGAGGGTGATGATTTCTTGAGGGGAGGTTCGGGAGCGGATTCCATGAATGGACTCGACGGCGCAGACAAACTGGACGGCGGGCGTGGTCGGGACAAGTACTTGACCGGCGGAGTTGGGAGAGACGTCATTCTCGGAGGCCCGCACAAGGATGCCATCTTCGGGCATGAGGGGCGTGACCGCATCCAGGGCGGATCTGGAAACGACAGGATCGACGGCGGTCCTGGCAACGATTACCTCATGGGCAACGGCGGCGGAGATCTGCTGTATGGGGCTCGTCACGACGATTTCTTGGACGGTGGTGGGGGGCATGACCATTTGAACGGAGCCGAAGGCAAGAATACCTGCATAAACGGGGAGGACCTCTTTAACTGTAAGAGACGCTCATGACTTCGAAGATACGCACGAACACCTCGATGATCCTGGCTTGAGGGAGAGACGTGGTCCCGCTATGCGTACGACCACGACTGTCGAGCCCAGTCGATCGTGCGCCGCAGTCCCTCCTCGAGAGAAACGCTGGGTTCCCAACCGAGTGTCTTGCTGGCCATCGATATGTCGGGACAACGAACCTCCGGATCATCGACCGGCCGGCCGACGAAGGTGATCTCGGAACTGCTATCGGTCACATTGATGATTGTTCGAGCGAGATCGAGGACACTTAGCTCAAATGGGTTTCCGATATTCATCGGACCCGTCGTATCGTAGTTAAGCAGGCGCCATATACCTTCGATCAAATCGTCGACGTAGCAAAGGGAACGTGTCTGAGCGCCCTCCCCGTGCACAGTAATTGGGTGCCCCGCCAACGCTTGTTTGATGAAAGTCGGAACCGCCCGCCCGTCGGCCTGGCGCATTCTGCGACCAAAGGTGTTGAAGATCCGAATGATCCTCACGGGTATGCCGTGCGTTCGGTGATACGCCATGGTCATTGCCTCGGCATAGCGCTTGGCCTCGTCGTAGACACCTCGTGGACCGATGGGATTGACATTCCCCCAGTAGGCCTCGGGCTGAGGATGCACAAGAGGATCTCCGTACACTTCGGAGGTTGACGCCAAGAACAGGCCGGCGTTCTTGGCTTTCGCTAGTCCAAGAGCGTTCAGCGTCCCGAGCGCACCAACTTTTAGTGTGTGGATCGGGTGATCCAGATAATCGATAGGCGAAGCGGGCGAGGCAAAGTGCAAGATCCAGTCGACGTCACCATCGACCGAGAGGTATTTAGTGACATCGTATTCCTCGAGTTGGAACCCTGAGCGACCGACCACCCCCTCTAAGTTGGAAGCGTTCCCGGTCAGGAAGGAGTCGAGACACAGGACCTCCCAACCCTCGGACAGGAGACGTTCGCAGAGGTGGGAGCCGAGAAATCCCGCGCCCCCAGTCACAACAGCTCTGGGCATTTTGTCTCCGGGTCTAGACGATGGGCGAGCGGCCGGTCGGATAATAGGAGAAACCGCGCTTCTCCATCTCCTCCGGCTCGAACATGTTACGTCCATCGACGATCAGCGGATAAGCCATCGCTTGCTTGAGACGATCGAGGTCCAGCGCCTTGAACTCGGCCCATTCCGTGCAAAGAACCAGGCAGTGCGAACCAGATGCAGCGGTGTATGGATCGGAGGCGACCTCGAGCCCGGGCAGCTCTGACTTGGCGTTTGCCATGGCCTGTGGGTCGTAGCCAACTACGAAAGCACCCTCAGCCTGTAGCGTGCGACCCAATGCAAGAGCGGGTGCAAACCTGACGTCATCCGTGTCTGGCTTGAACGACAAGCCGAGGAGAGTGATTTTCTTCCCGTCCAAGTTCCACAGAACGTCGACAATCTTCTCGGCCGTGGCTGTGACCGCCTCATCGTTGATACGTTCAACCTCTTTCAGAAGGGTGAAGTCATAACCCAATCGCGAGGCCAGCCGCTCGAATGCCTGGAGATCCTTAGGGAAGCAGTAGCCACCGTAGCCAATTCCGGCATTGAGGAAGGCCCCCCCGATGCGGTCGTCCGAACCCATGACCTCGGCCACGGAATCGACATCTCCTCCAGAACGTTCGCACATTCGCGCGAGGGCGTTCATGTAGGAGATCTTCAAGGCGAGGAAGGCGTTGCAGGCGTGCTTCGATAACTCGGCCGTCTCGATGTTCGTTTCGATGAACTTGGCACCTTGTTCAATGAGAGGAGCATAGATTGCACGCATGACCGCGAACGCCTCGGGTGATTCGGCGCCGACGAGAATTCGGTCCGGTTCCAAGGAGTCGCGAATGCCGCTTCCCTCTCGGAGGAACTCGGGATTCGATACGACGCTGAACCTGTCGACGGAGTCAGGGCACTCTCTCTCGAGTGTGCGCCTAACGCGGGCAGAGGTGCCTGCTGGGACGGTCGATTTCTCAACCACCACAACCTTTCCCTGAGCGAAACGAGCCACGTCTTTCGCCGTGGACTCGACCGCGATCAGGTTGGCCTCGCCCGAGGCCTTGGGTGGAGTGCCTACGCAAATGAACACCACCTCGGCGTCCCTGATGGCCTCCTGCGAGTCGAAAGAGAACTTGAGCTTGCCCGAGGCCAGTGTTTCGTCTAGAAGCTCGGTGAGCCCTGGTTCGAAGAAGGGCGCCTGACCTCGCTGGAGCATTTCGATTTTTTCCTGGTCGAGGTCGTTGCCGATTACGTCATGGCCTAGATAAGCCATCGTAGTACTCGTGATGAGTCCCACATGGCCGGTGCCGATCACTGTCACTTTCATAAGTACGCCCTTTTTCTTGTTGTGACCCCAGCCTTAGCTGGCACGCCTGGTTGGCATCTCAGCGGTGGCGAGCTGCTCGCTGATCCATGAGTAGGTGGGTTGAATTCCGTCAGCGAGAAGCATCGACGGTCCCCAGCCGAGAACCTCGGTTAGCAATGTGTTGTCGCTGTTGCGTCCCCTCACACCCTGTGGCTTAGACAGGTCGTGGCGCTTTCTGATGGTCTTTCCCGCAACACTTGAAACAAGGTCTACCAGGCCGTTGATCGTGATGAGTTCTTCAGTTCCGAGGTTGAGCGGGGCAGAGTAATCCGACTGCATGATCCGGTAGATTCCTTCGACGCAGTCGTCGACATACATAAAGGATCTCGTCTGAAGCCCATCGCCCCAGACCTCGATCTCGCCGCCGTCATCAGCAAGCGCAACCTTTCTGGAGATCGCGGCGGGTACCTTTTCGCGGCCCCCGTCGTAGGTTCCAAGGGGTCCGTAGACATTGTGGAAACGAGCAACACGTGTCTGAACACGTCCCTCTTCGTTGTAGTACTCACACATCTTCTCCGCATAGAGCTTTTCCCACCCGTAACCCTCCTCGGGTTGGGCTGGGTAGGCGTCGTCCTCTTTCAGTCCCACACCCTCCGGCGTGTTCTGCAAGTGCATGGGATAGATGCAGGCAGAAGACGAATAGAAGTAGCGCGCCACGCTGTTCAGTTCTGAAGCCTCCAGCATGTGCGCATTGATCAGGATGTTGTTGCTCGCTACGTCCGCGTGATTGCCGGATATGAACCCGATACCACCCATGTCAGCGGCGAGCTGGTACACCTCGTCTACGTCACTCGTTGCTTCGATGCATTCGTCGCGCCGCCTGAGATCGAGCACGCGGAAGTCATCCGCAGCCGTAGGCTCGTACTCAGGCTCCTTGATATCCACGCCTCGCACGTCGTAGTCACGAGCTTTCAAAAACTTGACCATGTGATGCCCGATAAAGCCTCCGGCTCCTGCGACAAGAGCAGTACGTCTCATAAAAAACCTCCCTATCTGGGCCGACTACGAATTGATTTGTTTCGAGCGGTGCTCGACGGCGGCTGCCGCCAGTGGTTCTGTTACGCCCTTCCTCGCCCTTCAGCCCTGGCTCGCACAAGCTGGAGTCCGAAGAGATACAAGAACCTCGGATTCCGAACCAGGTACCGCCGCCACAAGCGACGGGGTTCGGATAGCAGGCGGAAGAACCACTCTAGTCCTAGGCGCTGGAGAATGGAAGGAGCCTGACTCTTGACGCCGGCGATGAAATCGAATGCCGCTCCCACACCCAACATGACAGCACCTATTTGATTCTTGTTGGAGTCCATCCAGCGGTCCTGTTTCGGACTTCCAATCCCGACAAACAGAAGGCGCGCCCCGGAGGCATTGATATCCGCCACCTCTCGTTGACGTTCTTCGGCCGTCAGGCTCCTAAACGGCGGGCTGTAGGCGTATGTCACCTTGAGCTCCGGCCACCGACTGCCCACGATCTCGAGCAGGTCGTCGAGCACCTCGGGCGTTCCACCATAGAAACCGACCGGTACACCGGAGACCTCAGCCCGATCGAAGAGTATCTCCGTCAGGGAGGGTCCGTAGGTACGAGTCGGACCCTCGACCCCGAGTAACTTCAAGCCCCAGACCAGCGGCATTCCATCGGGCGTGACGAGATCGGCTCGGTTCATGGTGTCAAGGAAATCGCTGCTCTCTCTCGTTTCCATCACATTGTTGACAGAGGCTGCGCACACCATTCTTGACTCACCGTTTTTCGCCCAGGCCATGATGCGATCCGTCGCGTCCCTGTAGCTTGTTGCGTCGACCCGCATTCCGACGATAAAGCGCGACTCTAGGGGCCTATCAAGCGGTGCGAAGGAGTTCTCGAGTTCTTCCAGTTCCTGCGCCATCAGTAAGCCCCTCGCCTACGGAGTAAGACCCCAATCGTCTTCAGGATGATGAAGAGATCGAGAGAAAGTGCCCAGTTCTCTATGTAGAAGAGATCGAGTCGCACTGCTTCCTCGGCGGAGAGGTCACTTCGCCCGTTTACCTGCCACCAGCCGGTCACTCCACTTAAAACCTCGTGACGAGCGGTAAGCAACTCAGGATTGGCGTTGACCTGCTCGACAGGCAGCGGACGGGGACCGACAAGGCTCATGTCGCCTTTGACGACATTCAGCAGCTGGGGCAACTCGTCTATGCTCAGCTTCCGGAGGAGGCCGCCCACCTTTGTTAGGCGGGGGTCAGCCTCGACCTTGAAGAAGGCGGCGGTCTTATCGGGAGCGTTGTCGGTCAATAGTGAGTCGCCGCCCTGCTTCATGGTCCGAAACTTATAGACGGTGAACTCCCTCCCGCCTTTCGTAACCCGCTGCTGGCGGAACAGAACCGGCCCGCGAGATGTGAGCCCTATCGATATTGCGGCCACCATCATCACAGGACTGCTCAGTAACAGTCCCAGGGACGCGAATATGACATCAAAACTCCGCTTCATTAGCTCCTGAACTCGCGTCAGGCGAGCCGGCCTCAGAGTGATTGCCATCAAATCGTTGGAGACGGTTTGAACAGTCAGTCTCGTCGTGAGGATCTCGGGAAGATTGGCTGATACGCGCACCTCGGTACCGGTCTGCCGAGCCGCCTGAACGACCTTGAGCATGTCCCCTGACTCCACTGCTGTTGACGCCACGAACAAACACTCGGCCTCATGCTTTCGAATGAGATCTGCGAGCGCATCGAAATGGCCCACGAGCGGCAGGCGGTTGGGCGATGGTGCCCCGGGAGACCCCACATATCCGATCGGCGCGAAGCCGAGGCCGCGGCGTTTCAGCACTTCAGCGAGCCGGTGGGCTTCCTCGTTGGTGCCGATGACCAGCGTACGCAAGGTGAGCCGGCCACTGTCCTTCATTCTTCCAACTGTGAGTCTCCAGACGCGGCGCCCCACCAGCTCGAAGGCGAGAACCAGGCCCCACGACGAGGCAACGAAGCTGCCGGAGAGCGGGGCCTCGGACATGTAGCTCAGCAATATCACAAGCAGGATGCCGAAGCTGCAAGCGCCGATGATGCGTCGAAACTCTTCGGATGCGGGCAGGTGCTGGATCGAGTAGAGACCGAAACAATAGAAGAGCGGTGTCCACAACAGCGTGGTTACCAGAGGGGCCGTTAGTGAGCTCGAAAGGCCTGAGCTGATGACCTGCGCGAGAAACAACGCGGCGAGGATGCAGATTAGGTCGGTCGCGGCCAATCCGAGCCCGATGCGCGAATACCTCTTCAGGGCTCTGTCCGACGAGAGACCGGTCGCAGAAGCAGCCTCCAGTGGGATGTCCGAAGCTTCATCTTCGGGAAGGCCGTCGAGCAGGATCTCCTCAACGCTCGCTTCGTCGTCTACCGTGTGGACGAGGCTGAGGTCACGATTTCCCAGCACAAGGCGCGGGAGCTGTTCCTCTACGCTTTCCGCGGACCGAATGGTCTCTTGCATGGTCCCGCTTCTGTCAAACGAAATAACTACACCTCTGGTCCGCTCGCGTCGCCGGATACGGGACATCGGCTGTCACTTTGCTCCAATTGTCCGGCTTCCGTTCGACTTCGTCAGCCTTTTTCACCTGCAAAAGCACTCTTAAGTCCCTCCCAATGTCACCGAGCGTACACAGCGACCTACTCATACGGAACCCACTTGCAACCGTAGGATTTCTCATGTCGTCGGATGATTTCCCGCCTGGAAGACGGGCAAAAAGCGCATCATCGTGCGCTTAAGTCACCCTCCGTTGGCACGCGACGAGCTCCCAGTCGCCGTGCAGAAGTGGAAGTGTTTCCCGAAGATTTGGAGGACAAACAAGAAAAAGGAGGGATATGGAGCAAATGGCAGGATTGGCCCGCTGCCTGCCCGTCAGGGAGTGCGTGGACCTAGCGCTGGAGCGCGCGTGGGTCACCGAGGAGATCGGCGTACCGTTTTTCGCACGATCGATGCCAGCGGCGAGCGAGCACCACAAGAGCTACGAACATAAGTATGAAGAGAGGTATTACCACCTTAGAGCTCAGTATGACCGGTGCTCCAACGTGGGGAATCCCCCGAATGAGGGTATTTCGCGACCCCATCGAGGAGTGGTGTCAGGCGTCGAAGGTCGGGACAGAGGGGATCTGCTCGGGCCCCCGCCCCTGGAAGTCCTGGCGCCACTCGTCCCAGACCTCCTGGCTCGGCAGCTCGCAGCTCATCTGCACGCCCTCGTCGTTCTCGCCGTCCCACGCGCTCAGCACGTAGTTGAAGGGCTCCTCGATGTCGTCCCAGGGGGCCGCCAGGTTGACCGCGTTCTGTTCAGTCATATCCTCGATCTGCCCGAGCACCTCATCGGAGGCCTCGGGGTTGTACCAGATCACGACCTGGCCGTGCTCCTGGTTGTGCACGAGTCGCTCGGGCTCGATCGGCTCCTCGCTGAAGCCAGAGTCGGCGACGGCCTCGGGGGGCCAGTGGTTGCCAGTCGTAGGTGGGTTGGCCTCGTACTGCACCGGGACCCCCATATCGATGTGCTGGTTCCCCTCGGACTCGAAGGTCTCGCGCTCGCTGCAGTTGGCCTCGGACGCCGCAACGCCAACGTTGTCTTCGGGGTCTTCGGGCTGGAACACGATCAGCAGGACAACGGCGATCGCAACGGCTGCTGCAATTCCGACAGTTATAAGGTTCGCCCGGCGATGTTCTTTCTTCTGGCGGGCCTTTTTCGCTTGCTCGGCGAGCCGCCGCTGCTGCTTCTCATGTAGTTTCTTGCTCACGGACAGCGAGGCTACCAGCAGCG
>Ga0190265_10001822_pt1 | contig 14057 bp, 10 predicted proteins | sample Popmic124T_FD_133135 | JGI IMG/M metagenome (GOLD analysis project Ga0190265, IMG submission 133135) | Populus adjacent soil microbial communities from riparian zone of Indian Creek, Utah, USA - 124 T | ecosystem: Environmental > Terrestrial > Soil > Riparian zone | place: USA: Utah | collected...
GACGATGCTATCGACGACCGTTAGCGTACCTTCGCTTAAGATCCCCCCCCCATATCCTTCGCTGACGTTATTCGATACAATGCAATTGCTGATCGTGAGGTTGGAATTGCCTTCATTCCAGATTCCGCCATCTATGGCATTACCATGACCTCCGCTAATGTTCAGGCCGGAAATTGCGACGGTGTGGCCGGGCATGATGTGGAAGATGCTGAACCGTGACGCGGTTGAAACCCTCGACACTGTGAGCAAATTGGGCCCTGGGCCGCTGATGATAATATTCTTATCGATCGCAAGCTCGCCGCCGGTCAGGCTGATCGTCTGCCCATTCAACGTGGAATCAAACTGAATGGTGTCTCCGTCAGCGGCCATGGCGATCGCAGCGCGGAGAGACCCCGCCCCGTTGTCAGCGGTGGTGGTGACGATGAGAGTCGCCGCCGCGGCAAGTTGAGCGAAGAGTGAGAGGCCGCACAAGGCGGCAAAGAGGGGGAGGCCTAGACGCGTCATCGAATCCTTCCTCCTTGAATACGGCATAATGAGTGAAGCTCCAAGTCTCAACAAACTCTAAGGACCTATGCCAAATCTCACCGTAGCGAGTCCGCGGCTGCGCGCCGATTGATCCCGAACGTCGGCGGTCCGGAGACCGCCGCTCCTCACTAATTCACGCGCGAAGGGATCGCGGCGCGAAAACCAAGCCCAACGCCACGCCGGTCATCAGCCCACTCAGGTGCGCAGCCATGCTGATCTGCGGTGTGGAGAGATCGAACGCAACCTGGATCGCGACGATGACAAGAATGTTTTTCAAACGCCGTCCGGCCATCGGCGCGCGGCGGTGACGCAAAAGCAAGCCGGCCCACACGCCCACCAAACCCATTACGCAACCAGACGCACCGACCAGTTGATCGGCGCTGTTCAGGCTAAAGAGACGCAGGAGCAGGACACCGAGGCCGGAACCCAATCCGGCGAGCAGATAACAAATGGCAAACCGGATCGAGCCGATCGCTTGCTCCAGGCCCCGCCCAATAATGAAGAGCGCATACAGATTGAAGAGAAGATGAAGCGGGCCGTAATGCAAGAAGAGCGATGTGAGAAGACGCCAATACTCTCCTTCGAATCTCACGGCGAAGAAATCGAGGGCGCCCAGCCGGTGCAAGGTAAACGGGTTGGTCGAGCCGCCCAGCGCAGACTCCGCGGCGAACATTGCGATATTGAGCGCGATGAAAATCAGGACGACTGGACCGGGCCACGCTGTTTCTGACGCGAAGACGCGCGTCGAGGGCCGATCGCTTTGCTCGATGCGCCGAACGAGCGCCTCGCTGGCCGGTGAAAGAGGCGCGGGGGCGATTTCGCCTGCGTGCTCGAGACGCCGCGCGGCTTCGGCTCGGATTAAGGCGTCGCCAGTGGTTGCGCGCAGCTTTTCCAATCGGGCGCGGCCCGCCGTTGTTTCACCCGCCGCCAGTTCGCCGGTCCCAATCCAAAACTCCTTCATGCCGCGCGTAAGTTTGCGCATCTTCGTTTCGAGAAGATTCGAGAGTGCTGGAAGGCGGCCGCCAAAGGCCAGAACCGGCAGTAAACTGACATCGTAGAGCCAGACATGTTCCGGCGCAGCGCTCACGCCCTTCGCGTTCGTCGTGAATTCGAGGAGAAGTTCATCCCGCGCCCCGGTCTCGCCGAGAGCGCGCAGGTAAAGTGGCCGTAGCGCAAAATCCGTTTGCATGATGCCGGGAGGCAATTCGCCCCGAATCCACCCGAGCAGGCCATTCCAATCGCCACGGATTCGAAAGGTTTGGGCAATCGCCTGACGGCCGGCGTTCGTATGGTTGTTGCGCAGTGGCTCGAGAAGCGCGAGCGCGGAGGCGACCTCGCCTCGTTGGGTGAAATCGAGCGCGCGGAGCAGGCGGGATCGCTCGAGCAAGCCGTCAGCAGGGTGCAAAAAACGAAGCGCGCGGACCAGACGCCAGGCAGAGGCATACCGTTGCTGCGCCACGAGCTCGGCTGCCTTTCGCAACCCCAGCAACGGGATGATCAGCAGGACAAGCCAGGCGCCTCCGCCGAAGAATCCCGCAGTCTCCGGGTTCAAGAGCCACGCCGCTCCCGTGACCAAGAGCACCGCGAACGCCGCCATCCGCCAGCCGCGGTTCAATCCGCCGCGCCGCCAGGTCCGCCAATTGGACGGACTCGTCCCGTGGCGAGTTTGGGCCAGCAGCACCAGAGGCGAGACGCACGCGAGGAAGAGGAGAATGTGGTTGAGGTCGAGCACGCGGAATTTAAGACTGCGTTGGGGCTTAGTTTAGCGTGAAACCCGAGGCGGGCTGTGAATAGTGATCGGTGAATGGTGCCTGGTGCCCTTCCATGCTCGACAATCTCGCGGCCTGTCAAGGGCACGCCGCCCATTTCGACGGACCACCCGCATCGTAATCGTGTCCGCCGACGGACGGACTCGTCCCGTGGCGAGCTCGTGCTCCTGCTCGTGATTGATTCTGTTTTCCTTCGAGCACGATCACGAGCACGAGCACGAGCAGGACCGAATGAGAGATTAACCTTGCCTCCGAGGGAATGTTGCCTACATCTTCCAGTCGGCCTGCGAAAAAGCGCCGGCCCGTCACCGCGATGTCCGCAGCCGCGGTGAGGCAGAAGTGTTTCGAACGCCAGGAATGGCGGGCGGAAAATGCGGTAAAATAAATACGGCGCCGCGGTTCACTTCCCGTTTCGCCGGCCAGGAGCTTTGATTTAATCTGCAACCACAAATTCGTGTAAACGGTCGGATTCGCGCCCGAGAAGTCCGGGTCATCCTCGCATCCAACAGCGAACAACTCGGCGTCATGAAGCTTTCCGACGCCTTGCGCAAAGCTCAAAGCCTCGGCCTGGATTTGGTCGAAGTCGCGCCTACGGCCAATCCGCCGGTCTGCAAAATTGTCGATTTCGGGAAGTTCCGTTACGACATCTCCAAACAGGAGAAAGATAAAAAGCCGTCCGGAACCAAGCTGAAGGAGATCAAGTTCCGGGTAAACATCGACGATCACGATTACCTGACGAAAATCCGGCACGGCGAAGGCTTTCTCGACAAGGGAAACAAGGTGCGCGTCCAACTCCAATTTCGTGGCCGCGAAATGGCCCACCAGGAATTCGGGATGCAGCTAATGGAGAAGGTGCGTGACGATTTGGCCGGAATGTCGCAAGTCGAAATGGAACCGAAGATCGCCGGCCGCAACGTGACAATGACTCTCTCGCCGCTGCCCGCCGCGCGGCGGAAACGACGGTTTTCCGTGGAAGCCGACGACGTTGACGACGCCGCGGCTGAAAAGAGCGCCGCCGCGAACCCGGAATAAGCGCGGATATTCGCGCCCGTTTGACGCTTCTTCCCTCCTGCTCTTGATCTTGATCTTGCTCCTGATCCTCTGAGCCTGAGGTAGCCGCAATTAATCAAGATCAAGATCAAGATTAGGATCACGAGCAGGAGGATAAGGCCTGCACACTCCGAGATTAGGGAGCAGTCGGCGGCGGCTCGGCAAGCGGCGATTCTGGAATCAGCTCGTTCACCCGCGCGATCCGAACCGCGCGCCCGGTCGCTTCGTCGATCGAAACCACCACGCCGCATAGGCGGACGTCGCCGCGCGCGACCGGAAAAAGTGCAGGCAGACTCGAGATGAAGCGGCCCACGATCGGATCAATCGCGCGGCCCAGAATTGAATTTGCCGGGCCGCACATTCCGGCATCGCAGAGAAAGGCGGTGCCGCCGGGGAAAATCTGCTCGTCCGCGGTCTGGACGTGCGTGTGAGTGCCAATGACTGCTGAAACCTTTCCATCGAGAAAACGCCCGATTGCGATTTTCTCGCTCGTCGTCTCGCCATGGGCATCGACGAAAATTACCGAAGTCTGCGCGCGCATTTTCTCGACGGCGATCTCAAGCGCGTGAAAAGGATTTTCGAGGATTGGCTGCATGAAGGTCCGTGCCTGGACGTTGATCACGCCGATCGGTCCCTTCGCTGTTTCGAGCACGATCGAGCCGCAGCCGGGCGCGCCGTCGGGATAATTTACCGGGCGCAACAAGCGCGGCTCCGTGTCGATAAAGGCGAAAATTTCCTTTTGGTCCCAGATGTGATCGCCGGTCGTTATCACAGAAACTCCCGCGCGCAGAAGGTCGATGGTGATTTTCGGCGTTATTCCCCGGCCACCCGCGGCGTTCTCGCCATTGACGACGATGAAATCGGGCGCCAACGATTCCTTCAAGCGCGGCAACTGCGCGATCACGGTGCTGCGCCCTGGTTCGCCCACCACGTCGCCGAGAAAAAGAATCGTCAGCATCCGCCGAGCATCGTATTGAACAGACGGAAATCCAAACCGTGATCTCTCGTCATTTTCCCTTCCGGATTTTCCTCTCCCGCGGGCTCTTCCTCTGCCTCTTCATCTTCCTCCGGCCCTCGACCGCAACCGCGGTGGATCACCTCAGCAATCCCCTGGCGGATCCGCCGAAATGGAAATCACTAGAGAAGTATCAAAGAACGCTCACCCGCGATGAGTTCGAACGTCTGTTTCGCGACGTTTATGGCAACAAAGGATTCAACGATGAATTCATTCGTCTCGAGCGCGATTTCGCCTGCATCCTCATGGACCGGGACGCCCAGACTTGGTTTGCGCTTCGCTTTGCCAAACGGGCGCGAACGCGCCGGCCGGTGGCCCGCACCTGGCGAACGGCCCAATCGCTCCCGCGCAAGCGCCGCACGGGCGTTCTCTCGGGACTAAAGATCGCGCTTGATCCCGGCCATATCGGCGGGGAGTGGGCGAAGATGGAAGAGCGCTGGTTCAAAGTCGGTGACGCACCGCCAGTGGAGGAAGGCGAGATGACTTTGCGCGTGGCGAAAATGCTCGCGCCGAGACTTCGGGCCCTGGGCGCGCGCGTTTCGTTCGTCCGCGACAAAGCAGAACCCGTGACACCGTTTCGACCGGACGATTTCAGGGCAGCCGCCCGCGGAGTTCTGCGGGCGAGCGGAACAGAACAGCCGCGAGAGGACTTCGATGGACCGGAAGATCCGCTCAAAGACCAAACCGTTCGCTGGCAAAGCGAAATTCTCTTTTACCGGAGCAGCGAGATACGGCATCGGGCGAAACTCGTTGATACGCGGCTGCGCCCCGACCTCGTGCTCTGTCTCCATTTCAACGCGGAAGCGTGGGGGGACGAACGCAACCCGACGCTGATCGATAGGAATCACCTCCATCTTCTCGTAAATGGTTCCTACTCGGAAGCCGAGCTCGTGTTTGATGATCAGCGCTTCGAGATGTTGCGCCGGCTCTTGAGCCGCGCGTCCGACGAAGAGATCAAGATTGCCGACACGGTCGCGGCCACGATGGCGAAGGAGACGCAGCTTCCGCCGTATCAGTATACGACAGACAACGTCGCCAGAGTGGGAACAAGCGGCTACGTCTACGCGCGCAACCTGGTGGCGACGCGGCTTTATCAATGTCCGGTCGTCTACTTCGAACCCTACGTCATGAACAACAGCGAAGTCTTTGCGCGCATTCAGGCTGGAGATTATGAGGGAACACGCCTCATCAACGGCGTCGAGCGCCCGAGCATTTATCGCGAATACGTCGACAGCGTGGTGAAAGGGCTGGTCGAATATTATCGCGCGGCGCGGAAGTGATTTTCTGTATCGGCGGTCTATGACCGCCGAACGATTTATCTTCACGCGAGGCAATCCCCCCTCGGCGGTCATAGACCGCCGCTACAGGTCACGGATCGCCGCTTCTAGATCATCCATCGTCACATCCACGGCCAGGCGGGCGGAGCCGATCGCGGGCGTGACGATGAAGCGCACTTCCTGATGCTCAAATTTTTTATCGACCCGAATGGCTTCCAGAACTTTTTCCCGCGGGAAATCTGCCGGAAGCCGCGTCGGCAGCCCGAAGTCGTGGAGTGTGGTGACAATTCGGTTGCGGTCGCTGAAGGCCAGACCCGCCTTTCGGATGGAGATCTCGCAAGCTGCCACCATCCCGAGGCTAATTGCTTCGCCATGCCGCACACCGCCGTATTCACCCGCCCTCTCGATGGCGTGCCCGATGGTATGTCCAAAATTGAGCAACGTTCTCACGCCTTTGGTCTCGCGCTCATCCGCCGCCACGATCGCCGCTTTGATCTCGATATTCCGGCGAACCAGCGAAGGGAGATCCTTGGCATCAAACCACTGCAACATTTCGAACATCTCGGCGTCCTGAATGACTGCGTGTTTGATAATCTCCGCGAACCCCTGCTTCATTTCCGGCCGTGGAAGTGTGCTCAGCGTCTCCAGATCAGTGATGACCAACGCGGGATGGTGCCATGCGCCGACCATGTTTTTTCCAGCGGACGTGTTCACCGCGGTTTTTCCGCCGATGGAGCTATCCACCTGCGCGAGCAGCGTCGTCGGCATCTGAACATATGGAATTCCGCGATGATAAATCGCCGCCGCAAATCCAGCGAGATCGCCCACCATCCCGCCGCCCAGGGCCACGAGGAATGACGAACGATCCAGCCCCGCCTGGCTCATCCGATGGCAAATCGCTTCGGCCTGGCCCAGCGTCTTCGATTCCTCGCCGGGTGGAATCGTGATAAGCGTTGGCTTGAAACCGGCATTCGTTAGGCTGCGCTCGACCGGCGCCGCGAAAAGCGCGGCCACATTTTCATCCGAAACGATCGCACAATCCCGTCCCCTGAATTTCTGAGAGAGCAACGCCCCGGCTTCTTCCAGCAGCCGCGAACCGACCAGCGCTTCGTAGCTCTGAGAGCCGGCCTGAATGATAATTGGCGTCATGAATTTGGTGCGTTGCGTTCCGGCAATCGGTTGGGGCCGTCAAATCGTATTGAGCGCATCCGTCGCACGAAAGCGAAAAGCGCCGGCTGCCCTTGAGTTGCCTTGACAAGAGGCCGCATCGTTCCTCTAAATGTTGGTATGCCTGATCCGGTCGACCCTACGCAGCCACCCCCTCCGAGTTCATCTCCGACGCCGAGTGGAAACCCCACGTCCACCGGACTGCCCTCCAATGTCGCCGCCGCCCTCGCCTGTATTCCACTGGTGGGCGGCCTGATCTTTTACATCCTGGAAAAGCACGACCAGTTCGTCCGTTTTTACGCGATGCAATCGATCATCTTTGGCGGCGCCTGGTTCCTCTTCAACATCGTCTCGATGATTCTCCAGAAGATCTTTTGGGTGCTGCCGGTGTTGGGGCCGATTCTGGCCGGGCTTTGGGCGTTTGTCTCTTTCGTGGTCCAACTGGGACTCCTCGTCATCATGATTATCGCGATGGTGAAAGCATTCAGCGGCACGCGCTGGGACATTCCGTTCGTGGGCCCGATCGCGCGCAAGCAGATGGGCGAAGAGCCTTAACCCTGTCCCCGGATTCGACGGTGCGAATCTGTTGGTAGGGCGACGCTCTGCGGAGCCGTCAACGTGTTCGGCTCGACAGAGTCTCGCCCTACCAACCAGCTACCCGCGCGCGAGCAGTTTCACTACGATCTCGGTCAACACTAATTCGTGATCGAGTTGGCTGGTGACCAGGCGCAGGTTCGCCTCCAGGCAAGCCTCCAGGCCGGCGATGAGTTGCGCCGTTTCGAATCGATGCGCCTGCCGCGCCGCGAGGCCAAGCGCATAGCCATTGATCGAGCCATCTTTTTTCCGCGGCAAATGCTCCGTCGCGTCGGCCGGCAAACGGTTCAGCGCGGAAATGAAGGTGAAGGGGGCGTGCGGACGTGGAATCCGGTTTCGCTCCATTAGATCTTTCGCCAGCAATAAATTCCGGATGGTGGGCAGGATCGCCACCAGCAAAATGCCGATTGCAGTTTCACCCTGATCGAGCAACCGCTTGACGAGTGTGAGCGCGCGATCGAGGTCGCAAGCAGCCAGCGCATTTCCCAGCTCAAAGATGACACCCGCGCGCGAAAGCGGCACCAGCTCGCGCACTTGTTCGATCCCAACCTGGCGATCGCTGCCGAGATAGAGGTCGATCTTTTCCAGCTCATTCTCGATCTGGCGCGTATCGCCGCCGGTCAACAGCACGAAAAGATCGAGCGCCTCTTCTTCGAACTGCAATTTTCTCGATTTTGCGCGCCGCCGGACGACCTCCGTGGCCTCTTCTTCCCAGCCCGCCCGGGACGAATCGAGACGGTCGATGACTTGGAGTTCGGCGCGCTTGCCCAACGTCTTGTAAAATGAACGGCGTTTATCGACGTCGGTCGCGCTGATCAGCAACGTCACTTCCGAACCCAAACCCGCGTCTAGAATTTCCGCGAGATCGTCCAGCGCGGATTGCACCGAGGCGGAGCGGCCGATCACGCTATCGCCAAGGCAGTTTGCGTTTTTCAGCCAAACCAGTTTTCCTCCACCGAAGAACGGCAGCGTTTGCAAAGCTTCGATCGCCGACCGAATTCTCGAAACCGCCTGATCGACGTTGTCGGCGCAGGCATCAATGACTTCGACGCCGAATTCCCCGGCATCGGGCGGCGCCAATTTCGCCGCCAACTCCGCCGCGGCGCGTTTCACCTCGCTCTCATCCGACCCGACGATCGCGTGAATGTTCGCGGTGGTCTCTTTAGTCTTGGTCTTAGGCACTCCGAAGTTTTTCGCACGCGCCAGGAAGCTTCACAAGGCCGGGGTGATCGAGCTCGGCCCCTCCGGGTAGCGCACGCGTCTCGCGTGCTGGCGAAAGCGTCTCGCTTTCGCGAACTTTCCAGAAGATTGTCTTGGCGAGTCGCCAAAACCAGCACGCGAGACGCGCGCGCTACCCAAGCACGAACTCTAGCGGATGAGGCTCACGTTGTCCGCATCTTGCGAAGAAGTTCCGGAATCTTTCGCCGCATAGTCGCGGAATTGCTCCTCCAACGCCGCGATACTCGCGAATTTCCCGGCGTAAATCCGAAGGAACGCGGATTCGAACGGCTGATGCCGGGCCAGAGCATCCAGCAAGGCGAGAAAATTCGGCTTGTCCGTGAAGACGAGAAAGCGGACCAGGCGCTCCGATTGATCGTAAAAGGTTTCCACGTTATCGGAAGGCGGCTGCGTCATGGCGACCAGCTGGGCAAGAGGAATCAGCTCGTCGACCGCAATCGCCTGCGAGCGTGGTTTGGCATTGTAACCGCGAGCACGCTGATAACTGGCGCGCGCGCCCTTGGAAACAAACTGCGCAAATCCTTCATCCAACCAGCACGGAATCCCATCCGAGTAAAAGCGATGGAGGACGAGATGAGAAATCTCGTGGCCCAGAAGATTGCCGCTGAATTTATAGGCCGGATTGCGCAGGATGAAGAGGCTCCCCTGAGAATGAATTCCACCCGACCATTTTTCCAGGCGGCCGGCCGTTTGAAACTGCTGCCAATCGGCCGGGCGCTCGAAAACATAGATGTGGGACTTCGTGTCGCCGGCCGGCTGCTCGCGCTGGAGTTCCTTCGCCACCACGCGGTAGTGAAACTCCGCTTCCACCGAGATCGGCGTGACCACGTAGCTGTTAACGAAATGGTAGATGAAATGCTCGGTCTCGCCATGTTTCCATTGCTCAGGGTGGAGAGCGAGCGCCTTCTCGCCCAGAGGATTGGGATCGCGCTGGCTTAGCCGGGAAAATTCCACTTCAGGCAGGCTGTTCAATCCTGAGGGGGCCGGATCTTGCGCGGTCAGCGGCACGGTCGATATCGTGATTAGGAAGGCCGCGCAGACAAATCGCACGCAAAGTGAAGAGCTAGTCTCGTGCAAGGCATGGCACCTACCCAGAAATTGGAGGCTGAAATAGCCGCGACATTGCCACCGGGTCTTTACACCGCGCTGCTGGCGGGACTGGACAATGGCACGGGCATCGGACTGGTCGACGTGTACGACCTCGGGTTGCCCTAGTAGTCGTTAGGATACAATCTTTTTCTGCCTAACCCACAGCTAACAAACGAATTGGGCGCTTCATTGTACTCGGATCGATGTTACTTCGAATGAGGAACATCACCGCGCACAACGTCCATGTCGGGCGGCGATTTCGAAACAATCAATGTGGAAACGCATACCGTAACCACAAGTATCGGCACTTCGGCCAATACCACGGAAACTGCGCCGGCAGTTTTGAACATGAGCGTTCCTGGACCTTCGGCGAGCGCAAAGATTTTTTCCGTTAACAAAACACTAGAGAGAAATCCCGTCCCATGAAAAAATACTTGCTTCAGTCCGGCTTTTTCAACACGCGCAGACTAATCGGCGCGGGGTTTTGCTCAACCGCCTTGTGCCTGACGCTGCTCGTCATTTTCCCCGGCCTTTCTGCGGCGGTTGGCAACGGCACCTCGATTAACTACGGGGATTTTGGACCAGTCGCGCCCGGCGCCACTTTCACCGACGTCACGGAATCGTCCGGCTCCGATCCGGTTCCTCTCTACGGTGCTCCGATGGCGTTTCCCGTTGGCTTGGATTTCGATCCGATTTCTTTCACAGCATCTGGAAATGGCGGAAGTAATGACAGCACCACTGGCCAGCTCAATTTCGGCCTGGAGGACGAACCGACCCTGCCCCTCGTTGCCATTCGTTCGATCAGCTTGACCGAGGCGGGCAACTACACCCTTACCGGGGTCGGACTTGCGACAGAGGTTTCCGCCGGCGCCACTCTGCGCGTAACGGTGACACAGATCGATGGAGTCGATGTCGCCCCCATTTCCCTCACCCCAACGAACGGTTCAGTTACTTTCAACTTGGTAGCCAACTCGGGAACTAATCAGCCATGGTCTCTCGGGTTGTCGTTGAATATCGAAGCGCAATTGATGAGCATGGGCACGTCATTCACCGCCGGCGCGACCCGGGTGGAAGTAGTTGTCGACAATGAATTGGTCGCTACCAGTCAAGCGGCCAGCGTCGCGAACATGAACAAACAGGAGTTCATGATTGAGGCGACAACGAATATCACGGGACCGAGCCCGACGCCCACTGCGACACCGAGTGCAAGTCCGACCCCGACTGCAAGTCCGACCCCGACTGCAAGTCCGACCCCGACTGCAAGTCCGACGCCGACGGCAAGTCCGACCCCAACACCGGCGACACACGCCATCAACCTCTCGACCCGGATGCGAGTCGAGACCGGTGATAACGTTGGCATCGGCGGCGTCATCATTACCGGAAGCGCTCCCAAACATGTGATCATTCGGGCCATTGGACCTTCCCTGGCACAAAGCGGAGTCCCCAATGTCCTCGCTGACCCAGTGCTTGAGTTGAACGGTTCGGGCACCTTTGTCACGGTTACGAACGATAACTGGAGAGATACCCAGGAGGAAGAGATTCAGGCTACCGGCATCCCGCCCACCAACAACCTCGAATCAGCCATTGTTGCTACTCTGGCACCCGGAGCCTATACGGCGATCGTGCGAGGTAAGGGCAACACCTCCGGTGTAGCCTTGGTGGAAGTCTACGACCTCAACCAGGGAGCGGACTCAAAGCTGGGCAATCTCAGCACGCGAGCTTTCGTGGCCACGGGTGACAATATCGTCATCGCGGGCGTCCTCCTGAGCGACGATACCGGCAACGACAGAATCATAGTACGCGGCCTTGGTCCCAGCCTGAGTGGCTCGGGCCTGTCTTCGGTGCTGGCGGATCCAACGCTGGCGCTGCGCGACAGCAATGGAACGCTCCTGTTCTCGAATAATGACTGGCAGGATAACGCGGCCCAGGCGGCGGCGCTGACCGCGGCGGGTCTGGCGCCTAGTAACCCATTGGAGGCTGGAATAGCCGCAACACTGCCACCGGGTCTCTACACCGCGCTGCTGGCGGGCCTGGATAATGGAACGGGCATCGGCCTGGTTGAAGTGTACGACCTCGGGCCGCCGTAATCGGAAAAGAACCTATGAAAACGTCCTTTGATCAGACCGTTCGCCGTTCGTTCAACGCGCTTAAACGTGCCGCCGTAGTGCTTCTCGGATCGCTCGCCGCGCTCTCGCTCGGCCCGTCCGCCTTCGCTGACAGCGCCATATGGTTGCCCACGCCGCCAAACGGCAATTGGAACAGCGCGGGCAACTGGACCCCGGGCGGACCGCCTAACGGCCCGTCCGATATCGCCACCTTCAGCACGTCATTGGTCACGGTGGTTTCGATCTCCGCCTTCACCGAGGTGAGCAGTATTGCTTTTATCGCGGCGGCCAGCGAATTCGGCATCACGGCCTCACCGGGGTTCACCCTCACCATCAGCGGTACCGGTATTAACAATCTCTCCGGGACGGCGCAGAATTTCGCGACCGCCGTCGATGCGGCCGGAGATTTCTCTGGGATTGTTTTTCAAAACAGCGCCACCGCCGGGAGCTCGGCCGTTTTTACGAATTCGGGCGGCATCGTCAATGGCCCCTTCGGTGGTGCGACGGTTTTTAATGGCACCTCGACTGCCGGCAGCGCCTCCTTCATCAATCTCCCCGGAACCGTCATCGGCGCTAACGGCGGGTCGACGGACTTCAATGACACCGCCACCGCGGGCAGCGCCTCCTTTATTAACGAAGGCGCCGACGTCGATGGCGCAGGCGCCGGAGATACAACCTTCAACGACAGCTCCTCCGCCGGAACCGCCAGCTTTATTAACAGCGGCGGTGCGTCGCCGTTTGAATCCGGAGGCACCACGTCATTCGGTGACAACGCAAGTGCCGGCAGTGCCGCCTTCAGCAACAACAACGGCGGCAACACCTTCTTCTCTGACGACTCGACGGCCGCCAATGGCACCTTCAACACCAATGGCGCCGCTGCTCCGGGTGAAGATGCCGGCGTTCTGGCTTTCTCCGGCAACGCGACTGGCGGCACTGGCACCTTCACTTTCTCCGCCGGGGAGGTGGCGGGCGCAGACGGCGGTTTCGTGAATTTCAATGACACCTCGACCGCCGGGAGCGGCACCTATACCACGAACGGGTCCGGAGTGGTTGGTGCTGGCCCCGGCAACATCAATTTCTTGGAGACCGCATCGGCGGGCAGCGCGAGCATCACGAATGAGGGAGGCGTGACTGCTAACACCCTGGGCGGGTTTACCATCTTCTTTGATAACTCGACGGCCGAGAATACGAGCATCCTCACCGAGGGCGGCTCGGTCAGCACCGCCCAAGGCGCCATCACACAATTCCGCGACACCGCGACCGCGGGCAACGGCACCTTCACGACCTTCGGCGGCCAGGTGAGCGGCGCATTCGGCGGCACCACCATCTTCTCCGACAGCTCAAGCGCGGGTGATGGCACGTTTAACACTAACGGCGGCCTGGCCGCGGACGCACAAGGTGGCTTCACCCAATTCTTCACCACCTCTACCGCATCCAACGCCACTCTGATCGCCAATGGCGGCCAAAATGGAGGCGAGGCCGGTTCGATTCAGTTTCATACCAATTCCACTGGCGGCACTGCTCGTGTGCAGGTTTTCGGCGAGGGCAATCTCGACATCAGCCCGCATCTGGCTCCAGGCGTGACGATTGGCTCGCTCGAAGGCAGCGGGAATGTTTTCCTCGGGGGGACCCAGCTCGCGGTCGGAAGCAATAACACGAATACGAGCTTTTCTGGTCTGATTGCGGATGGTGGTGGTCTCGGAGGCACTGGCGGGAGTTTAGCCAAGATCGGCACGGGCACGCTGATTTTAACTGGCGGTAATATTTACACCGGCGGGACGACGGTGCAGGCCGGCAGATTGCTCGCAAATAGTTCAACCCTCTCCGCCACCGGCCCTGGCGCAGTGCTTGTAACCAACAGCGGCAGCGCACTCGGCGGCACGGGAGAAATCGAAGGTCCGGTCACGATCAACGCTGGCGCCATTCTGTCGGGCGGCATTGCGACGACGGCGAGTGGTTCACTAAAAGTGGCGGACGACGTCGTCTTGAACACCGGTGCGATCATAGAGCTCGGACTCGGCCCCTCAGGTGCTCATTCGACTTTGAGCCGCACGGGAGGCACCTGGACGTTTGCCAGCAATCAAGCCTTTCGTCTTATCACCGTCGGCGCTCAGCCCGGCGTGTATGACAACATCATCACTGGCCTGGCGGCTGATCCGGACACGGGATCCTGGACCATCGTCACTCCGGGATTTACTGGCACCTTCACCTATGATGGAGCGGGCAA
>Ga0190265_10001823_pt1 | contig 14054 bp, 17 predicted proteins | sample Popmic124T_FD_133135 | JGI IMG/M metagenome (GOLD analysis project Ga0190265, IMG submission 133135) | Populus adjacent soil microbial communities from riparian zone of Indian Creek, Utah, USA - 124 T | ecosystem: Environmental > Terrestrial > Soil > Riparian zone | place: USA: Utah | collected...
GCGTCGGCGCCGACGGCCGCCGCAATCTCGTCGACGACGACATTCGCGACGTCCGCGCGGTTGAGGGAGTTCGCAAGGGCTGCGGTCATGCTCAGGAGGCGCTCGGAGCGCACGCGCAGGAGCTGCTCGGCGTCGAACAGCCGGCTCCGCTCGAGCGCCTGGGCGCACTGGGAGACCACGGCCTGGAGCCAGCGCATCTCGTCTGTGCTCAGCGTCCGCGGCGTGCGGAACGACAGGTGGAGCGCCCCGCGGACGCCGGCAGGAGTCCGCAAGGGCAGAGACGCCCAGCCGCGGTCCGTGGTGCTCTCGATCCCGAGGAACCCGGCCATGTCCTCGGACGTCAGCGCCCAGATCGCCTCGCCGCTCGCGATCGCGCGAGCGAAGGGGACGTCGGCGTCGAGCGAATGCGCCGCCCACGCCGCGACCTCGTCGTCGGCATAGCCGCTGCTCGTGACGAGCTCGACCGTAACGCCCTCCGGGCGCTTGAGGACGATGAAGCCCGCCTCCGCACGAACGGCCGCGAGCGCGTGCTCGAGGCACGTGTCGCTGACGTCGGTTGCGGTCGCGGCGACCGACAGGCGTGCCGTGATCCGCTGGAGGAGCTCGGTCTCCTCTGCCCGAGCCGCGGCTTCCCCCTGCGCCCGGCGCCGCTCGAGTTGCTCGAGCGCGAGCCCGGCCTGGTCCCCGAACCGGCGCGCCAGTGCGAACGTCGACGGGTCGGGCTCCGGCAGGACGCGGTCCCACGACACGATGAGGAGCAGCTCGGCCTCGCCGCCGCCGAACGCGATCGGCGTTCGCAGCGAGGAGTGGATGCCCAGCCGGCGCGCCCGCTCGCGTCCCTCGCCGAGCGCCTCTTGCTGGACGTCGCGAACGAACGACACGCGCACCTGCCCGATCGCGTCGCGCAACTGCGGAAACTGGGCGAGGTCGACCTCGCGCCCCCGAGGCAGCTCGTCGTTCTCCGGCTCGGCGCACAGCAGCACGAGCCGGTCGCCCCGCAGCCGCCAGAGCATCGAGACGTCCGCTCCGAACGTCGTCCGCGCCTCGGCGCAGATCGCGGCTGCCGCATCTTCGGCGGTATCCGCGTGGAAGCGCGGCGCGATGCGGAGGACACGGTCGAGCGCCTGACGAAACTCGCGTTCCTGGGCGTATAGCCGGGAACGCTCGAGCGCCTGACCTCCGAGGTCGGCGGTGATGCCTGCGATCGCGTCGGCGTCCTCGTGCACCGACTCGGGGTCGGCGAACAGGAAGCTCATCGCGCCCACGATCGCGCCTCCTGCGCGGACGGGCACCGCGACCGCGCTCTGCGCGTACAGCGTGAGCGCGGCTCCGTCGGGGTACTCGCGCTCGAAGGTCTCGCGATCGCGCACCCGAATCGGCGTGCCGGAAAGCGCCGCCCGGGCGATCGGCGCTCGCGCGTGGAGCGGGAACCGGAAGCCCGGGGCGTGCGACTGGGACGCGGCCCCGCGCGGGTCGACAATCACGATCTCGTCTCCCTCCACGAGCCCGAGCGCGCCCGCGCGGGCGCCGATGAGCGGGGGCGCCAGCTCGATGAGAGCACGCGCGACGTCGGATGGCGTGAGGGCCGCGGACAGCGCCGTGGCGAGATCCTGGAGCCCCGTGAGCTCGCGGATCGACGCAACGGCCTCGTCGACAGCGATCCCCGCTCGCTCGTGACCGCGGCGGAGCGCAAGCACCACCCATACGACGCCGGCCGCGACCGCGAGCGACGTGCTCCAGGCCAGGACATCGTCCTCGGAGTCGACGTCGAGCGCGCCGCGCTCGCCGATGTAGGCGACGAAGCTGACCGTCCAGCCGAGCGTGAGGGCGACGAGGCCGGGACCGAGCCCGCCGTAGGAGACCGCGAGCGCGACCGCGCCGACGAGCAAGACGTACGAAGGGGCGTCCTCGAACTGGTGGACGACCTCCCTGAGTGCGAGCGCGACGAGTGTCGCGACGATCGCGACGCCGTAGCGCGCGACCACCGAGCGGCGGAAGGGCCGAGGGTCGAATCGAGGCTCGATCGGCTGCCGCATCGCTAGGCCTCGCCAGGCGTGCGTCCCAGTAGACAGACTTGTATCATCAGAACAATCGACTCAAGCGTACGCACATGACCGAGTCCGCCACCACCCTCGGCACGCCTCTCGCCGACTCGGCTACGCCGCGCGAGCGAATCCTCGAGGCCGCGTACGAGCTCTTTTCACGACACGGTCTCCAGGCAGTCGGGATCAACTCCGTGGTGGAGCGCTCGGGAGTCGCCAAGCGCACGCTCTATCGCAACTTCGGCTCGAAAGACGAGCTCATCGTCGAGTACCTGCGGATGCGAGAGGAGCGCTGGACGAAGGACTGGCTCCAGCGGTCGGTCGAGGCGCGCGCGACCGAGCCGGACGAGCGCCTGCTCGCGGTCTTCGACGTCTTCCACGAGTGGTTTCAGGGCGACGACCTCGAGGGCTGCTCCTTCATCAACGTGCTGCTCGAGGTCGACGACCGCTCGAGCCCCGTGCGGCAGGCGGCGGCCGATCACCTCGCGAACATCCGTCGCTACCTCGAGACGCTCGCGGCCGCGGCGGGCATCGGACGGCCGGACGACTTCGCGCGGCGCTGGCACATCCTCATGAAGGGCTCGATCGTGGCCGCCCAGGAGGGCGACCGCGAGGCCGCACGGCGCGCGCAGCAGATCGGACGGGCCCTGCTCGCGCAGGAACGAGCGGGCTTGCTCGAGTAAGGGCTCACGGTCAGATCCAATCCCGACCGCGGGCGAACGCAAGCGTCGCGACCGCGAGGCCGGCGATCAGGGCGCACACGACCCAGAAGTACCAGCCGGTGTCGAACAGTCCGAGCTTGAAGTTCATCCCCAGCACGCCGGCGACGAGCGCTCCGGGCAGGAAGAGCAGTGCGCCGAGAGTGAGGATCTTCATGATCTCGTTCGTGCGCAGGTCCGTTCGGGCCATGAGGACGTCGAACGAGCCGAACACGGCCTCACGACTGTCCCGCGCGACCTGCACCGCGTCTTCGAGCTGCCCCCGAAGCGTCGCGAAGCGTTGCGAGTGGTCGGAGCCCGTGACGGCTTCGAGCTCCGGTTGCGCGAGCGCGAGGAACATCCCGCGGTGGGAGACGAGCGCCCGGCGCAGGCGTCCGATCTGCTGCCGGAGCTCGACGAGCTTGCCGAGCTCTTCGTCGGTCTCGTCCCGCCGCCCGCGCATGATCCGCGCGTCGAACTCCTCGAGGGAGAGCTCGATCGCCTCGAACTCCGCGAGGTAGGCCTCCAGCACCCACGCGAGCAGGTCCGCGAGAAACTCGATGCCGTCGAGCCGTCCGACGTCGCCCGACGTGCTCCTCAGCCGGTCGCGCGCGTCGTCGAGGGCCTCGACCGGCTCCTCGTGGACGGTGAGCACCCAGGTCTCCGAGACGAGACAGTCGACCCTCACCGACCCGCGCTCTCCGTTATTGCGATCAGGGGCGAACGCCGTCACGTGGAGGTACTCGCCGAAGTCGGAGAAGAAGGGGCGCTGGTCGCCGTCCGTCAATCTCGCTGCGCTCGTGTCGGAGAGGCCGAACACCTCCACGACCCGCGGGATCGCCTCCTCGTCGCCGCGGTCGAGGTCGACCCAGAGGATTGATCTCCTTCCGAGGCCGTCGAGGCACGTCGTCCAATCCTCGACCTCGCCGACTTCGTTGCGATCGAAGACGAGCGCAATAGTCACGTCGACGGAGTTAGTACCCCGCCGGTGCGGCCGTTACGCGTACGCGAACGACGGCTTGTGCTCGATGTACTCGAGCTCGACGCCGTCGGGACCGCGGAGGAACAGCGCGCGGCTGTTCTCCGCGTCCACCACCTTGCTCACGTCCTCCCCACGCTCCTCCGCTGTGCGCACGACCTCGTCGAGCGACTCGACCAGAAGACCGACGTGGTTCAGCAGCGGCCGCGTCGTGGACTCGGGGGAGCCGCGCCAGAGCTCGACGTGCTGAGTGCCGACGCGAACGCGCGGAACGCCGTTTCGGCCCTTCGGCGCAGGCTCGAAGCCGAACTCGAGCCAGGCGCGAGCGTCCGAGGCCGGATCGGGCGTGAGGACGGCCAGATGGCCGAGCTCGACCTCCCCGTCGGGCGGCCCTGGCACGAGCTCGAGCGCGAGGTCGTCGCCGACCTCGATGGAGCGCTCGATGGTCGTGCACGGAACGTCGATCCCGACGCGACGAAGGACGCCGCGCTCCCGCGGTGGGTCGGCGCGAAAGAGCGTGAGCTTGCCCAGCTGCGGGTCGCGGCCGACGAGGACGAACTCGTCCGTCTCCTCGATGATCCGGAACGGAAGCTGGGCGAGAATGCGCGCCGCGACGGCGTCCGCGTCGGTCACGTACAGCGCGACGTGGTCGAGCTTCGTCGGGTTGAGGCCCACGGGTTACGCCTACCCGCTGGCGCGACGGGAAAACCCCGCGGAACGTCAGGCGAAGAGGGGTGCGTAGTCCTCGCGCCACTCCTCGTCGCTGATCGCGCGACGAAACAGCCGCTCGAGAACGGCTCGCGGCGTCTCGCCTTCCTCGTGCGCGACCAGACAGACGCACGCGATCAGAAGATGCCGCAGAAGGGCGCCGTCGATGCGCGCGGCGACGAGCGCGCGCTCGAACGCCCACACGCTCCGCTCGGCGTCCGAGGCAGGACCGCGGTCGCGGATCGCCTCGAACAGACGGTCGGTATCGACAGTGTTCCAGTTCACCTAGACGTGCAGTACCACGCAGGGCGGACGAACGCAAATGAACGTTTTCCAGGGGTGCCGGCCGGGTAGGCACGCCGCGAACGGACAACCACAGAAGGGGGATTGGTATGCAGAGCGATGTCTGGACGTATCGCGAAAGGACGAGCCTCGGCTCGGATCTCACGCGCACCGACATCACCGGCTTCGAGGTCGAGGCCATCGACGGCTCGATCGGGAAGATCGACGAGGCCACCTACGAGGTGGGCTCGAGCTACATCGTCGTCGACACGGGCCCGTGGATCTTCGGGAAGAAGGTCATGCTCCCGGCCGGCGTCATCCAACGGGTGGACGAGGCGGAGCAGCGGGTCTTCGTCAACCGAACGAAGGACGAGATCAAGAACGCGCCGGAGCTCGACGTGTCGATGACGTCCGACGACGCGTACCGTGGCCGGCTGGGCTCGTACTACGGCCCCGGCGGCCAGGCGCACCGCGACTGGGACGACACCGTCTAGCGCGAGCGTCTTCGATCCCGAGGCCCGGCTCCGGCCGGGCCTCGGTACGTTCTATTCGGGTGGCCGGTCGATCGCGAGGTCGACACCCGGTGGAGTTTCGATCGCGGAGTCGCGGCGGTACTCGAGGACTTCGCGCCCGATTGCGATCAGCGAGCCCGCGACGGGAATCGCAAGCAGGGCGCCCAGGATGCCGGCGAGCTCGGCACCCACGAGCACAGCGCAGAGCACCGCGAGCGGGGACAACTGCACCGTCCTGCCATACACGAGCGGCTGCAGGACGTGGTTCTCGAGCTGCTGGTACGCGACGAAGAAGGCGACCACGACGACGAAGCGAAGCCAATCGGTCTCGATGAAGATCACCGTCGAGACGAAGATTGCCGCCAGGGTCGCGCCGGCCAGCGGCACGAGGTCGAGAATCGCGACCAGGAGACCGAGCGCGATCGCGTACTCGCTTCCGACCGCGAACAGCACTGCGGTCGAGACGACGCCGGCGATGAGGCTGATCAGGAGGTTGCCGGTCACGTAGCCGGAGATCGTCCGGTAGATGTCGCGCCCGACCCGCTCGTAGCGGAGGCGCGTTCGTTCGGGCAGGAGTCCGAGGACGCGCTCCACCGTGCGCGGGCCCTCGAGCAACATGAAGAGCGTCAGGAAGACGATCGTGATGACGCCGACGACCGCCGTGATGACGCTCCGAACGAGGTCGATCACACCCTCGCCCAGGCCGAGGGCACCGGCGGCGCCTCCGCGGTCGACGGCCTCCCGGATCCGGTCGACCAGCTGGTAGTCGTCCTGGAGGAACCCGAGCGGGCCTCGTCCGGCGGTGAGGTCGTCGATGAAGTCGGGTACCGCCTCCACGAAGTCGCGAACCTGAGTGACGAGGGGCGGAATCACGAGCAGGCCGATCGCGGTCAGCCCGACGAGCGCGATGGCGAAGACTAGCGACGCGGCCAGGCCCCGTCGCATGCCGCGCCTCTCGAACGCCTCGACGGCGGGGTTCAGCGCGGCGGCGAGGAAGATCGCGATCAGGATCCACGTCAGAACCTGCCACGCCAGGTAGACGAGCAGGAACAGCACGGCCGCCAGCGCCGTGATGCCGAGGATCATGAGCAGCGTCGACGGGCGCACCGTGATCACGCGGACCTCGCTACCGGCCATGCCCGTTTGCTTCGCCGCCGGCGAGGGACTTCCTGGACTAGGAGGGTTTGGTGAAACAGGCTCTGTGCCGGCGACGAGGCCCGTTCCGCCAAACCATCCTAGGCGGCGAGCGAGCCCTCGGGCTCGATGATGCCGAGGCCCTCGACGAGCGTGAAGAACGCCTGCGCGAACGGCGACGAGCCCGAGCGCGTGCGCACGAAGTCCCAGTCGAGCTGCTCGCGGAGCGCGCGCGCGAGCTCCAGCACCGGCCCGAAGTCCGGCTCCTGCTCGGTGATCGCGAGCAGCTTCGTCGTCAGCACGTCGTCGATGGAGGCCACCAGGATCGTCTGCGCGCCGACCTCCATCGTCGTCGCGCGCGCAAAGTGCTCGCCGTTGATCGGGCCGCCGGCCGGACGGAAGATGAGATCGACGAGCACCGGCCCGTCGTACGCCTTGTAGAGCCACTCCTCGGGCGGAAGCTCCGCCCGCAGGCCGGCCTCCACGAGCGCCGCGAGACCTCGGTCCGCCTCCTCCTCCCGGACGTAGAAGTCGACGTCGTGGTCGGTCGGAGGTCCGCCCCGCGCCCACGCCGCGAGGCCGCCGCCGAGCATGAACTCGATCTCCGCCTTGCGCAGAGCGGCGGCGGAGCGCTTCATCGTGTCCACGAGGATGTGGACCGTCTCTCGGGAAGCCGAGGTCATAGCCGGCGAGTGGTACCCGTTTTCCGCGTTCGCGGAACGTCATCCGCGGGTACATGAGTGCGGTGAAGACGACGATCCGCATCGCCGCCGCCGGTGACGTCCATGCCGTGGAGCCGCTTCGGGAGCGCCTCGAACGGGCGTTCGCCGCGGTCGCGGACGACTGCGACCTGGTGCTCCTGGCGGGCGATCTGACCACGCACGGCCTCCCCGAGCAAGCAGCCGTCCTCGCCGACGCCTGCAGCGCCTCAGCTGTGCCGGTCGTCGCCGTGCTCGGAAACCACGACCACCACTCGGGCCGCTGCGACGAGATCAAGGCCGTGCTCGAGGACGGAGGCGTCGTCGTCCTCGACCGCAGCCACGCGATCCTCGAGATCGGCGACGCGGAGGTAGGGATCGTGGGCACGAAGGGCTTCGTCGGCGGGTTCCCGGGGGCCGAGATCGCCGACTTCGGCGAGCCCGCGCTCCGCCACGTCTACCAGGAGACGACGCTCGAGGTGGATGCGCTCGAACGGGGGCTCGAGGAGATCTCGGGCTGCCACAAGCGGATCGTCCTGCTGCACTACGCGCCCGTCCAGGACACGCTCGTGGGCGAGCCGGAACGGATCTGGGCGTTCCTCGGCTCAGGCCGGCTGGCCGGGCCGATCGGCGCGCACCGTCCGGATCTCGTCGTCCACGGCCATGCCCATCACGGCGCGCCTCGGGGCTCGATCGGCGAGGTGCCGGTGCACAACGTCGCAGTGCATGTCACGGGTCAGGACTTCGCGGTCTTCGACGTCTGAGCGGACAGGCGGCGGATCTCGTCGCGCGCGAACGCGAGGTCCGTGGCGAGCTCGGCGCGACGCGGCTCGCGCTCCTCTCCCGCGCGCAGGACCGCGGACGGATGGATGGTCACGATCACGGGGGTACCGGTCGTCTCGATCGCCAGGATCTGCCCACGTAGCTTCCCGACTCGTGCGTCCTTGCCCAGCAGCGCCTGCGCGGCTGTCGCGCCGAGACACACGACGAGCACGGGGTCCACGGTGGCGAGCTCGTTCGCGAGCCAGTGATAGCAGGCCTTGACCTCGGTCCAGTTGGGCTTGTCGTGCAGGCGCCGCTTTCCTTTAGGCGTCCACTTGAAGTGCTTGACCGCATTCGTGACGTAGACGGCGTCGTCGTCGATGCCGACCTCGTCGAGCAGCTCGCGGAGCAGCATTCCGGCGGGGCCGACGAACGGCTTTCCCTCCCGATCCTCGACGTCGCCCGGCTGCTCGCCGACGAGCATGAGCCCTCGCGTCTTCCCCTCGCCGAACACGGTCTGGGTGCCGAGCTTCCAGAGGTCGCAGCGGCGGCAGTCAGCCGCCTCCTGCCGGAGGGCGGTCAGGCTCATGGCACCTTCGCGCTACCCGCGCAGATCCGCGCCGAAACGCGGCTTTCACGCGCCTGAACGTGGCGTTTCGAGGTCCGGGGATGCTGGGTAACCCTTGAGTTCGAAGACGGTGAAGCGACCCTAGTCAGGGAGGTGAAAAACGTGATTTGGCTGCTCGTGCTCGTGCTCCTGATCCTTGCGATCGGCGGCGGACTCGCACTTTCGAAGCTTCTCTTCTTCCTGCTGATCGCGGCACTCGTCCTCGCTTTGCTCGGCGCCTTCAATCGCTCCGCCGTGTAGCGCCGAGCTCCAGAGCTGCAGCGGGTGGTGGGGGACCCGCCCGCTGCGGCGACCATTGCGGCGCCGTGGGTCGAGGCGTACTCTGAGCGTATCGGCCGGGCACCCGAGATCGGGGTATCGACGGAGAGCGAACGCCTCGCGAGACGGTGCTTCGCCCTCGTCGCGCGTGGCGAGACGGACGAGGTCCTCGAGCTGATGCACCCGCAGGTGGAGATCGTGCTCCGGTCGATGCGCCCCGGAGAGGTGCTGAGCGGTCGGGACGCCGTCGCGGGCTTCATGAAGTGGATCGCCGAGAGCTTCTTCGAGACCCACCCGGACGTGTTTCGGCCGATCGACGGAGAGCGAATCGTCGTCGAGGGGCGTATGCGCTGGATGGACGAGGAGCGCGTTCTCCGCGACGACCCCATGATCTGGGCGCTCGAGTTCCGCGACGGGCTGCTCTTCCGCTCCACCCCGGCGCAATCGGTGCTCGAGGCGGAAGCGCTACTGGCGGCCCCTGCTCGCGCGGACCGCGAGTAGGCCAGCTCTTCGCGCTTAGAGGTCAGCTCTTCGCGCAGGGGCAGCCGCGGCCGCGCCAGTACAGCTTGCCGCACGCCGAACAGCGCGCCTTCAGCTCGGGAATCACGAGCAGATGCGTCCGGATCCCGAGGAAGAGCATGGTCACGCCGGCCGCGACCGCGCCGAACCAGCTCGGATACTGGCCGCTCACGCGCCCACCGCCTGTTCGCGCGCCGGCTCGAGCGTGCCCGCGGCTGCGAGGATCTCGCGCTCGTAGAACGTCATGAACCCTTCCTGGTCGGGACCGATCTGGTGCACGTAGACGTGGTCGAACCCCGCGTCGAGGAACATCTGGATCCCCTCGAGATGCCGCTCGGCATCAGGCCCACACACGACGGTCTCGGAGATCGCGTCCTCGTCGACCATCTCCACAGCGGCCTCGAAGTGGCTCGGCAGAGCGAGCTCCTGCGAGAGCGGCCCCTTGAGGCCCGCGTTCGGCCAGACCTCGAGTGCGGTGCGCCGTGCCTCCTCCTCGTTTTTAGCCCAGCAGACACTGAGCTGCCCGTAGCGAGGCCCGCTGCCGCCTGCCTCCAGGAACACGTCGACTAGATTCGCCTGCGGCGCGGTCGAGACCAGGCCGTCGCCGATGCGGCCAGCGAGCTCGGCTGCCTCGGACGCGCTCGCCGCGACGACGACCTCGATCGGCTCGTCCGGGAGCGTGTAGATCCTCGCGTCCTGAACGACGTAATGGTCGCCGTCGAAGCTGGTGAGCTCGCCCTTCCAGAGCTCGCGCATGAGCTCGACGGCCTCCTCGAGCATGTCCAGGCGCTCGCTCGCCGACGGCCAGCGGTCGCCCAGGATGTGCTCGTTCAGATTCTCCCCGGTGCCGACGCCGAGGAAGAAGCGGCCCGGCATGAGCGCGGCCGCGGTCGCCGCCGCCTGCCCGACGATCGCGGGATGGATCCGGATCGTCGGGCAGGTGACTCCTGTCCCCAAGCGAAGGCTCTCGGTCTCGGTCGCGATCGCGCCCAGGACGCCCCAGACGAACGGGCTCTGCCCCTGCCGGTCGATCCAGGGGTGGAAGTGGTCCGAGATGAGCGCGAACGGGAAGCCGGCTTCCTCCGCGCGCCGGGCGTGGCGCACGATGTCGAGGGGCGGGTGCTCCTCGCAGGAGATCGCGTAGCCGAGATCCATGGACTCCGACGCGTACCCGGCTCGCCCGGACGCCAAACAGCCCGGCGTTTCCTCGAGACCGCGCGCGGGAATCTGGAGGCGATGACGGAAACGGCCGACCGCGGGATCGATCTCCCCGACGACCTCCTCGCCCTCCTCGACCAGGGGGAGCGCGACGGCTGCCTCACACTCTCGGACATCGAGTCGCTGCTCGTGACGCACGACCTCGACGACGAGGCGGTGGAGGAGCTGCACGAGGAGATCCAGCGTCGCGAGATCGAGGTGACCGACGACTGCGTCCGAGCCGACGCCGGCGAGGGCGAGTACTCGAACGGCGGGCTCGCGACCGCCACCACTGACAGCCTGCAGCTCTTCCTGAACGAGATCGGCCGCTACCCGCTGCTCACCGCGGAGCAGGAGGTGGAGCTCGCGAAGCGGATCGAGCGGGGGGACGCCGCCGCCAAGGAGCAGATGATCAACGCCAACCTGCGGCTCGTCGTGTCCATCGCCAAGCGCTACCAGGGCCATGGGCTGTCGCTGCTCGATCTCGTCCAGGAGGGCGTGCTCGGGCTCATCCGAGCGGTCGAGAAGTTCGACTGGCGCAGAGGGTTCAAATTCTCGACCTATGCGACCTGGTGGATCCGGCAGGCGGTTCAGCGCGGCGTCCAGAACCGCTCACGCGTCATCCGCGTTCCCGTGCACGTCGCCGAGCTGGAGCGGAAGGCGTCACGCGCGGAGCGCGAGCTGACCGGCAAGCTCGGCCGCTTCCCGACAGAGGAAGAGGTGGCCGACGCGGCCAAGATGCCGCTCGACAAGCTCCGGCAGGCGCGCGAGGCCGTGCGGACGCTCTCCAGCCTCGACCGGCCCGTCGGCGAGGACGAGTCGGCGACGCTCGGCGACCTGATCGCCGCACCGGAGGGCGATCCCGTCCAGGAGCTCTCGGTCATGCTCGGCGACGGCGCGCTCACGGACGCGCTCGACACCCTCTCGCCCGCCCAGCGCCAGGTCCTCGAGCTTCGGTTCGGCCTCTCGGGCGACGAGCCCGCATCGCTCGAGAAGGTCGGCGCGGAGCTGGGCCTCACGCGGGCGCGCGTTCGCGAGCTCGAGCAGAGCGCGCTCGAGCAGCTCTCGCGGAACCGCGAGCTACGCGAGGAGCGCGAGGCGGCCTGAGAAGCTCGTGAAAGACTCGAGCCGACCCCCCACGGATCGGCTCGCATGTCCCTGCTGCCGGCGATCTACGTTCGTGCCGAAGCCGTGTCCTCGACGACGACCAGCGTCTCGAAGACGCCGCGAAAGTCGATCATCGCCTTGCGCAGGTTCTCCGTATCCCCGCCGTTGCCGTCGGTCACGAGCATCGCGTGCCCATGCCGGTAACGCTCGACGACCTCGGGGTGGTCGACGGCGACGTGCGCCGCCTGCTGCTCGGCATCCACGTCGGTCGGATAGCCGCGATCCTCGAGCACGCGTACGACGATCCGCTCGGCGGCACGTGCCGCATCCTCGGGGTCGTTCACGAAGCGCGCCTCGGCCTGACGCCACTCGTCGAGATAGCGATCGCGGGCCGCGGGCGTCAACGGCCGGATGTCGAGCTGCTCGTGGTGCTTCTCGACGTCTCTCAGCTGTCGTTCGCCGGAGCGCCGCCCCTCGCTCGAGACGGTGCGGTCGTATTCTGGCCCGAACCGCTCCTGCAGGTGGTCGTGCCGGCGCTTCCTCTGTATCGCGTAGACGAGGAGAAGCAGCACGACGGCTGCAGCGGCGGCGATGACGATCCATACCCAGGCTTCCATCACACGTCCTTTCTGTGGGTCGGGCTTCGGCCAGCCCCGGCCCCTCGGTTCGGTGGAGATGTTCCCGTCCGCGATCCGCTGAAAACACTCAGGGTTCTGGGCGGGCTACGGCCGGCCCACCTCGCGTGAGCCGTGGCTGCCGTTTTGAGAATCAGCGCAACGGGCAACTCCAGAGCGACAGACGCGAAGGAGGATCATGGATACGAGCCGGATCGAAGGCAAGAAGAAGGAAGTCGAGGGCAAGAGCCAGCAGAAGTGGGCCGACGTCAAGAATGCCGTCGACGACAAGTGGGAAGACGTGAAAGACAAGACCGAGGACGTCGTCGACCGTGCGGAAGATCGCGTCGACGAGCATGGCGAGGACAGAAAGCCCGCCGAGTCCTCGACTCGATAGTCCCCCGTCACACGAGGGCCGGGCTCTCCGACCCGGAGCCCGGCTCGCTTTTCGTGTGGGTCAGGCTTCGGCCAGCCTGACCCGTCTGGCGACTGCCTCGCCTAGACAGTCGCGGTTTGGTTTCGCTCCGCGTCCTTCTCCAGCCAGTCGGAGAGCGTTAGCTGGAAGAAGTCGTCGAAGTGGGCGGCGACCTCGTCCGCGCACTTGCGGTCCTCCTCGAGGTGCGAGCGGGCGAGGTCGACCGTCTCCGAGTCACCGGCCGCGCTCGCCGTCCGGCTCAGGAGCTCGTACGCGGCGAGCTGCGTGTGGGCCAGGAGGTACGCGTCTCGCCCGACCTTCCCCGGCGCGTCCGTGCGCAGCACGTCGCTGACGTTCTTGATCAGCGTGAGCGCCATGCCCTCGATTCTCTTGCGCACCGGGGTGCCGCGACCGAGGCGCTCGAGCCGGCTCTTCAGGCGCTCGACCTGGAGACGGCTCACCTGGCGATGGCGCTGGAGCAGCTCCATCAGGACGGGCGAGCGCTCGACGCTCGAGATCATCGAGTCGAGCTGGTCGACGACGCTCTCCTCGAGCGCGAGCGCGTCCTCGATGTAGTCGGCGAGCTTGTCGTGGACGACGCTCTCGCGCACCTGTTCGGCTTGCTGCATGTGTCCTCCCTCGTTTCGGGTGTCACTCTCGGGTACCCGCAGCGCCGCGCGGGAAACCCGCTCAGGCCGGCTTGGCGCGGAGCATGCGCAGCACGGCGACCTCGTCGGCCCGCAATCTCGCGGTTCGCGAGCCGGGCTTCGGGCGGAAGTCCTCGATCGTGCGGCCCGCCCGGTAGTGGTCGACGACGACCGGGCTCACGTACGACCCGCGCGCCACGGCCGCAGTGTTGCCGAGCTCGTCGCCGACCTTCCGCATGACCCCTGCGAGGACACGGTTCGCGTCAGCCTCGCTTTCCGGAGGCCGATGCCTGCCGAGCTCGACCGCGGCGAGCAGCGTCCCGCCCCACGTGCGGAAGTCCTTCGCCGTGAAGCCGTTCCCCAGGTGCTCGCCGAGGTACTCGTTCAGCACCGCCGAGGTGAGATTGCACGTCTCGCCGTCGCGCTCGTACCGGAAGAGCCTTGCTCCGTCCTCGAGCTCGATCAGATGCCGGAGCTCACGCGCCAACCGCGCATTCTCGACGGTGCGCTCAACGGGTCGGCTGTTCTTCCCGCGGAAGCTGAACCGGATCTCGTCGCCCGAGATAGTGACGTGCCGCTTCGTCAGCGTCGTGATGCCGTACGTGCGCGACGCACGCGCATGCCGATCCGTGCCGGCGCGGAACCACGCGTGGTTGACGAGCAGCACGGCGATCGCGCAGGCCCATTCACGCTCGTAGGGGCCGAGCTGGAGGTGCCGGCCCGTCGCGGCTCGGAGCGCGGGCAGCGACTTCGCGAAGTGCAGGAGGCGCTCGAACTTGGCGCGCTCCTGTGCTGCTCGGAAGTCGGGGTGGTAGAGGTACTGGCGCCGGCCGGCCTTGTCGACGCCCGTCGCC
>Ga0190265_10001824_pt1 | contig 14053 bp, 4 predicted proteins | sample Popmic124T_FD_133135 | JGI IMG/M metagenome (GOLD analysis project Ga0190265, IMG submission 133135) | Populus adjacent soil microbial communities from riparian zone of Indian Creek, Utah, USA - 124 T | ecosystem: Environmental > Terrestrial > Soil > Riparian zone | place: USA: Utah | collected...
CAGGTGATTTACCTGGATGGCCGTCCACACCCTTCGGCGAACGCGCCGCACAAATGGTCGGGATTTTCGACCGGGCGCTGGGAACGCAACACCCTGGTCTACACGACCACGCATCTCAAGGAGGCGTATCTCTCGCGCACGGGCGTGCCCAAGAGTCCAAAGGCGACGGTGACAACGCGCGTTCACCGGTACGGGAGTCTCCTCACGTTCGTCTTCATCATCAACGACCCGGCCTACCTGACCCAGCCATACATTCGCGAATCCAGCTGGGTCCTCGATCCCAATCAGATCATTCCCCCCTTCCCGTGTGAAATCAGTCCGGACGGCACGATCGTTCCGGCCGGCAAGGTGCCAAGTTTTCTGCCCGGCAAGAATGACGTGCTGAGCGAGTTTGCGACCGAGTACGGGATACCGTTCGAGGCCGCCCTGGGCGGGGCGGAAACGCTGTATCCCGAGTACATCAAGAAGATGAAGACCATGAAGGTCGCGCCTCGCACGACGACGGAGCACTATCGACGCGCGCAGTGACTGCCGATTCTGATAGCCCGGCGACGCGGACTGAGCGCACGCTGGGGCGAACGGCGATCGCGGACCAACGCTGAGGTTTAGAGCAGGCGCGCGGCCCACACCAGAAACGCGACGGGTCCTGCGACAAAGATCGCAAAGAGCGTCAGGGCTGCCAGCGAGCGCAGCCGCGACTGGCCGAGGGCCAGCCGGTAGGCGGCCCACGATCCGGCCAGCCACAGCAGCATTCCCACTCCAATCAACCCGCCGATGAGCGTACCGATGACCCACGGTGTGTTTCCCGGCGTCGATTCCAGCGTCGCCAGGAAGACGGACACAGCGTGAACCGTCGGTGCTGCCGCAAAGTCATCCACCGCCAGTGGCACCACCATCTTCACGCCCACGAGCATGACGAACATCACCAGCGAAGCACAGAGGCCGGCGAACGAGCATTGATACAGAAAAATGACGAGGATCCGCTGGTACTCGCGTGGCGCCCCCGCAAGCCGCCAGGCGAGATACATCGGCAGAGACAGCGCGAAGCCGACGAGCAGTGTGAGGATCGGCGCCGTCGTCGCAAATTCGACTGGAGAGGAGCGCGTCGGCCACTCCTGCAGGAACAGGAAAGCCCCGAGCAGTTGCGACGCGACCAGGAACACACACACTCGCATGACGTTGTCATGGGCGTCGGCGGCGCGCGCGCCGAGAAACCGTCGCGGCTCGTACACCAGACCGAGAAAATCCGCTGGCAACTGCGCGAAGGCCCGCGTGATGCCGCGGCGTCCGAATTCGGCGGTCGACCATCGTGATGCGGCGGCCGGCGCACGCTGAACGAGGCCGGAGCGCCGCGCCAGCAATTCGACGAGCCGATCGAAGTCGTAGCCCCATCGCGTATCCGAGAGCTCGTGCGCATGCAGGTACGCGAGCGGACGTATCGACTCCGGCAGGTCCTCCGCCGCCGGCATCCGCGCGCCTTCGACGATCACCGGCACGATCTGGACGTCCTGGGCCAGTGCCTCTTCGATCTCCATGCGGACGTAGTCACCTGGATCGTGCAGGCGCGAGGGTGACGACTCTCCGCGCGGGCCTGGCCAGAACCGCCCAATGACGACGAGGACGACCTGCGCCGTCCGCAGCGCATCGCGCAGCGCGTCGCGGAAGTCGGCGCCAGCTTCGATCGCCTGGATGTCGCGGAAGATCTCTTCGGATCCGAACCGCGTCGCGAGTGCGTCGGCGAGCCGCCCGGCGGCACTCACCGTGTCGTCGCGCCGATAGCTGATGAAGATCGCGGGCATCTACGGCTGCTTGAATCTTGAGGCTTTTGGGCGCGCGGTTGCCCATGGATCGTTACGGATGAGCTGAACGAAGTGACTCATGCAGAGTCTCCGCGACGTCCGGAAGTGGGCAGCTTGAACACATGAATTGACTGGTCTGTCTGCCGGTGCCGCCTTCTGCTGAGCGCCTTCGAGAGGTCCGAGACGCACACGAACGACCGGTCCGTCAGCCAGCAGAGCCCCTCGAGCGTCCGGTACTTCTTCTTGCCTTTCTTCGTTCGCGGAAACTCGTAGGTTTGTCCCTCGCCGGCAATCGTCCAGTCGCCGAAGCGAATCGTTCCAATCCAGAGCCGCGATGATTGCTGAGAGAGGACCGCGATGCGGCGTCCTCGCAATGAGATCGCCGAGTAGTCCTCGAACGTGACGGTCCGTGGCAGCTTGATGCGAGCCACTGCCTTCCAGACCGTACCTGCCCGTTGAAGCAGATGGATGCGTCCGCCGCCGGGCTTCCGTCCTGCGCGGCCGGCGCGACACCGGTTCCCCTCGCAGAGAGCGAGCAGGTATTCCTGCCCGCGCCAGCGCACGGCGCTCAGCCCCTCGAACCCCCTGTTGCGCTTCTCAAACGCCACGTCGATCCACCGCCGCTTTTTGTACTGCGGCGACTCGTCGCACTCGTCGATGAGCGCCTTATAGGTGCCGTCGGGGTGTTTCTCCGCCTCGATGAGCAAGTAGAAGCGGCGCGTGTATGGGCTGAAGGCAATGTCTTCGTATCCGTCGCCGTCCCGCTTCCGCCCGAACCACGAATGCCGCGTCGAAGCGGGGTCGAGGCTGCGATGAATCCTGGCGATGCGCCTGACGTTGTCGAAGACAACGTAGTAGTCCGTGCCTTTGGCGATCACACCACTCGCCTCGAGGACCCCGTCGGGAGTGGGTGTGCTGACAAAATCGGCGAGCTTGCGCTCGGTGACGAGGATCAAGGCCGGGTGCATGTCGGGAGCCATGGTCCCGATTCTATTTCGCCATGGTCCTGTGACCGGATCGGGGGAAAATACGGGTCGGCCCGACGAGGGTTCGACCCGTAACCGTTGCCTCAGATCATTTTGGTCTTCTCAGACCGGAACGTCAGCCGCACCGTCACGTCGTCGCCGCAGGCGGCTCGCCGATCGAGGATTTGTTCTTACTTCCGCGTGGCCAGGACCGGCGCGAACCTCTGAATCCGCCGTTGAGAGCAATGGTTCTTGTTCCGGCCTCACCTTACGGGCATCCGAGCGCCCCGCGCGCGGCAGTCGCCGACTGGATCAACCCGGCCGATTCGGCGGCCGTGAGTTGATGGCCCGACTGCGCCTGCACCTGATTGATGAACGCCGCAAGCTGGTTGCACGCGGCGCCGGTATTCTGGCGGTCGAGGCTCTTGAGCACGTTCTGCAACTGATTGTTCGCCTGCTGGAAATCCAACGTGTCGATTTGCGAGATCAGGTTCGCTATCACTTCCTGCGGACTCAGAACCGTCACCGTGAACGTGAGCGTCGTGCGGTTCCCCGCCTGGTCTGTCGCCGTGCAGGTGACGACCGTTGTGCCGATTGGGAAGACCGACCCGGGCGCTGGATTGCAGACGGCCGTGACGGGACCGGCGGCGTCAGTCGCTACGGGCGCCGTGTAGAAGTAGGTCGCCCCGGCCGGACTGTTTGCGGTTATCGTCGCGTTCGGCGGCAACGTGAACGAGGGTGGTGTCGTATCGACGACATTTACCGCCCGCGAGCCAGTGCTCGAGTTGTAGCCGTCGCTCACCGCATAGGTCCGTGTGTAGCTGCCCACATGGCTCGTGTCGACAACGCCTGTCGCCACAATCGCCGGCGTCAGGTTACCCGCAATCGCATCCGTGGCGGTGGCCCCTGGATCGCTGAAGGCCGTCCCCAGTTCCACCGTCATCGGATCGGCGCCGAGCAGCGTGATCACCGGCGGCGTGGCATCGGCGACCTGGAAGATCAAGGCTGTTTCCCCACCGCACGCCACCGTGAAATCGATCTCCGAAGGCGTCGCGGTATATCCGGACGGCGGCACGACCTGCAGGTGATAGGTGCCCTCCTCAACCTCGTCGAAGTAGAAGGCTCCGTTGCCGGCCGTGAACGCAAACGTGTCGCCGGGCGTCGTCACGATGAACTGTACAAGCCCGGTAAACGGCGCGCCATGGTTGAGAATCGTGCCCCGGACCGATCCCTGGCACGCATCCACGGACTGACTGATGGACCGCGACTGTGAGAAGAAGTTGGCGTCTCCACCGTAATTGGCCGCGATACTGTGGCCGCCGAGACTCAGGCTGCTGGTGGAGAAGGTGGCCTGGCCGTTCACGAGGGTCGGGGAAGCCAACTGGCTTCCGTCGACCGTGAACGTGACCGGCCCAGTCGCCGTGACGACCCCGTTCGGGTCGGCCACGGTTGCCGTGAACGTCACGGTCTGGCCGACGGTTGACGATGAAGATGACGACGCCAACGTCATCGATGGGGTGATCCGGCCGACGAACCGACTGGTGTTCCTGGAGGCGGAATTGAAGTTCACGTCCCCGACGTAGGTGGCCACGATGTTGTGACTGCCGACACTCAGGGTGCTGGTCGAGTAGCTGGCCTGGCCGCTCACCAGACTCGGCGCAGCCACCTGTGCCCCGTCAACAGTGAACGTCACCGTGCCTGTCGGCGCGGGGACGCCAGGCAGGCTGGTCGTCACCGTCGCGGTGAACGTGACGTTCTGGCCGTAGGTGGTCGTCGTGAAAGGCGACGCCGTGACGTTCATCGACGGCATCGCCTTGTTCACCGTGACTGACGTGGTGCCTGTGCCGACCCCTCCATCCTTGTCGGTCGCGGTCGCGGTCACTGTGAACGTCCCGGTTGACGTGTAGACGTGGCTCAAGTTGAACGCGCCTATCAAATCTGCTCCGCCGGAGCCGCCGCACGAGGCAAGGAGGTTTGTGACCGCCTGGGGGCCCGCGCCGTCACCGTAGTCCACAGTGACCGACCAGGGCGCATCGAACGTGCCACGATCGAACAACGCGGCGCACCCGAAGTTCTGCTGGCTGCCCAGTTGTGTCGTCGGTGGTGTCATCGGCAGCGACACCTGCGGCGCGACGTTGTTCACCGTCACCTGTACTGTGGCGGTGCCCAGTCCGCCAGAATGATCATCAACGGTGACGGTCAGAGTGAAGACGCCGTTATCTCTGTAGGCGTGATTGAGCGAAAACTGCGCGGTCGGGTTGTGGCCCGGCTGCACGTTGAACAGTGACAACGTGTGCATTCCGGTGCCGTCGCCGTAATCGACCGTCACGGTCCAGTCTTGCGGATCCGGATCGGAGAAGTTGCCGCCGCCGCTGAAGTTCTGGAACTGACTCTCGTTCGTGTTGAACGGGCCGCCGAAGAGCTGCACGCTCGGCACTGTATTGATCACGGTCAGCGCGCCGCAGTGGTCCGGCAAACACGTGATGCTGCCGGCTGACGCGACAATCGTGGCGTTGCCGGTCGTGACTCCGGTCGCTTTGCCGCTCTGATCGACTGTCGCTACGCTGGAGTTCGTGGTCTGCCACAGCACGGCGGATGGCGAGTCGACACCAGAGGGTCCCTGACTCGTAGACAGGTCGCCGAAAGGCGGCGTGCTGAGCGCCTCGTTCGCCCGGAGTCCCAGCACAGGATTCGGCCCGAAGGCCATGCCGCCGACCAGAAACACCACATCCCCAACCGAGGCCGCCGCCGCCTGGGAGCGCGCGGTCAGCATCGTTCCGAGGCGGGCGAATCCCTCCGGGTTCATCCCCATGGCCGGGTAGTACACCAACGCATCGTAGGCAAGAGAGCCGTTGCTCGTGCCGCCGACTAACCACAGCCCGCCGTTGGCTGCGGCGACTGCCATCCCTCCGCGTTGCGCCGGCATCGGCACGCCCGAATGCCACATGTCCGTGGCGATGTCGTACACGTCAGTCCGAGTGGACCCGTCGCTGCCGAAGACGACGATCGTTCCGTTCAGGACGCCGGCGCTCGCGGTTCCTGCCACAGGCATCGGCGTGAGCGTCGACCAGGTGTGCGCCAATGGATCGTACCGTTCCAGAGTCGCCACATGACCGCCGTTGGCGCCTTCGGTGGATCCGCCGATCGCGAACAGGTATCTCCCGTCCGTCACAAGCGCGAAGCCCGCGCGCGGCGTCGGCATCCACTCCGACTGCGGCAGGAGCGTCCAGGAGTTCGAGCTCGAATCGAACACTTCGACCACTCCCGATGGCTCACCACCAGGTACGTGACCGCCGACAACGTAGATCTTGCCGCCGAGCGCCGCAGCTCCGGCACCCTCACGCCCAACGCTCAAAGAAGGCTCGGCGATCCACGTATCAGTGGTCGGGTTGTACGACTCCACCGTCGTGGACGGGCCGATGAGACTGCACGGCACGATGTTGCCGCAACTACCCTCGACTCCGCCGATGGTGAATACCTTGCCGCCGAAGGACACGGCGGCCAGGCCAAACCGCCCGGTCGGCTTCGGTGCCTTGTGTGACCAGCCGGTGATGGACACCTGACTGGTCGTTGCGCCACCGTTGAACGTCGCCGTGCCCTCGTATCGAAGGCCGGTCCACGTCGCGTGAAGCGATCCGATGGCCGCGCTCGCCTCGGCGCACGTGAGCGTGAGGTTCACTTGCGCCGGCGTGATCGTGCCGTCGAAGTGCACGACCGGCGTGGCTGTCGACCACGTCGTGTGGACGGCGCCGGATGTGTCCGGCGTGAAGCCGTGAATCGAGATTCCGCCTGTAAACATGCTGGCAGGGTACTGCGGCGTCGCGCACGCATCGATGTTCAACCCGGGCGTGAGGTGCATCGACCAGAAAGCCGGTCCTTGTCCGCCGCCTCCACCACCCGTACCACCTGACGGGAGCAGCGCCGTGGATCCATCGTTGAAGTGACCAATCGCCTGGAACGAAAGCTGCCCTCCAACGCCAATCGTCGCCATCGAGGGATTGACCTCGATGGACACCAGCGCGGGCCGCACGGTTACCACCGTCGAGACGGTGCTGGTGGCGCCAAAGGTATCGGTGACGGTCAGTGACACACCGTGGACGCCAACGCTCAGCGGGTTGACCGCGGTGTTCAAGGTCGGCGTTGGACCGGACAACGAGATGGTCCCGTCGATCGTCCAGGCATAGCTGGCGATCTGGTCGCCGCAGCCCGCATTCGAGTCCGAGGAGTTGCCGCCGTTCAGCTGCACGGAGCCGCCGTACGTGACGATGTACGATCCGCCGGCGTGTGCGAACGGCGCCAAGTTCCCCTGATTGACGGTGATCGTCTGCGTCGTGGCCGCCGTCATTGAAGGCACGCTGTCGTCGGTGACCGTCAACGTAGCCGTGTAGGTCCCATAACTCCCGTAGCTATGCGTGAGGCTCTGTCCTGACGCTGACGAGCCGTCGCCGAAATCCCACGCGTAGGCCGTTATGCCGAAGCCAGGGCTCGCGTGCGATCCGCTGCCGTTGAAGGTCAACGGCTGGCCGCAGGCAGCCGGATTCGGATTCGCAGTAAATAATGCGACGGGCGCGGGTGCTGGAGTGATCGTGATCAGCGTCGTCAGCGACGGGTCGAATACTTCGTTCGTGCCGAGTTGGGCCCCGTTGCTGCCATCGATCACGTACAGCTTCGAGTTGACAACGCCGCCGGACACGGAGAACCGCGCCGTCGGCATGGGCGCCTGTTCAGTCCAGGTATCGGTGGCGGGGTGGTAGCTTTCACTCGTGGCGAGCCCACCGGACCCGTACCCGCCGACCACGTAAATCTCTCCGTTGATCGCGCCAACGGCCCCTGCATACCGAGCGGTTGGCATCACCGACCGGGTCGACCAGCCGGTGGCCGGGTTGTACACGTCCACCTGACCGACGGGGCCGTTCACGGGCTCGCGTTGGTAGCCGCCGATGACGTAAAGCTCGCCGGCGACAACTGCAGTCATCGGGAGCTCACGCGACGTGGGAATGGCCGTCCCCGTCGTCCACGCCTGCGCCACGGGGTCGTAAATCTCGGTCGCGTTGGTCGCGGTGTACCAAGGGACGCTTCCGCCAGTCACGTACAGCTTGCCGCCGATAACACCCGCGGCGGCCCCGAATCGCGCCGTCGGCATGGCCGGGCCATTCGACCAGCTGTCGTGAACCGGATCGTAGATTTCCAGAGCGTTCGTGACGTGTGCGCAGTCCGACAGGACGCAGCCGCCGACGACATACATCTTGCCGTCGATCACGCCGACGCTCGCGTAGGCACGAATGAGGGTCGGCGACGCGCCGAGGGCCCACGTGTTCGACGCCGGATCGTAGATGCTCAGCCGCGGAACAAAGCTGCTTTGGTTCCCGTTGGCGTCCCGATCGAACCCCTGGACGTAGAGCTTCCCGTCGATCTCGACAACGGCGGGGCTCGACTTGAGATGCGGATCGGGCGCCATCGTGGTCCACGCAGAGCCGTTCGTGAATCCCGGCACGCCGCTCGTGAAGGACGCGGCCGCCGAGTAGCGTCCGGGCGTCACTGGCGCAGACGCTCCACCCGGCGCGTACGTGAAGGTGAAGGTCCCGACGACGGGGTTGTTCGTCGAAGCGTTCGTCGCCGTCGCGGTCGCCGGATGCGGGCTCCCGTTGGCGACAAAGGTCCCACCGGTGACGGTGATCACCGGCGTGGCGGGCGTGACAGCCTGCGCCAGCGCCGATGATGTGCTGGTGGTGAAGTTGACGTCGCCGTCGTACACAGCCGTGATCACGTGAGAGCCCGCCGACAGCGCAGTCGTCGTCAACGACGCCGTACCGGCGCCAAGCGTTCCCGCCCCCAGCGTTGTCGCCCCGTCCTTGAACGTCACCGCTCCGGACGGCGTCCCGGCGCCGGCAGCCATACCAGCCACCGCCGCCGTGAACGTGACCGACTGCCCGAAGACGGACGGATTGCGCGACGACGTCACCGTCGTCATGGTGTCCGCCCGGCTGACCGCATGCGACAGAGTCGAGGATGTGCTCGCCGTAAAGTTCGAGTCGCCGGCATACGTGGCCGTGATCGCATGCGCTCCGACCGCGAGCGACGCCGCGGTGAATGTCGCGGTGCCCGCGCTGAGCGTCGCGGTCCCCAGCATCGTCGCCCCGTCCTTGAACGTCACGTCACCGGTCGGCATCCCTGAACCCGGTGCGGTAACCGCAACAGCTGCGGTGAACGTGACCGACTGGCCGAGCGTCGACGTGTTCAGACCGGACGCCATGCTCGTCGTCGTGCTCGCCTGCGTGACGGCCTGGGAGATCGGCGCGCCGGATCCGCTCGCGCCCTTGATGATCCAGTACTGAACGCTGCTCCCGACGGTGAGCTGCGCCACGATCCGATCGCTCGCCGCATCGTACGCAATGCCACCAACGTTCGACGCTCCGAGTGGCGCGCCGGTGGTCGTCGCGAGGGTCCACACCGGCGTCGCCGCTCCGCCGCCCGCATTGAGGCCGTTCGCGTGTAACAACCGCCAGAGCCTGGGCACCGACGGCGAACCGCCTTCGATCAGGAACATCATGTTGCGAGTGGGGCTGTAGTCTGCCCGGCTCGCGGGGCCGCCCGGCGGCGAGCCCGCCGCTCCCTGGTTGAGCAGCTTCGTCCAAGTCGGCGTGAAGCCCGTGTCCTTCCCGTTCGCGTGCGTGAGAACCCACAGCTCGTTGAAGAGTCCGCAGCCCCAACCGTTGGCGATAATCAGCCGGTTCGAACCCGGATCGTACCCGCCCGTCGCGAGGTACTGAGCTCCGGGGGCCCCCCCGGAGGTCGGCAGCGACGTCCAGCTGAATGTCGATGTGTCGATGGTCTCGGTTGTCCCGGTAGTTGAGCAGGCCGACCCGCCGCCATTCTGGCCGCCGAAGATCATGAGCGCGCCGTGCGCCGGGTCAACGGCCGCGAACTGCCCGACGATGAATCCGTTGGCCGGGGGCGCTGGCGTAATCACCTGAGACCACGTCGGTGTTCCGGTGCCGAGGCCGTTTCCGTTGGTGAGCTTCCAGGTGCTGTTTGCGACCGGGAAGCACCCGCCCGCGCATCCTCCGGACACGATCAGCTCGTTCAGGAGTGAGTCGTAGGCGAGCACATGCGCGTGACGGGCGCCCGGGTTGCCACCCGCGGTCGGGATCTGCACCCACTGTGGCGTTCCGCCGACGCCGAACGCGTTGCGCAGCGAGAAGGTGCCGGTCGACGCGTTACAGCCCGTGGGTCCGCAGCCGCCAAACATGATGAGGTTGCCTTGCTTGTCGGAGACGAATTGCTGTGAGTTCACGTCAGGTCCCGCACCGGTCGGCACGAGCTGCTGCCAGGCTGGCGACTGCGCCGCGCTTGCGGCAAAGCCGGCGTCGCCGCTGTAAGCCGCCGTGATGACGTGCGACCCGACCGGCAACGTCCCGGTCACCACCGTCGCGTGGCCTGTGCCGTCCAGGGTCGCACTCACGATGAACGTGCCGCCGTTGCTGAACGTGACGGTTCCTGTCGGGGTCCCCGAACTCGGCGGCACTGCCGCCACCGTCGCCGTCAACGTCACGGACTGCCCGAATACCGACGGGCTCGCCGATGACACGATCGTCGTCGACGAACTGGCCTGGTTGACCGTCTGAGTGAGCGACCCGGCGCTCGGGTTGTAGTTCCCGTTGCCGAGGTAGTCTGCGGTGATCGTGTGGCTGCCCACCGTCAGCGTCGACGAGTTGATCGTCGCGACGCCGCCGGCCAACGCCACGGCGCCGCCGATCGGTATTCCGTTGTCCTTGAACTGCACCGACCCGGCAGGCATTCCTGTTCCAGGCGCCACCGCTGCCACCGTCGCCGTGAATGTCCCAGAAGCACCAAACACTGAAGGCCCAGCCGACGATGACTGCACGGTCGCGCTCGTGCCGGACGGGTTCACCGTGATGAGCGCGTTCGCCCAGACGCTCTCGTAGTTCACGGCGTCGGTCGGCTCGAACGATGTCGAGAGAGTACTGATGCCCGCGTTCAGCACCGTTCCAGCCGCGGGCGCGTAGACGAAGGTCCCCTCGAGCGGCGAGCTGTTGAACGTGGCGCTGCCGTTGAGCTGCGCCGGACCGAGCGGTGCAGCGTGAGTAATGGGCGCCGGAAACAGCCAGGCTATCGACGGAGTGGCCCGGCTGACTTCGAGGTCTCCGGTCCCGCTGCTGCTCTGGAAATTCGGCGTCCCGGCAAAGGAGGCGCCCACGATTCCTGGATAAGACCCGGCGTTGCGTCCGTCGAGCGATACTCCGCTCAGCGTCGCGACCCCGCTGCTATTGGTCGTCGCCGAACCGACGGGCAAGCCATCGATGGTGAAGCTCAACGTTGCGCCACTGATTCCACCGTCCGACGACGAGAGCGTTGCCTGCAGATCGGTGCTGCCGCTGTAGATACCCACAGCGGGCGCGAGCGTCAGCGTGGTTGCAACCGGGGCGACGGCGCCGCTGAGCACCCAGACATCACCCACCCCAAAGCAGTCGCCAGCGACGCAGGTCCGCCCGGCATACACCGTCATCCGGTTGGTCGCTGTGTTGAGGACGGCGGTATGCGCATCTCGCGCAACCGGTGGACCTCCGGCGGGAGTACGCTGGGACCAGACAGGTGTTCCCCCCAGGCCGTTGGCGTTGGTCAGCTCCCAGATCTGATTACTCAAACCGCCGGCAGCCTGTCCCCCGAACACGACCATGCGCTGGGTCGCCGGATCGTAGACCGCACTGTGGGAGGATCGCGCGGTCGGTGGTCCGCCCGCCGGACTGAGCTGCGTCCAGGTTGGCGTGCCGCTAAGGCCATTGGCGTTTGCCAGTACCCAGACATCGTTGACGGAACCGGTCGCCGTGGTCCCGCCGAAGACGATCATGCGGTTGCTTCCGGCGTCGTAGATAGCGGCATGGCCCCCTCGCGCCGCGGGACCAGGCCCGATCGGGCTCAGTTGTGTCCACGCCGGCGCGCCGCCCAGGCCATTGGCGTTGGCCAGCACCCAGACTGTGTTACTGGCAGTTCCGCACGCGTTCGTCACGCCGCCGAACACGATCATGCGATTCGTCGCGGAGTCGTAGACCGCCCTGGGGCCCTGGCGAAGGTTAGGAGGAATTCCAGTGGGGCTGAGTTGCGCCCAATCGGGCGCTCCGCCTGTTCCGTCGGCGTTGGTCAGTACCCAGACGTCGTTGACCGCACCACCGCAAAAACCAATGCGGGGATCTCCGGCAAACACGACCATGCGGTTGTTCGCCGCGTCGAGCACCGCGCTGTGGTAGCCCCGGCCACTTGGTGGGGTGCCAGTTGGACTCAGCTGTGTCCAGGAAGAAGATCCTCCCGTGCCGTCAGCGTTGGCAAGCACCCAGACATCGTTGAGGCAGCTTGGGCCGCACGAACCGGAGTCTGGATCTCCGGCGAACCCCCCGAACACAATCATCCGATTGTTCGTCTGGCTGTAGACCGCGCTGTGGATCATCCGGGCGACGGGGGGACTCCCGACAGGGGCAAGCAGCGTCCACGTCTGTGTCGTCTGGCCAATCAGGACGAGCGCGGACGCGAGGAGAAGAATCCCGCCAGCAATGGGCATCGTTCTCGAGGCCCCACCGAGGAGAGATCGGAGAAAGCATTGACCTCGCGACAGTAGCGTCATCGGCCGCATCGGGGGAACCTCTGGGTTGTTAGTCGTTGAAAATGGGTCGCGTGGAGATTGACAAATTGAAAGTGCTTCGCTGACTGTGGGGGTTGACGCAACGGGCCCGCCAGAGCCAATCCCTGCAGTGGAGTGCAGATCTCCGCATTTGAGAATGGCGTCCGACGAAGTTCCTGTGTCTTATTCCGCTTGCAGGCGGACTTCTACGAATTGTTCACGTCGGCTTACATCGCGGGCACCGTGTGGGTACCTGGATTGTTGAAAGCCGGAAAGTTGGCGGATCAGAGTGGGCGGGTCAGGCGATCAGGTCAGACGAGCGGGTCAGGGAGACGGGGCAGAGCGAACTGCATTCTAGGCAGTTCGCTCTGCTGTCCCCGGCTGAGTTGAGGATTCCCTACTTCCGCGCGGCCATGACCGGCGCGAACTTCTGGATCCGCTTCCCGGTGTCGACTTCGCCCGTGTAGACGTTGCCGCGCGAGTCGATCGAGACCGCGTTGGGGAAGTGCAGCTGCCCGGCGAGCCGGCCGCTGCCGCCGAAGTTGCCGAGCGTCTTACCGCTCTGGCGATCCACGATCCAGATCACCATGTTGTGGCCGTCGGCGACAAACAGGTACCGCTGCTGCGGGTCCCTCGAGATCACCATCTTGTACATCGTGCCGCAGGGCCCCGCCTCCTTCATCACGCCGCCGCAGCCGCGCGCGGGGGTGTTGGGGGACACCATGATGTCCTGCAGCCACTTGCCCTCGGTGGTGAACACCTGGATCCGGTTCTGCCCGCGCTCGCCGATGTACACGCGACGGTCCCTCGAGATCTCGATGAAGTGCAGCTCGGGGACGAAGTTCCTCTCCTCGGGCGGCGGGCCGCCGGTCCACGTGTAGCCGGCGATCGGCTGGTTCGATATCTCGCTGAGCGGCATGCCGTGGCCGCCCCATCCGCGCTTGTAGGCGCCCGTGGAGGCGTCGTACACGAGCACGCGCTTCTGCTGAATGATGTACAGCTCGTTGGCCATCTCGTCGAGCTGGAACCGGCCCTTGTTGATCAGGAAGCTGGTCTCCTGGTTGTTCTCGGGCGCCTTCGCGGCCTCGGGCGCCGGCCGGTGCTCGAAGTCCCAGAGGACCTTGCCGTCACGCGAGTACTTGATGATGCTGTCCTGCGCGGCGGTCCCACTGATCCAGACGTTGCCCTTGGAGTCGGCGATCACCGTCTGGGAGTTCGTGGGCCACTTGGGGTGGTCGCGGCCGCCCCACGAGTGCAGCACGTTGCCCTGCTGGTCGACTGCGATCAACTCCGGCCCGCGCACGCAGCAGAGGCGCAGCTGCTTATCGGTGCCGCCGTCGAGCTCGTCGGGCTCCGGCGCGCTGGGACGGTTCAGGAACCAGACGTTGTCCATCGAATCGACACTGATCCCGGTGACCTGCTGCATGCTCCACCGGTTGGGGAGTGGCTTCGGCCAGAACGGGTCCACGCGGTACTGCGGCGCCCCGCTCTCATCGAGGGCCTGTCCGGCGATCACCTGCGCGCGTGAGGACGTCCCCGCGGCAAGCGCCAGCACAGCGGCGATGCGAAGGGCCAGTAGCTTCTTCGTAGTCATAAGACACTCCTTGATAGGGCGAGATTATAAGTCGAGCCAGCACAGAAAGATTGCCAGTACA
>Ga0190265_10001825_pt1 | contig 14050 bp, 12 predicted proteins | sample Popmic124T_FD_133135 | JGI IMG/M metagenome (GOLD analysis project Ga0190265, IMG submission 133135) | Populus adjacent soil microbial communities from riparian zone of Indian Creek, Utah, USA - 124 T | ecosystem: Environmental > Terrestrial > Soil > Riparian zone | place: USA: Utah | collected...
ACCGCCTTGAGGTTGTCGGTCACGGACCGGGTGATGTCGATCACGCCCACGCACTCGGGGCCGACCGCGATCTTCTCCATGTAGACGCAGGGCCCCGGGTCGAACATCGTGCCCCGCTCGGACACCGCGATCACGGCGATGGCCCCGCCGCGGCCGAGGGCCGTCAGCGTGGTGCCGTCGATCGGGTCGACCGCGATGTCGGTGAGCATCGGCGTGCCGTCGCCGATCCGCTCCCCGTTGAAGAGCATCGGGGCCTCGTCCTTCTCGCCCTCCCCGATGATGACGATGCCGTCCATCGGCACGGTGTCGAGCACCACCCGCATGGCGTCGACGGCGGCCCCGTCGGCCCCGTTCTTGTCGCCTCGGCCCATCCAGCGGCTGGCCGCCAAGGCGGCAGCCTCCGTGGTGCGAGCGAGCTCGAGGGCGAGGTTGCGGTCGGGTCGCTGCTTCGTCATGGGCCATGACAGTACAAGACGGGCGAATTCCCACCGTCGGGACCTGGTCGGGCTCCCGTGCGATGCTGGGCGCATGGGACTTGTGTCGCGCCGAGGCGAGGAAGAGGAGGAGCAGGGGGAGGTCCGGATCACCGGGTTCGGCGACCTCGACGGTGACCGTCCGGACGACCTCCTGTTCGAGCTCGACGACTGGGACGACAAGGCCCGCACCCTGCTCCGCGAGCGGCTCGTGCTCCTCGGGGCCTCGCACACCTGGGAGGGCACCACCCTCGTGGTGGCCGAGACCGACGAGGCGTGGATCGAGCGGGTCATCGAGCAGGTGGAGGACGAGCTGGCGGTGTCGCTCGACGCCGACGCCGAGCAGATCGGGTACGACCTGGCCGGTTGGGACGACGTGAACCGCGGCGTGCTCGTCACCGCCCTCGACGAGGAGTCGATCGCCTACGCCGTCGATGGTGACGAGCTGTTCGTGCACGAGATCGACGAGCAGCGGGTCGACGATCTGATCGACGCCATCGTCGACCCCGACGCCGCTCCGTCGACCGGCGGCGAGGCCCGCACCGAGGTCATGGGGGAGCTGTTCGTCGCGGCTGACCGGCTCATCCACGATCCGGCCGACGGCGACGGTCGTCGCACGATCGCGGACGGCGCGGCCGTGGCCGCGAGCTCGGCGCCGCCCTACGGCATGGACAAGACCTGGTGGCAGGACATCGGAAAGCGCTGCCAGGCCCTCGTCACGCTGCTCGACGGGCCGCTGCCGGACGACGACGTCGTGATCGAGCAGGCGATGGCGCTGCGCGACGCCCTCCGGCCCTTCGTGTAGGACGCGGCGCGGCAGGTACCGTGGCCGGGTGATCCTGGCCGAGCTCGAGGTCTTCCACTCGCGCCCGATCGCGCCGACGCGGCGCGTCGCCCTCGGCCGCACCAAGCTCCCGGTCAGCCCTGCGCCCGGGTTCGGCGGCCTGCTCCTCGGCGGCATCGTGGCCGCCCACATGACCGAGCTCGATCCGGACCTGTTCGACGACCTCCACCGCCTCACCCTGCAGCTGCAGGACGGGCAGCGCATCCCGCAGCCGCGGCTGCGCCACCGCTTCCAGCGCGACCGCATCGGCCTCACCCGCAGCATCCACCGCCTCGTCGGCGAGGGCGAGGACCTCGACTTCGAGTTCGAGGTGAAGGGTGCGGCGGCCCAGCACATCCTGGCGGCCGTCTACGCGGCCGGTGCGCTCCCGTTGGGCTCGCGCGGGCGGGTGATGGACGTGCTGCGCAGGGCGATGCGCTGGGTCGGACCGCTCGACCGCAGCTTCGTGGCCCACCTCTCCGGCTTCGACCGCGGCCGCGACTGGTCGCCGAGCGCGTTCCACGATCCGGTGCAGTGGGCCCTCGGGATCCTCGAGCTGGGCTCGCTGGCCGGCATCCCCGCGACCGTCCTGCTCGTACCGGACCGCACCGCCATCCAGCGCCAGTTCCGTGACCTCCTCCGCATCGCCCATCCCGATCACGGCGGCTCCATCGATGCCGCCGCCCAGCGGATCGCCGACCTCACCGAGGCCCGACGCATCCTCCTGGCCTCCTGACCGTGGCGCGCTCGTCGACGTCCACCTCGGGCCCCGGCGCGCTGCTGCTCTTCCCCGGCGCGGGGAGCGCCGCCAGCCATCCGTCGCTCCTCGCCATCGAGCGCGCGGTGGCGCCGCTGCCGGTGTCGCGCGCGGACTTCCCCTACCGGCGGGAGGGGCGCCGTGCGCCCGACCGTCCCCCCAAGCTGCTGGCCTGCGTCGTCGAGGAGGCGGAGCTCCTCGCCCAGCGGGCCAAGGTGGCGCCGGAGCGCCTCGTGCTCGGCGGGCGGTCGATGGGTGGCCGTATGTGCTCGATCGCCGTGGCCGACGGTCTGCCCGCCGCGGGCCTCGTGCTCATCGCGTACCCGCTGCGCCCGCCTGGCAAGCCGGAGAACCGTCGGGTGGAGCACCTGCCCCGGCTCACCGTCCCCTGCCTGTTCATCTCGGGCACGCGGGACTCCTTCGGCCGCCCGGAGGAGCTCGAGGAGGCCACCCGCGCGATCCCGGGGAAGGTCGAGCACGTGTGGGTCGAGGGCAAGGGCCACGACCTCAAGGGGGCCGACGAACAGCTGGCCGAGGCCGTCAGCCGCTGGATCGCGTCGCTGCCCTGACAACCCAATTCGCGAACCGGTCGACCTTTCACGTCAGGAATGACGCGTTTGGTCGACGGGTTCGCGTTACGTGAGCGCGGGCGGGGGGGCATCCTCGGGGTTGAGCTCCTCCAGCTCACGGTGCGCCGTCTCGGGGTACGCGACGAGCACGAGGATCCCCATCACGAGCGGCCCGATCGCGAGCAGCGTCAACGCCGGGCCGAGCCCGTCCCAGCGGTCCGACAGGTAGCTCGCCACCACGAGGCCCGTCACGGTCCCCCCCACGCCGAGCACGGCGATCACGCCGTTGGCCCGGCCGCGCAGCGACGTGGGGAACAGCTCGGGTCCGTACACGCCGAGGGCCGGGATGGCCGCGCCGCCGATCATCGATGCGGCCACCGACCACGCCCACATCGACCAGCCTGCGGACTGCATCTGGATGACGGTGAACGCCGCGCCGCCGAGCACAGCCGCCGCTCCGATCCCGCGGCGCCCCCGCTCGTCGGCCAGCCGCCCCCCGATGATCACGCCGATGATGCCGGGGATGGTGGTGAGGACCGTGAACAGGCTGATCTTCGCGGCCGAGAACCCGCGCTCGTCGCGGAGGAACTCGTTGAGGAGCTGCGAGGCGGGGTCCTTGAACAGGTTGAGCAGAAGGGCTGAGACGGCCAGCAACCAGAAGCGGCGCGCGTGGCCGCTCATGGGGACCTCGGCGTGGGCCACCTCGAACCGGCGGGTCTCGGGGAGCAGGTTCCGCATGTGCCGCAGCACGGGCAGGCCCAACACCGGGATGACGTAGAGGATCCGCCAGGTCGACTCGCCGACGTTGCACAGGGGCAGGGCGATCACGCAGATCCCGACGCCGATCGCGCCCGAGAGGCCGAGCAGGGTCACGCCGTAGGCGCGGGCGCCCGCGGGCATCTCCTCGGCGGCGATCACGACGAGCAGCACGGTGCACGCCGACACGACGACCCGGACGATCAGCTGGCTGCCGCCGACCGCGACGAGGTTCGGCGACAGCGCACCGATGGCTGACGCGACGCACCCCGTCCCCGCGCACCACAGGAGCATCGTCCGGCGACCGCGCCGGTCGGCCATCGCGGTGAGCACGACCGTGGCGAGGATCCCGACCCGGACGGCAGCGAGCAGGGTGCCCTGTGTCGCCTTGCTCGCGTCGAAGTCGTCGGCTGTGAACGTGATGGTCTGCGTGAGCAGCGTGCCGAGGTAGCCGGACACGACGGCGATCGCGCACAGCGCGCCGAGGGTGCTGCCGGCGTGGGCGTCGATGACCTCCGGCGGGGCCCAGAACGGCGACGACGGTCTCCCGGACCGGCGCAGGGCGCCGCGGTAGAAGAGCCCGAACGGCACCAGGGGCATCCCGGGCGCCATGCGGAACCGGGTGACCTCGGTGACGGTGTCGTCGTCGCCTTCCGTGAGGGAGCGCTCGTAGTGGGCGAACGGGCCGGTGGCGGCGACGAAGCGGCGCTCACCGTCGGCGCCCTCGGCCACGGTGGCCGCCTCGGTCACCACGTCGCGCCGCGGCTCCCAGGTGCCGTCGACGTCGGCCTGTGCTCGTGAGATCGTCCGGGTGAGGCGCGGCAACGGACGTCAGTCGGGAGAGGGGGGCTGCGGGCCCTCCGGTGCGCCGTCGACGTCCACTGCTGAGGTGGTCGTCTCCTGCTCGATCTGGTCGCGCATCGCCCGCCGGTTGGCGAGGGCCAGCAGCCCGGCGAACAGCGCGATGGGCACGAGCACGAACAGCATCTCGTCCCAGCCGCCCTGGTGGGCTGCCAGGAGGGCGAGACGCGCGTTCATCCGACCACCAGCATCGCAGCCGCCACGATCGACGCGCTAGCGGCCACCGCCACGCACCAGGTGGTGCGCAGGCCCTGCCGGCGACCGACGCTGGCGATGGCCCCGTCGTGAGCCAGCACGACGCAGGCGACGTGCGTCGCCAGCAACGCGCCCATCTGGGCCCAGCGGATCCACTCACCCTGTGCCAGCTGGTAGTCGGGGGTGTGGTCGATCGTGCCGAACAGGTCCCACCCCCTGCCGATCGGGTCGGAGAGGAGGATGTAGAAGTTCTGCCCCTCGAGGAGCAGGAACGAGAGGTTCTGCGCCAGGAACCAGCCGAACGCGAGGGGGACCAGTGCGAGCCCGAGGCGGGTGGCCGAGGCGGCCCGCTCGTCTCCGTCGCTCCTGCGCTCGGTGAGGTGCAGGATGGCGAGAGCGACCGCGGCGACGGTGCCGATCATCCACACGAGCCCGACGGTGTCGAGGAACGTGCGGTCCCACCCGCGGTTCGTGCCGAGGACGTCGAGCCAGAACGTGGTGAGGCTGAGGGCCTTGAACGCGGTGCCGCCGAGCCACACCACGACGAGGGCCAGGAGCCCGGCGGGCGGGCCGCCCCCGCGTCGGGGCGAGAGCAGCGCGATCGCCCGCGACAGCCCGGCGAAGCCCTCTCCGTCACGCAGCCACACCGGCCCCCACCACAGGGCGCCGGCGAGCGCCGCGATGACGTAGACCGCGAGGAAGACGGCGAGCGCGCTCGGGGAGCCGGGGCGGTGGTAGGCGAGCAGGAACCAGCTGAACGCCGCGACGAACGCCGCGGCCGTCCACGGCGGCGCCGGGGGGCGGGTGGTCTCACGCCGCTGGACGAGGAGGCGGACCGCGGGCGCGAAGGGGTTGACGGCAGCCATCACGTCCCCGACCAGGAGGCAGACGAGCGGAAGGCCGACCCACCAGACCACCAGCACGGAGGTGGGCGCCAGGTTGGCCGCGCCGGAGTCGGGGCCGGCGATCGCGATGGCGAACACGGCGATCAGGAGCAGCAGGCCGACGGAGTGCCCGATCCTGCGGGGGACGGAGGGGATCGCATCGCTCGCCGGGTCGACCGGCTCGTCCGTCTCGGGGGAGGCGAGGGCCAGGCGTGCTGCAGGCCAGGCCGAGCGGAGGGAGACCGCCGTGATGAGCACCACGAAGGCGCCGATGTAGCCGATGAGCCACGACGGCGCCGGCAGAGACCCACCAGCGACGTCGTGAGCGAGCATGGGTCGGCATCGTAGGGGTGCGGCCCCCGGGAACACAGGTCGGCGCCAGGTGGTTGAGCAGGGGGAAGTGGTTGCCCGAGCGATGCCTGCGCGACCATGGAGCCCCCCGATGTGAGGAGTGCCAGCACGTGCTGGAAGACAAGGTCAGGACCACGATCGAGGCGATCCGACCGGCCATCCAGGCCGATGGTGGCGACATCTTCCTGCGCGGCGTCGATGCCGAGACCGGCGTGGTCCAGGTGGAGCTCGTCGGCGCCTGCGTGAGCTGCCCGGCCTCGACGGTCACCCTCAAGGCCGGCATCGAGCGGATCCTCAAGGACCGGGTCGAGGGCGTGACCGAGGTCGTGAACGTCGGGGAGACCCTCCTCGACGGCACCCCCGTCTCGCTCTGACGCCGGTCGCCACTACGTTCGGGCGGGCATGAGCGAGGCGACCGTCTCTTCCTCCTCCCCGGCCGAGCTGCTCGCGCAGGCGCGCGACGGCGACCGCGGCGCGCTCGCCCGGCTGCTCTCCGTCGTCGAGCGGGGCGGGCCCGACGCGAGGGACGTCGGCCGGCTCACCCATCCCCTCGGCGGAGCGGCCTACACGGTCGGGATCACGGGCGCCCCGGGCGCCGGGAAGTCCACCCTCACCAGCGCCCTCGTCGGCCGGATGCGGGCGGACGACCTCACGGTCGCCGTGCTCGCCATCGACCCGTCGTCACCGTTCTCGGGTGGCGCCATCCTCGGCGATCGCGTGCGCATGCAGGACCACACGGGCGACGACGGCGTGTACATCCGTTCGATGGCCACCAGAGGTCACCTCGGCGGCCTCTCGCTCGCCACCCTCGAGGCGGTCCGGGCGCTCGACGCGACGGGCTGGCCCTGGATCCTGATCGAGACGGTCGGCGTGGGTCAGGTCGAGGTGGAGGTGGCCGCGGCTGCGGACACGACCGTCGTGGTGGTCAACCCGGGCTGGGGCGACGCGGTGCAGGCCAACAAGGCCGGGCTGCTCGAGATCGCCGACGTGTTCGTCATCAACAAGGCGGACCGGCCCGGCGCGGCCGAGACGCGTCGCGACCTCGAGCGCATGCTCGACCTCACCGGAGAGTCGACCTGGCGACCCCCGATCGTGTCCACCACCGCCACCTCGGGCGATGGCATCGACGAGCTGTGGTCGGCGATCGCCGACCACCGCGCCCACCTCGAGGCCACCGACCAGCTCGAGGCGCGAAGGGCGGCCCGCATCGGCGACGAGCTGAGCCGCATCCTCGCCGCGCTGCTGCACGAGCGGGCGCTGGCGTCGGCCGGCGATCGCCTCGCCGAGCTGTCCGCCGAGGTGGCGACCCGCTCCCTCGACCCCTGGACCGCCGCGGAGCGCCTCCTGCCGGACTGACCGGCGCACCCCCAACCCGAACCCGCGACGCCAGACACACCCAAGTGTGTGCGAGGCGTCGCGAGTTCGGTGGTTGGGGTCGGTGGTGTGGGTCGTCCCAGTAGGGTCCGGGCCATGCCCGATGCCCCCCTCGTCCTCGTCGAGCGCCGCGATGACGGCGTTGCCGTGCTCCGTCTCGACAACCCGAAGGTGAACGCGCTGTCGACGGTGCTGCTCCGCCAGCTCGAGCACGCCGCCGAGGCGCTCCGCGACGACCCGCCGGGCGCGGTCGTCGTGACGGGAGGGGATCGGCTGTTCGCGGCGGGCGCGGAGATCTCCGAGTTCCGGTCGACGGACGACCCGACCCAGGTGGTCGGCCACGACGACGCGGCGAAGCTCGGCCAGCACTTCCTCGGGGCCCTCAACGCCGTCGCCGACATCCCGCGCGCCACGATCGCCGCCATCTCCGGGTTCGCCCTCGGCGGAGGCTGCGAGCTGGCCCTGGCCTGCGACTTCCGGATGGCGAGCGAGAAGGCCAAGCTCGGCCAGCCGGAGATCCTCCTCGGCATCATCCCGGGCGGCGGCGGCACGCAGCGCCTGCCCCGGCTCATCGGGCCGGCCCGGGCCAAGGACCTGATCTTCTCCGGACGTCAGGTCGGCGCCGACGAGGCGCTGGCCATAGGCCTGGTCGACGAGGTCGTCCCGCACGAGGAGCTGTTCGACCGGGCCGTGGCCAAGGCGGCCGGGTTCGCCTCGGGCGCGACGGTGGCGCAGGGCCTGGCCAAGCGGGCCATCGACCGCGGCCTCGACATCACCCTCAACGGCGGCCTCGACCTCGAGCAGCAGCTCTTCGCCGAGGTGTTCACGACGAGCGACGCCCGCATCGGCGTCCAGTCGTTCCTCGAGCACGGCCCCGGCAAGGCCGTCTTCGGAGGGCACTGACCTCCCCCAATCGCACCCTCGCGCTGACCACATTGAGAGCACGCCGGTCACGCGACCGTGGCGGGCGAGAGCCACGTTCGCGGAGGCCATCGATGTCGCGAGCAAGGCGTTAGGACGTCTACTCTTGAGTAGCACGATGCAGCACGGCGCGAGCGAGCTCCTCGCTGGGGACGTTCATCCATGGGTGGCGACAACCGCAGTCGGCCGTAACGGGCCGGCACCGCGGTGGGAATCAACCACTACGACATGGAAGGCGAGGAAGTGATGAGGATCATCCGCGACCAGTGTGGCAATTGGCAGGCCACGTGACGCTTGCGGCCAACGCCTCGGAGCCCTCGGCACTTCGGTGCCGGGGGCTTCGGCTCACCCTGGGAGCTCGAATGATCCTCGACGGGCTCGACCTCGACGCGGCGCCGGGAGAGGCGATCGCGATCATGGGTCCGAGCGGGTCGGGCAAGACGTCCTTGCTCCACTGCCTGGCGGGGCTCCGTCGGCCCGACGCCGGGGACATCACGATCGGATCCGCCGAGATCACGCGGATGGGGCATCGGCAGCGGGCCCGATTGCGGCTGCGGTCCATCGGGATGGTCTTCCAGTTCGGGGAGCTGCTCGACGAGCTGACCGTCGGCGAGAACGTCGAGCTGCCCCTCCGTTTGCGGCGGGACGGCCGCGGCGACGTCGAGAGGCTTCTGGGCGCGGTCGGGTTGGCCGACCGCGCAGGCTCGTGGCCCGCAGAGCTGTCGGGGGGTGAGGTGCAGCGGGTCGCGATCGCCCGCGCCGTCGCGGGTGATCCTGCCCTCCTGCTCGCCGACGAGCCCACGGGCGCACTCGACGAGGACCTCTCCCACGCGGTGAGCGACCTCTTGCGAGCGAGCGCGCAGGCCGTCGGTGCCTCGCTCGTCGTCGCCACCCACGATCCGATCGTGGCGTCGGCCATGGACCGCACCGTCCGACTCCGGCGAGGACGGCTCGAGGCCGCATGAGGTCCCCGGTGGGTCGTGTGGCGTTGGCGGCATCGTGGGCGGGCACAGCGACCGATCGGCGCCGTGCTGCCATGGTCGCGATCGCTGCCGCAGTCGTGACGGTGATCGCGTGCGGCTGCGTCAGCGCCTGGATGCTGTCAGGCCGGATCGACGACCGGGCCACCGCCCGTGGATTCCGTGAAGTCGCCGCGGGAGCGCCTGCCGCGTTCGAGCGGTCCGCTCTGTACGACGAGACGACGGACGGGCACCAGATCTATGTGTACTGGTGGCGGATGGTCGATCCCACGGCCAGGATCCCGGGTGTCGAGGCCAACCCGTCCGTGGGCTCGTGGTTCGTCTCTCCCGCCCTCGCCGACCGCATGGCGGATGAGCCCCGGTTGGCCGACCGGTACCCGGGCGCGGAGCTTCTCGCCAGCGCCGGTGTGGCTCACCGCGGCGAGCTGCTCGCCTACCGCTTCGTCGGCGCGGACGTCGTCCTCTCCGAGCGCCTCTCGGAGCACGCTGGGGACTGGACGGGTGACGGCACGGAAGCCCTCGACCTTTTCCCCATCTCGGTGGCCGCCCTCACGTTGATCGGCATCCCTGGCGTCGGCCTCCTGATCGCGGCCATGCGCCCGTTCGCGGGAGCGCTCGAGCGCCGCCTGCTCCTCCTGCGCGCCCTCGGCGCGTCACCTCGGAGCGAGTTGGCGATGGTGTGCGTCCACACCGCTGCGTGCACCATGCCCGGTGTGGTGGCGGCAACGAGTGGCTGGTTCCTCGTGTCACCGCGCCTCACGAACGTTCCCCTTGTCGGCCGATCGGTGTTCCGTGGTGACCTGGGTCTCCCGCTCACCGTGGCGGTGGCCGTGGCCGCGTGTGTGGTCGCGCTGGCGATCGGGGTGGCCGTACTGCGGCCGGGGCGGGCCGGCGCCAATCGGCCGACCGACCACCTGCCCCGACGTCCTACCTTGATCCGGGCCGTGCCGCTCCTGACGGGCCTGGTCGTGATGGCAGGGGGCACCGCGCTGCCCGGGAAGGACGGAGCAAGGCTCTTCGTCGTAGGCGTCATGGCATCCACGTTGGGCGCCGTGGTCAGCTTGCCCTATCTGATCGACCGTGCCGGGTCCCGCCTCGCCGCCCGTCCCGCCACCCTCGCGCTGCTCGTCGGTCGCCGTATGCGTTGGAACGCGGTTGGTTCCACGCGTTCGCTGGTCGCGGTGGGTGCGCTGGTCCCGGTGGTCGCCGCGTGGGTGGCGGTCGCCCGCAGCGTCGACGCCCCCACCGGCGACCGCACGTTCGTCGAGCTGAGAGGCGACGTGCCCTCCGGCGACCTCGCGGCGCTCCTGGAGCGAACGGAGGCCATCCCGCTCCAGGTCGCGTTCGAGGTCGATGCCGAGGGCGATGCTCCACCACGGGCCGTGCTGATCGGGGACTGCGCGGCCCTCGCGGCACACCTCGCCATGGCGCGGTGCGGATCTGACGGCTTCGCCCTTGCCGCGACGGACGAGCTGGGCCTCGGTGGCGCGGGCGACGTCGAGGGTGTCCCCGCCCTCCGGCCCGGCGACGAGGTGCAGTCGACGCTCTTCGTCTCCGACGACGCGAGAGCGACCGAGGACGTGCTCCGGGCGTACGTGCTCAACACCTCGCACGCCGGCATGCAGGTGGGCGCACCCGGGAGAGCCGTGTTCCACGAGTCTCCTCTGGTCCGGTGGATCCTCGGTGCCGCCACGCTTGCTGGCCTCGTCGGCGCGTTCGCCCTCGGCCTGCACCTGACCGGCCAGGCCGCCGACATGGCCCGTTCACGCATCCGGCTGCTCGCCCTCGGTGCCGACCTCGCGGTGATCCGCCGGCTCGCCGGCACGGAGGCCGCACTTTCGGTGGCGCTCGTCGGGCTCGGATGCGCCGCGGTCGGCTCCATCAGCAGCTGGATGTTCGTGCAGCTCGACGGCACCGCATCGGTGCCCTACGCGGTCATTGCCCTTGTCGTCGCCGCCATCGCTGCAGCCGCGGGCGCCTCTGGTCTTGCCGCCGGCGCCTCGGTGTCCGGCCGTCCGTTCGCACGCGACCGCTCACGTCGGTGACGCTCCGCTCCCCACGGCGATGACGCCGAGCTCGGCCGATGTCACCAGGTCGGGGTGCGAGGGGACGATGCGCACGGTCACGCCGTAGCGACCGGGCTGCGTGCAGGTGAACCGGCCCGTGTACCGCACGTCGTGGCCGGCCGCGTCGCCGACCGGCTCCATCGGGACGATGGTGATGGCCTCGGCCAGGAGCTCGTCGCCCTGCCCCGCGGGGCCGTGGATGAGCTGGGCCTCCACATCACCGGGGCCGAGGTCGCCGAGGGCGACGACGGCCTCGACCGAGCGCTCGACGCCGAGGTCGGCGACGGTCCCGTCGATGTCGATGTGGTCGACGTGCACGCCCTTCCAACCGGCGAGCACCCGCGCCTTCCAGGCGGCCAGGTCGCGGGCGCGCACGTAGCCCTCGCCGGCCAGGGTGTCGCGCTGGGCGGCCGTGGGCTCGTAGAGCTCCTCGGTGTAGTCGCGCACCATGCGGGCGGCGGTGACGAACGGGCCGAGGGACGTCATCGAGCGCTTCACCCGCGCCACCCACCGGCGCGGCACCGGACCCTGCCAGCGCTCGTAGAAGAGGGGCACGACCTGGCGCTCGAGCAGCTCGAAGAGCGACCCCGCCTCCACCTCGTCTCGGCGCACGAGGTCCTCGACGCGCTCGGCCGACGAGATCGCCCAGCCGTTCTCGCCGTCGAAGCACTCGTCCCACCAGCCGTCGAGGGTCGACAGGTTCAGCCCGCCGTTGAGGGCGGCCTTCATCCCCGAGGTGCCGCACGCCTCCTGCGGGCGGCGAGGGTTGTTGAGCCACACGTCCGCGCCCTGCAGCAGGGCCCGGGCCACGGCGATGTCGTAGTCGTCGACGAACACGATGCGATGCCGGATGTCGGGGTCGGCCGCGAACGTCGTGATCTGGCGGATCAGCTCCTTGCCGCTGTCGTCGGCGGGATGCGACTTGCCCGAGAACACGAGCTGCACGGGACGGTCGCCGGACAGCAGCAGCGCGCGGAGGCGATCGGGCTGCGAGAGCAGGAGCGTGGCCCGCTTGTAGGTCGCGAACCGGCGGGCGAAGCAGATCGTCAGCGCCTTGGGATCGAGCACCGAGTCGGTCCACTCGACGTCCGACGCCGACAGCCCGCGCTCCATGAGCTGGTGCCGCAGCCGCTGGCGGACGAAGGCCACCAGGCCCTCGCGGCCCTGCTCGCGGGCTCGCCACACCTCGTCGTCGCGGGCCTCGGCCAGGCGCTCCCAGCGGCCGGCGTCGGCCTCGTGCCACTCGGGGAGCACGTAGCGGGTCAGCAGGTCGGCCATCTCGGGGGCGACCCACGTCTGGGGGTGGACGCCGTTGGTGATCGAGGCGATCGGCACCTCGTCGGTCGGCACGTCCGGCCAGAGGTCGCAGAACATCTCGCGGCTCACGATCCCGTGCAGCTTGGCGACCCCGTTGGCCCGCCCCGCGAGCCGGAGGCCCATCACGGCCATGTTGAACCGCTCGTCGGGGGCGTCGCCGGGCCGGTGGCCGAGGGCCATCAGGTCGTCGATCGAGATGCCCACCTCGGCAGCCCAGCCTGCGAAGTAGCGCTCGATGAGCTCGCGCGGGAACCGGTCGATCCCCGCGGGCACGGGGGTGTGGGTGGTGAAGAGGCTGCCGGCTCGCACCGCCTCGATGGCCTCGTGATAGCTGAGGCCGGGATCCTCCACCAGCTGGCGGATGCGCTCGAGGCCGAGGAACCCGGCGTGGCCCTCGTTGGTGTGGAACACCTGCGTGTCGATGCCCAGCGCGTCGAGGGCTCGCACCCCGCCCACCCCCAGGAGGATCTCCTGGCGCAGGCGGTGCTCGGTGTCGCCGCCGTAGAGGCGGTCCGTGATGCCGCGGGCATCGGGTGGGTTGGCCTCGACGTCGGTGTCGAGGAGGTACAGCGGGATCCTGCCCACCTCGGCCTTCCACACCCGGGCGACGAGCGGCATGCCCGCGAGGTCGACCTCGACGTGCACGTCGTCGCACGGTGAGACGGCCATCGCGTGCGGGTCGAGGTCCGGATAGCGCTCCTCCTGCCACCCGTCCGCGGAGAGCGACTGGCGGAAGTAGCCGTGGCGGTAGAACAGGCCGATCCCCACCAGCGGCACGCCCAGGTCGCTGGCCGCCTTGAGGTGGTCGCCGGCGAGCACGCCGAGGCCACCCGAGTACTGGGGGAGGGCCTCGGCGATGCCGAACTCGGGGGAGAAGTAGGCGACCGAGCGCAACGGCGACCCGTCCCGGGACTGGAACCACCGGTCGCCGTCGAGGTACCGCTGCAGCTCCTCGCGCACCTCGCCGAGGAACCGCATGAAGCCCGGATCGTCCACGAGGGCGTCGAGCCGCTCGCGCGCGACGAGGCCCAGCAGCCGTACCGGGTCGTGCACGGTGGCGTCCCATGCGTCGGGGTCCACCCAGCGGAAGAGGTCGCGCGTCTGCGCGTCCCACGACCACCGGAGGTTCATCGCGAGCTCCTCCAGCGCGCCGAGCTCCTTGGGGAGCGACGGCCGGACCGTGAAGCTGCGGAGGGCCTTCATCGACGGCGACCCTACCCACCCCTGGACCCAACCAGCCTGGCGGGCTCCCCCCGAAACCGATTGTTCACGTCGGGTACCGTCGGCGCGGTCAGCAATTTCATCGAACCCGTCGACCAAACGCGTCAGAAGTGACGCGTTTGGTCGACGGGTTCGCGGAGGGAGGGGGTCGGCGTGGGGCAGCAGGTGCGTGCGGTGGTGGCGAGGGCGGTCAAGGAGCCGGTGACGCTCGAGGTCATCGACGTGCCCGACCCCGGTCCCGGTGAGGCGGTGGTGAAGGTGCAGGCCTGCGGGGTCTGCCACACCGACCTCCACTACCGGGAGGGCGGCATCAACGACGAGTTCCCGTTCCTGCTCGGCCACGAGGCGGCAGGCGTCGTGGAGTCCGTCGGCCCCGAGGTCACCGATGTCGCTCCCGGCGACTTCGTGATCCTCAACTGGCGAGCCGTGTGCGGCGAGTGCCGGTCGTGCCGACGCGGACGGCCCTGGTACTGCTTCTCCACCCACAACGCCACGCAGAAGA
>Ga0190265_10001826_pt1 | contig 14047 bp, 13 predicted proteins | sample Popmic124T_FD_133135 | JGI IMG/M metagenome (GOLD analysis project Ga0190265, IMG submission 133135) | Populus adjacent soil microbial communities from riparian zone of Indian Creek, Utah, USA - 124 T | ecosystem: Environmental > Terrestrial > Soil > Riparian zone | place: USA: Utah | collected...
GACGCCACCGCTCGGTCGCCAACTCACACGTCCAGACCCCGTCGTAGCTGCCCACCACGACCACGCCGTCGGCGGTTGCGGCGATCGAGAAGATCCGATGGTGCGCGAGCTCGACGCCGACCGGTGTCCAGCTCGCTCCACCGTCGTCGGACCGCACGACGCCGCGCCCGGTGCCCGCCAGCACACAGCCATCGGCGGACGTGAGCACGTGGACGGCAGGGTCCGGCAAGCCACCATCGAGCCGGGTCCACGTCGCTCCGGCGTCGTCGGACCGGTGGACGCCGTCGCCGCGTGTGCCGGCGAGGACCCGCCCGCCTTCGAGGTCCACGAGCGCAAACACCGAAGCGTCGGTGAGTCCGGTTGTCGCCCAGTTACGGTCACGGTCGAGGATCCAGACGCCGTCGCCGTCGGTGGCGACGAGGACGCGACCGTCCGCCATCGGGAGCATGCGGTACACGGCCGATCCGGGCCCGCCCGCGATCGCCGTCCACGGCAATGCGCCTCCGGCGCACGACGACACGCCTTCGCTGGTACCGACCATCAGCTGCGGCTCGGCCGTGACGGCGTAGGCAGTGGTGCCATCAGGTCCGAGACGTTCCCACGAGACGCCGTCGTCGGTCGATCGCATGACTCCAGCCGTGCCGGCCGCGGCGAGCAACGCACCGTCGGGTGTGGCCGCGAGACCGTTCACGTCGGCGCCACCGAACGTCTCGTCGACCGGCTGCCAGGTCTCGCCACCGTCGAGCGAGCGCGAGATCCCGCGCCCGCACGTGCCGGCGAGCACGGTGCCGCTCGGCGCGACGAACAACGCGAAGAACCGCGGCGGACCGCCGGCGCCCGAAGCGTTGCGATCACCTGTCGGCGTGGCACCGATGACGGGAGTTTCGATCATCCTTCCTCAAGTCGTAGCGGCCCGATATTAGTATGCTCAATTAGTCACCGACGGCCGTCTGGTCGTGCGCCGAGCACGCCCTCGACGGTCGAACGACCACAGGAGACCACCTCATGAAGCACGGGTACCGGATCATCGACACCGACACCCACGTCGGCCCGAACATGGAGACCTTCGAGAAGTACGCCAGCCCGGCGCTGCGCGACCGGTGGTCCGAGCTGCTGCCGTACTACATGCCGGTGACCGAGGGACACCACCTCAGCATCGACCCGATCCCGTACAAGCGAGCGATGAATCAGAGCTCGGATCCCGAGCGCGGAAGTGGCGCCGGCAGCCAGGGCGCGCTCTCCGGCAAGACCACACCGCTGTGGACGGTCCGTCCGCAGCCGGAGGTGAACAACCTCAACGTGCAGGGCCGCCTGCAGGACATGGAAGCCGAGGGCGTCGACATCCACGTCATCATCCCCGCCACGTGGTCGACGGCGGCGACGGTGCTCGACTGGACGCTGGCTCGTGAGCTGTACGCCGCGTACCACCGCTACCTCGACGACTACTGCTCGCCCGACACCGATCGGCTGAAGGCGACGATCATGGCGCCGGCGATGGACCCCGAGTGGTCGGCGCAACAGATCAGGGACCTCGCCGGCGAACCCTGGGTGGTCGCCGTGACGCCGGTGCTGCCGCAGGGCATGCCGCTCGACGATCCGATCCTCGATCCGATCTGGGAGGCGATGAACGAGACCGACCTCGGCATCTTGCACCACTCGTTCTTCTACGAGCCGCCCTACTTCCCTGGCTACGGCGACATCTGGGGCAACGTCGTCGTCGCCCGTTCGGCGGCCCATCCGTGGGGCGCCCAGCGACTGCTCGGCTACTTCCTGCTGAGCGGGTTGTGCGATCGCTATCCCAATCTGCGCATCGGCTTCGCCGAGTGCAGCGCGGGCTGGCTGCCGGGTTGGCTCACCCGCCTCGAGGGGCAGGCGCACTACCTGCGCACGGGCCTCCCCGAGGTCAAGCACACCCCGCTCGAGTACGCCCAGATGGGCAAGGTCTTCGTCGGCGTCGAGCCCTACGAAGGGGCCGCGATGACGAAGGCGATCATCGACGTGTGCGGCGAGGACGTGTTGATGTTCCAGTCCGACTACCCGCACGGCCAGTGCATGTTCCCGAACACGCCCGACGTGATCCTCGGCTGGGAGCCGGTCATCGGCGAGCAGGCGATGCGCAAGATCATGTGGGACAACGCCGCGCGCTACCTCCGCCTCTAACGGTCACACGCGCACGATCTCGACCCGGCCGACCGGGGTCGGGGTCGGTGAGGCGGAGGCTGCCGCGTCATACGTGCAGACGAACAACGTCCGCCCATCGTCGCCGCCGAGCTCGCACGCGAACGCGCCCTGACCGGTGGTGATGCGATCGAGCACCTCGCCGCCGTCGGCGACGCGCACGATCGCGTTGCCGAGCGGGTCGGCGACCCACACCGCGCCCTCGGCGTCGAGGCAGATTCCGTCGGGCACGACGGTGCCGAGATCGGCGAACACCCGCCGGTCGTCGAGCCCTCCGTCATCGGAGATGCTGAACGCAGTCAGCCGGTTGGCCGCCGACTCGGCGACGATCAGCGTCGCGCCATCGGGCGTGATCACGCAGCCGTTGGGGAAGTGGAGGTCGTCGGCGGCGATGCGCGGTTCGCCGCCGAGTGGTACCACGACGAGGACACCGGGTGCTGGCGGCGCTCCGCCGAGCAGGTCGTAGCCGAAGTCGCCCACGTAGGCGTTGCCGGTCGGGCCGACGACCATGTCGTTGCACCGGCATGTCGTGAGACCCGAGAGGTCGGCCTCAGTGTGCAGCGCGCCGTCCGCCACCAAGCGCAGGACCGATCGGTGGGCCATCGACACGACGAGGAGGCTGCCGTCGGGGAGCCAACCGAGCCCACCCGGCTCGCCGTCGACGTGAACGACGGTCTCGACCGAACCGTCGAGGCCGAGGGCCAGCACGCGTCCGGCACGCTTCTCCGACAGCCACAGCCGGCCCGCGTGCCAGCGCGGGCTCTCGGGGAACAGCAGACCGTCGAGCAGGACGTCGAGACGGGGTTCGGGCATTTCGGTATACTAATCTAGACGACCATGACCGGTGCTCGAAGGGGAACTGCCGATGGCTGACGACGTGCTCGTGATCGATGGCGATGCCCACATCAACGAACCCTTGGAGGTCTTCGAGGAGTTCCTCGACGACGCCCATCGCGATCGTCGCCCGAAGCCCATCACCGACACGAAGGGCCTCAATCGGATCCTGCTCGACGGCAAGCTGTACCCCGAGCCACGGCTCACCCAGAACCACACCAAGAAGGTGCAGGGTTCGCAGCTCGGCGGTCAGCAGCGCGGCGCCCGCGATCCGATCGCCCGACTCGACGACATGGACACCGACGGCATCGACATCCAAGTGATGTACGGCAGCCTCGGTCTCGCCACGTCGACCATCACCGACGTCGACTTCGCGTCCGCGATGGCGCGGGCGTGCAACGACTACTACGCGAGCTTCTGCGCACCGAATCCGGATCGTCTGAAGTGCATGGCCACGCTGGCGATCCAGGACATCCCGTCGGCGGCCGACGAGGCCCGGCGGGCCGTCACCGAGCTCGGCCATGTGGGGCTCACGCTGCCACCGAACCATCGGGGGATGAACCTCGACGACGAGTACTTCTTCCCGATCTACGAGGTCGCCCAAGAGCTCGGCGTTCCGGTATCGATCCACTGGGGGAACGGGTCGCACCTGACGGCAGCCGGGACCGAGCGGTTCGACACGCACTTCATGGTGCACGCGATCGGCCATCCGTTCGAGCAGATGATCGCCCTCGCCAGCATCGTCTGCGGCGGCGTCGTCGAGGCCTTTCCGAACCTGCGATTCGGGTTCCTGGAAGCTGGGTGTGGATGGGCTGCGTACTGGGTCGAGCGTCTCGACGAGCACTTCGAGCGCCGATCCCGTGAGATGCCGAAGATGACGAGGGAACCGAGCGAGTACTTCGCCGACGGCAACCTGTTCCTCTCGTCCGAGCCCGACGAGCGCCTGATCCCGGTCGTCATGGAGCAGCTCGGTGCGGGTTGCGTGTTCTACGCGTCCGACTACCCGCACACCGACAGCAAGTTCCCGTTCTCGGTGAAGTGTGTCCGTGAGCGCGACGACCTGCCCGACGGCGCGTTGCCCGGCCTGCTCGGTGCGAACGCGGCCCGGTACTACGGGTTCGAACTGGCCGACACCGTTCGGTGATGGCCAACGTCGTCGTCGTCCGTGCCGAGGGTCACGCGGGCGCCGCCGACGGCAGCGTGCTTGCGCCGTTGCTCGACGAGGGCCGGCGCACGTGGATCGACCTCAGTATCGGTCCCGGTGACTCAGCACCCGAAGCGGTACGCGGCGCGCTCGCCGGGATCGGCGACCCCGACTCGCCGATCGCCGTGGTCGGGGTGGGTGCTGTTGCCGATGCCGCGATCACGGAGTGTTCGAGCGATCAGCGCGTTGTCGCGGTGGTCGTGCTCGCGGCGGACGTCACGACCGACGCGATCGAGCTGATGTCGTCGTGGAAGGAGGTGCCGGTGTTCGTGGTGGCCGACGCCGCCGACCGCGCCTCGCTGACGTCGGCGCTCGACCTCTACCAGGGCTCGACACATCCCGATAGTGACATCGAGTTCGTGGCCGAGCTCGACGTCGCCGATGAGCAGTTCGGCTCGCGAACGGACTCGCTCGCGTCGGCGGTGCAGTCCGCCGTCCGCTGGCTCGACCGGGTGCTCGACGCGGTCGTCGAGCGGCGCGACGTCATGTGCACCACCGACGACGGCTGGGAGATCCACGGCAGCCTCACCGTCCCCTCACACAACGGCGCCCCGGCGCCGGCCGCCGTCCTCCTGCACTCGGGACGCTCTGACCGTGCCGTTTTCAGCCGCCTCGAACGGCTGCTCGCCAGGCGCGGCGTCGCGAGTCTGAGCATCGATTGGCGGGGCCGGGGCCGCAGCCAGAACCGGGGCACGTACTTCGAGTTGTCGGAGGACGAGCGTGTGCAGGGATGGCGCGACGCACGGGCCGCGATGTCGATCCTGGCCGAGCACCCCGGCATCGACGAGGAGCGGGTCGCGATGGTGGGTGTCGTGCACGGCGCCGAGCATGCCGTCGCGGCGTCGGTCGACGACCCGCGCGTGAAGATGCTCGCGCTCCTGACGGGTTACATGCCGCGTGACGGGCGCGAGGAGGCACACCTGCTCGGCGGATCGGTCGACGTGATGTACGTGACGTGCTCCGGGCACGGTCCCGTCACCAATGCCATGCACGACCTCGTCCGGCGGTCGCAGCCGGGACGCGCCACGTTGCGTGTGTACCCCGGCGGGGCGATCGGCTACCAGCTGTTCGACCTCGACGAGCGACTCGAGGAGGCCCTCGCGGTGTGGGTGGCCGACGGCCTCGCGGGTGAATTCGCAAGTGACGTGCTCGGTGAGCTCGCAAGTGACGCGGTCGGTGACCAGGCGAGTGGACTGGAGAACGCGTGAGCGCCGGACCGACGCTCGAACGCCACAGCACGCGTGTCCGTTCCACCGACGGTTGGAGTCTGCGCGTCGACGTCGCCCACGCGCCGGATCGGTCCAACGGTTCCGCCGCGCTGCTCGTGCCGGCCAGCAAGCACGAGCGCGACGGGTACGGTCCGGTGCTCGTCGCCGAGCTCGTCGACCGCGGTTTCACCGTGATGACGATGGACCTGCGCGGGCGCGGTGACAGCTGTGACCCGACCGCGTTCCACTCGTTCCCGCCGGGCCAGCGCCGCGCCGTCCGGTTCGACGTCGCGGCGGCGCTCGCAGAGCTCGTCGCCCAACCCGGAGTCGCTCCGGGCAGGATCGTGATGATGGGGGAGCAGGACACCGCCGACGCCGCTGCCGTGGTGGCGCTCGGCGACTCGCGGGTGACCGGCCTCGTGCTGATCTCGGCCCATCTCTCGGCGCGGACGCGCTCGATGATCGACACGTCCGACCTCGCCGTGTGCGGTCTCGTGAGCAAGGAGGACCGCCGCGGCCTGCGCGACACCGTCGACGCCTACCGCCGGTGCTCCGACGAGCGCAGCCGGTTACGGGTGGTCGGAGGTGTCGGGGCGGGCACCACGATGTTCAGTTCGTGGCAGTACCTACGATCTGGTGAACCACCGCTCGAGCGGTGGCTGGCGGCGTGGTCGAAGTCGGTCAGCCTCGTCCCCCCATCGCCCGCGACGACGTCAGATTCCCTTCAAGGAGACACGCCATGATGACTCGATCGGAGTTACAGATCCGGCCGCTCTCGCCGGCCGTCGGCGCGGCGGTCACCGGAGTCGACCTGACGGCACCGATCGACGATGACACGTTCGCCACCATCGAGCGGGCGTTCTTCGAACACTGCGTGCTGGTGTTCCCGGGACAACATCTCACGCCGCAGGCGCAGCAGGACTTCGGGTCGCGCTGGGGCGAACCGCTCGTCGTGCCGTACCTCGCGCCGCATGCCGTTCCAGGTTTTCCCGGGATCCTGCGGGTGACGAACATGGGCAAGTCCGAGACGCTCACGGAGAACTGGCACTTCGACTCGGCGTTCTTCGAGGAGCCACCGCCCATCGCGATCCTGGCGGCTCAGGAGCTGCCCGAGATCGGTGGCGACACGATGTGGGCGAACCAGTACGAGGCCTTCGACGCGTTGTCACCGACGATGCAGGGCCTGATCTCCGGCCTGCGAGCGGCGTTCACCGGGAGCCGTGTCGACGACGACGGCGTCCGTCGCGAGGTGGTGACGTTCCATCCGGTGGTCAGGACCCATCCGGTCACCGGTCGGCGCGCGCTCGCGATCGGGCGGATCGAATCGGTGCCCTACTTCGAGGGCATGACGGCCGACGAGAGCCGGCCGATCATCGAGTTCCTGTACCGCCACGCGGCGCGCCCCGAGTTCGTGTTCCGGCATCGCTGGGGCCAAGGCGACGTCATCGTGTGGGACAACCGTTGCCTGCTCCACTACGCGGTGCACGACTACGGCGACGCAGCGACCCGCCTTCTGCACCGGATGACGATCCTCGGGCCGCCGTGCACGTGATCCGTCCCGCCACGGCCGTCCAGTTCTACCCGGCGAGGTCGATCCGGTAGACCCGTTCCGCGGTGCCGTGGAACACGGCCGCCCGATCGGCCGGGTCGAGCTCGTCCGTCACGGATCGGTACGCGTCGACGAGGTGGCGATACGTCCCGAACAGCCGGTCGACGGGCCAGTTCGACCCGAGCATGCACCGGTCGGCACCGAACAAATCGACACACGCGAGGATCCACGGGCGGATGCTGTCGACCGTCCAGTCGGGATCAGACGCGCCGGCGACGGCCGAGATCTTGCACACCACATTCGGGTGGACGGCGAGCCCGCGCATCGCGCCGGTCCACTCGGCAAGCTGCTCCTTCGAACGCACGAGGGGGAGGCAGGCGTGGCTCAGGGCGATCGTGACGCCCGGCCAGCGATCCGCGAGCTCGTGGAGCACCTCGAACTGCTGGTGCTCGCGGCGGACCTCGACCGAGATCCCGAGCACGCCGGCGGCGTCCATCGCGGTCGCGATCTCTTCGACGTCGAGGTGCTGGAGCGCAGCCGGATCGCGCACACCTCGGAACCGCGGGTACGTCGCGTGACGACGCATCACGTCGACCGCGTCGGGCGCCGCCAGCGAGCACTTGCCGACGATCGCATCGGGCATGCGGTGGTTCTCCGCGACCGACTCCAGCCACGCGGTCTCGACCGCCGGATCGTCGATCGGATCTGCCGAGTGTCCGTGCACGATGGCCGCCAGCCCGCTTCCCTCCGACTCGTCGAGCAGCTCGGGCGTCGAGAACCTCGGAACGTCGAGCGACGCCGACGACTCCCAATGCCGGAAGCTGAAACCCGGCTTCAACCACGACCATTCGAGGTCGGTGACGGAGCGGTCCCAGAAGTGGATGTGCGTGTCGATGAACGGTTCGTCGGTCATACCGTCGGCTCCGGGTCCGGACAAATCAGTATACTCTGCTCGGATGGGTCAGACGGCACTCGTCGGAGCAACGATCGTCGACGGTCGCGGTGGAGATCCGATCGTCGACGGCACGGTGCTCATCGACGACGACCGGATCACCGCGGTCGGGCCGCGATCGGCCGTCGCCGTGCCGGCGAGCGCCGAGGTCGTCGACGTCAGCGGCGCGTACGTGCTTCCGGGCCTGATCGACATCCATGTCCACTACTTCGAGTGGATGGGCGAGTTGTTCCTCGCCCATGGTGTGACGACCGTGAAGGACGTCGGCAACGACGTCGAATGGATCGCAACGGCGCGCGACGAGGTGGAGCGCGGCGTCGCCACGGGACCGCGCATCTACTACACCGGGAATGGGCTCGATGTGCCGCCGCCGCGTCGCGACCACTTCATCGGCATCGAAGGCGATGAGATGGCGCGGCGGGTCGTGCGGCTCTTGAAGGAGCACGGTGCGATCGCGATCAAGGTCCGCGAGATGTTGCCGGTCGAGTTGCTGCGCCCGATCGTCGAGGAGGCCCACCTGCTCGGGCTGCCCGTCACCGGACACCTGCGCGGCCAGATGGACGCACGAGAGGCGGCGGAGGCCGGGATCGACGGTCTCGAGCACGCCAGCGGCATCGTGCAGGCGACGATCGACACGTGGATCACGCTCGACCTCGACGCGCTCGAGGCGGCCGACGTCTACGCCAAGTACGTCGCCGAGCGCAAGGCGTACGGGCTCATCAACGAGGCGCGGGCCGAGGTCCTGATCGAACTGCTCGCCGCCCGCGGCGTGGCGCTGATCCCCACCATGTCGGGGTGGTGGCGGATGGCGACGTCGCGGCGCGACGACTTCGCCGACGAGGACGCCCGGTATGCCGACGATCCCCTTCTCGCCTACGTCCCCGAGGAGGCCCGCTCGATCTGGCGCACCTCGAAGCTGTACCACATCGACGATCCCGACGATCTGTCCCAGCTCCACGTCGGCTACGGCAAGATGCAGCGGCTGCTGCAACACCACCGTCGCGCGGGCGGACGGCTGCTCGCCGGCTCCGACACATACCTGTCGATCCCCGGCTTGAGCCTGCAACGCGAGTTGCTGTTCCTCGTCGACGCCGGATTCACGCCCATGGAGGCGATCTCGATGGCCACCCACGAGAACGCCGCGTTCATGGGACTCGACGACGAGCTCGGCGCGATCGAAGCTGGCAAGCTCGCCGATCTCGTCGTGCTCGACGCCGACCCAGTCGCCGCGATCGAGAACATCGGCCGGGTCGCGATGGTCGTCAAGGGCGGCCGCGTGGTCGACACGACGTACCACGCCGACTACGCGGTGCCGACGCCGCGACCGGCGATGACACGACCGCTGTGGGTCGAACGGCGGCTCGTCGCCGACGGCTACGAACCCGCCGGAGTCAGCTCGACTTGAGGTAGCGCTCGGCGTTGCCTGACATCAGCTTCTCCATCGACTTCTCACCGAGGCCGGTCCACGAGAGTGCGATGTCGGGTGAAGACGGGAACTCGCATCCGTTGTGCGGGTAGTCCGACTGGTACATGATCACGCCGTCGCCGAGGAGGTCGTTGATCGATCGCGCGATCTCCTCGCCCTCGTAGAGCTCGATGCCGCAGTAGATGTGGCCCTCCCTCGCGTAGTCGAGCGGATCGCGCACGTTGTCGGGCAGGGCCCGGCGCATGTACTCGGCCTGTCCCCGCAGGCGCACGAGCCACGCCGGCAACCATCCGGCGCTGCACTCGGCGAAGCCGATCCGCAGGTTCGGGAACTGGTCGAACAACCCGCTGAGCACGAGATAGCCGACCAGTCGTTGGGCGCCCCACGGGTGAGCGGCCGCCCGCGCCACGACGACGTTGCCCCACATGTCGCGGTAACCGGGGAAGTAGGGCGGCTCGTAGAAGAACGAGTGGTGCATGATCGGCAGGTCGGTGTCGTTCATCGCCGCCCACAGCGGATCGAGCACCGGATCGTCGATGGGTAAGCCCTCGGGGAGTACCGGCGTCGCAGCGGCCACCCACGGCTCAGCCGCCAGCTCGCGGATCACGGCCGCTCCGTGTTCCGGGTCGAGTCCCGACACCGGGATCGTCGCCTTCAGCCGTGTCGGATCGGTCGAGCAGTACTCGGCGATGTAGCGGCGGTACGCAGCGTGGATCTCGTGGGCCATCTCGAGATCGAGAACCGAGACGGCCAGCGCGAACGTGGCGGGGATGATGAGGTGGACATCGACACCTTCGACGTCCATGTCGTGCAGGCGACCGGCCGCGTTGAGGTTGTTCACCCCGGCGCTGGGCGGCGTGTCGAGCACCGCGGTGACCGCACCCTTCAGCGGCGACTCCTTCCCGGCGCGGTCACCCGCCTCGAGCACGGTGCTCTCGCGTAGTCGCCGGCGGTACGGGTACGGCGAGATGCTGAGGTGGTGGCCGCCGTCGGTGACCGCGAGGCGGTACTGGTCGAGCTCGCTCCACCGATCGCGAAGGGTCGGGCTGGCGTACTCCACGAGCGTCTCGAGGTTCGGTCCGACGTGGGTGTCGGTGTCGATGATTCGGTACCCGTTCTTCATCGTTTCCTCCAGGTCAGGGCAGGCAGGTCAGAGCGTGTCGAGGGGTTTGAGGTGGTATACGCGGGTCGCGGTGCCGTGGAACAGGGCGGCGCGGTCACCCGCGCCGAGATCGGCGGTGATCTCCCGATACGCCGTCACCAGCTGCTGGTACGTGCCGAACAGCCGGTCGACGGGCCAGTTGGTGCCGAACATGCAGCGCTGTGGTCCGAAGGTTTCGATGCAGGCGCGGACCCAGGGGCGGATGCTGTCGACCGTCCAGTTCGGGTCGGACGCGCCGCCGACCGCCGAGATCTTGCACACCACGTTCGGGCGTCGAGCGAGTTGCGTGGCCGCTGCGGACCAGTCGCGCAGTGCCTCCGTGGTGCGTTCCAGCGGGAGGCAGGCGTGGCTCAGGGCAACGGTGACGGCCGGCCAGCGGGCGGCGATCTCGTCGAGGACCGCGAACTCGGCGTGATGCCGTCGCGCTTCGATCGACAACCCCATCGCGGCGAGCACGTCGAGGGCGTCCGACGCCTCGTCGGGGTCGAGGTGCTTCGACGATTTGATGTCGCGGATCCCGCAGAAGCGCTGGTGCTCGCCGTGGCGACGCAGAACATCGACCGCGCCCGGCTCACCGACCGTGCAACTCCCGACGATCCCGGTCGGCAGGTCGTGCTCGTCGGCGACGCGCTGGAGCCAGGCAGTCTCGAGCGCCGGATCGGCGATGTCGCCGACGGCCTGGACGTGGATCACGCCCGCTACCTCGGCGCCGGCGGCCTCGACGAGGAACTCGGGCGGGGTGTAGCGCGGTGCGTCGAGGGCGTCGGTTCCCTGGAGCAGACGGTGCGAGAACCCGGGCTCGAGCCACGGCCAGTGCAGCCCGTCGACCGAGTGGTCCCAGTGATGGACGTGGGTGTCGATGAACGGTTCGTCAGCCATTTGTCAGGCGGGCTCGGATGCAGCTGCACCGGACGCGATGCTCGACACCGCTTTGCCCGTGCGCACGAGCAGGAAGCTGACGCCGTCGGGACCGACCGTGAAGCCGTACACCTGACCGGCGCTGATGGTGGCCGCGTCGTTCTCCACGAGCTCGGTCGACCCGTCGCCGTCGTCGAACACCATCGAACCAGCGAGGATGACGACGAGCTCGGAATGGTCGTGGCTGTGGGGCACGGTGACCTGACCGGGCGGCATCACGACGTGCGACGCGAAGAAGCCGCCCTCGCCGGCGGCCAGCCCCTTGCGCTGTACCGCCATCGCCTGTTCGCGCAGTTCGGGCGAGAGGTCGGGCGGCAGGTTCGGCGTCGTCCAGGACAAGGCGTCGAACTTGGCGATGCTGACGGTCACGATCGGCTCCTCATGGTTGCGTCCGGACTCTACATCGATTTCAGGGTACTGATCTCGGTTGACTGGACTCGCTGCTGTCGGTTGTGTGGTCACGGAACGCTGACCGGCTCGTACTCGGATCGCACGGCCCACGTCCCCTCGGCCGCCGACCATTGGACGCTTCGCATCTCGTGGAAGCCCCAGTGCTCGCCCCTTCGGAACGTGACGCGTCCACCGCTCGCCGACGGCATGTCCTCGATGCGCTCCAGCCCGTCGACGAGCGACTCCCGCGTGACGCGGTGGCCGGCGTTGCGGATCCCGGCGAGCATCAGCGCCGCCAGATCGCGAGCGATCAGGAGGTTCGAGAGCTCACCGCTCGTCGCCCGGCCCGTCCGTTCGACGGTGCGGCCGGTGAACCGCTCGAAGTCGGCGACGGTCTGTTCGGCGAGCGGGTCGAACGGTCGCCCGGCGGCGATCTCGCCGACCCGGTTCATCACGAGCGCGTGCGTCCCGTCGTAGATGTCCGGCGGCATGAGGCTGGCGGTGACGTCCGTCGCGTGCTCGCCGGTCTCGAGGTCGAGGATGCGAGGTCGAAAACCCATGTTGGCCGCATTGCCGAGCATCCGCACCAGGCTGCTCCCGCTCACGAACGGCAGGATCGTGTCGACGCCGTCGGCGGAGAAGCGTTGCGCCGCCTCGAGGTCGTGGTCGCTCCCCACACCTGCACCGTCCGACTGCACATGTGTCGTCACCGCGTGTCCGAGCGCCGTTAGCTCGGCGATCGCGGCATCCGTGCTGGTGCGCGTGAAGCGGTCGGAGAAGATGCCGATGCGGCGCCCGTCCAGGTGCCCGTTGCGGTGCGCCCACCGCACGAACGTGGTGTAGATGACATCCTGCGCGGTGCGAAGCGTGAACAGCCACGGTGCGGTGCGATCGTGCAGAACCCGCGGTACGGCGTTGACATCGATCACCGGGATGCGGTGCTCCTCGGCCAGCTGCACCGCGCCGTATGTGAAGTCGCGTGCGCCGATGACGGCGAGCACGTCGTCGTCCGCGAACTGATCGGCAACCGCGCGTTTGTCGTCAGTCCCTGTCGAGTCGAATGTCCGGAACGAGAACTCGATGTCGTGACCGGCGACAGGAACGGCGCCGTCGCGCCGCCATCGGTCGGCGACGGCCTCGATCTGCTGCCGCTGGTCGCCGATGCCGTAGGCGGGGTCGATGGCGACGAAGTCGCCAACGTCGGGCACGGCCACCCCGATCGTGATCGTCGACGTGGCCATCCAGTGTTCTCCCGCTCGCGTGCGTGTCACCGACCCGAAGCTGGCGGCGTCCAGCAATTGAGAATACTCTATTACAAGTCGCCCAAACGCCGAGGAGGCACGGATGTCAGTGGTGGAACGACTTGCGGAGCTGGGGATCGAGTTGCCCGAGCCACTCCCGATCCACGGCCGCTACCGCGCCGTCGTCGTCCGCGGTGATCTGGCGTTCACGTCGGGGGCGCTGGCGACCACGGGCCCGCCCTTGCGGATCGCCTGGCCGGGTCAGCTCGGAGCCGACGTGTCGATCGAGGACGGCAAGGAGTCGGCGCGGGGCGCGCTCGTCGCGACCCTTGCCAATCTGGCGAGTGCGCTCGGTGATCTCGATCGCGTCGAGGGCTTCTTGCACCTACGTGGTCATGTGAACGCGGTCCCCGGCTTCGACAAGGTGCATCACGTCGTCGGCGCGGCGAACGACCTCATCGGCGAGCTGTTCGGCCCCGAGGGGCTGGCCGCCCGAACCGCGATCGGCGTCGCCACGCTCCCCGAGAACGCGAGCGTCGTGCTCGACGCCATCGTCGCGATCAGGACATGATGCGGCCATGGAGCACGCTGCCGTCAACCATCCAGCCCACGTCTCGTATCACGCGGCCGCGGCGGCGATCGCGGCCGGTCTCGAGGAGTGCCGGCGGATCGGGATGAACTGCGCGATCGTCGTCACCGATCCGAGTGGTGAGATGGTCGCTGTGGCGCGGACCGACGGAGCATCGGCCAATACGTACCGGGGTGCGCTCGGGAAGGCGAAGACTGCGGCCGTCCTCGGCTGTTCGACCGAGGAATACCTCAACGACCGTCTGCTCCACGACGAGGTGCTGTACCGCGCGCTCACCGCCGACCCGGATACGTTCCTCGTACCCGGTGGGTTTGCCTTGCAGGTCGACGGCCAGACCGTTGGAGGGGTTGGAGTCAGCGGCGGCCTGCACGCCGACGACGCCAAGGTGGCGCGAGC
>Ga0190265_10001827_pt1 | contig 14039 bp, 10 predicted proteins | sample Popmic124T_FD_133135 | JGI IMG/M metagenome (GOLD analysis project Ga0190265, IMG submission 133135) | Populus adjacent soil microbial communities from riparian zone of Indian Creek, Utah, USA - 124 T | ecosystem: Environmental > Terrestrial > Soil > Riparian zone | place: USA: Utah | collected...
CAGGTGGTTGCCGAGCATGCCGCCGCTCGAGCCGTGCGGAGGGCCGAGGTAGAGCCGGCCATGCCGGCCCGCCCACGCGCGCGGGCCGAACAGGAGCGCGTGCTGACGTGGCCGGAGCATCAGTCCGTCCGTCAGGCCGATGCGCTTTGTCCCGCGTGACCAGATCGGCGCCAGCAGCCCGAGCTCGCCCGAGGCGACCACGAGGTGGCCCATGCGAGGCGGCCTGTTCCGGCGCGGATCGTCCGGATCCTCGCCGCCACGCTCGAGATTGAAGACGTCCAGCGTGTGCGGACGCGCCACGTCGCGCGCGAGGTGATGGAGATACGGGGCGCCGACGCGCGGCGCTCGGGTCGGGCAGGCCGGCCGCAACAGCGTCGAGCGGCGGCAATGAGCGATCGTCGCCGGAGCGAGCGGGACGAGCTCGACACGGCCGCGGCGTACGTGGCGCGTCGCGCGGACGAGGGAGCGCAGCAGGCGCGGCTCGAGCGGCGGCTCGAGCCACACACGCGCTCCCTGAGCCTCCCAGTAGATCCGCACGGCGTCACCGCAGACGTCTGTGCGGTCGATCCGCGTGAAGCCGTCCCTCCAGCCGCAGCCCGCGCCGACGCCGGCCGTCGCCCACAGATAACGCGTCGCGCGAGCAGCGCCGCGATCGGAGAAGACGAGCGCGCTCCCTGTCGTGCCGATGTGGTCGTGGCCGAGCGTCGAGAGGACGCGCCGGAGCCAGAACGCGTCCGGATCGCAGCTCGACCACGGCTCCCGGCAGAGCCAGCCGGCCGACGCCCCGCCCTCTCGGGCACCGTCGCTCGCGGCACAGCCGGCGAAGAGGACGGCGCCGACGACGAATGCAGCGAGGACAATCCGCACCGGATTAGAGCTCGAGCGCCGCCAGCCTCGCGTCCTTTCCGACGAGGAGCAGCTTGCCGCTGACGGCGGCGAAGCCGAGATCGACGATCGAGCCGGCCCCGGTCGGGAGCGTCCGCGCCCAGTTCCCGTTCGTGTCGAACGACCAGAGCGTCTCGCCGTTCGTGAAGACGAACTGCGATCCGTCGGGGGAGATTGCAGTGCGCGTCTCGCCGCCTGCCTGCCGGGTAAAACGGCTGTCGGCGATCACCCGGTAGGTCGGCAGGTAGATCGTCGCGACGCGGCCGAGGGAGGGGTTCGCGGCGAAGAGCGTCCGCCCGTCGGGCGAGAGCGCGAGGCCCCAGCGCTTCAGCGCCTCGGGCGCGCACTTCGTGCATGGCGGCATGTTGATGCAGATCGCGATCCGCTCGATCAGGTTGAGCGCGTGGACGAAGGCGGTGTTTGTCTTCGTGTTCACGTACAGCGTCAGCAGCCAGCGGCCGTCTGGGGAGGCGATCACCTGCGAGGCGAGCCCCTGCATCTGAATCGTCTCGCCCTTGGTGCCGAGCGAGCCCGGCAGCATCTGGCCGGCGGCGAGGTCGTAGCCGCGCACCGCGTAGCTGCCGTCGACGAAGTTCTGCTGGAGGAAGAGGAAGTCCCCGGCGGTCGAGACCGTCTCGACCCGGAAGTTGCCGCGGAGCTCGAGCTCGCGGACGGTCTTGCCCCGCTTGGCGTCGATCACGAGGATCCGGGTTCCCGGCTGCTGGAGCGCGACCCAGTCGCCGGTCGACGAAACGCCGGTCAGCTCCCAGTCGCCGCGCAGCGGGTACGAGCGCGTGACGCGGCCGGTGAGCGTGCTGAAGCGAAGCAGCTTGCCGTTCTTGACGGCGTAGTAGCTGTGGCCGTCGGCGGCATGGATCCCGCCGGGCAGCTCGAAGCGGCGCCCGAGGCCGGCCGCGTCGTAGCCGGTCAGCGGGCCGGTCGGGCCTGCGGCACGCGCGAGGAACACGGGTCCCTGCGCCTGCGCTATCGGCGCGGTTGCCTCAACGTTGCTGCCGCACGCGGCGAGCACGGAGGTGAAGGCGAGCAGAGCGGCGAGACGCTTCATCGTTCCTCCCTTTGCAGAGTCGGTCGCTCTTGTTACGCCTGTCGGGGGACTTGGGGTCCCCGGGACCTCTGCTGTACTGAAGGACGTATCTCAGGCATGGACAGGCGCGAGTTCCTGGCAATGGCCGCTGCCCCACTCGTACTGGGGGTCGCACCGGCGCTTGCGCGGCCGCTGGGAGGCACGCCGCTGGCGCTCGTCACGGCCGACCTCGAGTCGCACGTCGTCGCCGTCGATGTCTCCAGCGGCGCTGTCCTCCGGCGGCTGCGTACGCCGGCCGATCCGCGCAGCATCGAGAGCATCGGCGTCGTCGGAGCCCTCGTCGCCCACACCGCGGGCGGGCGGTTGACGCTGATCGACTCCGAGTTGCGGGTGCGCCCGATCGTGGGGGAGCTCGGCGCGCCTCGCTATACGGCCGTGTCGCCGGACCGCCGCCTGGCGTACGTGACCGACTCGGAGCGGCATGAGGTCGCCGTCGTCGAGCTGAGCGGGCGTCGCATCGTCGGCCGGGTCGCAGTGGGCGGGCCGTGCCGCCACCTCTCGATCGACCGCACCGGAACCCGCCTCTGGATCGCGCTCGGGAACAAGGCGCCCTCGCTGGCCGTCGTCAGCCTCGCCGAGCCGCGCCGGCCGCGCGTGGTCGGGACGATCCGCCCGCCCTTCCTCGCCCACGATGTCGGCTTCACGCCCGGCGGCCGCCGGGTCTGGGTCACGTCGGGCGACCGGGGCCGGATCGCGATCTACGACGCACGCAGAGGTGCACTCGTGCGCACGCTCGGGGCCGACGCGCCGCCGCAGCACGTCACCTTCATGGGCGATCGCGCCTTCGTCACGAGCGGCGACGACGCCGTGTTGCGCGTGCACGCGCTCGACGGTCGGCGGTTGCGGTCGGCGCCCGTGCCCATCGGCTCGTACAACATCCAGGGGTCCTGGGACGAGCAGCGCGCCCGCCGCTGGATCCTGACGCCGTCGCTGTCGGCTGGGACGCTCTCGACGTTCAGCCCCACCGGCGTGGCGCTCGACGAGCTGCGCGTCGCGCGCTCTTCCCACGACGCCTGCTTCATCATCGGCACGTGATGGACCTCTTGCCCCGCTGCGGCCGTAGAGTCGGTGCATGGGCGCCGGCCGCGACGAGCGCGTCTTCGTGCGCGCCGCCCAGCGGGGGTCCGCCTCGGGGATCGAGGCGCTCTTTCGCCTGCACTGGCCGCAGGCCCACCGGGCGGCTTACCTCGTCGTCCACGACGCCGCGGCCGCCGAGGACATCGCGCAAGAGGCATTTCTCGCGGCGGTGCGCAACCTCGACCGCTTCGACCGCGGCCGCCCGTTCGGGCCGTGGCTGCACCGGATCGTGGTCAACCGCGCGATCGACTGGACGCGGGCACGGCAGCTGCGGGGCGAGGCGGAGCTGGTCGAAGCGGTCGCGGCGCCCGAGCCCGGGTCACTCGACGACTCGCTACTCGGGGCGCTCGCCGCGCTCCCGCCCGACCATCGTGCCGTGATCGTCCTCCGGCATCTGCTCGAGTACACGCCCGGCGAGATCGCGCAGCTACTGGGCGTGCCGCGCGGGACGGTCAACTCGCGCCTGCGCCGCGGGCTCGACTCGCTCAAGGAGAGCGTGTGAAGCGCGAGCTGGATCGGATCGAGATCCCGGACGAGCACGACGCGCGCGAGCGGTCGTGGGCGATCGTGTCGGCCGCGTTCGCCGAGCGGGAGCCGCAGCCACGGCGACGGTCGTGGAAGCCGGCCGTCGCGATCGCGGTCGCGCTCGTCGTCGTGGCCGGGCTGCTCAGCCCGCCGGGAATGGCTGTTCTCGATGAGCTGAGGCAGGCCGTCGCCCTGGAGTCGGAGTCAGCCGCCGTCGTGACGCTTCCATCCCGCGGGCGCGTGCTCGTCGCGGCTGAGGGAGGCACGTGGATCGTCAAGCCGGACGGCTCGCGGCGTCGTCTCGGCGTCTACACATCCGCAACCTGGTCTCCACGCGGGATCTTTGTTGCAGTCTCGAGCCCAGCAGGCCTGACGGCGCTCGATCCGCAGGGAAACGTGCGCTGGTCGCTGCCGCGGAAGCGGGTCATCTGGCCGCGATGGGCGCCAAGCGGGTTCAGGATCGCCTACTTGGCAGACGGAAGGCTGCGCGTCGTCGTCGGCGACGGCACCGGCGACCGTTTGCTGGCCGCGAACGCCGGCCCCAACGCTCCCGCGTGGGAACCTGCGATCAACGTGCACGTGCTCGCCTACGCGGATCGAGCGGGCCGAATCCATGTCGTCGACACGGACTCGGGCCAGCAGCGATGGCGGTCGGACCCAGGTGACCTCAATGTTCAGCTGGAGTGGTCTTCCGACGGCACGCGCCTACTCGCGCTCGGGGCACAGAACCTGCGCATCTTTCAGGGGAACGGCGTGTTGCTCCGAACTATCCCGACCGGAGGCGGTCCCGCTTCAGTTTCTTTCCGCCGCAACGGACACAGCTTCGCCTTCGCTCGTCGCGTCGCCGGCGGGCGAAGTGAGGTCGTCGTGCTTCCGGCCGAACGCACCGGCGGCGCACGCTCGATTTTCCGCGGCGCGGGAGCGTTCGGCGAGATCGCGTGGTCACCCGACGGAAAGTGGGTGCTCGTGCCCTGGGCGTCGGCCGATCAGTGGGTGTTCGTTCGCCTAGGTCGCCCGCCGAGGATCGTCACCGAGTCCGAGATCACGCGTTACTTCAGCCCGGCCGCTCCAGGCGGCGTGTTTCCGACCCTTTCCGGCTGGTGCTGCGCGGGCTGATCCTCGCCGCGGTGGTCGCGCTCGGAGGTGCCGCCGAGTCCGAGCGCCGCTTCGAGAACGACGTCTACGGCCACTCCGTCCTGGTACCGCCCGGCTGGAGTGCGCGGCTCTCGGAGAGCGGCACGACGAACGTCCTCAGCTACCCGGGCGCGCAGCTCGATCGGCTCGGGTCGCCTCCGCGCGGCGAAGTGCGCGTCGTTGTCGCTGACTACGGCCGCGGGAACTGTGCACCGGGGACGTCGCGCGAAACCGCTCCGACGAGCCTCGGCCGGCGCGTGAGCTTCGAAGGTTTTCCGGACGGGCATTCCGTCAGCTTCTGCCTGCGCGGGCACTCGTTCCAGGCGCTCGTGCCGGTCGGCAGCGGAGCCTCCGCAACGCGGCTCGAGCAGGCACGGCAGATCGTCGCAAGCGTCCGGCTGACGCCGCGTGCCCGAGAGGTGGACAACATCCACTCCGTCCGGCAGCTCGGCCGCTCGGTCGAGGGGCGGCCGATCAGAGCTTGGCGGATCGGGAATCCGAAAGCGAAGCGGCGCGTCCTCGTCGTCGGCTGCATCCACGGCGACGAGTGCGCGGGTACGGCCGTGACACAGCGGCTCGTCAACCTCGCGCGGCCGATCGACTTCGACCTCTGGGTGATCCAGCAGCTGAACCCGGACGGGTTCGCACACAGGAGCCGGGGCAACGCGCAGGGCGTCGACCTCAACCGCGACTTCCTCGCCCCCACGCAGCGAGAGACGCGGATCGCGCGGAAGCTGATCCTGCGCCTGCGGCCCGCGGTGACACTCTGGTTCCATCAGCCGCAGGCGGTCGTGCGGGCGTGGGGGCCGAGCAGGTCGATCGCCCGCCGGTACGCGCAACGTGCCGGCGTGCCGTACCGGTCGCTGGCGTGGCCGCCGGGCAGCGCGTCGCGCTGGCAGAACGCGATCGGCCTGCCGTCGTTCGTCGTCGAGCTGCCGCCGGGCGAGCTCGCCCCGGCTCGGGCAGATCGCCACGCTCGCGCCGTGCTCAGCCTGACTGAGTAGATTCGAGCCGTGTTCTGGCTCGACACCGGTGCCGAGATGGAGCTCGAGGAGCTGCTCGAGGACGGGCCGGTGCTGTTCTTCTTCTACCTCTTCGACTGGTCGCCGACCTGAACGCAGGAGCTGCGTCTCCTGCGTGACAGGAGGCCGGAGTTCGAACGGGCGGGCGTCCGCGTCTTCGGCGTCTCGCGGGACTCGCACTGGTCGCACCGGGCGTGGAAAGACGTGCTCAACGCGGACGTGCCGCTGATCTCGGACTGGAACGGAGCGCTGGCGAAGCGGTTCGGCGCCGCACGGGTCTGGCGCTGGATGGAGGACGTGCCGCGGCGGAGCGCATTCCTCGTCGGCGAGGACGGTACGGTGCTCGGATCGTGGCGCTACGAGGACTCGGACGTGCCCGACTTCGACGAGCCGCTCGCGGCCGCGCAGGCGTTGCAGGACTAGCCGCCGCCCTCTACCTCGGCGCCGGGCTCCTCGCCACGTCGCCCGCCGTCTTCGAGACCGACCGCTTCCTCGGCTACGGCGAGCCGCGCGAGGGCCGGGTGACGCCGGGCGACCATCTGCAGACGGTCTACGCGCTCTGGCTGCCGGGCCACCAGCTGGCCCGGGGAGCGGAGCCGTGGCTCGACCCGTACAGCTTCCAGCCGGAGGTGGAGCCGCGGGTGAACTTCTCCGGCTGGCCCCTCGCCGCGGTGTACGGCCCTCTGCAGGCGCTCCTCGGGACGGTCGCCGGCTGGAACGTCTTCGTGCTGCTGACGTACCTCGGCGCCGGCGGGCTCGCCGCGCTCTGGCTGCGCGCGCTCGGGCTCGGGCTCGGGGCGGCGCTCGTCGGCGGGCTCGCCTTCGCGCTCGCGCCCTACCGCGTCGCGCAGTCGACGGGTCACTTGCTCGGGCCGATCTCGATGCTGCTTCCACTTGCGCTCTACGGCGTCGAGCGGCGACAGGCATGGCTCGCGGCGGCTGCGCTGGCCTCGATCCCGCTCTCGGGCCAGGTGCACCTGGCGCTGGGAGCGATCCCGTTCGTGCTCGCCTACGCGCTTGCTCGCCGCCGGCCGCGGCTCGGGGCGGTCGCCGCCGGCGTCGGAATCGGCGCCGGCGTGCTCGTCTGGGCTCTCACCCTCCGCGACGCCGTCGAGCGCCCGTTCTCGGAGGTCGAGCACTACTCGGCCACGCTCGGCGACTTCATGTCCCGCGACCCCGGCGAGTTCGAGCACTTCGTCTACCTCGGCTGGCTCCTCCCCGCGGTCGCCGTGGTGGGGATCGCGTGCTTGTGTTACAGGAACACAATCTCCGCCGGGCGCCGGCTCGCGCTCGTGCTGGGGCTCGGCGCGCTCGTTCCCTGTCTGCTCGCGCTCGGCGCCAACATGCCCGGATATGGCTTGCTCTGGCGGAATACGCCCCTGCACGCGACGCGCGTTCCGGAGCGGCTGCTGCCGATCGCGTGCCTCTGCCTGGCGGCGCTGGCGGCAGTCGCGATTGCTTGTGTTACAGAGACACAAACCCGCTCTCGGCTCGTCGCGGCGGTCGCGTGCGTGGTCGTCGCGGCCGACCTCTGGGTGCCGCTCTACGACCCACTCGTCGCGGACGAGGACAACGGCATCTACGCCCAGGTCGCCGAGGCGCCCGCCGGACGATTACTCGAACTGCCGGCGTTGCCGCCCGACGCCTACGCCGGGAGCGTCTACCTCTACTACTCGATGCAGGCGCCGCGGGAGCGGCCGCTCGGCTACGCGACCTCGGCGCCGCCTGCTGCATTCCGGGTCGCGCGCGAGCTGCCGGAGCGGGCGAGCGAACTCGGCGTGAGCGTTGTCGTCGAGTACCGCGACGGTGTCCCGGACGTCGTTACGAAGCGGTGAACGATGAATTCCGATGTCGTCGCACGTCTAACGTGTAGACCGACCCCCACGACAAGGAGCCACCGCAATGGCCGAGAGACCGACGGACCACCGCGCTGCACACGAACGACTCGCGACTGGAGGCTTCGCGCGCTGGACGCGCGCGTGTGCGACGCATCCCTGGCGCGTCGTCTTCGGCTGGATCGGCATCATCGCCCTCCTGATCGTCCTCGTCGGAACGGTCGGTGGCGACCTGAAGGACGAGTTCGACATCCCCGGCTCGGACACCCAGAAGGCGACCGACCTGATCGAGGCTGAGTTTGCGTCCGAGCAGGGCGGCGTGCTCAATCTCGTCTTCGCCGCGCCGGCCGGCGAGCGGCTCGACACACCCGAGCGCCGGGAGGCGATCGAGGATGCTGTCGCGCAGCTCGAGACAGACGAGTTCGCGCCGAGCGAGGACGAAGCGGGGATCGAGAGCGTCGGCGACCCGTTCAGCGACGGAACCCTCTCCGACGACGGGCGGATCGCGTACGCGGAGGCCCAGTTCGACCGGGTCATCTTCGAAAAGGACCGCGAGGCCGTCCTCGCCGTCCAGGACTCCGTTCGCGAGGCGGTCGCGCCGGCCGGGGTCACGGTGGAGTACAACGGCGACGCCGAGTTCCCGCCGATCGAGCAGGGAACGCAGGAGCTGCTCGGCCTGCTCGCGGCGCTGATCGTGCTCCTGGTCGTCTTCCGCACGTTCGTCGCGATGTTCATCCCGATCGCGCTCGCGCTCGTCGCGCTCGCGACCGCGTTCCTGCTCCTGTTCATCCTCGCCGGTCTGACCGACATCAACACGATCACGCCGCTGCTCGTATCGATGATCGGCCTCGGTGTCGGGATCGACTACTCGCTGTTCATCGTCACGCGCTTCAGACAGCTGCTGCACGAAGGGCTCTCGCCGGCCGACGCCGCCGCCGAGGCGGGTGCGTCGGCGGGCCGGGCGGTGCTCTTCGCGGGCATGACGGTCGCGATCTCGGTCACCGGTCTCGCCTTCTTCGGGCTCGACTTCGTGACGAAGCTCGGGATCGGCTCGGCACTCGGCGTCCTGACCACGGTGCTGATCGCGAACTCGCTGCTGATCGCGGTGCTGCGGCTGCTCGGACACAAGGTCGACCGGCTGAAGGTGCCCTTCCTGCCTCCGATCGACGACTCCGAGGCGGCCCGCGAGCGGACGCTCGTCGCCCGCTGGGGGCGGTTCGTGACGGCGAACGCGAAGGTCGTCTTCATCGTCGTGCTGCTCGCGATCGTCGCCCTCGCCTCGACCTCTGCGCTCGTCCGCCTCGGCGCGGCCGACCAGGGGACGCAGCCGGAGGCACAGACGGCACGCCGCGCCTACGACCTGCTGGCCGAGGGCTTCGGCCCGGGCTTCAACGGCCCGATCCCGATCGTCGTCGACATCAACGACGACCCGGAGGCGCCGCAGCGGGTCTACGAAGGCGTGCAGGGAATCGACGGCGTCGCCTCCGTGTCGGAGCCGCAGCTGAACGATGAGGAGACGGTGGGAATCGTCTTCGTGACGCCGTCCTCGGCTCCGCAAGACGAGGAGACGGACGAGCTCGTCGACCGCCTGCGCGACGAGGTCGTGCCCGCGGCGACCCAGGGTGGCGACGCGGTCGCTTACGTCTCCGGCCTGACCGCGGCGTTCAAGGACATCGGCGAGCGGATCCTGGAGCGGCTGCCGCTCTTCCTGCTGTATGTGATCGGCGTCACCTTCATCCTGCTCGCGATGGCCTTCCGCTCGGTCGTGATCTCGCTGACCGCGGGCATCACGACCATCCTCTCCGCGTTCGCCGGCTTCGGCGTCCTGACCCTGGTGGTGCAGGAGGGCCATCTGCTCGGGTTGACGGGGCTCGACCGAACGGGGCCGATCGAGACGTTCGTGCCACCGATCGCGTTCGCGATCCTCTTCGGGCTCTCGATGGACTACATGGTCTTCCTGATGAGCCGCATCCGGGAGGAGCACGTCCACGGGCTGAACACGCGGGCCGCCGTCGAGCACGGGATCTCGGCGATCGGCCGGGTCGTCGTCGCCGCAGCCGTGATCATGGGAACCGTGTTCGCGGCCTTCATCCTCACCTCCGACCGGATCTCGAAGGAGTTCGGGATCCTGCTCGCGATCGCGATCCTCACCGACGCGCTCGTGGTGCGGATGACGCTCGTGCCGGCCTTCCTGACCATGCTGGGGGAGAAGTCGTGGTACATGCCGCGCTGGCTCGACCGGGCGCTGCCGAACATCACGATCGAGGCGCCCCACGACGGCGATGCGCCGCGGCCGGTGGAAGTGGCGCCGGAGCCGGCCGGCAACTGAGACGGGATAGGGCGGCGGAGCTCGGCTCCGCCGCCCTACATCCCCATCGCGTGGTAGCCGGCGTCGACGTAGAGCGTCGTGCCGGTCACGTTCTTCGCATCGTCCGAGAGCAGGTACGCCGACGCGGCGGCGACGTCGTCGGCGTCGATGTGGCGGCGTAGCGGCGCACGCTCGACGAACATCGACTCCATCTCGGTGAAGCCCGCGATCGAGCGCGCGGCCAGCGTGCGCACCGGCCCCGCCGAGACGGCGTTGACGCGGATCTCCTGCTCGCCGAGATCCCAGGCGAGGTACTTCACCGACGCGTCCAGGGTCGCCTTCGCGACCCCCATGACGTTGTAGTGCGGCACGGCTCGCTCGCCGCCGAGATAGGTCATCGTCACGATCGAGCCGCCGCCCGCCGCGGCCATCAGCGGCTCTGCGGCGCGCGATGCTGCGACGAGGGAGTAGGCGCTGATGTCGACCGCCAGCCAGAAGCGGTCGCGGGGCGTGTCCGTGAACCGCCCTTCGAGATCCTCGGCGGCGGCGAACGCGACCGAGTGGACGAGCAGGTCGAGCTTGCCGTCCCACGCCGCTGCGACCTCGCCGAAGACGCGGTCGACGTCCTCGTCGGCGCGGACGTCGCAAGGCGTCACGAGCTCCGAGCCGACCGACGACGCAAGCTCGCGCACGTTGCCCTCGATTCGCTCGCCCTGAAAGGTGAACGCGAGCTCCGCCCCCTCGTCCGCCAGGCGCCTCGCAATCGCCCAGGCGATCGAGCGCTTGTTGGCGACCCCCATGATCAGGGCGCGCTTCCCGGCGAACCGTGACACATCGCGATCCTACGGCTACTCTGCCGTCCGTGCGCCGCCTCGTCGGATCTCTCGCACTCGGCGTCGCGCTCGTCGCAACGTCGGCTGCTGCCGCCGCCTTCCAGCCGATCGAGCGGCGTCACGGCGAGCTGGAGATCCCGCGCGTCCGCGCCGGCACGATCACGGTTCCGGCGGCTCATCGCAAGGGCCGCATCACCGTGATCCTGACGCTCGCCGAGCCGCCGCTCGCCGCCTATTCCCGCACCCTCGCCGGCAGCAGCGGCACGCGCCGGCTGAACGTCCAGAGCCGCGGCGCGAAGGCCTACGTGGCGAAGCTCCAGCGGGCGCAGCGGCTCGCCGCCGCCTCGCTGAAGCGGGCGATTCCCGCGGCGACCGTCACGCGCAACTACACCCTGTTGCTGAACGGAATCGCCGTCGAGCTACCGGCGACGGAGCTGGCGAGAGCGGCCAAGCTGCCGTTCGCCCGCAAGCTCTATCCGAGCTACCGCTACACGCTCGCGCTCAACCGCAGCCCCGGCCTGATCGGCGCCGGCGCGCTCGCAGCCGCGGGCGGCGGCAGCGGCGAGGGGATGAAGATCGCGGTCATCGACGACGGCATCGATCAGAAGAACGCCTTCTTCAATCCGCAGGGCTACAGCTATCCGGCCGGCTTCCCGAAGGGCGGCACCAAGTGGACGTCGCCGAAGGTGATCGTCGCGCGCTCGTTCGTCGGGGCGGGGGCGGACGACCGCACGCGCCTGGCCGTCGACCCGCAGGCCTCCTTCCACGGCACGCACGTGGCCGGGATCGCCGCGGGCAACGCCGGCACGACGGCGCCGGCGGGCTCCGACCATCCGCAGACGAGCGGGCTCTCGGGCGTCGCGCCGCGCGCGTACGTCGGCAACTACCGCGTCTTCAACGTCCCGACGCCGGTCGGCCACGTCGGCAACACGCCCGAGATCGTCGCCGCCTTCGAGGCCGCGGTCAAGGACGGAATGGACGTGATCAACTTCTCCGGCGGCGGCCCGCAGACGGACCCGCTCAGCGACGCCCTGATCGAGGCCGTCCGGAACGTCGCGGCTGCAGGCGTCGTCCCGGTGATCTCGGCGGGCAACGACCGCGACGACTACGGCGTCGGCTCCGCCGGCTCGCCCGGCAGCGCCCCCGACGCGATCTCGGTCGCGGCGCTCTCGAACTCGCACGTGTATGCGCCGGCTCTGTCGGTGACCGCGCCCGGCACGCCCGAGCCGCTGACGCGGATCCCCTTCGTGCGCACGGCCGGGCCGGCGACGCCGGCGGCGTGGGCATCGGCCGATCAGCAGCTCGTCGACGTCGGCACCATCCTCGGCACGAACGGCCAGCCGGTCCCGCGCGACCTCTGCGGCCCGCCCGGGAACCTCGACGGCGGCTCCAGCCCTCTCCCCGCCGGCTCGCTGAACGGCTCGATCGCACTCGTCTCCCGCGGCACCTGCACCTTCGCTCTCAAGAGCGCCCGCGTGAAGGCCGCCGGCGGCGTCGGGATCGTCATTGTCGACAACCGGCCCGGCGAGGCGAATCCGATTCCCGTCCAGCTCGACGTGCGCGGCGGGATGATCGCCGACCTCGACGGCCAGCAGCTGCGCGCGTTCCTCGCCGGCCAAGGAGGCCGCACGACGGCCCGGATCGGCACCGGCCCGCAAGACCTCGTCACCGGTCGCGGCGGCACCGTCACGAGCTTCTCCTCCGCCGGCCTGACCGCCTTCGGCCATCTGTTGAAGCCGGACGTCGGCGCGCCCGGCGGACAGATCCTCTCCGCGACGCTCCCCAGCGCGGGCGGCCCCTTCGCCGTCTTCGACGGAACGAGCATGGCTGCGCCCCACGTCGCCGGCGCCGCCGCACTGCTCCTCCAGCGGCATCCGAACTGGTCGGCGCTGCAGGTCAAGTCCGCGCTCGTCTCGACCGCGGCGCCCGCATGGGGCAACACGGCCCGGTCGGTGGAGGCGCCGGTCCTGACGGCCGGTTCGGGCCAGGTCGACCTGCTCGCCGCGAACGATCCGAAGCTGTTCTCGGATCCCGTCTCGCTCTCCTTTTCGGATCTGAACGTCAACCGCGGCGCCGCTTCGAAGTCGCTGCTGCTCGCGCTCTCGGACGCCGGCGAGGGCGCCGGCACCTGGTCGGTCGAGGTCAAGCCGCAGGGGCAGCCGAGCGGCGTGGAGATCTCGGTTCCGGGGACAATCACGATCGCTCCCGGCGGCAGCGCGCAGATCCCGGTCACCGCCAGCGCCTCGGCGAGCGCGGCCGCCGGAGAGGCGTACGGCTTCCTGCTCCTGCACCGAGGCGGAGTCACCCGCAAGGTCGCCTACGCGCTGCTCGTGACGCGCCCGGGGCTCGAGTCCGCGCCGGTCATCCCACTCCGGCGGCTCCAGACGGGCGATACGCGCCGCGGCGTCTCGCGCGCCTCGGCGTACAAGTACCCCGCCGCCGCCTTCGGGCCGGCGCCGAACTACACCGGCGCGCCCGTCAACGAGGACGGCGGCGAGACCCTCTACCGGATCCGGCTCGACGAGCCGGCGGTGAACGTCGGTGCCGCGGTGATCGTCTCGACTCCGGGCTCGCTCGTCCATCCCTGGTTCCTCGGCTCGCCGGACGAGAACGACGTCCAGGGCTATGCCGGCCTGCCGGTCAACGTCAACAACCTGACGATCGACTACCCGCTCGACATCGGCGCTGCGGGCACCGTCTTCCCGCGTACGAAGGCGTATTACGTCGCGGTCGACTCGGGCCGCGACCTCTTCACGAACCGCTCGCTCGGCGGCGCCTATGTGCTGCAGGCCTGGGTCGACGACGTTCAGCCGCCGCTGCTTGGCCTACTGACCGAGCGCGTCTCGGCAGGCCGGCCCACGATCGCGCTGCGCGTGCTCGACCTCGGCTCCGGCGTCGACCCCTACTCGCTCGTGATCGGCTACGGCCAGACCCTGATCGGCGCCGCCGTCTACGACCCGGCGAGCGGGATCGCGCTCTTCCCGCTTCCGGCCGAGGCGCCCGCGCTGCGCGCCGGCAACCGACAGGTGCAGGCGTCCGCGGCGGACTTCCAGGAGTCGAAGAACGTCGATTCCGTCGGCGACGAGTTGCTGCCCAACACCGCCTTCGCCGGCGGTCCGATCCGCGTCGTCAACACGCCGACGATCACCTGGATCACGCCCGAGATCCGCGAGTGCGCGCCGGCGACGACGCCCCTGACCGTGCTCGCAGGCTCGACCGCCGCGATCCGGACGATCCGGTTCTTCGACGGCAAGAAGCCGATCGCGACCGTCCGCCGCGGCGCCGCCGGGATCTTCGCCGGAACGTGGCGCCGCG
>Ga0190265_10001828_pt1 | contig 14036 bp, 14 predicted proteins | sample Popmic124T_FD_133135 | JGI IMG/M metagenome (GOLD analysis project Ga0190265, IMG submission 133135) | Populus adjacent soil microbial communities from riparian zone of Indian Creek, Utah, USA - 124 T | ecosystem: Environmental > Terrestrial > Soil > Riparian zone | place: USA: Utah | collected...
CCTCGAGGTCGTGGATCCCTCCAGCGAGGCCGCGCAGTACTGTCTCGACCGGTACTTCCACGAGCTGGCCGAGCGGTTCGAGGCGGGATTCGATCCTGCGCGGAGCATCTCCGCCGACGCGGAGGAGCTGACCCCGCCACAAGGCTACTTCGTGCTGGCCACCCTCCACGGGCGGCCAGCCGGATGCGGGGCGCTCAAGTGCCACGCGGAGTTCGCCGAGGTCAAGCGGATGTGGACCGACCCTGACCTGCGCGGGCTGGGGATCGCCCGACGTATCCTCCAACGGCTGGAGGAGATAGCCCGCGACCGGAAGATCCCTCTCCTCCGCCTGGAGACCAACCGGACGCTGTCCGAGGCCCAGGCGATGTACCGCCGCCACGGCTATCGCGAGGTTCCCGCCTTCAACCAGGAACCGTACGCCCACCACTGGTTCGAAAAGATGCTGTAGGGCGGACTTGACGGGGCACGTACCCGGGATCATCTATGGTCGGATAGCCCGCCTGCCGCATGGCCGTCCCGGTCCCGAACCCAGAGTAAAGTCTTGCGACCCGTCTCATCGTCAGGTCACCCTCACCGTGACCGATGACGGGGGACCTCCCAGCAGAAGACGGTCCCCGTGACCGTGACCGTCCCGCCCGCGATCTGGTATTCAACTAGGGGTGAGAACGCCGGAGCCTGTCCGGCGTCAGACGATTGAGATCCTCGGCCATGCCGGCCGGCTTTCACTTTACTGGAGAATCCCCATGAGGACCGGATCACGGCGGCTCGCCGCCATCGCTCGGGTCGCGGCGGCCGCGGCGCTGGCGCTCACCCTCGCCACGCCCGCGTCGGCCCAGTTCGGCGGACTGAAGAAGAAGCTGAAGGCGGCGGCGGCGCAGGAGGGCGTCGAGAAGGTGGCCCCCGAGGCGGCGGCGCCGGCTGAGAACGCGGCCGCACCCGCGGCGAACGCGCCTGCCCGGGGAGGTAATGTCGCTGCGGGTGGTACCCTCGTCCTCGACGACGAGGTGATCGAGCGCCTGGTGACCGGCTTCAAGGCGGCCGAGGCGGAGAAAGAGGCGGCGAAGACGGCGGACACGCCGTACGGCCGGCACTCTCGCGCGGTGGCGGCGTACGACGAGGCGCAGTTGAAGTGCGGGAAGGCGCAGACGGCCTTCGGTACCCGCATGGCGGCCGACCAGAAGCTGAGCGACCGGTACAACGCGTTCGTCGAGAAGATGGTGGCGGAGTCGGGCAAGGGGAACCAGGCTGGGTACCTCGCTTACAGTGACTCCGCCGCGATCATGATCGATCCTGCCTGCGCCGTGAAGAAACCCGACCAGCCGAACGACTATTACGACGCGCAGCGGAAGGCGGAGGCGGGAGCAGAACAGAAGGCCCTGAAGTCATCGGGCCTGAGCCAGGCCGATTACGCCCAGGCGATGGAGCGGATCGGGATGATCTTGCAGGGCACGCCGCCGGCCGACCTCTCCAGCGGCGAGAAGAACGCGGTGGAGAAGCGGTCCAAGGAGCTGAAGAAGCTGCTCGGCCTGGAGCCCGTGCCGGCGGCTACCCGCCCCGCGCCGGCCGCGGCGGCCGTGGACACCGCGCCTACGCCGCCGGCGCAGCCGGTGCCGACGGTATCCCCGGCTCAGCAGGCGATGGGAGCCTGTTACGCCCAGAACGCGCAGAAGAACGAGGCCCGGCTGGTGGAACTCGGCACGCGGGGCACAGCCGCGCAGGAGGCGAACGATATGGCGACGATGATGGCGATCGCCGATACCATCAACCGCATCCAGTCGGCAGGCTGCAATCCCGGCAGGTAATGCGATGCGAATGACCTTCCGTTCCCTGCTCATCCTCGCGGTGTCGGCTGCGGCTGCCGGCACCGCGATCCGGCGCGCCTCCGCGGAGCCGGAGTCCCGCCGTCCCGGCGTCGGTCTCGATGTGCGGGTGGGCGCCCGGTGGGTGACGTGGTGGCGGGAGGCGGCGGCGCCGGCGCGGTGGGACGGCCGCGCGCCGCTGGCGCAGCGGGTCGCGTGGCGCGCCGGCGCGCACGGCGTCGAGTGGGGCGAGCTCCAGCTTCGCGGCGCCAGCGAAGCGTGGCGCACCCGCGTGATCGTGGTACGGCTGGACCCCCGGCACGCCGCGCTGTCACTCGATCCGGCGTTCACCGAGAACCGCCGGTGGACCGCGGACGACGCGGCTGCCGACGCCGTGGCCGCGTTCACCGCGGGGCAGTTCCGTGAGACGCTGCCGTGGGGCTGGGTCAGGACCGGGGGCCGCGAGATCCTGGCCCCGCAGTACGCGCCGCTCGCGGGCGCGGTCGTGGTGGATTCGTCCGGTGCGGTGCGGGTGATCGCGCCGGACCGCGTCGCCGATGAGCACCGGCACGGCACCGCGGTCGAAGCGTTCCAGAGCTACCCGATGCTGCTCCAGGACGGCGCGGCGCCGGCGCCGCTCACCCAGGCCGGGCTCGGCGTCAACATCGGCCATCGCGATGCCCGGCTGGCGCTCTGCACCCTGAGCGACGGCCGGGTGGTCGTAGCGCTCACTCGCTTCGACGCCTTCGGCGAGTCGCTGGGACGGATTCCCTTCGGGTTAACCGCCGCGGAAATGGCCGCGGTCATGGGTGGGCTGGGCTGCCGGCAGGCGATCCTGCTGGACGGCGGCATCTCCGGGCAACTCCGGCTCGATCAGGCGGATGGCTCGGCGCGGACCTGGGCGGGTACCCGGAGCGTGCCGCTGGGGTTGGTGGTGCGCGAGCGCGCTAGCTCTTCACCTTGGTGAGATAGCGAACCGCGTCCCTTCCAATCCACCGGGCCGACGGCTCGGACGACTCGGTCAGCCGCCGCGCCGTCGCAAGTCCCGCGGCCCGCAGCACTCGATTCCGACGCCCCACCGAACGCAGCGCCCAGCTCACGCCCTTCTTCACGAAGTTCCGTTCGTCCGTCGCGCCGCGCTCGATCAGCTTCAGCGAGGCGAGGAACGGGGCGTCGCCCGTCGTCTTGTCGTGCCCGGCCAGGCTCGCCAGCAGCGCGAAGGCGGTCCGCTTCACGAACTCCTCGCGCCGCACGCTCCATTGCTTGATTTTCTGCCACGCGTGCGGCGTGCGGTCGAAGAGGCAGAACGACAGCGTGTCGCCGATGGCCCAGTTGTCGAACTGCTTGACCCACCGATCCATCTGCGCCGCGGTGACGCGCCCGGGTTCGTCTACGTACGCGGTGAGCGTGCGCGCCTCGTACCAGCCGGTCTTCCACAGCGCCGCGGCGAGCGCGTGGTCCCGCCCCAGGCGCTTGGCGAGCTCCTGGATCTGCCGCATCGGTACGCCGAACGCCTTCGGGGTGACAATGCCGTAGCGCTTGACCATGTCGTCGCGCACTCGCTTGCTGCCGCGGCGCTCGAGCCAGGCGAGCGCCTCGCCCACCCGCGGATCGGCGGCGCTCATCGGAGCGTCGCGACCAGCGCGTCGAGCTTGGCGAAGCCCTCTTCCAGGCCGTCCTTCATGCCCGACTGGAGCGCGGCGTCGCGCGCTTCCTTCGAGGGATACGTCACCGTGAGCGTCACCGTGGTCCGGCCGGCGATCTCCGTCAGCCTCAGCGTATTCACCGTCTCGGGCCACTCGGGACCCCAGCTCTCGGTGGATACCAACCGCTCCGGCGGAGAGACCTCGCGAACCGTGCCGCTCAGCACCATCTCGCTCCCGTCACCCTTCCGGTAGACGTAGCGCCACTTCCCGCCGGGGCGCGCATCCATCTCGCACACCGGCATCGTCCAATCCATGGGCGCCAGCCATCGAGGGATGTACTTGGGATTGGTCCACGCCTCGAATACGAGGTGCCGCGGCGCGTCCACCACGCGCGTGATGACGACCTCACGGTCGTTGGGCGTGGCGTATGTGGTGACTCCCGGCTGGGCACCGCTGACCATGGTGGCTCCTCGTGTGGGGTAGCCGCAGATGAACGCAAGATGAACGCAGAATTCTCGGTTGGGCGGTTCAGTATTCATCTGCGTCTGGATCTGCGGACGATCTTTGTAACAGATGGAGCCGCAGATGAACGCGGATGAACGCAGAAGTGCCTCTGGGTATTTCCAGTACAACACTATTCATAAAACGAAAACGTTTTTCTCTGCGTTTATCTGCGTTCATCTGCGGCCAAACATGTAAATAACCAGAAGGTTATTTAACCAGCCCGTGAAATACCGCTCGTATCCGCATCTGTCAAGAAGATGCGGCTCGCGGCAACGCCGCACGACCCTTGCAACAGTGGTGGGACTCCACACCCCAAGGGCACCAGTGCGGCAGGATCCGGTGGATCAGGTTTTCGAGCTACTCGCCGACGGCAACCGTCCGGAGGCACTCACACGCCTGGACGAGCTGCTGCGCGAAGAGCCTTATCAGGGCGCACTCTACGCCCTCCGCGCCCTGATCTCCAGCGACCTGGGCGCGCTGGATTCCGCCGCCGCCGATGCGGTGCGGGCCCGCGAGATCACCCCCGACCATCCGTTCGTCTACTACGCCACAGGTGTCGTGGCGCTGGAACAGGGCGCCATGCTGGAGGCGATCCAGGCGTCTCAGACCGCACGGCGACTCGCGCCCGAGTACGCGGACGCGGTCCTGCTCGAGGCGCGCGCCCGTGCGGCGCTGGGACAATGGGACCGAGTGCTCGCCATCGCAGGGGACCTGGTCATGCGGGAGCCGGACAACGAGGGTGCGGCGTTGCTCGCCACGATCGCGCGGGAGCAGCAGCATCAGGGTCCGCTCAGTCCCGAAGCCTGGAAGCAGCTCGCCGAGCGCTTTCCGCTCAACGCAGTGGCCCGGACCGGGGCCGGGTGGACCAGGCTCAACGCCGGCCAGATTCAGGCGGCCCGCGCCGAGTTCGAGCAGGCGCTGAGCCTCGACCCGGCCCTTCCCTGGGCGAAGGAGGGATTGGTCCTCGCGCTCAAGGCCCGCAACCCGGCCTACGCGTTGCTGCTGCGCTTCTTCATCTGGTTCTCGCGGCTGGAATCGCGCACCCGGACCATCATCCTCGTCGGCGGATTGATCGGCTATAACGTGCTCCGCTATTCGGCATCGGCCCGGCCGGAGCTGAAGCCGTTCATCCTGCCGGTCCTCGTCGCGTACCTGGCGTTTCTGGCGCTCTCCTGGCTGGCGGACCCCCTGCTCAACCTCCTGTTGATGGCCCGCCCGGAGGGCCGCCGCCTGCTCGATGCGGATGCCCGGCGCTCGGCGCTCCTGGTGGGCGCCTGTCTGGCGGGCGCGGCGGTGCTCGGCCTCGCGAGTCTCGCCGGCCGGCCGAGTCTTCTGTTGAGCGCGTTCGCGGTCGGGTTCGCGAGCTTCGCCGTCTCCGCGGCATATGGGCATCGCGGTCGCCGGCGGCGCCAGCTCAAGGGGCTGGCGGGCACCGCGATCGTGGCGGGGCTGGCAGCCGGAGTGGTCTCCGAATCGCTCCAGGGCGGCATGCTGCTGGTGGCCGTACTCGGCGTCGTGGCGGCGACCTGGCTCAGCCACTTCGGCACCGAGGCGCCGCATTGACGCACGGCACGTGACGCGGAGTCCCGCCGCACCTACGTTTCCCGCCATGCCACGCACCCTCTTCCTGTTCCTGCTCCTCCTGGTCACCGGCTGTGAGGCGAGCCGGCCGGCGACCGCGGACCCGGCCGCGCTCGACGCGGTGGCCCGCCGCTTCGTCATCCTCGGCCTCAACCTCGGCAAGCACGACGCGAACTACGTGGACGCGTACTACGGCCCCGATTCGCTGAAGGCGGCCGCGGAGGCGGCGGCGCTCTCGGTCGCGCAGGTGCGCGCCGGGGCGGAGTCGCTGATCGCGGTGCTGGGCGACAGCGTGCCGCGCTACGCCGACTCGATGGTCGGCCTTCGCCATCGCTTCCTGCGGGCCCAGCTCGGCGCGATGGCCGCGCGGTCCCGCATCGTGGCCGGCGAAAAGATTCCCTTCGATGAAGAGGCGCGGGCGCTCTACGATGCCACGCCGCCGCATTTCCCCGACGCCCACTTCGACTCGCTGCTGAGCCGGCTCGACAGCCTGTTGCCCGGACGCGGCCCGCTCGCGGCGCGCTACCAGCGCTTCCGCGACCGGCTGACGATTCCGAGCGGCAAGGTGGACACGGTCTTCAAGACGGCGATCGCGGCGTGCCGCGCGCGCACGGCGGCCCGCCTGGCGCTGCCGGCGGACGAGCGGTTCGATCTGGAATACGTGAAAGACACGCCGTGGAATGCCTACAACTGGTACAAGGGCAACTACCACAGCCTGATCCAGGTGAACCTCGATTTTCCTGTAGCGCTGGACCGCGCGGTGGACCTCGCCTGTCACGAGGGGTATCCGGGGCATCACGTGTACAACGCCCTGCTCGAGCAGTCGCTGGTGCGGGGGCGCGGCTGGGTGGAGATCTCCATGTATCCGCTGTTCAGCCCCTCGTCGCTCATCTCTGAGGGCAGCGCGAATTTCGGAATCGACCTGGCGTTTCCGCCGGCGGAGCGAGTGGCGTTCGAGCGGGACTCGCTCTTTCCGCTCGCCGGTCTCGACACCTCGCTCGCGGCGCCGAACGCGGCGGTCCGGCAGGTGGTCGAGCGGCTCAACTACGCCCGGAACGAGGTGGCGCGGCGCTACCTCGACGGTGAGCTGAACGCGGACAGCGCCCGGGCGACCATGGCCCGCTACTGGCTCGCGCCGGCCGACGTGGCCGCGAAGAACCTCCGGTTCATCGATACGTACCGCAGCTACGTCATCAACTACAATCTCGGCCGCGACATGGTCGCCGACTGGGTCGCGCGGGAAGCGGGGGACGACGAGAAGGCGCGCTGGGGAGCGTTCCGCTCGCTGCTGTCGGGTCCCCACCTGCCGCGGGATCTCCAGTGATCGCGGGACTGCCTACACTCGGAGACTCACCATGCACGAGGAGATGACGACGACGGCGTTTACGCTGGAGGGCTATCGCATCGTGGAGTCGCTGGGCGTGGTGCGGGGTGTCACCGTGCGCTCGCGCTCGCTCTTCGGCACCATCGGCGCGAAGTTCGAGACCCTCATCGGCGGCCACATCAGCATGCTCACCACCCTGTGCGAGCGCGCGCGGGCCGACGCGTTCGACATCCTCCTGGCGCACGCCCAGCGCCGCGGCGCCAACGCGATCGTCGGCCTGCGCTACGACGCGACCGAAATCATGTCGGGCGTGACCGAAGTCCTCTGCTACGGCACCGCCGTCGTCGTGGAGCCGCTCGAGTAGTCGCTGCAATCCCTGGCAGTAACCCCGGGTCGCAGGTGGCACGGGAGTCGCACTTCCCCCCTCCGGCAGCGCGAGTCACCGCTCGCGAATCTTCCGCTTCCGCAGCTCGCGCGCACGCCCGCCTCGTCCGGCTTAGGTGAATCCTGCCGGGGCACTTGCGGGCTTTGGACTCCACTCGACCAGGGGCCGTGGATGACGAGCAGGAATCTGTTCGGCGTACTCACCGTTTCCGCCGCCATGTGGCTTGCCGGCTGTAGCGACAGCTCTACGGCACCTGCCACCGAGACCATGGCCTCCGCCGGCCAGACGGCGGCCGCGACGCCCGAAGCCGTGGCGCTCGCCGCCGAAGTCCGGCAGCTCGCCGCCGCGGCGGGGATCACGCCGGCCATACGGGCCCCCGCGATACGTCCCGAGCTGTCGTTGCTGGGTCGCGCGCTCGCCTTCGACAGGGTCCTGAGCGGGAATCGCGACATCTCCTGCATGACCTGCCATCTCACCAGGACCGGGACGGTAGACGGCCGCAGCATCGCCATCGGTCAGGGTGGCGTCGGATTGGGCACCGGGCGGGTACATCCGCAGGGCCGCTTCATTCACCGGAACGCCCCGTCGCTGTTCAACCTGCACACGATGGGGCCGCTCACCTGGGATGGCCGCGTGTTCACCGACGGCGGCGGCGTAGTACGGACGCCGGGCGCGTCGCTACTTGCGAATCAGCGCTCGGTGCTCGAGTTCGGCACCCTCTCGGCGCTCCCGATGTTCCCGGTGCTCTCCCGCGCCGAGATGCGCGGCGAGACCGGGAACGAGCTGGCCGCGGTGCCGGACGCGAACCACCAGAAGACCTGGAAATTCCTGATGCGGCGGCTCGGCGCGATCCCCGAGTATCGCACCCTGTTCGAGGCCGCCTATCCGGGGCAGCTCTTCGACAACATGAACTTCGCCCACGCGGGCAACGCGATGGGCGGCTGGATCGCGGACGTGTTCACCTTCACCAACGCGCCGTGGGACCGGATGCTGGCCGGCAACGACGACGCGATGACCGATGTGCAGCTCCGCGGCGCCAAGGCCTTCCTGACGACCGCGAAGTGCGCCCAATGCCATACCGGCTCGCTCTTCAGCGACCGGGCCTTTCACAACGTGGCGGTGCCGCAGGTCGGGCCCGGCTTCGGTGACGGCCCCGACGGGCGCGACGATTTCGGGCGGATGCGCAAGACCCAGAACCCGAAGCACAAATATCAGTTCCGGACGGCCCCGCTCCGCAACGTGGAGCTGACGGCGCCGTACGGACACGACGGCGCCATCGTGAGCCTGCGCGACTGGGTGGATCACTACAGCCAATCCGACATCAAGCTCCGCAACTACAACGCGGGCCAGCTCGAGCCCCTGCTCCAGGGCTCCGTGCTCCCGACCACGGACGGCATCCTGGCCACCCGCGACGCCAAGCTCAAGAAGCTGGTGCTGACGCCGCAGACGGTGGACGAGATCACCGAATTCCTCAAGGCGCTGACCGATCCGCGCGCCCGCAACATGCAGGCGCTGGTCCCGCTGGCCGTGCCGAGCGGCCTGCCGGTCGACAACATCCCCTGACGGAGCGCGGCTAGCGCTCCACCGGGATGGCGATGAAAGGCAGCGTGCGTCCGCTGCTCCGCTCGAAGAGCCTGCCGGTGATCTCACCGTCCTCGTTGATGTCCTGCGCGGTGACGAGGCTGTCGCGCAGGCCCGGCGCGAGGTCGTTGAGATTCTTCATCACGCCATCCTGCCAGAGGAACGCACGGCTCACGCCCGCCAGGCTGGTCGAGACACCCACCACCTGCCTGCGTGCGTTGAGGCCGAGCGCCTGACTGGTGGTGTCACCCCGCAGCGTTCCCAGGTTCCTGATCCCGCCTGACTTCGTCCACAGGAACGCCAGCGCCAGGAATTCGCCCTCGAGGTCGCCGGGCAGGTCGGGGTTGGAGAAGCCGATGACGTCGCCGCGCTCGCTGATGTCGGTCGGCGTGTGCCAGCTGGTGCCGCCGAGGTCGCCGAGCTTCTTCACCTTGCCGTTCTCCCAGAGGACCGCGTGGCGGGCGCTGAAACGTCCGACGGCCACGTCGCACTCGCCCGAGATGCCGACGGCCTGGCCCTGGTTGTTGATGGCGGTGGCGGCGGAGGTGGAGTCACCCGGGTAGGGACGCAGCTCGGTGGTGCGGTTCCGGCGCGGCTCCCAGAGAACGGCACGGAACTGAAGCACCTGGGTCTCGCGGCAGGTCGGATCGTGGACCCGCGTCTCCGCCCAGCCCACGATCTGCCCGTGGTCGTTCACCCCGGCCGCGTAGCTGTTGGGGCCGCCGAGACCGGGCAGCGGCTGCATCCGCTCGCCCTCCTCCCAGTAGAATCCGCGGCAAATCAGCTTGGTGACGCTGGGGAAGAACGCCGAGCAGCTCCAGTCTTCGTTCAGCGGGTTGGGCCGATTGGTTTCCGCGATGCCGACGACCATGCCGCGGTTGTTCAGCCCGTGCCACTGCACGTTGCTGTTGGGGCCGCCGAGCGTCTTGAGATCGATGAGCGTCTTGTGGCGCCAGAGCACGGCGTGCCGGCTGCCGTTGTCGGTCAGGTTGGACGACCCCGCGATCCAGCCGCGCTCGTTGATGACGCTCCCCCGATTGGAGGCGCCCCCCAGCGTTTCGCTGAGCTTGACAATGCGGTAGATGGGGAAGCGCTGCTGCTGGGAGAGAGCCTCGTTGGGGCGGGTGACGCTGGATTCGGTGCCGCAGGCCGCGAGTGTGGCGAGCAGCACGACGCACGAGAGGTGACGCATGGGATGGCTCCGGTGATGAAGTGCTCCACCGTAGCCAGCGGTCCGACGTCACGCCCGCCGCATTCGGACCTTGAATCCTATCGAAACGTTCTCGCTCGGCGGGTGAACAGCGCGATCGGGATGCCGATGAACGCCACGTGGACCAGGACCGTGAGGCCGATCCAGAGCGGGTTCTTCGCTCCGCCCCCCGCCGCGGAGAGCGGCACCACCACGTAGTTCATGACGCCGTACAGCAGCAGGCCATAGACGGCGCCGCAGGCCACCGGCCGGTCGCGCAGGACCGTCCAGCACCCGGCCGCCAGGTAGTACGCCACCGACATGGATGTAGCGATGAAAAAGTGGAGCGCGAGGCCGAGGGCGGCGGTGGCGGCGCCGCCCTCGAAAGAAGCCTCGCCCAGGAGCCCGGCGGCGACCGATTGAAAGATCCGCCGCGCGGGCACGCCGGCCTTGATCGCCCAGAAGACGCAGGCGTAGGCGATGTCGAGGGCCCCGGCCACCACACCGCCGGCCAGGCCCCAGGCCCAGGGGCTCACCGCTTGCCGGCGGTCTGCTCGCGAAGCCGCTTTTCCCGCTCGCGCAGCTCCGGCGTCAGCTCGTCGCCGAAGTCCTCGGACTCGAAGACCTGGCGGATCTCGATCACGGACTCGCCCTCCATCGGGTTGGGGCACCGCTTCACCCACTCGACGGCCTCGGCCAGCGACTTCACCTCCCAGATCCAGAACCCCGCCACCAGCTCCTTGGTCTCGGCGAAGGGTCCGTCCACCGTGGTCCGCTTCGCCCCGTTGAACTTGACCCGGGCGCCCTTCGAGCTCGGCTGCAGTCCCTCGCCGGCCAACATGATGCCGGCCTTTACCAGCTCTTCGTTGAACTTGGTCATGTCAGTGAGCAGTTGCTGACTCGGCATCTCGCCGGCTTCGGATTCCTTGGTCGCTTTGACCAGCACCATGACTCGCATTGTCGTCTCCTGTAGTCGTATGTGGTTCAAGCCGTCACGTCCGGCTGTACCAGATCGTCGAACGGGGCCCGGCGGGATCGACATGCTGTTGGGGTCCCGCCACGCCATCAGAAAACTGGTCAGCACCCGTGACGACTCTCTCGACACTTCATGCACTCGGCTGCAGGCCCTTGAAGGGTCAGCGGCCCGACGGAATCTGGCCTCGTTTCCACCCCTACCGCGCCCATCCCCGCGTAACAAAAGGGCTTCCGCCATCCGGTCACCCGAGCCCTGCCCCTGCCGCGCAAGCTGTTGCAGCACTTAGAGCTATCCCACGACGCCCGGAGAACTAGGGACTCACCCTTGCACATGAATCCTGGCATGCCGGCAGTTCCTGCCGGGCCACCAGAACACTCGACGCCAGGGGAGTCAGGGCATGGCCATCCCGATCATCGCCGCCGCGGGCCCGGTTGCCGCCGTCGGAACTCTTCTTCAGTCCTCGTTGCGGCTGGAGCGCGAGCAGTGGCTTCCCGCCGAAGAGCTGGCCGGGCGGCAGCTGACCCGACTCCGGCAGACCGTGGAGCGCGCCCGCGGCACCCGGTTCTACGGCGACGCCGTGAAGGAAGCCGGAATCGATCCCGCGAGCATGACGCTCGGGGATCTCCGCCGCATGCCGCTGGTGGACCGGCAGGTGATCGCCCGGAACGGCCACGATGCCTTTCTGTCGGTGCGGCGGAGCGGCCTGGTGAGCGTGTTCACCTCGGGATCCACGGGCACGCCCGGCCACTTCATGCGCTCGAAGATCGAGGAGGCCGACTACTCAGCCCGCTGGTGGCGCGTGTACGCCGCGTACGGCTGCAGCATCTGGGATGCGCAGGTCAACGTCGCGATCGTGAACAAGCCCGAGCGCCCCGGCGCGATCACCCTGCTGCGGAAGATGGGCGTGCTGCCGAGGGTGGAGCGGGTCGCTTCGGATGCGCCGCCGCAGCAGGTGCTCGAGCGCGTGCGCGCGACCCACCCGCCGATTCTCACCGGATACGCCGGCGCGATCGAAGCCCTGGCCGACCACGTGCTCTCGACCGGCGCGCTAATCGAGCCGCCGCGAGCCGTGTTCTGCACCGCGATGGAGGTGACCGACCGCTGCCTCGAGCTGGCGGAGCAGGCCTTCCACGCGCCCGCGGTGGACGTGTATGTCACCAACGAGTTCGGCGTGCTGGCCTGGTCCTGTCCGGTGCGGCGCGACCTGCTCCACGTGAACGACGACGCCTTCGTCGTCGAGGTGCTCGGCCAGGACGGCCAGCCGGCGCCGGACGGCACCCTCGGCGAGCTGGTGGTCACCAGCCTCGGCCTCAACGCGATGCCGCTGATCCGCTATCGCATGGGCGACATGGCGGCGGTCGTGCCCGAGCGCTGCGAGTGCGGGCGCGGGCTCGGCCTCATCACCCGGGTGCACGGACGCACGGCGCACGCGATCCGCCGGGCCGACGGGGGGCTGATCACCACGCCGTTCGTCACCAGCCTGTTCGGCCGCGCGCACGCCCACGAGTGGGTGCGCGGGTTCCAGGTCCGCGAGGAGCCGGGCCGCCGGCTGCGGTTCCTGATCAACGTCCGCCGGCCGCCGTCGGACGACCAGCGGAACCAGCTCACGCTATCCGTGGAGTCGGCGGTGGGCCAGGAATTCCAGATTGCCTTCGAGGTGGTGGATCGGATCCCGGCGGCACCGAGCGGGAAGCTGCAGTTCGTGGTGCCGCTGGCGAGCTGAGTTGGTGTCACCCTGAGCGGAGCGAAGGGGATAATGCCGGCATGGCTCCCTTCGCTACGCTCAGGGTGACATTCGCCGATTGACGGGCATACCCGCTTTCGCATTACTTCCCGGTCCATGATCCCAGCCCGCGAAGCCCTCCAGCGCCTGCGCGAAGGCAACCAGCGGTTCGCCTCCAGCGTGCGCGGCACCCCCACGTTCCTCAGCAACACGCCACCGGCCGACCTTCCCATGGGCCAGGAGCCGTTCGCCATCATCCTCGGCTGCTCCGACGCCCGGGTGCCGGCGGAGATGGTGTTCGATCAGGGATTGGGAGACCTGTTCGTGATCCGGGTGGCCGGCAACATCGTGGCGCCGTCCCAGGTCGGCAGCGTGGAGTTCGCCGCGGCCCGCTTCGGCACCCGGCTGGTCGTGGTGCTGGGCCACTCGCAGTGCGGCGCCGTGCTCGCCACCATCGAGGAGCTTCGGCGTCCGAGCAGCGATCAGTCGCGCAACCTGCAGGCGATCGTCGAGCGGGTCCGCCCCTCGGTGGAGGGCTTGCTCTACACCGAGCTTCGCGACGACATGAACGCGCTCGTCGCCCAGGCGGTCCGGGCCAACATCCGCACCTCGGTCAACCACCTGCGGCACGGATCGCGAGTGCTGGAGCAGCTGATTCAGGACGAGGGCCTGCTGGTGGTGGGGGCGGAGTATTCGCTGGAGACGGGATTGGTCGAGTTCATGGGGTAGCCGGAGGGCGCCATGGTCGCCATCGGTCTCGCATTGCTGCTCGGCCTTACGCTGTACCTGGGACTCACGCTACGACTGCGGCGTCTCCGCACCTATTTTCTCGCGGTGGCCGTCACCCTCGGCGTATGGGCCAGCTCGGCTGCCTTCTGGAACTCCTACACCGTCATCCTTCCGATCCTCCTGGGCGCGCTCGGCAGCGTGCTGCTGGCGCTCGCCGGTCTGCGCGCGGCGTGGCTGGCCCACGCGGCGGGTGATGCGGCACGAGCGTTCTGGTTGGGCGGGGTGATCGCGGCGCTCCTGCCGTTCCTGCTGCTGTTCTTCAAGCACTGAAGCTCCTACTCCCGCACCACCTTGCCCGCACGCACGACGAGAAACGGCTGCTCCACCGCCCGGACGTCCCGCAATGGATCCCCCGTCACCACCAGGAAATCGCCGGCCTTTCCGACCGCGATCTCGCCCGCGCCGCTCGCGCCGAGCAATCGGGCCGCGGTGAGCGTGGCGGCCCGCAGCGCCTCCAGTGGCGAGAGGCCCGCATCGGTGTGGGCGGCGAGCTCCTTGGCATTGGTGCCGTGCGCCAGCACGCCCGCGTCGGTGCCGAG
>Ga0190265_10001829_pt1 | contig 14031 bp, 13 predicted proteins | sample Popmic124T_FD_133135 | JGI IMG/M metagenome (GOLD analysis project Ga0190265, IMG submission 133135) | Populus adjacent soil microbial communities from riparian zone of Indian Creek, Utah, USA - 124 T | ecosystem: Environmental > Terrestrial > Soil > Riparian zone | place: USA: Utah | collected...
TCGACACGACGCGGGGAGGGGCTAGGGGTGGCGGAAACCCCGACGGCAAATGTTCTGCGATCCCCCCCTCCCGCCCCCACAAGGGGGGAGGGACAAGGAGCGTCGCGTTCCGCAGCGAACGGGCACGGAGGAGACCGCATTTTTGCCTCGCCGCTGGCGCGCCGGCTCGCCAGGGATGGCGGGCTTGATCTTGCGACTATCTCCGGAAGCGGTCCGCATGGGCGCATCGTCAAGCGTGATGTGGTGACTGCGCTGAAGGATGGAACGGGCCGCGCGCAGCCCAAGCCCGGCACGGCGGTTGCCGCCAAGGCCCCGTCTCAGGGCATGCTCACGCCGCAAGCCATCCCGGACGACAAAATTTTCGCGCTCTACGAGAAGGGTTCCTACGAGGTTGTTCCGCACGACAACATGCGCCGTGTCATCGCGCAGCGGCTCACGCAGTCGAAACAGACAATCCCGCACTTTCGCCTCAGCGTCGACTGCCGGCTCGACGAGATGCTGCGCGCGCGCGAGCGGATGAACTCGGTATCGCCGAAGGACGGTCCGCGCTCCTACAAGCTGTCCGTCAATGACTTTGCGATCAAAGCCTTGGCGCTGGCGCTGCAGCAGGTGCCGGCGGCTAATGCCACATGGACCGAAGCCGGTACGCTGCGCCACCGGTACTCGGATATCGGCGTAGCGGTGGCGATCGAGGGCGGGTTGTTCACACCGATCATCCGGCATGCCGAGCTGAAATCGATGTCGGAAATTTCCAACGAGATGCGCGACCTTGCCGAACGGGCGCGCAAGCGCAGGCTGGCGCCGCATGAATACCAGGGCGGCACGACCTCGATTTCCAATCTCGGCATGTACGGAATCAAGAGCTTCGATGCGGTGATCAATCCGCCGCACGCGACCATCCTGGCGGTAGGCATGGGCGAGAAGCGGCCCGTGGTCGTCGGCGACAAGATCGAGGTGGCGACGCTGGTGACCTGCACACTTTCGTGCGACCACCGGGTGGTCGACGGCGCCGTGGGTGCCGAGCTGCTGAACGCGTTCAAGATGCTCGTCGAGGACCCGGTGCGGATGCTCGTGTGAGCGTCTGCCGCATGAGCGTGTCGCTGCGGTCACCTTCCCACGCTATCCACAGAATCACCCTGGCTTGAGGGATGAGCCTATCTGCCCACGCTGGGGTCCAGCTTGCTGGTGCCCTAAATCGGGCTTAAGAATCAGTCGAATCGTCAAAAAGAGCGCTGCGTCGGTACGAGTAGGAAACGAAACCAATCCCGAAGGTCATGCCCATGGCTCATTTCTACTCTGCCCTGCCGAAGGCACTTCTCCTCGCCGCCGGCATCGCACTTGCCGGATGCGCTGGAGAAGGCGCGGACAGCATCTTCACCACCGGATCGTTGGCGCCAGCCGTCGCTGCCGCGCCGGAGCCGAGAATCGACCCGGTCTGTGTGACCCTCGTCTCGCGCATCGAAGGCCTGCGCAAGGAGGGTATCGGTGACAAGATCGAGAAGGCAGCCGCCAAGCGCTACAAGCTGACGAACTCGGACCTTGGCAAGGCCGACGCGCTCACCAAAGCGAACGCCGAGCTGCAGCTGCGCTGCACGACGCTGACGCCGGCAAGCGCGCAGCCGGCCCCCGCTGCGACACCCGTGCAGAAAACTTCGGCACGCACCGACTTGGCTCCGGCCAGCGCACCGCAGTAGAAGCGGCGCATAGCTGACCCGTGGGTCGACCGCGACGGTCGACCCTGGTTCTGTGTGCGCCCGTGGCTCAAGTGCTTCCGCTGGTCCACACCCAACGCGCAGGCAGTTGAACCCGCTGCGCTATTGTGCTTCCTAGCGCGGTGAAATCGGGAGCGAGGGAGGTAGTCGTGGCCCGAGAAATTTCGGCGGGATTTGCGGTTGTGCTCATGCTGGCGGCCCTTGCCGGCTGCGCGGACACGGACACTGGTGGCGATCCAGGCGCGATCCCACTTGCTTCCGGGCAGTCGTGCGGCACCATCCGGCAGGAACTCGACACGCTCGACCGCAGGGGAGCGCAATCCAAGGTCGAGGCAGCTACGTCGGGCAAGAGGCTGGCGCCAGCTGCGCAGGCCGAAGTCGACAGGTACAACCAGCTCCTGAACCAGTACCTCGGCGCGCGCTGCCACGTCTGAGTGGGCGCGGTAAGGCTGGCACGTTCAGGCCAATTCCGCTTCAATGGTGCAAGGCCCCGGTCCCATGGTCCGGGGCTTTCTGCATCTGGAACGACGCTAGGACCGTTCGCACATGGCTGAGCAGAATTTCGACATCGTTATCATCGGCGCCGGACCCGGCGGCTACGTGACCGCGATCCGCGCGGCGCAGCTCGGCTTCAAGACGGCGGTGGTGGAACGCGACTTCCTCGGCGGCATCTGCTCGAACTGGGGATGCATCCCGACCAAGGCGCTGCTGCGCTCGGCGGAAATCTACCACTACATGACACACGCCAAGGACTACGGCCTCAGCGCGGAGAAGGTCGGCTTCGACCCACGTGCGGTCGTCGAGCGCTCACGCAAGGTGGCGGGGCGCATGAACAACGGCGTCGGCTTCCTGCTCAAGAAGAACAAGGTGACCTTGATCTGGGGCGAGGCGACGATCGATGCCCCGGGCAAGCTTAGGGTGAAAGCCTCGCACAGCGAGGGCCCCAAAGGATCGCTTGGCCCCGGCATCTACCAAGCCAAGCACGTCATCGTGGCGACCGGCGCGCGGCCGCGCGTGCTGCCCGGCATCGAGCCCGACAAGAAACTGGTGTGGACCTACTTCGAGGCCATGGTGCCGGAGCGCGTGCCGAAGTCGCTGCTGGTGATCGGCTCGGGCGCCATCGGCATCGAGTTCGCCTCGTTCTTCCGCACCATGGGGTCGGAAGTGACGGTGGTGGAGGTGCTGCCGCAGATCCTCCCCGTCGAGGACGCCGAGATCGCCGCCTTCGCGCGCAAGGCCTTCGATAAGCAGGGCATGATGATCCTCACCGGCGCCAAGGTAACGAAGCTCGACAAGCACGCCGACAGCGTCACCGCCACCATCGACGACGGCAAGGGCGGCACGCAGAGCCTGACGGTGGAGCGCGTGATCTCCGCGGTCGGCGTGGTCGGCAACGTCGAGAACCTCGGGCTGGAAAAGCTTGGCGTGAGGATCGAGCGCGGCACCATTGTCACGGATGGTGTCAGCAAGACCAACGTACCCGGCATCTACGCCATCGGCGACGTCGCGGGTCCGCCGATGCTGGCGCACAAGGCGGAGCACGAGGGCGTCATCTGCGTCGAGGCCATCAAGGGCCTGCACGTACATCCGCTGGATAAGCTGCGCATCCCGGGTTGCACTTATTGCCACCCGCAGATCGCCAGTGTCGGCTTGACGGAGGACGCTGTGAAAAAGCAGGGGCGCGAGATCAAGGTCGGCCGCTTCCCGTTCGCCGGCAACGGCAAAGCGATCGCGCTCGGCGAGGACCAGGGCCTGGTGAAAACCATCTTCGACGCCAAGACCGGGCAACTGCTCGGCGCGCATCTCGTTGGCGCGGAAGTCACGGAGCTGATCCAGGGTTTCGTGATCGCCATGCAGCTCGAGACTACAGAAGAAGAGCTGATGCACACCGTGTTCCCGCATCCGACGCTCAGCGAGATGATGAAGGAAAGCGTGCTCGCCGCGTATGGGCGAGCACTGAATGCGTGACGGCCCGCAAGGCGCGTTGCCTCCCTCTCCCCGCTTGCGGGGAGAGGGAACAGGGACATCGCTGAGGTGAGCCGCATCTCCCTGATCGCATTCTGCGGGCTGCTGCTCTCGGTGAGCGCCTTTTCGTGTGACGTAACCCTCCCCGCGTTCTGGGACATGCAGGCCGAATTCGGCGTGCCGATCGATTGGGTGCAGGCAATCGTACCCGTGTTTCTCATCTTCCAGGGCATCGGGCAACTCGTGTTCGGCCCGGTATCCGATCGCTTCGGGCGCCGGCCGGTGATCCTTGCCGGCCTCGTCGTCTACCTGGTGGGCGCCGGCATCGCGGGCTTCGCGCAGAGCATCGGCGCAATGCACGCGGGCCGCATCGCGCAAGGTTTCGGTAGCGCCTGCGGGATCGCCGTCGGTCGGGCCGTGTTGCGGGATGTGAGCCATGGCCCCGCGCTGGCTCAGTCCATGGCGCTGGCGATGGCGATCTTCGCGCTGGGGCCGATCTCGGCGCCGCTGGTCGGATACAGCCTCGTCGCGCTCGGCGGCTGGCGCGGCGTTTTTATCGGCATGGCCATCTTCGCAACGCTGCTGCTGGTCTGGGGCGCTCTTTTCTTCAAGGAGACAAACACGGCGCTTGATCCCTCTGCGCTGCGTTCCGCCCGGCTTCGGGACTCGCTCAACAAGATCGTGTCCCACCCCCAGTCGCGTTATTTCCTGATTGTCGCTGCTACAACCCAGTACGGGATCATCTCGTTCGTCGCCAACGGCCCGCGTTTCTTCAAATCGGCGTTCGGCATCGATGGCCTTGAGTTTGCGCTGCTGTTCGCTGCCACCGGTCTCGGCATCGTGTTGGGCCAGATCGCCAACAGCCGGCTGATCACGCGTCTCGGCGTGCTGGCGACCACGCGCATCGCCGCATTCATCCTGCTCGCCGTGACGTCGCTCGTTGTGCTGCTCTCCCTTTCCGGCGCGCTGTCGGGCGTGGTGTTTACGGCCCTGATGTTCACGTTCAACACGAGTTTTCTGGTCGTGATCGCCAACTCGGCCAGCCTGGTGATCGATCCCCACCGGGAGATCGCGGGCTTCGCCTCATCGGCTTACGGCTTTTTCACCCAGGTTACGGCTTCGACCGCGGCGGTGGTGACGATGCCCCTGTTCGCCGGGGCGCTGCTGCCCTGGAGCCTCGTCATGCTAGGCCTTACAGGGGTCGTCCTAGTCCTGGTTCTGAGGTATCGGCCAGCCATTCCGGCCTACGCTGGCTAACTTGAAGCTTTACCGTATACTGCCTTGGCACCTCGACGCGGCCGGGTAAGTCGGCGAGAATCACGGCGTGCGCGATTCGCTCGGCCGGCGCATCCAGCCGGTCGCCGTACCGCTGCGAAGGGAAGGACACAAACTCCATGAACATGAACGCCCAACAACTCATCATCATAGCCGTGGTCGGCATCGTCGCGGGCTGGCTCGCCAGCCTGTTCGTCGGCGGCCCCAGCTCGATCATCGGCTATCTCGTCACCGGCATCGTCGGCGCGTTCGTCGGCGGCTGGGTCTTCAGCGCGGCTGGCTGGAAGCTCAACATCGGCAACGAGATGGTAGAGACGATCGCAACCTCTGCGATCGGCGCGATCATCGTGGTGATCCTCGCGCGGATCATCCTGTTCTGACGCCATCCTGGGTCCCGGATATTGCGCTTTGCGCAATTCCGGGATGACAGGCGTCAGGCTTTCCCGAACACGCGCGCGAAAATCGTGTCGACGTGCTTGGTGTGATAGCCGAGGTCGAACAGGTCTTCGAGTTCGGCCGGCGTGAGCGCACTCGAGACCTCCGGATCGGCCTTCAGCAGGGCGAGGAAGTCACCACCGTCCTGCCAGATGCGCATCGCGTTGCGCTGCACGAAGCGATAGGCGTCCTCACGTGCGATGCCCTTCTGGGCGAGCGCAATCAGTACGCGCTGCGAATGCACCAGGCCGCCGAGGCGGTCGAGGTTCTTGCGCATGTTCTGCGGGTAGACGATGAGGTTCTCGATCACGCCCCCCATCCGGTGCAAGGCGAAATCGAGGGTCACGGTCGCGTCGGGCCCGATCATGCGCTCGGCCGAGGAATGCGAGATATCGCGCTCGTGCCACAGGGCCACGTTTTCCAGCGCTGGCATCGCGTAGGCGCGCACCATGCGCGCTAGGCCCGTGATGTTCTCAGTCAGCACCGGATTGCGCTTGTGGGGCATCGATGAGGAGCCCTTCTGGCCCTCTGAGAAGAACTCCTCGGCCTCCAGCACCTCCGTGCGTTGCAGGTGACGGATTTCTGTCGCGAGTCGTTCCAGCGACGAGGCGATGACGGCGAGCGTCGTGAAATAGACAGCGTGCCGGTCACGCGGGATGACCTGCGTGGAGACGGGTTCAGGCGAAAGCCCCATCTGCTTGCCGACGTAGACTTCCACGCGCGGATCGATATTGGCGAAAGTCCCTACGGCCCCTGAGAGCGCGCAGGTCGCAACCTCCGTGCGGGCGCGCGCGAGGCGCTCCTTGGCACGGGCGAATTCGGCGTAGGCAACAGCGAGCTTGATGCCGAAGGTGGTGGGCTCGGCGTGGATGCCGTGGCTGCGGCCGATGGTGAGGGTGAGCTTGTGCTCCTGCGCGCGCTTCTTCAGCGCGGCGAGCAGGCGGTCGAGGCCGGCGTCCAGAAGATCGGCCGCACGGACCAGCTGCACGTTGAAGCACGTGTCCAGGATGTCGGAAGAGGTGAGGCCCATGTGCACGAAGCGGGCCTCGGGGCCGACATGTTCGCCGAGATGGGTGAGGAAGGCGATGACGTCGTGCTTCACCTCGCGCTCGATGGCGTCGATGCGCGCCGTGTCGAACTTGGCTTTGGAACCCTTGTCCCAGATGACCTTGGCGGCCTCCTTGGGGATGAGGCCCAGTTCCGCCATGGCGGAGGCCGCGTGGGCCTCGATCTCGAACCAGATGCGGAAGCGCGTCTCGGGGGCCCAGATGGCAGCCATCTCGGGCCGGGTATAGCGGGGAATCATTCCGCCCTCGCTTGGCCGTTAGGGCTGTCGCCTAGCACGGGGCGAGGGCGGGGGCAAACGTCGGGGGCGCGGCGTAAACGCGTTTCCACGGGGACCTGAGGCCGTTATAGGGAGAGGCAAGCGGTGCTACGCGGGCGGGGCAGATCTTCATGATGCGGGCAGATGTGCTGGTGCTCGGCGCCGGCATGATCGGAGTGAGCGCCGCGCTGCACCTCCAGCAGCGCGGCCGATCGGTGGTACTCCTCGACCGGCGCGGCCCCGGCGGGGAAACGAGCTATGGCAATGCCGGGCTCATCCAGCGCGAAGGCGTGGTGCCTTATCCGTTCCCGCGCGATGTCAGGCTGATGGCGCGCTACGCGTTCAACCTGCTGCCCGAGGCCAACCTGCACTGGAGCGCGCTGCCGGCGATCGCGCCATGGCTGTACCGGTACTGGCGTGCCTCGACCCCCGAGGAGGTTGCGAAGACCGCGCGCGGGGCGCGGCCGCTCGTGGAACGGTGCATCATCGAGCACGAGGCGTTCCTCGGCAATGCCGGCCTGCTGGGGCTCGTACGCCGCACCGGCTATATGCGCATCTACCGGTCGTCCGCAACGCTGGAGACCGCGCTCGCCAGGCAGCAAAGCGACCGCGAAGTCTACGGCGTGAACTATGCACCGCTGACCGCGGCACAGGTCGCGGAGCTGGAGCCGCACCTCACGGATGTCATCGCGGGCGGCGTGCTGATGCCGGACCCCGTGAGTGTGAGCGATCCAGGTGCGATCGTGCGCGGGTATACGCAACTGCTCGAGCAGCGCGGCGGCCGCTTCGCCCGCGGAGATGCCCGTACGCTCGAGGAGACGCGGGACGGCTGGACGATCCAGACCGAACAGGGCTCGCTCAATGCCCAGGCCGTCGTTATCGCGCTAGGTCCCTGGTCCGACGATGTGTTCCGCCCCCTGGGGTATCGCTTCCCTCTCGGGGTCAAGCGCGGCTATCACCAGCATTTCAGGGCGCTCGGCAACGCCACCCTCAACCGTCCCGTACTCGATGCCGAGGTCGGCTATATGCTCACGCCCACCACCAAGGGTATCCGCCTCACCACGGGTGCCGAGTTCGCGCGGCGTGACGCGCCGCCGACGCCGGTACAGCTGGAGCGTGTCACGCCCCGTGCGCAGGAAATCTTCCCGCTCGGGGAGAAGGCAGAACCCGACTTCTGGCTCGGCCGGCGTCCGTGCCTGCCCGACATGCTCCCCATCATCGGGCCGGCGCCGCGTCACCGAGGCCTGTGGTTCGACTTCGGTCACCACCACCTCGGCTTCACGCTGGGTCCGGCGAGCGGCCGCCTGCTGGCCGAGATGATGACGGGTGAAACGCCCTTTACCGACCCTGCGCCCTACCGCGCAGAACGGTTCGGGTGACCCTTCGCTAGGACCGCTGCAGGTCGCGCTGGATGATCGGGCGCAACGGCCTGCAGAGCGAGCCGTGCCAAACGCCGCCATTGTTCAGGCAGGCCCGCACCAACTGTTCGCGGCGGATCTGCCATCCGAACAGCACGGCGAGCAGCAGCGCAGTGGCACCAGCGATCACCAGCCGCGTTCGGTTCATGCCTAGCCCCCGCGTGCGAACCGGTCCCGCCAGGCCGGGAGAGCACCCGCGAAAGGCAACGCGGTCGCCGCATGCACGCCGCGTGCGACGGCGCGTGTGAGGCAATTCGCCGCCGACGTGCCGAGCGCCGTAAGGCCCAGCATCGGATCGGCCAACGGCCTGATTCCCGTCGACACCGCGAACACGATGTCGCCGTCGAGCGGCGTGTGCACGGGATAGATGGCTCGCGCCAGGCCATCCTGCGCCATGACGGCGAGACGCTTGGCCTGGACCTTGGTCAGGACCGCGTCGGTGGCAACCACGGCGAGCGTGGTGCTTGCTCGCGGCTTGCCCTTTGTGATCGCGTCGAGAGCGTCTTGCGGTACCGACGGCGGCAGGCCCAATCCGCCAAACTCGGCGTCCTGCTCGAACGCTGCAGCCCAGAACCAGGGGCCCTTGCCGACCACGACACTGCCCGCTGCGTTGACCGCAGCCAGCGCTCCCACGGTGAAGCCTTCGCAGACTGCGGACGCAGAGCCCAAGCCGCCCTTGAGGTTGACGGTGGTTGCCCCCTGCCCTGCGCCCACGCTGCCGATCGGGAAGTCCACACCCGACCCTGCCGCCGCCGCATAGCCAAGCTCACGATAGGGGGGATAGCGCCCCCACCCCTTGTCGCCGCCGTTGAGCAGGTCGAACAGGATAGCGCCGGGCACGATGGGCACGCGGGCCGAGCCCACGGCAAAGCCCCGGCCTTGCTCTCGCAGCCAGGCCTGCACGCCCGAGGCGGCGTCGAGGCCGAATGCGGAGCCCCCCGAAAGCGCAATGGCGTCGATGCCCTGCACCGTCTGCGCCGGGTCCAGAAGGGCCGTCTCGCGCGTGCCGGGGCCTCCCCCGCGCACATCGACCGAGCCCACGGCTGGCTGATCGAAGATCACCGCCGTGACGCCGGACGCCAGGGCCGCGTCGCCGGCGTTGCCTATCCGAAGGCCCGGCACATCCGTGATGAGATTGCGCAAGGCTCCCCCCGCTCGATGCCGACGGGCATCACCTGAAAAATGGCGCGCCCACATGGCGGGGTCAACGCTTGCCATGCGGGAAAACTGGGAGAGATGCGCGGGAACGCACCAGGGCCCGCGCGCATTAGACACATAAATGAACAAACCAAAGCACATCGCCCGCATCGCGAATGTTTTCTTCCTCTCCCGCATCGGCTCGACGCTGCGCTGGGCCTCCCAGGACATCGCCCAGGAGGAGCTCCCTCCCGATATCAAGCGGCTCCTCGGCCGTCTGGACCGCCTGGAGGCCAGGGCGGCCGCCAAGGACACCGGCGGGAAATCGCGCAACGGCGAGGCCGGCGATTAGCGCTGGGATGCCGCACCCCGCAAAGTTTGAAGACCGCCTATAGCGTTGCCCTGTAATGTCCTGCCCGCGGGGGCAAGGAGCACTGCAAATTTCCATGGACCTGCACAAGGATATCGATGCGGTCCGGCGCATCGATGCGATCCCCAACCTGCTCGAGGTGGCGTGCCGCGTGGCGGGCGTAGGCTTTGCCGCCGTGGCGCGCGTCACCGAGGATCGCTGGATCGCCTGCGTCGTGCGCGATGAGATCGCCTTCGGCCTCCTGCCCGGCGGCGAATTGAAAGTCGAAACGACGATCTGCAGCGAAATCCGCGCGAGCGGTGAGGGTGTGGTGATCGACCACGTGCGCGAGGACCCGGATTTCCGCGATCACCCGACTCCCGCCCTGTACGGCTTTGAAAGTTACATCTCGGTGCCGATCTTCCGGCGCGACCGTTCCTTCTTCGGCACCTTGTGCGCGATCGACCCCAAGCCGGCTAAACTGAAGACGCCCGAAGTCGTCGGCATGTTCAAGCTGTTCGCCGACCTCATCGGCTTCCACCTGGAAGCGCAGGACCGCATCATGGCAAGCGAGGCGGCGCTCGAAGAGGAACGGCAGAGCGCGGAGCTTCGCGAGCAATTCGTCGCCGTGCTCGGCCACGATCTGCGCAATCCGCTGGCCGCCGTCGATGCGGGAACCCGCCTGCTCGCGAGAGGCACGCTCGACGACACGGGCAAGATGGTGGTCACGCAGATCCAGGACGCGGTGAAGCGGATGGGCGGACTCATCGACAACGTCCTCGACCTGGCGCGCACACGGCTCGGGGACGGGCTCACGCTTAATGTCAGTTCGGACGCCCCGCTGGGATCGACGATCGATCAGGTGGTGGACGAATTGCGCATGGGCTGGCCGGGCCGCGTGATCGATGTCGACATCGATCTGCAGGTGCCGGTCGCCTGCGATCACGCACGCGTCGGCCAGCTGCTTTCCAATCTCTTGGGCAATGCGCTGAAGCACGGTGCCGAAGCACCGGTCTCGGTTCGAGCCTACGCGCGCGCCAAAACCTTCGAGCTCTCTGTCGCCAACCAGGGCGAGTCCATACCTCCTGAGAGCATCGCCCGCTTTTTCGAACCTTTCTATCGCGCCGAAGCCAGCACAAATCGGCAGGGCCTTGGCCTCGGCCTGCATATTGCCTCGGAGATCGCCCGCGAACACGGCGGGACTCTGGAGGCAACATCAGATGCGGGCGAAACGCGCTTCACGTTCAAGATGCCGGTGACAACCAAGCACCGGTCATAAAAAAGGCGGCCCGCGCGGGGCCGCCCTCCAGTTCGCTTCGGGGAACGCGAGCGAGCTATTGCAGCTCGGTGTAGGTGATCTTCCCGCTCGGGTCCTTCTTCCAGACGTACATCACGTAGTCGAGCCGCGTGACGTCGCCCTTCTTGTCATAGGTGAGATCGCCGATGACGGTCTTGAACCTCATGCCGGAGTAGATTTTTTCGGCCACCTTCTTGGGATCGACCGACTTGGCCGCCTCCGCTGCCTGCTTCACGACCTCGACCGCGGCGTAGGAGTAAAGCGTGTAAGCTTCGGGCTCGAATTTCATCGCCCGGAACTTCTCCACGATGGTCTTGGCCTCGGCCCGCTTGCGCGGATCGGGACCGTAGGTCATGAGCGTGCCTTCCACGCCCGGGCCGCCGATGACGGAGAACTCGTCGGAGACGATGCCGTCGCCGCCCATCAGCGGTGCCTTGACGCCTTGGTCACGCAGCTGGCGGATGATGAGTCCACCCGTGTCGTGCAGGCCGCCCCAGTAGACGAGATCGGCTCGCGCCGCCTTGATCTTGGAGGCGAGGGCGGAAAAGTCCTTGTCGTCCTTGTTGACGCCTTCGAACATCACCGGTTTCACGTTTTTGGCGGCCATGGCCTTGCGGGTCTCGTTGGCGAGCCCAAGGCCGTAGGTAGTCTTGTCGTGGATGACGACGACCTTCTTGCCAGCAAAGTTCTTGGCGATGTAGTTGCCGGCAACAACCCCTTGCTGATCGTCACGTCCGCAGGTGCGGAACATCAAAAGGTTGGTGTGCGTGCGCTTGTCGTCGCCGCAGGGCCCGAGCTTGCGATCGGTGACGCAGGGATTGGTGGCCGCCGGGCTGATCGCCAGCATGCCGTTGTCCTTGTAGACCAGTGAAGCCGGGATGGTGACGCCCGAGTTGAAGTGGCCGATCACGAACTTGATGCCATCGCCGACGAATTTGTTGGCGACCGAGACACCTTCCTTGGGATCGGCACGGTCATCGCCGACGACGAGTTCGATCTTCTGGCCGAGAATTCCGCCGGCTGCGTTGATGTCCTTCACAGCCTGTTCGGCACCGTTCTTGAGCTGAGCCCCGAACGCGGCACTGCCGCCAGTGATGGGACCGGCGACCCCCATCTTGATCTGGGCCGAGGCGGTGCTCGTGCCCGCGGCAAACAGCGCCACCGCGGCCAAGCCCAACCAACGCGCTCTAAACATCCAAAAACCTCCCTTGTTGCGAAGCACTCAAACCGTCCACGCCTGCGTCCCGCGGCGCGAAAAGCGTGACCAATGATTGAACGAAAGTCGTAGGAAGTCACGCGCATTTGCGGGTGCACCGCGAAGAGGCACCAGGGGTCGCATAAGTACGGAGGACAACCAGCGTGGCGGCCGTGATCGTTCGGCGCAGACTTTCGGTCGGGAATGCAGCTTGGCGCGGAACCGGCGTGCCCGATCGGCGCGCGCCGCTGCCGTTTCGCGTATGCGAGCAAACGCGGGAGGCGCCCACTTTTTGAGCGCAGACGAAGAAATGCTGTATCGTTGGGAAATGATGCCCCGTGTTGCAAATGTCGGCAGGGCGGAAGCGGCGGACATGCGCAAGAGCCGGCGCACGACCTTGCCGGCGATGTTTGCCTGCGCTGTGGGCTTTCTCGCAGCCTTGCTGCCCCTGGCGACGGTGAGCACCGGGCAGGAGCGGGGTGCGGGGGACAAGCCGGCCCTGCTGATCGACATCTCAGGTGCCATCGGCTTCGTCTCGGCTGCTTATCTTGCCAGGGCCGTAGAGCAGGCAAGCGCGCAGGTCGCGCCGGTCCTGGTTGTGCGCATGGATACCCCCGGAGGGCTGTTGAGTTCGACGCGTGAGATGATCCACACGATCCTCGCTTCGCGTGTGCCGGTCGTCATGTACGTCGCGCCCAACGGCAGCAGGGCGGCAAGCGCAGGCACCTATTTGCTCTATGCCGCGCACGTGGCCGCCATGGCGCCGAGCACGCACATGGGCGCTGCGACGCCTATCGCGCTGTCGCCGGGGTTGCCGGGAACCGCGCCCGCCAAGCCGTCCCCGGGCTCGGACAAGCAGCCCGATACCGATCCATCCGCGGTATCCGCCCGCAAGAGCGTGAACGACGCGGTAGCATATATCCGGTCGCTGGCGGAAATGCGCGGTCGCAACGCCGAGTGGGCCGAGAAGGCCGTGCGCGAGGCGGCCACGCTCACCGCGTCCGCTGCGCTCAAGGAGCGCGTCATCGACGTGATCGGCAAGGACGTGGACGACCTGCTCGCCCAGATCGATGGGCGCACCGTCGCCACGCCGGCCGGCGACGTGCGCCTGGACACCCGGGGCCGGAAGGTCGTCACGCTCGAGCCGGACTGGAAGATGAAAGTGATGTCGGTCATCACCGATCCGAACATCGCGCTGATCCTGATGATGATCGGCATCTACGGCATTCTGTTCGAGTTCTGGAGCCCCGGGGCGATCGCACCGGGCGCCGTGGGCGGCATCAGTCTCATCGTCGCATTGACCGCGCTTTCGGTTCTGCCGGTCAGCTTCGGCGGCCTTGCCCTTCTCATTTTCGGAATCGCACTGATGGTGGCCGAAGCCTTCACCCCCAGCTTCGGCATCGCGGGCCTCGCCGGGATCGTTGCGTTCGCGCTGGGAGCACTATTCCTGTTCGACCCGCAGCAATCGGACGTGCCGATTGCCGTCTCATGGCAGGTCATCGCGGGCCTCGCAGTCTTGAGCGCTGCGTTCTTCGCCGGGGTCCTGGGTCTCGCAGTCCGGGCGCGCCGCCGGCCCGTGCGGATCGGGGGAGATGATCTGGTCGGCAGCACGGGCGTGGTCGCGCGATGGGCGGAGAACTCAGGGCTCATACAGGTCGCCGGCGAGCTGTGGGAGGCGCGATCGGGGCAGGCGTTCGCCAAGGGGCAGAAAGTACGGATCGTCGGCCGCACAGGGTTGACGCTGTCAGTCGAAGCCAGCAGCTGAAGCAGGAGCCGCCATGCCAGACGCGCAATCTTTCCTGACCCTGTTCTCGGGCATCGTGCCGTTTCTGATCATCGTCGCCGTTGCCGTATCGTCCATTCGCATCCTGCGCGAGTACGAGCGCGGTGTGGTGTTCCTGCTCGGCCGGTTCTGGAAGGTGAA
>Ga0190265_10001830_pt1 | contig 14023 bp, 14 predicted proteins | sample Popmic124T_FD_133135 | JGI IMG/M metagenome (GOLD analysis project Ga0190265, IMG submission 133135) | Populus adjacent soil microbial communities from riparian zone of Indian Creek, Utah, USA - 124 T | ecosystem: Environmental > Terrestrial > Soil > Riparian zone | place: USA: Utah | collected...
CCGCGCCGCCGAACAGCCGTCGCACGACTCGCGAGAAGAGCCCTTCGTTCGCCTGCCGGCCGATCGGCTCGAGAGCCAGGGCGCCGTCGCCTGCTGCGTGGTAGCCGATGGCAGTCACGCGACTCTGGTCGATCGGCAGCTGGACCCGGAGCGAGCCACGCAGCGCGACGACCTGCGGGCGCGGCGGGCCTGCCGGGAGCAGGCGGTTGGCGGGCGCAGGGCCGGCTGTCGGCGCGGGCGCGGACGAGCCGGAGCCGAAAGCGGTCAGGAGCAGGGTGATCAGCGCAGCGATGGAGGCTGCGATCAGACCGGCGATGCGGCGTTGCCTGCGTCTCGCTTGCGCTCGAGCCTGCAATTTGCGGCGCGCCTGCCCGGGGGCTCGGGGCGAGGGCATGCGCGGCACGCTAACCGAGGTCGGTACGGATTGCAAAGCGGCTGTGGATAGCGGACTTCGTGACACCGGAGGAGGCGATTGTAGGCGGGATTCCTCCCAGAGTTCGTGACGGTCCAGCGCGAGGTTGCCGTCCTCGGCGAAGGACCAGTCCCAGGGCGGTGGCCTGAGCGCCACCACTTGCGCGCTACGATGGCCTCCATGGCCGGCGGGGCGCCGACGATCCAGATCCCGCGCTGGATTCAGCTCGTCGGGGTCCCCTTGCTCGCGTTGCTCGTCTGGTTCATGGCGAGCCAGGTCGTTCACGCGGTCTTCATCTTCCTCGTCGCCGCTTTGATCGCGTTGCTGCTGGACCCGCTGGTCCGGGCCCTGACTCGCCTCTGGATCCCGCGCGGATTCTCGATCGCGATCGTCTACCTCAGCTTCGCTGCGGCGTTGACCGTGGTGATCTTCGCCCTCGGCATCGTCGTGGTCGACCAGTCGCAGTCGGCGGCTGACCGGATCGAGAATTACCTTACGGTCGAGGACGGACAGACCGGCCAGACCGGATTCGAGCAGGGCGTCGACGACCTTCAGCTCTGGCTGGACGACCACGGGCTAGAGCGTCTGGACGTCCGCGAGCAAGGCGACGAGATCGCGACGGACTTCAAGAACGCGGACGTCGAGAAGTACACGTCCGAGGCGATCGACTTCATACGCGGGGCAGCGATCGGGATCTTTGGGTTGATTCTGAGCCTGATCCTGGTGGTCGTCGTCTCCGTCTACATGCTCCTCGACATGGGCCGCCTCACGAAGGCGGCGGACCGGCGCTTCCCGCCGCCCTCGGGCACGTCCGGCCTCGTCATCCGCATGGAGCAGGCGCTGGCCGGCTACGTCCGCGGGCAGCTGCTGGTCTCGTTGACGATCGGGGCGAGCGTCGGCGTCGGCATGTGGCTCCTCGGCACCCTCGGGTGGGCTCCCGGGGCCGACAAGTACGCAGTGCTGTTCGGCGCCTTCGCGGCCGTTACGGAGCTCATCCCTTACCTCGGGCCGGTCCTCGGCGCGATTCCCGCGGTCATCTACGGCCTCGTGGTCGACCCCATCTCGGGCCTGTGGATCCTCCTCCTCTTCCTCGCCATCCATCAGATCGAGGGCCACATCGTCGTGCCCAAGCTGATGGGGAGCGCGCTGCGGCTGCACCCGCTGCTCGTCATCTTCGGGCTCCTCGCGGGTGCTGAGCTCTACGGTGTGCCGGGCGTGTTCGTCGCGCTTCCGCTGCTCGCGGTCATGCGCGCGATCTGGGAGTTCTTCTCCGAGCGGATCGAGCTCGAGCCGTGGCGCGCCGGCCCCGTTCCGGTCGAGGTGGAGATCGAGCAGACGCGGCCTCTGGAGCCAGTCCCGCCCGAGGAGACGACGGAAACGCGAACATTGGCGCCGTGAGCTCGTTTCCCGAGACCAGGCTCAGGCGGATGCGCCGTACCGGAGCGCTGCGTGCGCTCGTGCGCGAGACGAGGCTCGACCTCGACGACTTCGTGATGCCGCTCTTCGTCGGGCCGGCGACCCGGCGCAATGAGGAGCTCCCTCCGCTCGGTCGCTTCTCGGTCGACGATCTAACAGGCGAGGTCGAGGAGCTCGTTCGGCTCGGGATCTCCGCGGTGATCCTCTTCGGCGTCCCCGAAGAGAAGGACGACGACGGCTCGGGCGCCTACGACTCCGACGGCATCGTCCAGCGCGCGCTGCGCGAGCTGCGCCCGCGCTTCTCCGAGCTCGTGCTGATGACCGACGTCTGTCTCTGCGAGTACACGGCCCACGGTCATTGCGGTCTGATTGAGGACGGCGAGGTTCAAAACGACGCGACGCTCGAACTGCTCGGTCGCACCGCGGTCAGCCATGCCGAGGCCGGGGCCGACGTCGTTGCGCCGAGCGACATGATGGACGGGCGGGTGGCCGCGCTCCGCGAGGCGCTCGACGATGCCGGCTTCGAGCAGACGCCGATCGTCTCCTACGCGGCCAAGTACGCCTCGGCGTTCTACGGACCGTTCCGCGAGGCGGCGGAGTCGACACCCGCGTTCGGCGATCGCCGCGGCTACCAGATGGATCCGGCGAACGTGCGCGAGGCGCTGCGCGAATGCGAGCAGGACGTGGCCGAAGGGGCCGACGTGCTCATGATCAAACCGGCCATGCCCAACCTGGACGTCGTCCGCGCCGTGCGCGAGGACTTCGATCTTCCGATCGCCGCGTACAACGTCTCGGGCGAGTACGCGATGCTGAAGGCGGCTGCCGCCAAGGGCTGGCTCGACGAGCGCCAGGCCGCCGTCGAGAGCTTGACTGCGATCAAGCGGGCGGGCGCGGACTTCATCGTTTCCTACTGGGCGAAAGAGCTGGCCGGTTGGCTCTGAGAACCCGCTCGGATCTCTACAAGCGCGCCCTCGAGCTGATTCCCGGCGGCGTCAGCTCTCCCGTGCGCGCGATGCGCGCGGTCGGCGTCGATGAGCCGCTCTTCGCGCAACGCGGGCAGGGCGCGTACCTCGAGACTGCCGACGGCGGTCGCTACGTCGACTGGGTCATGTCCTGGGGGCCGCTCATCCTCGGCCACGCGCCGGCCGAGGTCGTCGAGGCGGTCCGCGAGGCGGCGGCCGACGGGACGACCTTCGGCGCGGCCACCGAGCGCGAGGTGCGCCTGGCCGAAGCGATCGTCGACGCGGTGCCGTCGATCGAGAAGGTCAGGCTCGTCTCCTCCGGGACCGAAGCGGCGATGAGCGCGATCCGCCTGGCCCGCGGCTTCACGCACCGCGACCGGATCCTGAAGTTCGCCGGCTGCTATCACGGCCACTCGGACTCGCTGCTCGCCGAGGCCGGCTCCGGCCCCGCGACGCTCGGCGTGCCCGCCACCGCCGGCGTCACCACTCGCACGGCCAGCGACACGATCGTGTCGACCTACAACGACGTCGACGCCGCGGGGCTGGCCGTCGCACGCTACGGCGAAGGGCTTGCGTGCGTGATCGTGGAGCCGGTCGCCGGAAACATGGGCGTCGTCCCGCCGGACCCGGGCTTCCTCCAGGCTCTTCGCCAGCTATGCGACGCCTCCGGCGCGCTGCTCGTGTTCGACGAGGTGATCACCGGCTTCCGCGTGTCGCGCGGGGGCGCGCAGGAGCTGTACGACGTTCAGCCCGACCTCACGATCCTCGGGAAGATCGTCGGGGGCGGCCTTCCTCTCGCGGCCTTCGGAGGGCGTGCCGAGATCATGGATCAGCTCTCGCCGATCGGGCCCGTGTACCAGGCTGGAACGCTGTCGGGAAACCCGCTCGCGACGGCCGCGGGCCTGGCGGTGCTCGAAACGCTCGACGCCTCGGTCTACGACGCCGTCGACTGGGTCGGCGGTCGGCTGAAGGAAGGGCTCGCCCCATTCGGCCGTGTGCAACGCGTCGGAGGGATGCTGACCCTCTTCATGGGCGCCGACCCGGTCCGGAACTTCGCCGAAGCGAGCGCCTCCGACACGGACCGCTACGGCGCGTTCTTCCGGCACATGCTCGAGCGGGGCGTTTACCTCCCGCCCTCGCAGTTCGAGTCGTGGTTCCCCTCCCTCGTACACGGCGACGAGGAAATCGACCGCACGCTGGAGGCTGCTCGTGAGTTCTTCGACGGCTGAGCTCTGGAGCACGATCGCGCGTGGGGCCCGGGCCGAGAGCCCGTTGTGGGCCGGGGCGCTGAGAGCCGACGGCGATCGAGTCGAGAAGCCGGTCTTCTCCCCGCTCGGGCACGAGCGCTTCGCACTCTCGGTCGAGACGATCTACGAGGGCTATCTCGCGCACTACGGACGGCCGCGGCTCTTCGCGCCTGCCGACCGCGACACCGCGCTGCTGCTCGGCGACTACCTCTACGCGCAGGGCCTCGTCCACCTCGCCGCAACCGGCTCGGTCGAGGCGGTGGCCGAGATGGCCGAGCTGATCTCCCTCTGCGCGCACCTCCGCGCCGAGGAGAAGCCCGGTGACGGCGAGGCCTGGGCTTCGACGGTCGCGGGGCTCGGCGAAGGAGGTTCCCGGGATCCCTCTGCCGTGCCTCGGGCGCTGGCTACTCACCACGCGCTCCTGGGGTAAAGTCGCGCTCGCATGGCGGACCTGCTCGCAGCTGCCCTCCCGCTCGCGGATGCGGCAACGGAGGGGAAGAAGGTCATCACGGCGATGCTGATCGTGGGCCTGATCTTCGCGTCGGTGCCGGTGCTCGGCGAGCTGTACAAGTACTTCCGATACCACCGCCACGGCCGCTCGCCGCACTGAGCACACAAACGCTTAACGCAAGCTTCACCAACTAGAACGCATATGCGTACGTATTAGTAGGCATGAGGCTGAAGACGGGCTCGAAGCGGTCGATCTGGTGGGCGCTGTTCGCCATCGGAATCGCCCTGCTCGCCCTCTCGGCTTGCGGTGGCGACGGAGGCTCGGGCGACAACGCGTCTACCGCGGGCAAGGAGGGCGGCACGCTGAGGGTCAACCTGTCGGCCGACACCGACCACGTCGATCCCGCGCTCGCCTACTACCAGATCTCCGTGCAGATGCTGTATCCGGCCTGCGCCACCCTCCTCAACTACCCCGACAAGCCGGCGCCCGAAGGCTCCCGGCTGCAGCCCGAGGTCGCGGAGGCGATGCCGGTGGTCTCGGACGGCGGCAAGACCTACGTGTTCACGGTGCGCCCCGGTTTCAAGTTCTCACCACCGTCGACGGAGGAAGTGACGGCGGATACCTTCAAGTTCGTTCTCGAGCGGAACCTGAACCCGAAGCTGCAGTCCCCCTCGGCATCTTTCATCAGCGACATCGTCGGCGCCCAGGCGGTCATGGACGGCAAGGCCCAGCACGCGTCCGGCATCACGGTGAACGGCAACAAGCTGACGATCAAGCTCACGAAGCCCGCGCCCGACTTCCTCAACCGGATCGCGATGTGGTTCTTCTGCGCGATCCCCAAGTCCACGTCGGTCGACCCGGCACAGGAGCGCCCGGTGCCGACGGCCGGCCCGTACTACATCTCCGAGTGGACGCCCAAGCGCCGAATCGTCCTCAAGCGGAACCCGAACTACACGGGCGATAGGCCGCACAAGCTGGACGAGATCGTCTACACGGTCGGTGTCAACGAGGCTCAGAGCGTGCTTCAGATCCGCAGCGGCCGGGCCGACTATGCAGCTGACGGGATCCCGCCCGCCTCCGCGAACGAGCTCGGCCCGACGGTCGGCCCGGACAGCGACGTCGCGGACACTGACAAGCAGCAACTCTTCGTCGAGCCGACTCTCGCCTTCAACTATCTGGCCCTGAACACCACGCGCCCGCTGTTCCGCGACCCCAACGTCCGGAAGGCTGTCGCCTTCGCAATCGACCGTCCCCGGATGGTCCGCCTCTCCAGTCGCTACGCGGGCACCGTGACCGACCAGTATCTGCCGCCCGGGCTCTCCGCGTTCAAGGACGCCGACATCTACCCGCTCGACGGCCCGGATGTCGAGAAGGCGAAGCAGCTGATGGGCGGTAAGACCGGCACGGCCGTGCTCTACACGTGCAACGAGGCGCCGTGTCCGGAGCGTGCGCAGCTCATCCAGTCCAACCTGAAAGAGATCGGTATCGATGTCAGCATCCGGACCTTCCCGAGGAGCGTGCAGTTCACCAAGGAGGGCGTGAAGGGCGAGCCCTTCGACATCGCGGACGAGGGTTGGATTGCCGACTACGCCGACCCATCGAACTTCATCAACAAGCTGCTGGACGGGCGCACGATCCAGGCCGCCAACAACACCAACTTCTCGTACTTCAACGACCCGGTCTACAACCGGAAGATGGACGACGCTCAGAGCAAGGTTGGCGAGGATCGCGACGCCGCGTTCGCTGCTCTCGACGAGGACATCGCGCGGAACGTCGCGCCGCTGGTCGCCTGGAGCGTCCCGAACAACATCGACTTCGTCTCGTCAAACGTGGGCTGCTACCAGTGGCACCCCGTGTACTCCATGAATCTCGCGACGCTCTGCCTGAAGGACTAGACAGGCTCCAAAACTCGGGCTGCTGCCGCCTCGCTTCGTCGCGTCAACTGTTACTTCGTTGACGCGCGGTTTCGGAAACCGATTGAATCCGTTTAGAACGTGGCTTCTCACGGCGGAGACGGCAGCCCGCACGTCCCTGCACCGACCCTGTGGCCGGTGGGATTCGCCGTTGGCATCGCCGTTCTGCTCGTCGGCGTCGTCCTCGGCTGGCTGATCGTCGCCATCGGCGCGGCCATCGCTGCGCTCTTCGGCTTCCTCTGGATCCGCGAGGTCACACGCCCGGTCCGTTCGACCGAGCCGGTCGCCGCGCCCGAGCCCGAAGCTCGTCCGGCCACCCGTGGCCGGAAGGCGGTGCCCGAGCCCGGCGAGGGCGAGATCGTCCGCTTCCCGCGGTCCAAGCTCCTCGAAGGCGCCACGCTCGGGCTCGGCGTTGTGATCGGAGGCATCGTCACGTTGCCGATCCTCGGCCCCGCCCTTGTCGATCCATTCGTCGACCAGGGGACCGACGACGTCGACATTGGTGCGCTCGACGAGTTCCCGGAGAACCGCTTCGTCATCACGACCTTCCTGCTCGACCCGGAGCAGGGCGAGGTCTCGCGCCGCACCGCCTACGTGCGCAACAACGGCTCTCTCGACGGCCAGCCGAGCTTCACGATCCTGTCCAGCCGCTGCGTCCACCTTGGGTGCCCGGTCCAGGTGAACGGCCTTCCGCTCGACGAGGCCGCGAAGACGGAGCAGATCGACAACACCGTGGTGCGCCGCATCCCGACGGCGGCCGCGGTTGGCTTCGGGTGCCCATGCCACGGAGGCCAATACGACGCCGAGGGCAACCGCACCGCCGGCCCGCCCGTGCGCGCCCTCGACCGCTACGAGTTCAAGGTCAGGAACGGCCGGCTTCTCCTGAGCAAGACATACAGCGTCGGCAGCGTCGAGGGCACGGGCTCGGAGGCGCAGATCAAGAAGTACGACCTGATGGGCCCGGGCCAGCACGTCGACGGCCCGGAGGCGGTCCTCTATCCGATCGAACCGCCGGGACACTAATGGCGAGACCGCCGGCGACCCGCAAGGAGCAGATCCTCTATCTGGCGCTCTACCCGATCAACTGGCTGGAAGAGCGTTCAGGTCTCGTCGGCGCCGTCAAGTACTTCCTCTTCCGCAAGGTTCCGGGCGACATCAGCTGGGGCCACACACTCGGGTCGGCGACCCTCACGGCGTTCATCGTCCAGGTGCTGACGGGCTCGATCCTCGCCATGTACTACAAGCCTGACCCGGACAAGGCGTACGAATCGATCCGGTACATCACCGACGACGTGACCCTCGGCTGGCTCGTGCGCGGCATGCACAGGTGGGGGGCGAGCGTCTTCATCATTCTCATGTTCCTGCACATGGGGCGGGTGTTCCTGTACGGCGCGTACAAATACCCGCGCGAACTGAACTGGATCCTCGGCGTCCTCATCCTCGCGCTCGGGATGCTGGAGGGCTTCACCGGCTATCTCCTGCCCTGGGACCAGACGGCCTACTGGGCGACCGTGGTCGGGATCAACCTCCAGGCGACCGGCCCGTTCGTCGGCCCCTTCCTGGCGAACGTCTTAGCCGGCGGAGCCGAGATCGGCTCCGACACGCTGGCCAGGTTCTATGCGCTGCACATGCTCCTCATACCTGGGGCGCTCTTCGCGCTGATCGGGCTGCATCTGTACCTCGTCATCCGGCTAGGCGTCACGTCGCCTCCATGGTCGCCGAACGCGGCCGGGAGGGACCGGACCGAGCCCACGCCGCAGGGGCGGGAGGGTCTCGTCGCGCCGGGGCCGAGGGGTGGGAAGGCGAGATGAACCGGCGGCTCGAGGAGAGGCGCGCGCAGCAGGCGCGCTACAAGGAGGACGTCGCCGCGCGCGGGAAGCCCTTCTACCCGTGGGCGATGTTCCACGACACGGTCATGAGCCTGCTCGTCGTGTCGATGATCGTCGGGCTCGCGGTCATCTGGAAGTACACCGCGGAGGAGGGGCCGACCGAGGAAGACTCGGGCTGGCTCGGAAAGCTCTACGACGAGCCGGCCGACCCGGGAACGACGAGCTTCATCCCGCGCCCCGATTGGTACTTCTACTTCCTCTTCTACCTTCTGAGGATCTTCAAGTGGCCGGAGTCGGTGATCCTGGGCACGGTCGGGATCCCCACGCTCGCGCTGCTGCTGCTGCTCGCGCTCCCGTTCCTCGACGTCCGTCGGGAGCGCCGGCCCCTGCGCCGGCCCGTGGCGCTCGTGGCCGGGATCTTGACCGTGATCGCGATGGGCGTCCTCACCTACAAGGGTGCGACCGCCAGGGAATCGATCGGCTCCGAGCTCCTCGTTCTCGTGCCGAACTGGGCCGAGAGCCAGGGCTTCGCCGGAAACGACGAGGCGGTCGAGGGAGCAGAGATCTTCGCCAAGGCGGGCTGCGCCAACTGCCATACCTACCAAGGCGCCGGGACGGCGAACGTCGGTGCACCAGACCTCTCCAACATCGGAGCCGGCGGGCGCAACGCGGACTTCTTCGTCCGCTACGTCGCAAACCCGGCCGAGTTCGGGAACACCGTGATGCCGCCGTTCGAACAGCTCGGCGAGGAGAACCTCCAGAAGCTCGCGGCCTTCCTGGTCGCCTCAAAAGGCTCGCAGTAGCGTGAGCACCCAGACGGGAACGCTCCCTCCTGAGGGGGTGCGTCGCATGTTCGACCGCATTGCACCGCGCTACGACTTGATGAACCGGTTGATGACGGCGGGGCTCGACGGGGCGTGGCGGCGGGAGGCTGCCCGAGCCGTCGTCGGACCCGGGGATCGCGTTCTCGATCTCTGTTGCGGGACCGGCGATCTCGCCCTCGCCGGGCGAGAGGCGGGCGGGGTCGTGACGGCGGTGGACTTCTCGGCCCCGATGCTCGAGAGGGCTCGGCCGAAGTCGTCCGAGATCGTCTGGCTCGAAGCGGACGCATTGCACCTGCCCCTGGCCGACGCCTCGTTCGACGCGGTCACGATCGGCTTCGGCTTGCGCAACGTGGCGAGCGCCGAACAGGGGCTGGCGGAGATGCGCCGCGTGCTCACGCCTGGCGGCCGGCTCGCGATCCTGGACGTCACGCGCCCGCACGGCCTGCTGGCGCCCTTCTACAAGGTCTGGTTCGACGCTCTGATCCCTGCGGTGGGCAAGCTGCTCCCCGGCGGTGCCGCGTTTACCTATCTCCCTGCGAGCGTTCGCCGGTTCCCCGAGCCCCGGGAGCTGGCGAGGCTGATGGACGAGGCGGGCTTCGAGCAGATCCGCTGGAGACTCTTCGCAGGCGGAATCGTCGCGCTGCACACGGGAGTAGCGCGGTGAGCGCCCTGGCGGACGCACGCGCCGTGCCCGGCCTCGAGGCGTATCTCGCCGGGGTCGAGACGCGGCTCGAGCAGGCGGTCGGCCGCTATCCCGGCCTCGTCGCCGACGCAGGGTCGGAGGCGCTCAGCGGAGGCAAGCGCCTGCGGCCGCTGCTCGTCTTCCTCGCCGCGCCACTCGACCGGCCCCCGCCCGTGGCGGCAGCCGTCTCCATCGAGCTCGTCCACATGGCGACCCTCGTGCACGACGATCTCATCGACGGCGCGAGGCTGCGGCACGGGCGGCCCGCCGTTTGGAGCGTTCACGGCGACCATGCTGCGGTGACGACCGGCGACTACCTCTTTGCCCGTGCGTTCGCCGAGCTGACCACGACCGGGGACGTCGGCGCCCCGGCGATTCTCGCGGAGGCGGCGGTCGCCCTCTCTCGCGGCGAGGCGCTCCAGCGCCGCCAAGCGCACGACCCGGACACGACCATCGAGAGCTACCTGGAGCGCTGCGCCCTGAAGACCGGGAAGCTCTTCGAGGCCGCCTGCAGGCTCGCCGGAGGCTCGGGTGACTTCGGGCTCGCCCTGGGCATCGCCTTCCAGATCGCCGACGACATCCTCGACTGCACCGGCGACGCCGCCGACACCGGCAAGATTCCGGGCACCGACCTTCGCGAGGGCACGCCGACGCTGCCCCTGCTTCTGGCCGCGCGCGAGGACGAGTTCGTGCGCGCGGCGCTCGCCGGTGGGCCGCTGGAGGGAGCGCTCGTCCGGGTGGCGGCGACGAGCGCGTTCGACCAGTCGCGCAAGCTGGCTCTCGAGTACGCACGGCAGGCGGTCGAGGCGCTCGACGGCAACGTCAGGCGCGAGGAGCTCGAAGCGCTGACCCACGCGGCGGTCGACCGAACACATTAGGAGTGGCCGAACGCCTGACCATGGCGGTCCCGATCATCCCGGCCCGGGAGACCAAGACCAGCGCCGAGTGGTATCGCGACCACCTCGGCTTCGAAGTCGTCCACGTGGAGCGTGAGTACGCGATCGTCGAACGTGACGCCGTCGGAGTGCACTTCTGGGGACCCAGCGGGATCGAGCCGGAGGACTCGATGACGATGTTTCGGATTCGCGTCGTTGGCATCGATGAGCTCTACGAGCGCTGCTCAGCGGCCGGCATCGTCCACCCGAACGCCGGGCTCGAGGAGAAGCCCTGGGGCGCGCGCGAGTTCGCCGTCATCGACGGTGACGGCAACCTCCTCACGTTCTTCGAGCGGGTCTCGGAGGAGTAATTTCAGGTTCGCAAGTTGTAAAGCCTTCGCGGTTCCGCTGAGCCTTTAGCTAGCCTCGTCCGGGGTCATGGTGAAACGAGTCTTCCTTGCAACTCTTCTTGCGCTGGTCCTGCCGCCCGCCGCGGGCGCTGCGGGCCGGGTCGTACTCACGCCCGGCGTGACGTACGAGAAGCAGGTCCAGTTCACGCCGCATGGGCCTGTCGCCATCCACGTCATGACTGCCCCGAAGCCGGGCGGGCTCTACGCGCTGCGCCCCGTACTCTCGAATGGGTCGATCCTCGGCCGCGAGACCGTGACCTCGATGCAGCGGAGGGTCTCGTCGATCGCGACCGTAGCCGGGGTCAACGGGGATCTGTTCAGCTGGAACGAGGGCCTGCCGAGCGGGATGCTCATGCAGTCTGGCGTCCTTAAGACCCCGCCGCACTCAAAGCGCTCGAGCGTGGGCGTCACCGACGACGGGCGGATCGTCGTCGAGCGCGTCGCGATGCTCGGCCAGTGGTGGGGCTCGAGCCAGCGCCGACCACTCACCGGCCTGAACCAGCGCCCCGGCTCGGACGGCGCCTCGCTGTTCACGCCGGCCTGGGGCAACGCGACACCCGCGGCGACCGGCACCGTTGAGGTCACGGTCCAACCCTTTCCTCCGGCCGCGCCCTTTACGGACCTGACCGGGGTTGTCGCCCAGGTCAAGCCCGGCGGCTCGACACCGATCCCGCCTGACGGCGCGGTCCTCGTTGGTCGCGGCTCCTCGGCAGGACGGCTCGCAGCCGAGGCCTTCGTCGGCGAGAACGTGACCGCGCGGCTGATCCTTCGGCCACAGTGGGGCGGGGTCACGGACGCGATCGGTGGCGGCCCGCTGATCGTCAAGGACGGCGTGCCCGTGTTCCGCGCGCTCGAGGACTTCTCCAGCAACCAGCTTTCACTTCGCCATCCGCGCACCGGCATCGGCCAGCGGCCCGACGGCACGCTCGTCTTCGTGGCCGTCGACGGGCGGCAGCCCGGCTACTCGTCCGGCATGACGAACTTCGAGCTCGCTCAGACACTCGTTCGGCTCGGCGTCGCGCAGGGCTCGGCCCTGGATGCCGGCGGCTCGACGACGATGGCGTTCGACGGCAAGCTGCTCAACCGCCCGTCGGACCGGCCCGAGCGCGCGGTGTCCGACTCGCTGATGGTCTTCTACTACGGTGTCCACGCTCCGCCGCCGACCGAGCAGGTCCTCTCGCCGAACGGCGACGGCCTCGACGAGCTTCAGTCCCTCTCCTTCAAGCTCGTCCGGCCCTCGACGGTCACGGCCAGCATCGTCGGGCCCGATCGCGTTCCGCGCCAGACGCAGACCGGTGAACGGCTGCCCGGCATCTACCGGCTGGCCTGGAACGGACGGACACCAGGTGGGGCTGTCGATCGCCAGGGCAGGTGGCGCTGGGTCGTCAACGCCGTCGACAACCTCAGCCAGCACTCGGTGGCCGAGCGGACCTTCTGGCTCAACGCCACGTTGGGCCACCTGCGCGTCTCGCACCGGGTCCTGCGCGTTCGCCGGCGAGGCACAGCTTTCCGCATCGGGTTCCGGCTTGCCGCACCAGCCCGGGTTCGCGTGATGATCGAGACGTCGACCGGTGTGCGCGTGCGGACGGTCTCGAATCGCTTCATGCGCGCAGGGACGAGGAGGGTGGTCTGGAGCGGCCGCTACGGCAACGGCGTCCTTGCCCGCCGCGGTGGCTACCTGGTGCGCGTGCTGGCGACGAACTCGTATGGGCCGACCGAGTTGACGCAGCGCTTCAGCGTCCGCCGGGCCGGGCGCTAGGCCCCTCACTACACTCCCTCGGTGCCCGCGGCTTCAATCCTGTCGTCGCTCACCGATGCGCTCACGTCGCTGATCGGCGACCACGGGCTGTATGCGGTCTTCATCCTGATGCTGGTCGACGCCGTGCTCCCGGCGGCGAGCGAGCTCGTGATGGTCTATGGCGGTGCACTGGCCGCGGGCGCGTTCGTGGGGCAGGACGTCGTCCTCTTCGGCGAGACGATCGAGCCCGGCTTCTGGGCCTACTTCGCCGTCGCCATGAGCGGGACAGTCGGATACACCGTCGGCTCCCTCATCGGTTGGGCGATCGGGCTGTACGCGGGGCGTCCCTTCCTGGAGAAGCACGGCCGGTGGTTGCACCTTGGCCCCGACAAGCTCGAGCGAGCCGACCGCTGGTTCGAGCGCTTCGGCGACCTGACGGTCTTCGTCGGCCGAATGCTTCCGGTCGTCCGGTCGTTCATTGCGATTCCGGCCGGGATCGCGCGCGTGAAGCCTGTCCGCTACACGGTGCTCACGTTCCTCGGCACGGTGCCGTGGTGCTTCGGGCTGGCCGCCATCGGCTACGGCTTCGGCCGCAGCTACGAGCGGTTCAACGAGGCCTGGCACTACGTCGACTACGCGGTCGCGGCGCTGATCGTGGCCGGGGCGGTCTATCTGTATATCCGCCACAGGAGGTCGTCTAAACTGGCTCGTCGTGCCGCAGATCCCGCTGGTTGACGTGCGGGCGCAGTACGCGCCGCTGCTGGACGAACTGAAGGAGCGAATCGCCGAAGTGCTCGACTCGGGGCGGTTCATCCTCGGCCCAAACGTCCAGGCCTTCGAGGAGGAGGCTGCCGCATACCTCGGTGTGCGACATGCGATCGGCGTGGCGAACGGGACCGATGCGCTGGTGCTCGCGCTGGACGCGATGGGCGTCGGCGAGGGCGACGAGGTCATCTGCCCCGCATTCACGTTCTATGCGACCGCCGAGGCGATCATCCGGCGCGGCGCGCGGCCCGTCTTTGCCGACATCGAGCCGGCGAGCCTCAACATCGACGCCGAAGACGCAGCCAGGCGGATCACGCCTCGCACCAAGGCGATCGTCCCGGTCCACCTCTTTGGCCGGCCGGCCGCACTGGACGACCTGAAGGGCCTCGGCCTCCCATTGCTCGAGGACGCGGCCCAGGCCTTCGGCGCACGAGGCGTGGCCACGACCGGAGTGGCCTCGACCTTCAGCTTCTTCCCGACCAAGAACCTGTTCGCCTTC
>Ga0190265_10001831_pt1 | contig 14020 bp, 9 predicted proteins | sample Popmic124T_FD_133135 | JGI IMG/M metagenome (GOLD analysis project Ga0190265, IMG submission 133135) | Populus adjacent soil microbial communities from riparian zone of Indian Creek, Utah, USA - 124 T | ecosystem: Environmental > Terrestrial > Soil > Riparian zone | place: USA: Utah | collected...
AGTTATGGGACGCGAGCAATTGGCGCAATTCCGCATTGCCGGCGCGGTTGGGAAGGTCTCCGTCCATCAGGGGTTGAAGAGAACTTCCTTCGTGTTGGTGAGTGTGCACACAATATGCTTGTAAGTCTGGCGCTTGGCGGCGCTTTCCTTTTCGGGCTGCGCGGCCATTCGCTTCGCGACGTGAGTGCTGCCCGTTTCAACTTCCCGGGCGCTCGGCTCGCGGGAGTAAACCAGCAGGTAAAGGTCGCGCAATTTCTCCTCATCGCTGCGCGTGCTGTCCTCACCGAGCACCGCGGCGCGCCCGCCGTCGCGCGACAGTTTTTCCTGGATGTCTTTCGCGTTCAGCAGATGCAGGCTCTGCGCGAGACTCGCGTCCTGCGAACGTTCGCATTCGCACGAACTCGCCATGTCGGGTCGGCCGAATACTGAAAGGAAATACGAACTCGCGTTGAAACTGTTGTCGGGTAATTGCACGGCGCGCGTTCCGGCTGGCAGTCCGGCAAAGGCGCTCTCGGATTTCATCACCGCGTTCACGGAATCAAGCAGCACTTCCGCTGTGAGCCGCTTCGGATAGTAGCGCGAAAAATTCTGCTTATCGATCCGGTTGTGCTGGTTCGGAATCGAACTGAGTTGGTAGGTGCTTGAATTGCAGATGGCGCGCACGAGTTGTTTCAAGTCATAGCCGCTGCCGGCAAACGATTTCGCGAGTGCATCGAGCAGTTCAGGGTTCGTGGCCGGGTTGGTATCGCGCATGTCATCTTCCGGCTCAACGAAGCCGCGATTGAAGAAGTGCTTCCAATAACGGTTCACGAGCGAGCGGGCGAAGAAACGGTTTTCGCTGCCCGTCATCCAATCCGCGAGCGCCTGCCGCGCGTCGTCATCAGCCGAGAGATTCACCGGCGTGGCGCCAAGACCGGCGGGCTTCACTGATTGTTTGGTCTTCTTGTTTGTCCCTGAAGCGACGGTGCGCTTGGCGAAAACCACTTCATCACCGGGTTGTGGACTGGCTTTGCGGCTCACCTGCGAGAAGAACGCCGCGAAGCTGTAATAATCCTGCTGGCTCCAGCGCTCAAACGGATGGTGATGGCACTCCGCGCATTTCAATCTCTGGCCGAGGAAGACCTGTGCTGTGTCCTCAAGCTGCATGGTGGTTTCGCGCGCCTGGCGATACCACGCCACGGCGGGATTCTGCGCAACATCGCCAGAAGCAGTCAGGAGTTCGCGCACGAAATCGTTGTAACGTCTGTTTTCGAACAGACTGTCGCGCACCCAGCCATGGAACGCATAAGTCATGCGGGTTTGCTTGGGGTCCGTGCGCTTGTTGCGCAGCAGCGAAGTCCACTTGTTCGCAAAATGGTCCGCGTATTCAGGGCTTTCGAGCAGTCGTTCGACCCAGCGCTCGCGTTTGTCCGCACTCGAATCAGCGAGGAATTGTTTCGTTTCATCTGCGTTCGGCAAGCGGCCGGCGACATCGACCGTCACGCGCCGCAAGAACGTCGAATCGTCCGCGGCTTCTGATGGCGGCATTCCAATCGTCTTGAGCTTCTTGAAGACGAGTTCGTCGATGAAGTTCCTGGCGATGGGCAGATTTGTCACCGTGGCCCCGAGCGGAATCGTGGCGCGAAACACCGCGACGCGGGCCTGGTAACGAATCATCACCGCGACATCGCCAGGTTGCTGATACAGCTTCACCAGCCCGGTTTCCTCGGTCTTGGCCATGTCCTTGTCGTTCGGTTCGTAAAGCGCGCTGCGCGTCACGTCTTCCGTGTGGCCGTCCGAGTAGTGCGCCATGACTGCGAGTTGCTGTTCAGCCCCAAGCGCCATCGTGCGCTCTTTCGGAAACACTTCGATGCGATCGATGACTGGATCGTTCGTGCTGCCGTAGGGCGTGCCTTGGGTTATCCAGCGCACGAGCAGGCGATAGTCGTCAGAGTCGGGATCAAGCCGCTTGCCGCCGCCGTGGGGCAGCGTCGCGGCGCCCTTCATGAGCAACAGACTGCGATCCGGCGCCGCATGAAACAGCCGGCGCCCGCGCGCTTCCTTGACCAGATGCTCGTAATCTTCGGCCGGTTCAAAACCCAGCAGCGAAAGTCTGAATCCATTTTGCCCGCCCGATTTCCCATGACAGCCGCCGCCGTTGCAGCCGGTCTTGGTGAAGATCGGCACGATCTGGTTTTGAAAATTGATCGGAGTAACAGTTTTGAAATCCTCGACCTTCACGGTTAGCGTGCCGATCGCGCCGTCGCGAGCTTTGGCCGTGATGGTCGCGGTCCCGTCCGCGGTGGGCGTCACGAAGCCGTTGGTGTCGATCTTCACGACGTTCGCGGGCTTCACTTCGTATTTCACAAAGCGGGTGTAATCGCGCGTTGCGCCATCTTCAAATTCCGCAGTGACGAGCAACTGCCGACGTGTGTCGCTGCCCCGCAAGCGCAACGTCGCTTCGCTGCTCGCGTCACCGGCGGCCAGGTCGAGCGCGACCACTTTCGATCGTGCGGCCCCACTGCTGGTTTTGGCATTCGCGGCTACGCCGGTTAACGGCGCAACTACGAATACAATCGCAAACAGAGATGCTAGAATTCGGGATGCCATTTCAAATCAACTCGCGCATTGGCTGGTAATTATTGTCCACGAGAAACTGCGGCCGGCCGGTCAGATCGTCGATCGTGGCCTTGTTCACGTCGATGCCGATGTTGTGATAGAGCGTCGCGAACACTTCCTGAAAATGCACCGGGCGTTCCGAGGCTTCACCTCCCAGCCGATCCGTTGCGCCGATAACCTGGCCGGTCTTCATTCCGCCACCCGCCAGCAAACCACAGGAGACACGCGGCCAATGATCGCGCCCGCCATCCTTGTTAATCGTCGGTGTGCGGCCGAACTCGCCCCAGACAATCACGGAAACGTCCTTATCCAGACCGCGGTCGTGGAGATCCTGAACGAGTGCGGTCACGCCGCGATCGAGCAATGGCAAATCCTTGCGCGCGTTGTCAAAATTCTTGCCGTGATAATCCCAGAAGCCAAACGCGACCGTCACGAAACGTGCGCCGGCTTCGACGAGTCGGCGTGCCATCAGGAATTGCTCCGTCAGCATTGGCGCCGCGTCGCCGTGCGGCTTGGGATCACCTTTGCCGTATCGCTCGACGATGCGCTTGTCCTCACGCTCAAGGTCGAGAGCGTTGATGAGTTGGCTCGACGTGAGCACGCCGAACGCCTGCTGGTTGAATGCGTCCAGTCCCTCCATCGTGCCGCTACTATCCACGTCCCGGCGAAATTGATCGAAGCTCGCGAGCAGCGCTTTGCGATCGTTGAGGCGATCCAGCGTGACGCCATTCAAAACCATGTCGGCTTTGCCCTGGCCCGCCGGACGGAACGAGCGATGAGGCACGCCGAGAAATCCCGGGCCGGAAGAATTGTAAGGCTTGTGCTGCATCACCGGATCGAGTCCGACGAACGGCGGCACGGCCGGATGGATCGCGCCTTGCAACTTCGAAACGACCGAGCCGATGGATGGCCAGCCGCCGGGTGGCTCCGTGCGTTTCAGGCGACCAGTGAGGCATTGGTAGTCGTAGTGATTGTCTTCCGCGCCGACGATGCTGCGGACGAAAGCGAGTTTGTCCGCCATTTGTGCGATGCGCGGCAGGTGCTCGCAGATTTCGATGCCGGGGACGTTGGTGCGAATAGGTTTGAACTCGCCGCGGATTTCAGACGGCGCATCCATCTTGATGTCGAAGGTGTCCTGGTGCGGCGGGCCACCCGGCAGGTAAATCATGATGATCGCCTTGTGCGATCGCCGGATGCCGGAAGCAGCCTCAGCCTGGAAGAGTTCGGGGAGAGCAAGACCGCCGAGACCGAGCGCGCCAATTTTCAGGAAATTCCGCCGCGAGACGCCGTCACAGAATCTTGATAATGGGCCGTTGATCGTGAGCATGAGGTCGAACTACTACCACGACAGACTTTTTGCGTTTCTCATTTCCAAAACCGAAGGCTCCTCGCTTGTCTATCTGAACCCAACCATTCTTCGGAATGTTTCATCGCGCTGACTGACCAAGCGGCAAAACCGATGGCCGCGGCGGAACCCAAAATCGCGCGCCAATCAACTGTTCTTTCTTCTTTGAAGATATTCGCCGCAAAGGCAAGTGTCACAACGCCAATAGCTAGAAAGAGGATGGACGTTACCGGCCAAACTACCCGCATTTGTGGTGACCATCGCGGCTTAGAGTCGGTATCCATTTTCAAATCAGCTCTCGAATGGGCTGGTGATTGTTGTCCACGAGAAATTGCGGCCGGCCCGAGAGATCGTCGAGCGTGACCTTGTTCGCATCGATGCCCAATCGCTGATAGAGCGTGGCGAAGACTTCGCCGAAATGCACCGGCCGCTCAGTGGCCTCACCACCGAGACGATCCGTCGCGCCGATCACCTGCCCGACCTTCATTCCACCGCCGAACAACGTCGCGCAAGAAACCCGCGGCCAATGATCGCGCCCGCCGTCTTTGTTAATCGTCGGCGTGCGACCGAACTCGCCCCAGACAATCACAGAAACATCCTTGTCGAGGCCACGGGAGTGCAAATCCTGCACGAGCGCACTGACACCTTGATCCAACATGGGAAGATCCTGGCGCAGCGCATCGAAATTCTTGCCGTGATGGTCCCAGCGGCTGAACGCCAGCGTCACCACGCGCGCACCAGCTTCGACGAGCCGCCGTGCCGTGAGGAAATGCTCCATCAACTTCGGCCCGCCATCGTCGCGATTCTTCGGGTCGCCTTTGCCGTAGCGCGCGCGGACTTTCGGATTCTCTTTCTCAATGTCGAGGGCATCGAGCAATTTGCTGGAGGTCAGCAGTCCGAAGGCCTGTTGGTTGAATGCATCCAGACCGTCCATCATTCCGCTGGCATCCACGTCGCGGCGGAATTGATCGAAGCTCGCCAGCAGTGCCTTGCGATCCGCAAGACGATCCAGCGTGACGCCGTTAAGAACCATGTCGGTCTTGCCGGCGCCTTCCGGTTTGAACGGCCCATAGGCCGGCCCGAGGAAACCCGGCTCGCCGGCGCGCGCCCAACGCATCTCACCCATCTTCGGCGAAAGGCCCACAAATGGCGGGACGAATTTGTTGACTGGACCCTGAACTTTCGAAACGACGGCGCCGAGTGATGGCCAGCCGCCCGGAGGTTGATTCCGAACCGTGCGTCCCGTCAGGCATTGAAACGCATCGTGATCATCCAGCGCACCGACCATTGAGCGAATGATGGCGAGCTTGTCCATCTGCGCGGCCAGCAGCGGCAGATGCTCGCAAATCTGGATTCCAGGAACCTTGGTCGAGATAGGTTTGAATTCGCCGCGAATCTCCGACGGCGCATCCATCTTCAGGTCAAACATGTCCTGATGCGAAGGCCCGCCGGGCAGGAAAATCATGATGACCGCTTTGTGCGAGCGGCGTATGCCCGACGCCGATTCAGCCTGGAGCAGTTGCGGCAGCGCCAATCCACCCAGCCCGAGCGCGCCAATCTTCAGAAAATTGCGGCGCGACACGCCATCGCAAAAGCGCGGCGTCCGGTTTCCGTAAATCGTTAGCATGGTGTCTGAGTTCTTATAGCAGAACTCCGCGGGTTCTGACCAGCGCGCAATGCGGCATATTCATGCGGCTTTGGCATTATTCGGTCCAGGCCGCCCGGATTTGAAAGACGGTGCAATTCAATCCCTCGCTTGCGGTTTTGAATTTCCATTGCGGCCCGGCACGTCCATTTTAGTCACCACGCTCTATGAATGGAAATCCGCTCTCGGCTGTTGATGCGATGGGACTCTGGTCCCGGCGCCGCTTTCTCGCGCGCAACGCGCTGGGCGTCGGCAGCGTGGCGCTCGCCTGGCTGCTGCGGGAGGAAAATCTCCTCGCCACTCCGCCCAACATGCCGCGGCAACTCCAATCGTTTGATCTCAAGCCCAAGGTTCCGCCGCTCCGTCCGCAAGCGAAGGCGATGATCTCGCTTTTCATGCACGGTGGACCCAGCCACATCGATTTGTTCGACCCGAAACCGGAACTGACAAAGCGCAGCGGGGAGGATTACGCGGGCGAGGTCACGTTCAGCTTCGTGGATCGCGCAAGCAAGAAACTGTTCGGCAGCCCGTGGAAATTTCAGAAGCATGGCCAATGTGGCATGGATGTCTCCGAGCTCCTGCCGCACTTCGCGGGCATCGTCGATGACGTGACGCTTATCCGTTCCATGCACACGGACATCAACGGGCACGAGCCATCCATCTGGTTCATGAACACCGGCAAGTCGCAGCCGGGCCGGCCCGCGCTCGGCTCGTGGCTCACCTATGGCCTCGGCTCCGAAAGTCAGAGTCTGCCGGCGTATGTCGTGTTGACCGATCCCGGTGGGCACCCGGTCGATGGCGTGCGCAACTGGTCCAACGGCTGGATGCCGCCGTTGTTTCAGGGAACGATCGTGCGCTCGACTGAGCCGCGCATTTTGAACCTCGAACCGCCGCCGCATTTGAAGGGTGAGTTGCAGGAGCAGAATCTCGCGTTCCTGGCGCGGCTCAATCGCGATCACCTGGCGCGTCATCCCGGCGAGAACGATCTCGAAGCGCGCATCGCGAGCTACGAGCTTGCCGCGCGGATGCAAACCGCTGCGAAAGAAGCGCTCGATCTCTCCGGGGAAAGCGAAGCGACGAAGAAGCTTTACGGTCTGGATGAATCCATCACGCGCGAGTACGGCACGCGTTGCCTCATCGCCCGGCGTCTGGTCGAGCGCGGCGTGCGCTTTGTGCAACTCTTCGTCAACGGCCAGATCTGGGACAACCACGAGAACATCAAGAGCAACCTCGCCAACTGCTGCCGCAAAACCGATCAGCCCTCCGCTGCGCTGGTGAAAGATCTCAAAGCACGCGGCCTACTCGACACCACGATTGTTCATTGGGGCGGCGAGATTGGGCGATTGCCCGTCACCGAAAATCACGGCGCGGCCGAGAAAGCGGGGCGCGATCACAACGGTCAGGGCTTCAGCACGTGGGTCGCGGGCGGTGGCTTCAAGGGCGGCATGATGTACGGCGAGACGGATGAGTTCGGGCACAAAGCGGTCGTGAATCCCGTCAGCCCGAACGATTACCACGCGACGCTGCTTCATCAATTCGGCCTCGATCATAGCAAACTCATTTACCACCACAACGGCCAGGAGGAACGCATCACCGACACGAAACCGTGCCGGGTGGTGAAGGAGATATTGAAGAACGCATGAAGCACGCCCCTTAACCGTTTGAAATTGCCTGAAGCGACGTGGTAGTCTGCGAAAGATAAAAACATGACACTGATTCAAATTGAAAAGCGCGTGAAAGCGTTGGAGACAACGGTGCAGCAATTGGCGCAGCAGGCGCCGCTGAGTGGTCGTGGATGGTACCGGACCAACTCTGGGCGGTTCGCCAACGACCCGGTGTTCAATGAAATCGTGAAATTGGGCCGAGCGTATCGAAAGACGCAGGCGCCACCGCGTCGGCCGAAGCTGTGATCATCCTCGACACCGACGTCCTGAGCATCGTCCAGCGGGCTGATGGACGGGAGTATGAAAAGCTGGTGAGCAGTCTTGACGCTGCCGATGACGAGGTTGCCGTGTCCATAATCAGCTTCGAGGAACAGATGCGTGGCTGGCTCGCTTTCATTGCCAGGGGCAAATCGACGAATGATCAAATCAGAGGCTACGGCTATCTGCACGCCCTGTTGGATGATTTTGCCACGCGTCCAGTTCTCGATTTTGATCGACGCTGCGCCTCGGAGTTTGAGGGACTGATTCGGGCAAAAGTCCGTATTGGCACAATGGACCTGAAAATCGCAGCTATTGCGATCGCACACGACGCCTTGCTCCTCTCAAAGAATCTGATCGACTTCCGGAAGGTTCCCGGGCTCCGCGTTGATGATTGGTCCAACTGATATGGGACCACGCGTATGAAACGGAACGTACTCCGATTCGAGGTGTCGTTGGCAATCGGCTGGTTGCTTACCGCTGCCGCGCCGAATGTCAGTGCTGCATTACCCACATTCGAGAAAGACATCCGTCCAATCCTGAAGGCGCATTGCTTCGACTGTCACGGCGAAGGCGAGAAGCTTAAAGGCGGGCTCGATCTCCGCTTGCGCCGTTTGATTCTTCAAGGTGGCGACGAAGGTCCGGCGCTCGTTCCGGGCAAGCCTGACAAGAGTCTGCTCTTCAAGTTGGTTCATGCCGGCGAAATGCCGAAGCGTGAGAAGAAGCTTGCCCCCGAACAAGTCGCGCTGATCAAGCAGTGGATCGCCGCTGGCGCAAAAACCGCGCGGCCTGAACCGGCGGAGATTGGAAAAGGCGCGGGCATCACCGAGGAAGAGCGTGCCTTCTGGTCGTTTCAACCAATTCGCCACCCGGAGGTTCCGAAGACCAAACCGAAAGACCGCGCACGCACTCCCGTTGATGCGTTCCTGGTCAGCGCGATGGCGAAACAGAAACTCGGCTTCTCGCCCGATGCCGAGAAAATCACGTTGCTGCGCCGCGCCTGCTTTGATCTTACTGGGCTGCCGCCAACACTCGCGGAGGTCGAAGCCTTTCTCGCGGACACTACGCCCGATGCCTACGAAAAACTAATCGATCGATTGCTGGACTCACCCCACTACGGCGAACGCTGGGGCCGCCACTGGCTCGATGTCGCCGGCTATGCCGACTCAGACGGCTACAGTGATGCCGATCCGCCGCGCGCCTACGCCTACAAATATCGTGACTACGTGATCGGTTCCTTCAACTCCGACAAACCGTTCGACCGGTTCATCACCGAGCAACTCGCCGGCGATGAACTGGCACGGGCCACGCGGGACAATCCGCAGTCCGCGCTGGCCGCACCGCACACGCGCGAGTTGCTCATCGCCACCGGCTTTCTGCGCATGGGCGCGGATGGCACCGCCACACCCGCCGTTCCTGATTTGGATGCGGTGCGAAACCAGGTCGTGGCCGACACGATTAAGATCGTGTCCACATCATTGCTCGGCTTGTCCGTCGGTTGCGCGCAATGCCACGATCATCGTTACGATCCAATTCCGCAGACGGATTACTACCGCCTGCGAGCCGTCATCGAACCGGCGTATGATCCAAAGAACTGGCGCACTCCCGACCAGCGCCGGGTTTCGCTTTACACCGACGCCGACCGAAAGGCGGCTGCGCAGGTCGAAGCCGACGCGAAGAAACTGGCCGATGAAAAAGCGGCGAAACAGAAGCAGTACATCGATGAAGCGTTGACGAAACATCTCGAAAAGTTTGAAGCCGGCTTGCGCGGGAAACTGCGCGCGGCTTACGACACGCCTGCTGATAAACGCACTGCCGAGCAAAAGAAACTGCTCGCGGACAATCCGAGCGTGAACATCAACGCCGGCGTGCTCTATCAGTACAATCAGAAGGCGGCGGACGACTTGAAGGCGATGGACGCGAGGATTGCCGAGATTCGCGGACGCAAACCTCCGGAGGATTTTATCAGCGTGCTGACGGAACCGGCGGACAAGGTGCCAGTCACCTACCTCTTTCATCGAGGCGATCCGAAACAGCCGAAGGAAGCAATCCAGCCCGGCGGACTGAGCGTGCTCGCGCCTCCCGGCCATTCAGTGGAGTTGCCGGAGAAAGATTCAACCCTCGCGAGCAGTGGACGGCGGCTTGCGTTCGCACGATGGCTCACGAGCGGCACGAATCCTCTCGTCGCCCGCGTGCTGGTGAATCGCGTCTGGCTGCATCATTTCGGGCGCGGCCTCGTCGGCACTCCTTCGGACTTCGGAGCGATGGGCGAGCGGCCGTCGCATCCGGAACTACTCGACTGGCTCGCGAGCGATTTTGTCGGGCATGGCTGGCGGTTGAAGCGATTGCACAAACTCATCATGACATCCACGGCCTATCGCCAATCTTCCCGTCGCCATCAAAAGGGCGACGCTCGCGATCCGGAGAACCGTCTTTATTGGCGCAAGCCGGTTCAACGGCTCGATGCCGAAGCCATTCGCGACGCCATCCTGGCGACGAGCGGCGCGTTGAATAAGTCGATGTACGGCCCGCCCGTGCCGGTGCGCCCGGATGTGCATGGGCAAATCGTCGTGGGCGTCGATAAGACCGAGGGTGACAACAAGATGCCGGTCGAAGTGGCGCTGAAGGGCGAAGAGTTTCGCCGTGGAATTTACATTCAGGTGCGGCGCAGTCGTCCGCTCGCGATGCTGCACGCCTTCGACGCGCCGGTGATGGAAGTGAACTGCGAGCGACGGCAAAACTCCACCGTCGCCACGCAATCGCTCATGCTCATGAACAGCCAGTTCATGCTCGACCAGGTCGCGCGATTTGCCACGCGCCTGCATGAGGAAGCCGGCGACGATCGCGGCGGTCAGGTGACCCGCGCGTGGCAAATCGCGTTTAGCCGCAGCCCAACGGCACAGGAGTCCGCCGACGCGCTCGATTTCCTGTCTCGTCAGGTGGACTACTTGAAAAGCGTTCCCGAAAAGAAAGACGAGAAACCCAAGAAGGACGACAAGGCCAAGCCAGCGGCAAAACCCGCGCCGGAACTCCAAGCGCTCACCAATCTTTGCCAGGCGTTGCTGAGTGCGAATGAGTTTCTCTACGTGGATTAACTCCGAAATCCGAAGCCAGAACTCCGAACGCTCGGTTTCTCCGATGATTCAGGCGCACTTTTTACCCTCCGGGCGTGTGGCGTGCCTACCTTCACGGATGCCAGCACGGGGCTTGCAGAGGAACGCCCGGCCCCCGGCATCGCGGAGATGACTTCTTCTTCGAAGGACGCTCCCCATTACGAAAACCGGTCTTCCTTCCACGGGTCCGCTGTGTTCGAGTAGCCGCGTATTTCCCAGAAGCCGCGAATGTCGTGGTCGAGGAAACTGATCTCGCGGACGAACTTCGCGCCTTTCCACGCATAACGCTTCGGAATAATGACGCGCGCCGGGCCGCCGTGTTCCTTCGTGAGCGGCTGACCGTTCCACGAGTGCGCGATCATCACATCATCGTCCATGCAAACTTCGAGTAGATTATTTGTGGAATAGCCATCGAAGCTTTTGAAGAAGACATGAGCCGCGTCGGGCTTCGGCTTTACGAGGTCGGCGATGGTGAAGAACGCGACGCCCTGGAAATGCATGTCGAACTGGCTCCACGTCGTAACGCAATGGAAGTCGCTCACGTCGTCGAATTGCGGCAGCGCCATGAACTGCTCCCAGTTCAACGTCACCGGGTTCTCGACCTGGCCGTGAATCTTCAATTCCCATTTGTCGAGCGGCACTTCGGGACGCTTGTTCGTCACGAAATTTCCCAGTGCCGTGGCAATGAAAAACAAATTCGAGCGGCCATTCATGGACACGGTGGTCGCCGTCCAGTCCTGCCCGCTCGCGCCGGTCAGGTTCGTCTCCAGCGTCCATGATTGCGTGGCGACGAGTTGCTGCTTGTTCCAGAGCTTGTAACCTCTGCCCGGCGTCGTGTTGTGCAGCGTCACCACTACGTTGCTGGTGCTGTTGGTCGTGCGCGCAATCTCCAGCCAGAGTTTGCAGCCATACAGCGCCGCGACCATCCCGGTTTGCGAAATGGAATTGGTCCCTCCGCTCAGGCCGTTGGTGTAGGACCCAGGATCGGACGAGGAGCCGAACATGACGTTTGGATCGATCGAGCCCAATGCCGCCCACAGGCCGTTGCGCTGGTATTCCGCCGCCACTTCACTCTCGGTCAGCGCCCGGCCAAACGTGTATAGCTCATCGAAGTTCCCTTGCGCGAGCTGCTCTCCTGCCACATCGCTGCCCACGCAAAATCCATTTCGCGCCCGGTGACTGGAGCCGGGAGCCACGCCATCGCGTCGCCGCTCGCTACGGCGCTTCCATCAAGCAGGAGCACCGTGCCGTTGGCGGACGAAACGAGCGTTACCTGGTGCCACCCGGTCGCGGCCCACTGAATCGTGGCGCTCAGGACGGTCTGCGGCCCGCTCTCGCCGTGGAGGACGAGACGAATGGCGTCACCGTCGGGATCGATTTTCAGCGAACAGCGCACGTAGCTACTGTTCTCCGCCCAGGCGCCGGTTTCAAATAGAACCACGTCGGTGCCCGGTCCATCGCCGCCCGCCGCCGAACTGCTCCAGTCCGGCGCGAACCAGAAGCGCACGGAACTTGTGGCGAGCAGGTTTGTCTGGCCACTCGCAGTCGAGGCCGGAAAAGCCGCGAGGGCCGCATTCGTTCCGCTCAGCCGCAGCGCGTATCCCGACCACGATGGAACTGGGGCGGAAGTCATGCGGTAGATTACCTGCTGTGCGGCAAACGATGTCAATCCACCCATTTTGCCGCGCTCCGGCAAAAATTGGTTAATGAAAAAAAGCCGCTGAACCGAAACTCAGCGCCTGCGAAATCATGAAGGCAACGGTCAGTAAAGTGACTATAGTGCGGCAGTCGTTCCGCCTGCCACCTCCGCGCGCCAACGGAGGCGGTTGACGCATCCAGGAGCCGGGATGGCTCCATAATTATCATCACCGCGCCGCCCGCGAACAAAGCTCGCGAACGATGGCCGCATTCTCGCCCACTTGATCGCTCAACTGCTGATACATCCCAACAATCACGGCATCCGTGGGCTTGATGTTGCCCAGAGCAGTTTCGAAGGCTTGCTTTACCTGACCCGTGCTTTCAATCCGGCGTCCCGCGGCCAGAAGCTTGTAGGCGAGGCAAGGTTTGCGCGTGCCCTGGATGACTTTGAACATCTTCGGCGGATCATCCGGCAAATAGATTTCACCCAGGGGCAAGTGTCCGCCCAGTAGTTTCTGGAATTCCTCGCGCGGCCGGGTCAGGTAGTAGAGGCAGCACATGTAGTAATCCACGTCCCAGCCCTTCTCCTCGGCCAATTCAATGAGCGCAGGGTTGTGCGCGGACAGGCCGACGAGCACTCCTTGATCGCGAATGCGTTTGAGCAGATCGGTCAGGACATCGAGCTTCTTCTCGCGATGCAGCCGTTCGCTCAGCGCGCCGTGGGGTGCGATGCCGATGGGTTTGCGCTTGGCCGCTTCGGCAATGAAGTGAGGGTTCCTGTCCCAATCCGGCTTGCCGAGCAGCAGCCAGTTCATTTTGCCGCCAGTCGCTCGAAAGCGATCCAGATCGGACAACGTCCGCTCCGCGAAACTGTTCTGCCAGGTGTTGATTCCTTTGGCCTCGCAATGCTTCAGCAATTCGACCACGCGGTCGGGTGTGTGCCACGCGGTCTGATACTGGCCGAGAATTTTGTTGAAATGCGAATGGCCGTAAATCGGATTGCCGCCGACGATCAGCCGCGTCACCTCGTGCGTCCCAAGCTGGATTGTGGGTAAAAGCGGCTCGGGCGCCGTCGCTCCGTGGGCGTTTGGAGACGTCTCAGACAACAATCCCGCTGCCGCCGCCGCCCCCACGGTTTGCTGAAGGAATTTCCGCCGGGTCGTGGGCGAAGAGTGGTGCCCCGCGGAAAGGCCTGCATCTGCCGGTTTCATGCCCCGCAGACTGAGACCGATCCTTTCCCGATTCAAAGCCAAATCCCGCCAAAACTTTCCCGTATAATCGCTTGCATCCCTTCATCAAAATGTCAGGTTTCCGTCGTCTTAGATTCGATCTTCGATTCAGGAAATCTGGAAATCTCAGGTGAACTTGGTTCAGTGATGATTTGAAACCCGATGGTCGGGAACAGTCCGGAAATTAGAAAGTCAGTCTGGGGGCAAATCATCATGAGTACAAAATTGTTCGTTGGAAACCTTTCCTTCGAAACCAGTGAAATCGAGTTGCAGGATCTTTTTGCAACCTGCGGCCCGGTCACCGAGGTCAACATCATCACCGACAAGTTCACGCAAAAGCCCCGCGGCTTTGCGTTCGTCACCATGGCCACGCCGGAAGGCGCCCAGGCGGCGATTCAGCAACTCTCGGGCAAGAACGTGAACGGTCGTGATTTGACCGTAAATGAAGCGCGCCCGCGCGAAGAGCGCAGTGGCGGCGGCGGTGGATTCGGCGGCGGACGCGGCGGTGGCGGTGGTGGTCGTGGCGGTGG
>Ga0190265_10001832_pt1 | contig 14019 bp, 4 predicted proteins | sample Popmic124T_FD_133135 | JGI IMG/M metagenome (GOLD analysis project Ga0190265, IMG submission 133135) | Populus adjacent soil microbial communities from riparian zone of Indian Creek, Utah, USA - 124 T | ecosystem: Environmental > Terrestrial > Soil > Riparian zone | place: USA: Utah | collected...
AGCAGGAACGCCCCGCCGGCGGCGGTGGCCGGTGGCTCCAGCCGGTCGTCGGAGAGCGTGAACATGCGCCAGGGGTGGCCGGGGCCGTCCGCCTCGGAGGCCGGCTCCACCAGCGTGCGCTCCCCGAACGTGTCTGTGACCACCAGCGACCGCGTGAGGCACAGCGAGCCCACGTCGAGCTGGACCGGCACGAAGAAGAAGTCGCTCCCGTAGACCAGGGCGAACTCCACCAGCAGCATGCGCCCGAGGTCGTCGGGCGCCGCCTCGACGTCGCCGAAGCTCGCCCGCTCGTCCTCCCACTCCCAGTACCGAGGCGAGGGCATGCCCCGGTAGCGGACGGGCGTGGGGATCACCGTGCGCACCATCTCCCCCGGCTTGGGGTCCGAGCCTGCGCCCACCGTGGCGGTGGGGTGGCGGTCGAAAGAGAACCAGTCGAGATGGCCTCCGGCGTACTCCCGCGCGGTCAGGGCCTGCTGGCCCGACGGCGTGCGGGCGCCCACCGCGAACTCGTATTCGAGCCGGTCGGGACGCCACGGCGTGGCCGCCGAGCCCGACGGTTCGAGCAGAGCGCCGTGCCAGTCCATCCAGGCCTTCGCCACGTCCAACAGCGGGGTGGCATCCCCAGGGTCGATCGCCGGGTCGGCGGGCAGCTTGCCGCCGGGCACGGTCTTCGCGAGCTCGGCGTAGAGGGCGGCGCCGTCGGGCGCCCTGCCCGCAAACAGGTTTCGCACCCGCAGCGTCTCCGAGTCCAGGCGCTCGCGCTCGGCGCTCGTGGGCGGCTTGATCGCGTACTCGTCGAGGAAGCCCTGCGCGTAGGCGTTCGCCAGTTGGGCGTCCTCGAGCAGCCGCAGGAAGGCCAGGCCCGCCTGGGCGGACGGGAGCAGCCCGGCGCCGGACGCCTGCTCGAACTCGACGGAGCGCTCCAAGGGCTCCCGCGCGGTGTCCAGCGGCCTGCCCGTGGACCCCGCGGCGGGCCGGCCGGGCGCCCAGCGGGTGATCTGCGAGGTGTCCGCTCGCAGGCGAGCCTGGACGGGCGAGCCGGCGTCCTCTCCCTGGAACTCGCCCAGCTGCCACTGGCGGCCCAACAGCCAGAGCGGGTCGCGCACCTGGGCCTCCAGCGCGGCGCGCATCGCGCTGCTGCGCGGCCTGGGCTCCAGTCGCGTCCAGCTCGTGATCGAGGGCATCGCCGTCCGCCTAGAAGCTCACCGGCGTCGCCGCGCGCCGGAAGTCGGGAGTGGGAGCGTCGTTGGCCGCGTTGTGCGAGAACAGCAGCCCCGGCAGGAAGTGGCCCGCAGCGGCGAGGGAGTCCGAGTCCACGAGCCGCAGCCGCGCCAACTCCAGCGTCTCCAGCAGGATCGCCTCCAGGGTGCCCAGGTCCCAGCTGGCCGACGGGTCAGGGTTCACCGCCAAGAGGATCGACTGTGGTGGCTGAGCCCCTGGCGCGTCGTGGTGAAATGCCACGGCGGTGGTCTCAGACGGATTGGGGATCGTCTCCACCCACTCGTCGATGAACAGCCCTGCGAGCGCCTCGTAGTCGGGCTTGTTGGGGATCTGGGCCACCAGTCCCACACGCCCTCCCCGCGCGGGCGCCTGCGCCGTGAGGGGAAGCCCGAGCCAGCGATCCCCCTGCTCGTAGGGCAGCTGCGCCACGCTCAGGGTGAGGTCCAACGGCGCGGCCAGTGCCTGCCCTGCGGCCCGCGCGCGCTCCAGGCGGCCGGCGCCATCGCGCACCCGCGCCGTGCGGGTGAGCCAGCGCTCCGCGGCGCGGGGATCGCCATCCTGAAGCGACGTGCTGTCGCCGAAGCTCGACGGCAGGCCGGAGCTGGAGTCGAGGGCGAACAGCGGGAGCGCCCGGAAACCGCCACCGAAGGTCGCCTTCAGCCGCTCGCACTGCGCGCGCACGCGCACCCGGTCGGTGGCGGATGCCGGCCCTTCCGCGGCTGCCGCGTCCGCCTCGGCGATGCGCCGCTCGCCCTCGGCGGCAGCGGCCGGGCCCATGGCCTGGAGGGCCTCGTCGGGTTCCCAGGGCAGCGGGATCGTGCCGGGCAGCCCGTACGGCTCGAGCGCCGAGAGCGCGGACTCGAGGTCCGAGCGGTCGGACGAGAACAGCCGCTCGTCCGCGATCGCATCGGAGAGGTTCTTCACCGCATCGTTCGCGCGCGTGGTGATCTCCTTGAGGTCGGCGCCGCTCGGCGCCTCGGAAGCGGGCCCCTCGAGGTCGCGCCGGTCGAGGTGGCGGGCCTCGCCGAGGAGCTTCGCGAGGGCGCGCGCGAGCTCGAGCAGATCCCCGAGGGCCACTTCGCCCGCGGCCCAGGAGGCGTCGGCCTCGAATCGCAGGCGCACCCGCGCGCCCTCGGGCGCGCCGGTCGGAGGCCCGCCCGCCATGGCCACCACGGCGAGGCGCCGCTCGAGCTCGGACTCCGCGCCGCCGAGGGAGCCCGACATCGCGAGCACATCGAGCGCGCACACATCGAGCTGATCGAGGGTGATCGCCGTCGGCTGGAGGCCATTGGCCTCCTCTCCGTCGGAGTCGATCCACACCGCATCGCAGCGGACCGCCCTGATGTCGCCGAGCGCCTGCTCGGCCCATGCCTCCAGCCGCGGCTCGGCGAGCGCGCGTGGGCGGCCGGATGCCGAGCTCCAACCGGCCGGTCCGCTGCCCGCCTCTCCAACGAGCAGGACGATGCGGTTGGTCACCGCGATGCCACTGCGCGCGCTGCGGGCCACCTCGAGCTCGGGCGGTGGCACCTCCCCGCGGTTCACGGCATCGAGGGTGGCGCCGGCGCGCGCGAAGTTGCCCTGGGCCAGCTGGTAGACGCTCTCGGCCAGGGCGGAGTCGGCCATCGCGTCCACCGCTTCGGCGAGTGCGTCCAGCTCCGACACGACGGCGGCGTGCTTGGGTCCAGATCCCGCGGGGAGGTTCGCCGTGCCCCACGGGATGCCGCCCGCCCGATGGCGCTCGAGGAGCTTGAGGCCATCGACCACGTTGTTGGCCGCGATCGACTCCAGCGGAGCTGTGCTGGGGATCAGCTTGCGCGCCGCGAGTGGTTCCAGGTTGCGGAACGCGGGGATGTACTCGTCCAACTCCAGGCCCGCATGCCCCTCGTGGAGCCCGCGCTCGAAGCGGTACCCCAGCAGCGCGCCAAGGGGCTGCCCCGCCCGCACGCCCTCGAAGAGCTCTATCGCCACGCGCACGCGCGCGGAGGAGAAGTCCACGGCCATGGCGTCCGCATTGGCCCCGCGATGTGTGAGGTGACCCGCGCGGAGGATCGACGCCGCCGCCGCGTGCCCGAGCGACGGCGCGTGAACGTAGCCCGCGTTTCCCGGCACCTCGTACAACGGGGTGCCGCCTTCGCCCGCGGGCGGGGTGACGGCCGTGCGCGCCGGGCCGGGCCTGAGGCCCTCGACCCATCCATATCCGCCCAGATGGACACCGGTGGGAGCCGGGTTGGCCCGCAGCCACTCGAGCCGCTTCGTGGCGAACGAGGTGATCCACGCGTCCAGACGGTGGCTCGAGAGGTCCAGTGTCTCGCCGAGCAGGCGCTCCAGGGACGCGGTGGGAAGCGCAGCGAGCCGCTTGAAGCACTGGCGCAGCACCCCGAGGCCCTCCGCGAGCGCGTCGCTCTTGGGAGTGGTCACGTCATCGAGATAGGAGCCGAGCGGCGCCCCGCCGGTCCGAGGCGCCGGGCGCGCAAGCCGGCGCCAGAGCGTGTCGGTGGCGGCTCCGGAGAGATCCACCAGCTCCGGCTCGTGGCGATCCGAGCGTTGGGCCACGCCGTCGGCCACGAGCATGCGCCATGCAGCGGCGTCGTACTCGCACATCAGTGCGTGGCGGGCCAGGAAGTACAGCAGCGCCTTGTAGCGGTAGTCGTCGCGGGAGGTCCCCCTGATCTGGAGGTAGTTCTCGTAACGCAGGTCGCTCCACGTGAGCCGCGCGTCGCAGAGCATCAGGAGGTAGTTGCGCTCGTCGTTGAGCCGTGCCTCCTCCGAGGGCGGCTTGAACTCGTCGACCAGCACGCCGCGCAACTCGTAGGTGTCGGGCATGAACACCGCGCGCGCGAGCCGGGGATCCCAGCTGAACTTCATCTGGGCGAGCGCACTCCTGGCGGCGGCCTCGGCCTCGGCCCACCAGTCGTCGATCCCCGACAGCCCCACGAACGACTGGAGGTTGCGGAGGTAGTCGCGGCCCAACAACTCGCGCGCGGCGAAGCCCCGCGACGCCGGCTCGGTGGCAAGCACGTCCAGGAGGTCGCGGTCGGGGTCCGCGCTGCGGCCGGCCTGCGGCACGTCGGCTACCGATCCCTCCCACACGTCGCGCAGCCTGAGCAGAGCGGTGACCGTCTGGGCGTCTATCGGACCGCCCTCCGCCGGCACCCACCGGTCCAGCGAGGTGACCGGCAGCACGCCGTAGGGCTGGTCCCCCACCCTGAGCGGCGGGAGCGGGCCCCTCCCCCGCACCCGCTCCACGAAGTGCTCGCGCCCCTCGGCGATCACTGCCTCGGAGAAGGTGTCGGCCATCATCTGGTCGAGGAAGTAGCCCCAGGTTGCGGGCCACAGCGCCGCGTTCATCGTCCGTGCGTCCTGTTGCTCGCGCGCGTCCGCGCCGGGCACCCTGCCCAGCAGGCCGGCGCCCACGCCGAGGGCGGTGGCGAGCAGGTGGGCATCGGTCCCGGCCCTCGCCCGCGAGGGACCCCGCTCCAGCTCGAAGCTTCCCTCCTCGTAGGGATCGGGCGTCGTGGCTCCGGGATGCTCCTCGCGCGTGTTGTTGGTGGGCGTCCCCTGGGCAACCAGCGACAGGCCGCCTGTGTGGCGGTGGGCCGCCAGCAGGGCCTCCAGCCGCTCGCCGGACACGGCCGCGGTCTCGGTGGTGCGCACGCCCAGCGCCAGCAGCACGTCGAAGCCCTGCGCCTGCTGCGGCGTGAGCGGGATTCTCACCCCCATGCCGCACTTCACCGCGGCGTCGAAGTCCACCATCCAGCGCATCCCCTCGTCCACCGCCAGGGCGTCGTCGCCGGGGTCCGCCAGCGTGGTGGCCGGTCCGGGCCCGGTGGCCAGCGGTTCGGTGATCGGCTCGCCCCAGGCCGTGAGCACCCGCGCGCCTGCCTGGTAGCCGAGCACGGCCCAGCGATCGGGCAGCGCCTCCGCCCGCGGCGGGCGGGTCCAGGCGGCGGCGCGCTTGCTGTACGGGGACGCCTGGCCTGTGGAGTTGCCCTGGTCGTCCAGCGGGTCCAGCTGCTGCGCTATCCACGATGCGCGGCGGGTGCCGAACCGCCCGGCGAGCTTCTGCCACGCGCGCTGGCGCTCGGCCGTGTCGGCGGCGCCCGCGGATTCCTTCGCGAAGGCCTTGCCCCAATCGATCTCCCCCTGAGTGAGCTCCGGCTCGTGGGTGGTGGAGTGGACGTCGTCGGGATAGATCCGCACGAGCAGGTCCGTGCCGCCGCCCGAGCGCTCCACGAAGCGTGTCTCGAGCCTCACCGGCAGCAGAGCCACGGGCTGCTCCTGCTCCAGCCGCACGATCGCGTCGGCGGGATCGGAGGTGAGTGCCGCCAGCGCGGCGCGAGCCGCTTCCAGCTGAGCCTCGAGGTCGACCCGCCGCGCTGTGGCCTTCTCGTACTCCGCCTCGGCGGTCCCCACGCCGTCCTTTGCCTCCTCAGCGGCGCGCTGATCGCCCGCCGCCTCGGCCTCGGCGAGCTTGGTCTGCGCTTCCTTCAGCCTCGCCGCGGCCTTGCTCTCGCGCACGCTCGCGCCCGCGAGCGCCTGCTCCAGCTTGGCGATCTTTTCCAGTAGTGCTTGTTCGTCGGCGGCCATGTCAGGGCGGGGGCAGCATGTCGTCGGCGTGAATGGCCACCCGGACGGGGCGCTGGAGTGCGATGTAGGCGATGTGCGCGGACTGTGCGGAGGCGCTCCATTTGACCCCGGTGGGGGTCACCGTGGTCCAGGAGGCGGGCCGCGAGCCCGCCACCGGGGCGTGCGCGGGCTTCGGGCCGGTCTGTGCAGCCAGGTGGCCCCAGGTGAGGTTGCCCCAGTCGGTGGGCGGTCCGGATTGCCATTCCTTGGGCTCGTCCAACCCGAAGCGCGGCTCGGTGGGCTGCTGCTGGATGACGAAGAACCAGCCGGGCTTCGTGCCCCCGCCGCGCGCCTCGGCCGCGGTGAGGTCGAAGGCAAGGAAGGTCACGTCCGGCGACAGGGTTCCCCGGAACACCGGATAGCGCTCCGACTTCGCGGCCGTGCTCGGCTTGCGCTTGCCGCCGGTGCCCTTGAGCGCCGCCACCGCGTAGATCACCGCGCCGGGATAGCGCTTGAGCAGCTCGCCGCGCACCAGCAGCACGAGCCTCGCTTTGCGCGAGGCGCCGCGGGCTCGCGTGTCGCCGAGGTGCTTGGCGCCGGGCCAGGTGTGGATCGGGTCCACATCCTTGAGCTCGTCTCGCGCGGCGTCCGTGGTTGGCTGCGGGACCACGGCGCTCAGGTCCCAGAACTGGCGGAAGCACGTGCCTCTCTGGTCGGTGGGGTACTCGCGCCAGAGCAGCTCGCGTCCCATCTCGTGGTTGAGCCCGACCATGTAGGACTCGATGAAGCGCGTGTTCGACTCGAGCATGGTCAGGGTGTTCGCGGGCACGTGCTCGAGGCCCGGCAGCAGCCACTCCTGCGAGAGGTCGCGGAGGGGCGCGTACATGGGCTCGGGGAACTCGGGGGCCACCATCACCGGCTCGAGCGGATCGCTCTTGGACCACAGCCCCTGCGGGACCTGGACACGCTGCCGCACCCTGGCGGGCAGCGTGATGCGCGGATCGAGCGCGCCGAGGAGGCCGTTGCGCGTGCTGGGGAGTCCCAGAGGCTTGCAGCCGGCCTCCGCCGGCGCTTGTTCGAGTACCTCTGCCTGGTGCGCGGCCGCTGCCGCCCGGAACGCCGCCGCCTCGGCGCTGTCCGAACCCGACAGCCGCTGCCGGCCCTCCCGGTCCTCGCCGGTGAGCACCTCGAAGTCCTGCCTGGGCGCCGCGAGCGTGGCGGCCTCAGTGAGCTCTGTGAGCGCGAACTTGGCCGCGTCGCCCGGGCGCCCCGACGCGGCCGCGGCCTGCGAGACCACCTCGCCCGTGACCGTGCCGTCCGGCGTGCCGCGCTCAGACACCGCGTGCAGCGACCCGGAGGCCAGACGCTCCAGCAGCGGTGCCCGATGCCTGCCCTCCACCCTCGTCGCGGACCGGCGAGCCCAGCGGCGGGCCACCGGCCCACGCGGCCGCAGCAGGCGGCGGAACCCGGGCGACAGCGCGGCGGCGGGCAGGCAGCTGGCCTTCACCTCGGCGCGCACGGTCACCTCGCCCGCGGTCACGCGCGCATGCACGGGCTCGGTGAGCTGGAGCAGCTGGGGCGCCCCGAGAGGGACGAAATGCCGCTCGTGCATCGACACGCCCGCCGAACGCGCCATCTGTGCCTGGCGAAGCGCCTGATTCGCGCGCTCGATCTCCCCCACCTGCTTCCAGGCGCGCTCCATCAGCTCCTCCTGGCGCTCCTGCACCACCGCGGTGCCCAGGGCGGCGGCCACCCGGTTGCGCGGGTCGAGGTTGAGCTCGCGCAGCCAGTGCGGCAGGGTGAACTTGCCGCGGTCCTTGGGGACGGCGTCCCGTGCCGCGTGCCAGCGTCCGTACAGCGGAGGCGACAGCGGCACCGAGGGATCGGCGGCGGCGCGCTTGCCCGGGGCGTCGAGGAGCTTGCGCAGCGCGCTCTCGAACCCCGTCTGCTTGCCCTGGGGCCAGGGCGTGGGAGCGGCTCCGGGGGCGCGCAGCGCCCCCTCCAGGCCCAGATGCGCAGGCGATGGAGCCGCGGGCGCGGGCATCCCCCCGCCGGGATCGGATACGTCGAGCGGGCGGGTACCCACCTGGCTGGGCACCGGCCGGGGCTCGAGCATGCGCACCAGGGCCTCGAAGTCGCCGGCAGGGCCGGTCGTGAACTCCCAGTGGTGATAGACGGGCAGGCGGAAGTTCGTATCCGTGGGTTCCCACGCGTACGCGAGTCCGGCCGCCTTGACTTCCTCCCCCAGACCGGCCTGCACACCCGCCTTGAAGACCGGCACGACGCAGGCGAGGTAGGTCTTGCCGGAGGCGAGGTTGCGCGGACACAGCAGCCGCGAGACCACGCGCTCTGGGTGTTCTTTCAGCACCTCCTCCAGCGTCGTGCCGGCCAGGCTCCCGGTCACCTGGACGTGCGCCCACGCGAAGGTGTCGGCCGGGATGGGCAGCTCGAGGGCAGCGTCCTTGATCTCCACCTGCGGCAGCGGGTTGGCCGGCGACGTGTCGAGCACGTCGTCCCTCTTCTCGATCGCCACGAGGCACAGCCATGGCCGGAGTTGCCCGGCCGTGTTCGCGGACGCCGGCGTGAACATCCAGGGGAAGTCGGGGCTGGTGAGTTCCACGGCCGGGAAGTAGTTGGGCTCGAAGTCCGGCGTGTACGGGGCGGGCTGCATCTGGCCGATCAGGCTCGGATCGATGCCCGTCACGTCTCCGGGGCCGTAGAGGGTGGCCTTTGTCTGAGGGCTGGAGCTCAGCCCGCCCACGGTGAGCGAGAGGTCGTACGACGCGCGGCCGGGCGTGGCCTTGGACGAGGAGTCGGGGTCTGTGATCGCCGCCGCGGCTCCCCTGCGCACGTAGGAGAAGAACGTGTACATGCCCGTGGAGGCGTCGGTCATGCCGGCACCACCTCATGCGAGGCCACGACCTGCACCTCGTGGCGCTCGCCGGGCTTCTGCACAACATGGCCCCGCAGAACCTCGGTGGCCTCGGTGTAGGTGAGCTCGTCGGCCAGCGTGGCGCCCACGGCGGCCTGCTCGGTCAGGTCGCCCGTGGATGCCACCGCGTACACCGGCTCGGCCAGCGCGATCTCCAGCTCCTGGTCCGGCGGCACCGTCTCGGCCTGGGCGAGGGCCGCCACCACGGCCGCCCTCGGCTTGTAGGTGCGGGGCGCTCCGGGGCGCCGCTGCTTGAAGCCGGTGTTGGGCTCCACGTCGACCACGATGTCCTCGTAGCCGAAGTTCGTCTCGATGCCGGCGGGCGCGCTCAGCCCGGCCGCCCCGAACCGCGTGCCGGCCCCCATCGCCTCGAAGCCCGGCCGCGACAGCTTCTCGGCGTCGGACAGTTCGAAGAACTGACCGGGTGCGAAGTGCTCCCTCGTCGCCTCCGAGCTGTCGGTCACGTCGCTGCCCCCCACCGACACCGCCGTGATGTCGAACCGTCGTGGCCCGACCGGCACCGAGGCGCCGTACTTCTGAATCGTCACCCCCAGCGGTACGACCCGCTGGCGCACCGCGATCTCGCCGAACGGGTGTGTGAGCAACTCGCCCTGCGCAGGCTTCAGCTCGCGCAGCGTGACGAGCATTCCTCCGCTCTGGGGTAGCTGGGCGCTCCAGTTGCCGGGGTCGGTGAGCGCGCTCTCGAGCTCCTCCTGGGGCCGAGACTCCGGGAGCGGCGCCGGGGGGGCCTGGTCGCCGAAGGTCACGTCCACCGGGATCTCGCGCTTGCCGAGGAAGTCGAACAGCGCCTTGCCCCATGCGTGCCAGGGGCCGGGGCCGGTCAGGTGCAGGTCCAGCTCGATCGCCAGCAGTGGGCTTCCGTTGCGCTTGAGGGAGACGGAGGCGCCCATGTCGGCCTCGAGCGAGAAGGGCGTGAACCGCAGCAGGACGTCGAACCCCAGGTACGCGTCAACGCTCAGGTTGCCCACGAGCGCGATGTCCACGTGCACGTGGAAATCCAGCCGCGCGCCCATCTGCAGCGAGTTGGACGTGAGCGCGAAGTAGCACTCCAACCGCAGGCGCGGGTTGTCGCTGTCGGCGAGAGTGAGGGCCAGCCGATCGAGCGCCGGGAACCTCGGGGGCGGCTCGAAGCGGGGATGGAAGCCGCCGACCGAGAGCTCGAAGTGGGGCTGGGCCCCCCAGCCCGCTCGAAGCGCCATGTCTCCGGTGAGCGTGAACGCCACCAGCCGCGAGTCGAACAGCGTGGCGTCCAGCGACGCCTCGCCCTTCTCGAACTCGACGATCCCGAGCACGTCCATGTTGAGGCTCAGCACCGGAGCCTCCTTGTCGGGCAGCACCATCGACAGTCGCCCGAGGATCACGAGCACCACCGGAGAGGGCAGCTCGATGATGATTCCCAGCTCCAGGGAGATGAGCGTGGGCGAGCCCCAGCCGAGCTTGGCCATCGGCCCGAACACCACGCGGTCCGGAGCCGGCGGGAAGATCGCACGCAGATCGCTGAGCAGCTGCGGCGCGTTGGCCACCGGGTCCTTGGGGAACAGGATCGAGCCCACGGCCCCCGTCTTGATGCCGGCGCGCAGCACGTCCACGACCAGCGTGCGGTTGATGCCGACCAACCCGCCAACCCCGTTGAGGGTGAACCCGAAGCCGAGCTGGATCGGCGGGAACTCGGCCGTGATGATGATCAGCAGCGAGAAGCCCTTGGACCCGTCGGGCATCCGCGTGGTCAGCAGGCCGATGGCCTTCAGCGAGATGGCCTTGAAGTCCAGTTGCAGGACGCCGGCGTACTGCTCGTTCTTGGGGTCGAAGAACAGGTACCCGCCACCGCCCACTGGACCGGCGCCTACCTTGAGCCCCATGCCGTCGGGCGGTTTGAAGCCCAGTTGCGCGTCGACCGCACCGAAGTTGCCGTCCTGGTCCTCGGGGAAGTCGAGCAGGGTCTTCAGCCCGATGCGCTCGACCGAGGCGGCGATCGGGCCGAGCTTCAGCCCGCCGGTGACGGCGGCCACGATCTCCAGCTCGCGGTCCGCGGCACCGACACGCAGCCAGATCGAGTCGAGATTGATCACGCCCCCGATCGAGACGTGCAGGGGGATCGTGACCTCGAGCGCGGCGCTGCCCTCGAAGTAGAGGCCTCTGATGGTGGACACGCCCATGAGGACGTCGAACTCGGACCTGATCCCCTCGGGCGGCAGCACCTTCTGGAGGAAGCCGTCGCCGTCGCCGGGCACCACCGCCAGCTCCAGGCCCTTGGCGTCGAGCTCCACCGCGAAGTCCTCGCGGCTTGGATCCTTCTCGCCCTTGAACCCGAGCGCGAAGCTTTCCATCGCGACCCTGGTCTTCCCGGCCTCACCGGCCAGGATGGTCTTCGTGCCGGGGGCTCCCAGCCTGGCTCGCGCGAAGAAGGCAGCCTGGGTCGGCGGCGCCGGCGACGTCAGCATGTTCGCCTGGATCACCAGGTCCGCCGGAGGCCTCAGGATCGCTGCCAGGCCCGTGTCGAGGGACAGGCTGCCCCCCATCTCGAGGGTCATCGGCCCGGCCTGGGCCGAAAGGGTGGCGGTGCCGGCCAGGTACGGGAACACCGCGAGGCCCTTGGCTTTGGTGGAGGTCGCTGGTATGCCGGAGGCCTGCAGACCCGCCTCGGCCACCCCGGCGGATCCCATCTCTCGGAGCAGGACAAAGCGCCAGGAGTTGTCGTCCGTCCCCGTCCGTCCCAGCGCGCTCCGAAGCCTGGGGTCCTGGGCGAGGGGATGCCCCGGGAGGCCCGTCGCGGCGAGAAGTGCGGTCAGCCGCGCGAGAAAGAGATCGGCATCGAAGTCGCCGCCCCAGTCGTAGGCCTCCGCTGCAAGCGCGGCGGGATCCGAGAACAACAGCGGGATCCGCTCCCACTCCACGCGCGCGATGCGAGTGGCCAGCCGGAACCGAGTGGGTTCCGCTTGCGTCTCCACCCAACCCGCCAGTCCCAAGAGCTCGAACACTCGGAACACCACCGGGTGTGCCGCGGCCAGCTGGGCCACCACGAGGTAGTCCAGCAACCGCCGGACGAGGTCATCCTCGAGGTCGCTGTTGTCCCGGAAGGCGGCGAGCTGTGTAAGCGCCGTCTCGAACTGGGAGACCAGTGTTCCGACGCTGACCGCCAGCGCCGACACCTTGGTGACCAGCTGGGCGGCCGCCTGGCGCTGCCCGGACTCGTCGGCGGCTTCCACGAGCTCCTGGAGAGCCTCGACGACGTCCTCCACCTCTCCGACGATCGAGGGGAAGGTGGCCGGGAACTGAGGCGCGGGGAAGTCCCAGCCCAGCTCCTCCAGCAGCTCGACGATTGCCCCGGCGGACTCCAGCAACTCGAGCGGCTGGAACAGCTCCGCCGCTTCGGCGAGCAAGGTGTGCTGCAGCGAGGGGGCGGGGGCGGTCATGGCGGCTCCGGGAAGAAGGCGGGAGCGTTGATGGGCAGCTCGTTCACCATGTTCCGCCAGATCGCTTGGCCGTACCTCCCCGGCGTGGAAAGCGCTGCGTTCACATTGGTCGGGCCGGTGTTGTACTCCTGGCCCACAAGCGTGCAGGCCTCCTCGGAGCCGAGAAACTGCGCGCGCGTGAGCGTCGGGTAGCGGACGGTCGTGGTGGGCCCGCAGCTCGTGCCGGAGCGGGGCCGGTTCTTCAGGAGCGCGAGCGACTTCGCCACAAGAGCAACATTCGTCTTGGGAAAGCGCAGCCGGTTGAAGATCTCGATCTTCTTGTCCCTCGAGAGCTCGTCCCAGTCATCGTCCGACTCCTCGTCGATGTCATCGCGGATGGACCGGTTGCTCTTGTCGGGAAGCAGCGGCGGCTTCTCTCGCCATGGGATCTCGCAAAGGACGAGCGCCGCCACCCACTGGCGCATCTGCCCGACTCCGATGCTCTTGCCGCCGGCCAGGAGGCTCACCCAGCCACCCCCCGGCATGTTGAAGGCGGACGCCGTGACATCGAGCTCCACCTCGCGCACGAGGTCGTCCTCTGCACCGAACCATCGCTCGAGCCAGGTGGGCGGCGGACCGGTGATCGGAGGATTCGGGGTTCCCAGTGCGGCGCGAAAGCGATCCGCCTCGGCGGTGCCGTCGCGGTAGCGCATGTGCATCTCCTGCCACAGGATCGCGGCGATCATGCGGCTCGGCACGCCGTTGGCGCCCGAAGCCACCACGGCCGCGTCGATGTAGGGGCGGAGGTCGGACACCAGCTCATGGATGGCGTCCTGGCGGTCCACCTTGCGCAAGGCGATCCACGCCGTCACGTCGGCTCGCCTCGCCTGCACCGTCTGGTCCAACGTGAGCGTGGCGAGCGTCACCCCGCCGGCCTCGAGCTCGACCGTCACGTGCACCGTGTCCGGCGCCTCGAAGAAGTAGTAGTTCAGGCCGAACTCCGTCTGCTCCTCGTCGAAGCTCGTCACCCCGACCAGCCGGTCCTCCACGGCGGTCCAGCGGTATGTGTCGGGCTCGGTCGGCCAGTCGGTGGGAGTGTTCGAATCCGGGATGCTGAGCACCACGTAGTCCTGACGGTTGGACACCGTCAGAGGAGAGGTGTTCATGCTCACCAGGGCGTAGGTCCCGGAGGGAGTGCCGGCAGCGGTGACCGCCTCACCGTAGTCCGCGGCGACGGTTCCCGCGGGCATCTTCTCGGTCTCGCGGTTGGCCACGAGAATTACGTTCGCCGGGTCTGTCCCACAGCGTCCTCCCGGACGGATGACGGGTCCGCGATCGACCCTACGCTGGGCCGCTCGCCCCGGTCAAGGGCCACTAGCCGAGTGTTCTAGTCCCGGTGCGCAAAGTGCCCGGAAACCCGGAGCCGGGATCCGAAAGCACGAGAGGCCGCCCTGGGGGCGGCCTCTCGGCACTGCACGGTCCTGTATCGAGGCGAGGCTAGGCCGCTACGGCCGTCGGCTCCTCGGCGCGGCGAGGCATCAGCACCTCACGCGCGATCACCAGGCGCTGGATCTGGGACGTGCCCTCGTACAGCTGCATGATCTTCGCGTCGCGCATCAGCTTCTCCACGGGGTACTCCTTGATGAAGCCGTAGCCGCCGTACACCTGCACGGCGTCCACCGCGATCTCCATCGCGGAATCCGCGGCGAAGCGCTTGGCGTGCGAGCTGGCCAGCGTGTTGCGCTGACCCTGGTCGAGCAGCACTCCCGACTTCCACACCATCAGGCGGGCGGCCTCGATCTTGGTCGCCATGTCGGCGATCATGAACTGGATCGCCTGGTGCATCGCGATCGGCACGCCGAACTGCACGCGCTCCTTCGAGTACTC
>Ga0190265_10001833_pt1 | contig 14018 bp, 13 predicted proteins | sample Popmic124T_FD_133135 | JGI IMG/M metagenome (GOLD analysis project Ga0190265, IMG submission 133135) | Populus adjacent soil microbial communities from riparian zone of Indian Creek, Utah, USA - 124 T | ecosystem: Environmental > Terrestrial > Soil > Riparian zone | place: USA: Utah | collected...
CACGTAGATGTAACAGAGGATCCAGGAGAAGCGGCCGGCGGTGGAAAAGTCGAGGAAGTAGATCAGCAGCGCCGGCGCCACCCCGAATGAAATAACATCCACCAGCGAGTCCAGCTCCGCCCCGAACCGGGTGCCGGTGTTGGAGAGCCGGGCCACCCGGCCATCCAGCACGTCGAGGATACCGGCGAACACGATGAACCATCCCGCCCAACGGAAGTTGCCGTTGAAGGCGGACACGATAGCCCAGAAACCGAAGAACAGGTTGCCGAGGGTAAACGCGCTCGGCATTATCACGACGACCTGACGCATGGTGCGCCGCCGCACGTTTTCCTGGCGCGGCTCGTCTCTCGGGATCAGCTCCATTCGGCCACCACCGTGACGCCTGCGAGGGTTGTGTTACCGGTATGCACCAGGGTCCTGGTGCCCACCGGCAGGAAGACGTCCACTCTCGAGCCGAAGCGGATCATGCCGAGCCGCTCGCCCTGGCGCACCGTGGCGCCGACCTCGTGATCGGTGACGATCCGCCGTGCGACGAAGCCCGCGATCTGGCGGATCAGGACCTTCCCCTTGGCCGTGGCGACGCCCACCGACGACTGCTCGTTGTCGAGACTCGACTTCTCCGCCGCCGCGTGGCCGAACTTGCCCGGGTTGTAGTGCTTGTAGGCGATCGCGCCGCTCACCGGGTACCGGTTCACGTGGCAGTCGAACACGTTCATGAAGATCGAGATCCGGAGCGCCCGCCCCCCGTGGAACACAGGCTCGTCCACCTCGACCACGCTCACCACTTTGCCGTCCGCCGGCGCCACCACCATCCGCTCGCCGAGCGACCAGGCTCGCTCCGGATCGCGGAAGAAGGCGACGACCCAGACCGCGATCGCGGTCCACGCGACGGCGCCGATCCACCATCCCGCGGCGCCGCTCCGCGCCGCGACGACCAGCAGCACCAGGGCAATGGCCCACGCGCCGGCGATGAACCAGCGGCCCTCGGGAGCGGTCCGGATCATTCGGCGCTCAGCTCCCGGCCGGTGATCCGGCGGAACGCCTCCAGATAGCGGCGGCTGGTGGCGTCGACCACGTCGTCGGGAAGCGTGGGTGGCGGTGCCTCGCCGTTCCACGTACCCGCGGTCCGCAGTGCCGCGAGATAGTCCCGCAGCGGCTGCTTGTCGAAGCTCGGCTGCGCCTGGCCCGGGCGATAGCGGTCGGCCGGCCAGAACCGCGAGGAGTCGGGCGTCATCACCTCGTCGATCAGGATCAGCGAGCCGTCGCGCCCGGTGCCGAATTCGAACTTGGTATCGGCGATGATGATCCCCCGGCCCGCCGCGTGGTCGCGGCCTGCGCGATAGACGGCGAAACTGGCGTCTCGCAAACGCGCCGTCAGCTCGCGGCCGAGTCCGGCGGCCATGGTATCGAACGTGACGTTGAGATCATGGCCCGACTCCGCCTTGGTTGCGGGCGAGAACAGCGGCGGCTCCAGCCGGTCGCTCTCGCGCAGGCCGGCCGGCAATGCCTCGCCGGCGAGCGTGCCCGAGCCGCGGTACTCCACCCACGCCGAGCCGGACAGGTAGCCACGCACGACGCATTCGAACGGCACCGGTTGGGTCCGCCGCACCAGCATGGCGCGGCCCTCGACCTCGCTCCGGCGGCCGCGTAGCGCGGGAATGCGGTCGACGATCTCGTCCGCCGCGGCGGTGACGTAGTGGGAGGGGAACACGTCCGCGAGCCGCTCGAACCAGAACGCGCTGATCTGGGTCAGGACCGCGCCCTTTCGCGGGATCGGCTCGCGCATCACGATGTCGAACGCGCTGACCCGGTCGCTCGCGACGAGCAACAGGTGGTCGGCATCCACCTCGTAGACCTCGCGCACCTTGCCCCGCCGGAGGAGCGGCAGCGGCAGGCGGCTCTCCGCCAGCGCCGTCATACCCGCACCTCCGCGATTCCCGCTTCGGCCGCGAGCGGCCGCGCCCGCGTCAGCGCCGGCCGCAGGTACTCCTCGAGGAACTCGCCCACCTGCTGCGCGGCGCGACCGGTGTAATTGGCGGGCTCGAGCTGGGCCTGGAGCTGCGCCGTGGGCACCCCGGCGAACGCCGGATCGCCGGCGAGCCGCTCCAGCAGGTCGTTCGGTGCGCCCCGCGCCACCGCATCGGCGACCACGAGACTGTGCCGGCGGATGACTTCGTGCAGCTCCTGCCGGTCGCCGCCGGTGGCGACGCCGAGCATGAGCCAGCGCTCGGTGGCCATGAACGGCATCTTGGCGGCCACGTTCCGCCGGACCACGTCTTCGCGCACCTCGATGCCGGCGGCGATGTTGGTGGCGAGCACCAGGATCGCGTCGGTACCGAGGAAGGCCTCGGGCAGGGTGAGCCGCCGGTTGGCGCTGTCGTCCAGCGTGCGCTCGAGCCACTGCGAGGCGGCGGTGTGCGCCCCGTTCGCCTGGAGCGAGATGACGAACCGGGCCAGCCCCGAGATCCGCTCGGCGCGCATCGGGTTCCGCTTGTAGGCCATGGCGCTGGAGCCGATCTGCTCCGACTCGAACGGCTCGAGCAGCTCGCCTTCGTGCTGCAGCAGCCGCAGGTCGCCCGCCAGCTTGGACGCGGATTGCGCGATGCCGCTGAGCGCATCGAGCACGACGCTGTCGGCCTTCCGCGGATAGGTCTGCCCCGTCACCGCGTACTGCTCCCGGAAGCCGAGCTTGGCCGTGACCAGCCGTTCCAGCTCGCGCACCTTGCCGTGGTCGTCGCCGAACAGCTCGAGGAACGACGCCTGGGTTCCTGTGGTGCCCTGGCAGCCGCGGAACCGCAGCGTCTCCACCCGGTGGCACAGCTCCTCGACGTCCAGCCCGAAGTCCTGCATCCAGAGCGTGGCGCGCTTGCCCACGGTGGTGAGCTGCGCGGGCTGGAAGTGCGTGTAGGCGAGGCAGGGGACGTCGGCCGTGCGGATCGCGAAGCCCTCCAGCGCGGAGAGGACGGCGATCAACCGGCCGAGCAGCAGGCGCAGGCCGTCGCGCATCACGACGAGATCCGCGTTGTCGGTGACGAACGCGCTGGTGGCGCCGAGGTGGAGGAAGGGGCGGGCGGCGGGCGCCTGATCGGCGTAGGCGTGCACGTGCGCCATCACGTCGTGGCGGTAGCGGCGCTCGTAGCGGGCCGCGGCGGCGAGGTCCACGTCGTCCAGGTGCGCCCGAAGTTGCGCGATGGCCTCATCGGGGATCGGGAGACCGAGCTCGCGCTCCGCCTCCGCGAGCGCGAGCCAGAGCCGGCGCCACAGGCCGACGCGGTGCGCCTCGCTCCAGAGACGCTGCATGGCGGGCGACGCGTAACGCGAGCCGAGCGGCGAGGTCCAGCGCTCGTCGCTCATCGGAACACCAGGTCGGTGAAGGTGATCTGGCCCTCCCGCTCGAGGTAGACTCGCACGACCTCGCCCGAGCGCACGTTCAGCAGGTCGCCGACCTGCGAGGCGGCGCGCACCGGGGTCCGGTTGATCGCGAGAATCACATCGCCCTCCCGCAGCCCGGTGGCGTCCGACACCGGGGGCGAGATCTTGAAGATGAGGACGCCCTCCTCGGTGCGCAGCGTGCGCTCCGCCCGCACCGCCGGCGTCACGTTGATCAGCTCGAGATCCTCGAGCAGCGTGTACTTCTCCGCCGTGACCGTCGGAAGATCGCCGGTGACGACCCGCCGGCGCACGGTCTGCCGGCCGCTGCGCGCGGAGAGGCCGACCGAATCGCCCACGTGCAGGTCGAGCTTGACCGCCTCCCAGTCGAGATAATTGCGCAGCGGCCGGCCGTTGGCCTCGGTCAGCACGTCGCCGCGCTTGAGCGAGGCCTTCGCGGCGGGGCCGCCGGGCGCCACGCTCGTGACGGTGACCCCGCCGGCGCGCTTCCAGTCGCGCATCGCCGAGGCGCCCTCGACCTCGAGGCCGACCCACGCGCGCCGCACGGTGCCGTGACGGATGATCTCGTCCGCCACCCGGAGCGCCCGCTCGATCGGAATGGCGAACCCGAGCCCCACCGATCCGCCGCTGCTGCTGAAGATCGACGAGTTCACGCCGACCACCTCGCCCAGCGCGTTGGTGAGCGGGCCGCCGGAATTGCCCGGGTTGATGGCGGCGTCGGTCTGGATCATGTCGAAGTACAGGCCGGTCTGGTCGCCGCTTGGCAGGATGTTGCGGTTGGTGGCACTCACCACGCCCACCGTGACGGTGGGCTCCGCGTTGCCGAGCAGGAACGCATACGGATTGCCCAGCGCGACGACCCACTCGCCGATCATCAGGTCGGTGCTGCGTCCGGCCTGCACCGTCGCCAGGCCTTGTCGCTTCACCTGCAGCACGGCGATGTCGGTCAGCGGATCTTCGCCGAGAACCGTGGCCGGGGAGTCGGTGCCGTCGGGCAACGTCACCACGACCCGCTCCGCGTTGGCCACCACGTGCTGGTTGGTGACGATGATGCCGTTGGGCCGGACGACGAATCCGGTGCCGTACCCTTCGACCAGCCGGGACCGATCGGGGACGAAGAAGAAGTCCCAGGGCGAGCGCGTGCGCATGTCGCGACGCGAGCTGACGCTGACGGAGACCACCGCGCTCGAGGCCCGCTCGGCCGCCGTCACCAGCGCGGTGCGCCGGGAGGCATCGATCCCCGCCTGGCGCGCGGCCCGTGCCGGCGCGGGCGCGGCCGCCTGGGCACCCTGGGTGCTGACCTGCACGGCCGGCGCCGCGTCCTTGCAGCCGAGCCCGCCGGCGGTCAGCAGCAGCGCCGCGCTACGCGCGATCCACGGTCGCATGGACCTCCTCCACCTCGTCGGCATACACGGCATCGGGATACGTCGCGCTCACGAAATAGAGCCCCTGCGGCGGCGCCGGCGGACTGGTGTCGCTGTTGTCGCCGCGCTCGAGCAGGGCCTCGATGTCGGCGAGCGGACGGCGCTCGAGGCCGATGTCCACCATGGTGCCGACCAGCATCCGCACCATGTGGTGCAGGAAGCGGTCGGCCTCGACATGGAAGCTCACGCCCCGGCCTTCCGGCCGGGCCACCCACTCCGCCCGGACCAGACGGCAGCGGTAATGCGGCTTGGGCTCACCCTTGGCGGCGAAGGCGCGGAAGTCGTGCTCGCCCAGGAGCAGGGTGGCCGCGGACCGCAGCGCGGCGGGGTCGAGCGGCCGCCCGAGGGCCCACTCGAAACGCCGCCGGAACGGCGAAGCCGCCGCGTCGTCGAGACCGACGTCGTAGCGATAGCGACGGGAGGTGGCGCTCTTCCGGGCGTGAAAGCCCGGCTCCATCGGGAGCACCGACTCGACCCAGCAGTCTTTGGGGAGGAGGGCATTGAGTGCGCGGCGGAGATCGGCGGCGGACCAGCGCTGGGGCGCCGCGAAGCTGACCGCGAGCCCCACGGCGTGAACGCCGGCATCGGTGCGCCCCGCCGCGTGGGCCGCCGCCGAGCGCTCGAACAGGCGCTCCAGCACCCGCTCGAACTCACTCTGCACCGAGCGGCCCTCCGCCTGGCGTTGCCACCCCACGAACCCGGTGCCATCGAAGTGCAGCGTGGCTAGGAAGGTCCGGTTCATCAGGCTCGGAATCTAGTCCGCTCCGACCCCCCGAGCAAGTTACGCAAATCCTTGTCCCAATTGACAAAAGCCCTGTTTTTCGGGTACGTTTTTTTGCAGCCGGATATCCCTCCAACCCACCGCTCGCCCGTGACTGACGCCGCCATTGCAGCCGCCGCCCTCCGCCACGCCCTCCAGGAGCTCGCCCGGGGCGCATCCCTCTCCAGCGAAAGCGCCGCCGCGGCGTTCTCGGTCCTGATGCGCGGCGAGGCGACGGCGACGGAGACCGCGGCCTTGTTGATGGGACTTCGGGTCAAGGGGGAGACCGCGGATGAAGTGGCCGGCGCGGCCACGGCGCTCCGGCTCGCCATGGTTCGGGTCGCGGTGGATCACCCCGAGCGCACGGTGGACACCTGCGGCACGGGCGGCGGCCGGGTCGGCACGCTGAATCTTTCGACCGCCGCCGCGTTCGTCGTCGCCGGCGCGGGAGTGCCGGTGGCCAAGCACGGCAACCGAAGCTTCACCTCCCGATCCGGTTCGGCCGACGTGCTCGAGGCCCTGGGCGTGAACATCGAGCTCACCGCGGAACGGGCGACGACCGTGCTTCGTGAGGCCGGTCTGGTCTTCCTCTTCGCGCCCAGCTTTCACCCCGCCATGCGCCACGTAGGCCCCGTGCGCAAGGAGCTGGGCATTCCCACGGTGATGAACCTGCTCGGGCCGCTGGTGAATCCCGCGGGTGTCATGCGTCAGGTCATCGGCGTCGCCGATGCGGCGCGCGCACCCTTGATCGCTTCCGCGCTCGCGCGGCTCGGCACGACCCACGCCCTCGTGTTGCATGCGGAGGTCGGGATGGACGAGGTGAGTCCGGGCGGGCTCACGCACACCTGGGAGGTGTGCGGAACGGAGGTGCGGGAGTGGACGATCGATCCGCGGCGCTACGGTCTTGCCTGTGACGACCTGGACGGACTCGCCGGCGGGGAGCCCGCGGAGAATGCCGAACGGATCGAGCGATTGCTGAACGGTGGGGATGACGCGCCCGCGGTGCGGTGCGCCGTGCTGCTCAATGCCGCGGCAGGTCTCTATGTTTCCGGCCGCGGCTGGACGTTCGAGGAATCGGTGGGGCGGGCCACGCAGGCGCTCGACGACGGGGCAGGGCGGGAAGCGCTGACGCGCTTCCGAAGCGCATCGGCGGGATGACGCCGGTCAATACTTCCGGATCACCCCGACGACGACGCCCTGGATGAGCACATCGCGCTCCTGGAATCGCATGGGTTGCATGGCGGCGTTGGCGGGCTGCAGCCGGATCCAGCCGCCGGGCTCGCGGTAGAATTTCTTGACGGTGGCCTCGCTGCCGTTGACCAGGGCGATGACCATCTCGCCGTTCTCGGCGCTCTGCTTCCCGTGCACCACGACGAAATCGCCATCGAGGATGTGCTCGTCGATCATCGAGGCACCCTGCACCCGCAGGGCGTAGTTGGGCCCGCGGCGCGGGAGCATCTGGTCCGGCACCGCGATACTCTCCTGATGCATCAGCGACTCGATCGGCGTGCCCGCGGCGACCTTGCCGAGCAGCGGAATGTCGGTGGCGGCGGAGGTACCCCGCGGCGGAAGGACCTCGATGGAGCGGCTCTCGTTGTAGGAGCGGCGGATGTAGCCTTTGCGCTCGAGGTTGGTGAGATGCTCGTGCACCGTGGCGAGCGATTGGAAGCCGAACTGTTCGGCGATCTCCTCGAAGCTGGGTGCGTAGCCGTGGTCCTGAATGTGACCCTGCAGGTAGCTGAGGATTTCACTCTGACGCTTGGTCAGCGGCATACTGCCGTCTCCGTGGCGCGGGTAGCCTGAATCGACCGAACAGAGCCCGAATTACTATACCCGAAGACTCGCCGAAGGGCAAGATGCCTGTTTCGCTGGACCAGATCCTCGACTCAACCCGCCGCGGTCTGGTCTCGCTGCGAGCGCGCCGCGCCGCGCTCGAACGGGAGGCGGGATTTCGCCCGGCACCGCCGGCGTTCGGGCGCGCGCTCCGGCGCGAGCGGGTCGCGGTGATCGCGGAGGTGAAGCGGCGGTCGCCCTCGGCCGGTGTGATCCGGGAGGACCTCGATCCCGCGGCGCGCGCGGCGCTCTACGCCCGCCACGGCGCCGCGGCGATCTCGGTGCTGACCGATCAGCCGCATTTCGGCGGGTCGGTGGACGACCTTCGATCGGCCGCGGCGTCGGTCGCCGTGCCGTTGCTGCGGAAGGATTTCATTCTCGACGAGCTCCAGGTGCTGGAGGCGCGCGCGGCGGGCGCCGCCGCCGTGTTGCTCATCGTGCGGGCGCTGGCGCCCGAGCGTCTCGCCGCGTTGCTCGCTGCCACGCGAGAGGCGGGGCTCGACGCCCTGGTCGAGGTCCATACGGCGGCCGAGCTCGACCGCGCGCTCGAGGCGGGCGCCGGCATCATCGGCGTGAACAGCAGGGATCTGGATACCTTCCGCATCGACGTGGGGGCGGCGTGGGCATTGCTGGCGCGGGTGCCGGCGGATCGGGTCGCCATCGCCGAGAGCGGCATGCAGCAGCCGGAGGATGTGGAGCGTGCGGCCGACGCCGGCGCCGACGCGGTCCTGGTCGGGACGGCACTCTCCGCGTCGGAAGATCCGGCCGCGCTGCTTCGACGCCTGGCAGGAGTGTCCCGGCGTGGGCGTTAACGTCAAAATCTGCGGACTGACCCGGCCGGAGGACGCCGCCGCCGCGGCGGGGGGAGGGGCGGCCTATCTGGGCGTCGTTCTTGCTAGTGGTCCGAGGCGGGTGAGCTTCGCGAGGGCGGCGGAAATCGTGGCCGCATCGCGGAGCGTTCCCGTGCTGGGAGTTTTCGGCTCGCAACCCGTCCTGGAAATTCTTGCCGCCGTCCGTGACATCGGGCTCGCCGGAGCCCAGCTTCATGGGGCCCATACCCGCGAGGACGCCGCTCGGCTCCAGGAGGCGGGTCTCATCGTGTGGCGGGTCGTGCGAATCGCCAGCCCCGCCGACCTGGAAACATTGGCCGAGGCGTCGCTCGACGCCGAGACGGTTCTGGTCGAGCCTCGGGTGGCGCACGCGGAGGGCGGCAGCGGCGTGGCGCTCGATCTCAGCGTAGCGGTCGAGGCCAGGCGCCGGCTCGCGGGTGTCCGCATGGCGCTCGCGGGCGGGCTCGGGCCGGAGACGGTCGCGCGCGCCGCGGCTCTCGTTGGACCGGATACGGTCGATGTAAGTTCCGGGGTAGAATCCCTGCCCGGTATCAAGGATCACGAGAAGATCGCGCGCTTCCTGGAGGCGGTGCTTGGACGCAGCCCTACTGTCGGCTGAGCGGGCGATCGGCGGACGATTCGGTCCCTACGGGGGCCGCTACGTTCCCGAGACGCTCGTCGCGGCGCTCGACGACCTGACCGCGCTGTACGACGCGGCCCGGACGGATGCGGCGTTCTGGGCGGAGCTCGACGGGCTCCTCTCCGAGTTCGTCGGGCGCCCCTCGCCGATCTCGGTGGCGCCGCGCCTCTCCGAGGACGTGGGCGCGCCGGTGCTGCTCAAGCGCGAAGACCTGAACCACACCGGTGCCCACAAGGTCAACAACACGATCGGCCAGGCGCTGCTCGCCCGCCGCATGGGCAAGCGGCGGATCATCGCGGAGACCGGCGCGGGCCAGCACGGCGTCGCGACGGCGACGGTCTGCGCGCGCTTCGGTCTCGAGTGCGTGGTGTACATGGGCGCGGAGGACGTCGCCCGGCAGGCGCTCAACGTCTACCGCATGCAGCTGCTCGGCGCCACAGTGATTCCGGTGGAGTCCGGCACCCGCACGCTCAAGGACGCCACCAACGAGGCCCTGCGCGACTGGGTCACCAACGTCCCCACGACGCACTACATCATCGGCTCGGTGGTCGGCCCGGATCCCTATCCCCGGATGGTCCGTGATTTCCAATCCGTGATCGGCCGCGAGGCGAAGGAACAGGTGCAGGAGCGCTTCGGCCGGCTGCCGCGCACCGTGGTCGCGTGCGTGGGAGGCGGGTCCAACGCGATCGGCATCTTCTCCGCGTTTCTCGACGACGACGTGGAGCTGGTGGGTGTGGAAGCCGCGGGCCACGGTCTCGGGTCCGGCCACCACAGCGCCACCCTGAGCGCCGGCTCGCCCGGCGTGCTGCACGGCAGTCTGAGCTATCTGCTGCAGGACGCGGACGGCCAGGTGGCGCCGGCGCATTCGGTCTCCGCGGGTCTCGACTATCCCGGCGTGGGGCCGGAGCACAGCTGGCTGCGCGATACCGGCCGGGTGCGCTACGAATCGGCGACCGACACGGAAGCGCTCGACGCGTTCCAGGCGCTCTGCCGCCTCGAGGGCATCATCCCCGCGCTGGAGACGGCGCATGCGCTCGCCTGGGTCCGCCGCTCGCGCGGGCACTGGGCCGCGGACGAGCCGGTGCTGGTCTGCCTCAGCGGCCGGGGCGACAAGGACGTCGCCCACGTCGCGGCGCTGCTCGGAGGGAATGCGTGACGGCCGGCCCGCACGCCGACCTTCTGCCGGCTTCGCAGGTCGCGGAGCTGATCACCGGGCTGAGCAAGGCGCTCCGCGCCTTCCACATGTATCTCCCGAACAATCCGATCTATCAGCGCGCCACCGAGAACCTCCGCACCGCCTTCACGCCGATCTGGGCGGTGCTCGACGAGCTGGTGCTCACCGTCGCGGAGACCGATTTCGTGTGGGAGGAGCAGGTCGTCTACCACCAGCTCAACAAGGGCGAGAGCCTGGCCTGGGGCTTGTTCAAGGACGGGATGCGCTCGCTGACGATCAAGCGAGGGGCGGAGCAGGAGGAGCTGCCCCGGCTGCTCGAGGCCATCAACCGGGCGCGGTACCTCTCCGCCGACGCGGGCGACGACCTGCTGACGCTGCTCTGGGAGCGGGAGTTCCAGTTCATCCAGTATCAGTTCGTGGAGTTCTTCGGCGAAGGCGGCGGCTCGATGCCGGAGCAGGCCGGACACTATCCGACCGGCAGCGAGGATCCCAACGCGGCGCAGCAGCGCCATGCGCAGGCCGTGGAAGAGGCGCCGCCGAAGCCGAAGGGCGTGGTGGACCTGGAGGAATTCGACTCGACGCTCTACTTCCTCGACGAGTCGGAGATCCACCAGGTGGCGCGCCAGGTCGAGGAGGAGTACGCCCGCGACGTGCGCACCTCGGCGCTCAACGTCCTGTTCGACCTGTTCGAGCTGGAGGGTGATCAGGGCACCCGGGTCGAGATCATCGGAATCCTGGAGCACCTCTTCCCCAATCTGCTCAACGCGCGCGACTTCCGGACCGCGGCGGCGGTGCTGCGCGAGAGCAAGCTGCTGGGCACCCGCGCGCCGGGCCTGCAGGCGGAGCATCGCGCACGACTCGAGATCTTCGTCGCCAAGCTCAGCGAGCCGGCGATCGTGAGCCAGCTGCTGCAGTCGCTGGACGAGGCGCCGGCCCTCGCCGGCGAGGCCGAAGTCGCCGAGGTGCTGCGGGAGCTGCGCGCCTCGGCGCTGGAGCCGGTGCTGAGCTGGCTCCCCAACCTCTCCTCGGCGCCCCTGCGCACGGTGCTCGAAGGCGTGGTGGACCGGGTGGCGGCGTCGAATACCGACGAGGTGCTCCGAATTCTCCGCACGCCCACCTCCGACGCGCTCGCGGCGGTGGTGACGCTCTGCGGCCGGCTGGGACTCCATCAGGTGGTGCCGGGCCTCGCCGATACGGTCACGCACAAGGATCCGGCGGTCCGGCTGGCCTCGGTGCAGACGCTGGCCCAGCTCGGCACGCCGTCGGCCTTGACGCTCATCGACAAGGCGATCGGGGACGACGACCGCGGCGTCCGGCTGGCGGCGGTGCGCGCGGTCGGGGCGCGCGGCTACAAGGGCGCCCTCAAGCGGGTCGAGGCCGTGGTCCTGGGCAAGGGACTCAAGGACATGGACCTCACGGAGAAGATGGCGTTCTTCGAGGCGTACGGCACCATCGCGGGACCGGGTGGCCTCAAGGCGCTGAGCGGAATCCTGCTGCCGCGCGGATTGCTCAAGCTCAAGGAGTCGCCGGAGACGCGGGCCTGCGCCGCGATCGCCATCGGCAAGGTCAAGACGCCGGAGGCCCGGGAGATCCTCGGCAAGATGGCGGACGAGAAGGACCTGGTCGTGCGCAACGCGGTCAGCCGCGCGCTGCGGGAGATGGGCACGTGAGCCAGTCGGCCGAAGCCGCCTCCCAGTCGGCCTCCGACGGCCAGCTTCGCCAGGGCGGGCGGGCGCTCCTGCTCGCGTTCTACACGGCGCTCCGGAGCCTCAAGCTCTATCCGGTGGAGAACGCCACCGTCCAGAAGGCCCTCGACGACCTCGACGTCACCGCGAAGGCGCTCCTCGCCATCGAGAACGATCTCGAAGTGCGCCTGGCCGGCGACTTCATCTTCGTGAACGCGACCCGCCTCCGGCTCGAGCTCGACAACTACGCCTCGTTCAGCCACATCCTGGCCATGCTCCGGACGTTCGAGATCGGCGCGCTCCGGATCCACGGCAGCGACCGGCGCGAGTGGCAGATCTTCCTCAGCCTCCTGCTCAGTCTCTCCGAGCGGGGCGAGCCGGACGAGCGCTTCGATACCCTCACCGAGCGGCTCGGCGCGGGCGGCGTGACGGGCCTCGAGATCGAGCGGGCGAGCCACCACGAGCACGCCGAATCGGAACAGGCGAAGCAGGCGGCCAAGCGGGTCTATTCCCAGGGCGTAGCGGTCACCAAGGAGGTGATCACCAGCGTCCGGATGGGCCGGGCCACCAGCGTCAAGCGGGTGAAGCGCGCGGTGCAGCTCATCGTGGACCAGGTGCTCAACAACGAGACCTCCGTGGTCGGGCTCACCACCATCAGGGACTACGACGAGTACACGTTCACCCACTCGGTGAACGTCTGCATCTTCTCCGTCGCGCTCGGAAAGAAGCTCGGCTTGTCGCGGCTCCAGCTCTACGATCTCGGCATGACCGCGCTGCTGCACGACGTCGGCAAGGCCCGGGTGCCGGTCGAGATCCTCAACAAGACGACCGGCCTCGACGAGCGCGAGTGGCGGATCATGCAGGCCCACCCATGGCTCGGCGCCCTGACGCTCTTCATGATGCGCACCTACGATGAGACGCCCTACCGGGCGATCCTCACCGCGCACGAGCACCACATGAAAACCGACTTCACCGGTTATCCCCGCACGGTGCGGCCGCGCGAGCTCGGCATCTTCTCCCGCATCGTCTCGGTGGCCGACGGGTTCGACGCCGCGACCACGCGGCGGAGCTATCAGACCACCCCGATCGAGCCGGACCAGGTGCTGCGCGAGATGTGGCAGAACCCGAAGCGCGGCTACGACGGGATCCTGGTGAAGGCGCTCATCAACCTGATCGGCATTTACCCCGTCGGCACCTGCGTCATCCTCGATACCTTCGAGGTGGCGATCGTGTCCGGGCCGGATCCGGATGGCCAGCAGCTCAACCGGCCGCTGGTGCGCATCGCGGTGGACGCCGACGGCGGCACCATTCCGCCTCCCGGCACGCTGGTGCCGCTCACCGAGCGGGACGACGCGGGCACCTTCCGGCGCTCCATCGTGAAGGTCACCAACCCGTCGCGCTATGGGCTCACCGTCGGCGACTACTTTGTCTGAGCCGAGCATCGCCGGGACCTTCGCGGCGCTGCGGCAGCAGGGCCGCCCCGCGCTGATTCCGTATCTCACGGCCGGATTTCCGGATCTGCGCGCCAGCGAAGACGCGCTCCGTGCCGCCGACGAGGTCGCGGACATTCTGGAAGTCGGCGTGCCGTTCAGCGATCCGCTGGCCGACGGTCCCACGATCCAGCGGTCCACCTTCCAGGCCCTGCAGCAGGGGATGACGCTGACGGGCACGCTGGAGCTGATCGCCCGCTGCCAGCCCCGCCGGCCGGTCGTCGTCTTCAGCTACCTCAATCCCATCCTGCGGTACGGGCTCGACCGCTTCCTGGGTGACGCGGGGTCGCTCGGCATCGCGGGGCTGCTGCTCACCGACCTGCCCGCCGGGAGCGATCCCGCCGTGGAGGATGCCGTGCGGCGAAGCCCGCTCGACCTGATCCGCCTCATCGCGCCGACCACGCGGCCGGAGCGGCTCGCCGCGGCGGTGGACGGGGCCGAAGGCTTCGTCTATCTCGTCGCGCGGCTCGGCGTCACCGGCGCGAGCCGCGCGCTCGCGGCGGATCTCACCGACTCGGTCGCGCGGGTGCGCGCCGCCACGTCGCTTCCGGTCGCGGTGGGCTTCGGCATCTCGAACGCCGAGCAGGCCGCGGCGGTCGGACGACTGGCCGACGGCGTGGTGGTGGGGAGCGCGCTGGTGGACGTGCTCGGGAACGGTGGCGTGGCGGCGGCGGGACGGTTCCTGCAGGAGCTTCGCGGCGCCCTCGATCTCGCGCCGGCGGTGGCGTGAGCGGGGACGTCGGAGGACTCCTCGAGCGCTACGCCCGCATCCTCGCGGTCGGGGGCATCATC
>Ga0190265_10001834_pt1 | contig 14017 bp, 11 predicted proteins | sample Popmic124T_FD_133135 | JGI IMG/M metagenome (GOLD analysis project Ga0190265, IMG submission 133135) | Populus adjacent soil microbial communities from riparian zone of Indian Creek, Utah, USA - 124 T | ecosystem: Environmental > Terrestrial > Soil > Riparian zone | place: USA: Utah | collected...
CAATGCGAACAAGGTGCCGGACGGCTGCGACATCGCGAGCGGCCTGAGCGCGGATTGCAATCACAATGACGTGCCGGACGATTGCGAGCCGGCCTACGACGTGAACGCGGGCCCGGACGTATCGCTTTGTGTCAGTCAGGCGACATTGGCTGTGGGACCGGCCACAGCGAGCGGTTCGACGGCGCCCTATTCCTATCATTGGCGCGTGGCATCCGGCCCGGCCGGCGCGACCCTGCAGGGCGCGATGAACGTGCAGCCGATTTTTCATGCCACGCAGAGCGGTGAATACACGCTGGAGGTGACGGTTCGCGATGCAAGCACGCCACCGTGCATGAAGATCGACTCGCTGACGGTGAGTGTCTACGGCATGGCAGTCGATGCCGGCGAAAATCTATCTTTGGGCGTGGGCGAGACGAGCGAACCGCTCGCACCGACCGTCAGCGGTGGAGTCGGCGAAATCTCCCATGAGTGGCGGATTGAGACCAGCTCGCCGAGCACTGCGATCACCCAATTTGGCGGCGGGGGCGCGACGGCGCCGAATCCGACGTTCACGCCAGAATTGCCCGGGCGATATACGCTTCGCCTGACCGCCGTCGATTCGAACGATCCGGAGGCATGCGAGGTGTCGGACGCGATCGTCGTCGATTCAGTCCTGCTCACGATTTCGAGGCCGGCCGATTTCGCGATGTGCGTCGGGGGAGAGTCGGCGCCGCTGGCGGTGGCGATCACGTCTCCGGGGGTTCCTCCCTACGTCTACGAGTGGACGATTGAGAAAGACAGTCCCGATTTATCGCAGGACCAATTCGGGACAGGCGGCGCCAGTGCCTCAAGCCCGACATTTTCCCCTAACGCCATCGGTCAATACGCTCTGCGCGTAACCGTGCGTGACTCAAGCGTTCCACCGGCCGTTGTGTCCGAGACGATCGACGTGTCCGCCGGCGGCATGCAGGTTTCACTGGCGACGGAACTGTCTAACTGCGCCGGGGCAGGCGGGATGGAATTGCCGCGGCCGGAAGTCAGCGGCGGTGTCGAGCCGGTGACGTACCTGTGGACGATCGAACCGGGAGCGCCGAGCGACGAGCCGACGCAGTTCACGGACGAGAGCGCCTTCGACGCGGCCTGGCGGTTCACGCCGTCCTCGCCGGGGAGCTACACGCTTCGACTGACGACGACCGATTCGGCGACGCCGGCGTGCGTGCGCGACAGCCTGCTCGTCGTGCGGGCAGCCGCTATCAGCATCGACGCCGGGGAGGATTTCGTGACCCAGGCGTTCGAGCCGTCGCAACGGCTCGGCGCGCTGCCGGTGCTGGCCGGCGGGGGGCCGGATGCGACCTATCGGTGGCGGATTCTCACCGGCCCGGACACGGATTCCGATCAACTCAGCTCGACCCGCGAGCCACGGCCGCTTTTCACGCCGAAGGACGTGGGAACCTACGCGCTGGAAGTGACCGGTTCGGACGGCGAGTGCAGCGTGAGCGACGTGGTGGTCGTGGACGCCATAACGGCGTCGCAGACGCTGGAGGCCAACTCTGAGGGCCGCGTGTTCATGTCGCTGCGGATCGATGAGCCGCACACCGCGGCGGAAATTCGCGCGGCGCAGGCGGCGCCGGGAACGACTTTCATGGGCGAGCTGACGGAGGACGGCGGGTCGGGCGACGTTGCCGGCCTGCTCGACGGGACAATCATCGGGCGGCGCGTGAGCGTGACTTCGGAGGCAGGCGACGGCGCGTTCGTGATGGTCGTCGCGCTCTTGTACGATGCCGGTGAGGTGGCATCCGTCGGCGATGCCCGCGTGCGCATTCATGCGTGGGCGGCGGATGATGGGCTGTGGCGGCCGGCGACGGGGGGCAAGCTCGAAGGTGGGGCCTATCCGCCGCGGCCGACGGCGGCCGACGTGGGACGCTCGGGCGCGCTGGCCATGCCGGCCGTCGGGCCGGAAGTCTATCTCGCGTGGGCAGTGGTCGACTCCGCCGGTGCCTTCACGGCGGGCCTGTCGAAGGACATCGAGCCGTGGTCGCCGGATCCGGGAGCTGCTGATGAGACACCCTCCAATACACCGCCGATCGGCGCGGCCGGAGGGATGTGCGGAACGGTGAGCGCTCCGATGATGCTGCTGGGATTGATAGGGCCGCTATGGCTGCGCCGGAGGACGGGCGGCGATCTTCGTCGGTTCGATTAAATTGCCGCCAGGCCATGCGTTGAACGCGAGAGTGATGAAAGAGACACCTATCCCTTCGCTTGTATCGCCCATCATACTGAGCGTATAATCAGGAAGCGAAGATTAAGACATGCCAAACGTCACCATCACGCCTGAGGCCGGTCTCAACGACGCTGACTTGTATCGCGCCAGAGTCAACGGGCACCAGGCGGTCGGCCGCACCGCCGGAGAGGCTTTGGACGGCTTGAGCGATCAGCTCGCGTCTTCTCGCGGTACGACGGTGGTGCTGGTTCAAAAACTCGGAGCCGACGAATTCTTCGATTCGACGCAGATTCAGCGGCTCAATGAACTCGTGGCACGGTGGCGTGCGGCGCGCGATGCGGGAAGAACGCTTGCGGCGGCCGATCAACAGGAATTGGACACGTTGATCGAGACAGAATTCGAAGCCTCCGCCCGACGCGCCGCGGCACTGGCCGATCAACTCCCTCAATGAACTCCGCATACGAATCCATCGCCGAGCGCGCGGCGTTCCGATGCGAATACTGCCATGCGCCGGCGGCGCTCTTCAATTCTCGCTTCGAGGTCGAGCATATCGTTCCAGCCTCGCGAGCCGGCGACGATTCGCCCGCGAATCTCGCCCTTTCATGCCGCGCCTGCAACCTATTCAAGGGCGCGGCCATCGCGGGCGTCGATTCTGAATCCAATGTCGAAGTGGAGCTTTTTCATCCGCGTCGACATCATTGGGAGGATCACTTCCGATTCGACGCGGAGCGAACCGAACTCGTGGGGGCATCGCCGATCGGCCGCGCTACGGCGGCGCGACTGCGATTCAACCATCCGATGCAGATTCGAGCTCGCCGAGAGTGGATGCGGTTGGGACAGTTTCCATGACGCCCCGAACGATTTCTTCCGTCAGGCTCGGGAACGACTTCACGATCTGCTCGACGGTGTCCCCCTCGGCCAGGCTGCCCAGAACGGTGCGCAGCGGGACGCGCGTCCCCCGAATGACGGGCTGGCCCCGCAGATGCCGGGGTCGGTGATGATGAGGTTGTCGTGATGTCACGCTCCCTTACCGGATTTCGCGGATCGAGTCATTATACATAATCCGCACGAATTCCGAATGAGGCAACGTCCCCGCAGACCAGCCCTCAAAACGTCTCAACCGGAATCTGAAGGGTTCGCGCCGGTGGAGACGCCGAGGTCAGAATGGCTTCGACGCGCTTCAGGACGGGCGCGGCATAGTAATGGGCGCCGCAATGATCGCAAATGCCGATCGGGACGTTCTCCAGCACCACGATGCCGCGATGGTGGCTCACCGGTTCCTGCTCGACGATCCGCTCACGGACGGTGCCTTCGCAATATTCGCAGTGAAAGTCGTAAAGATTCATGATCGCCTCTGGTAAACGGTAATGATCAGCAACGAACGCGCGAAACGCACGACGACGCCGATTTCTGTCGTCAGATCACAAGCCTTGCCCACGACCTCATACCGTTGGCCTCGCGGGTCATCGTCGAATACCTGTTCTATTGTACCGGTGAGGATGGCCGATTCCACGTCGATGATATCGAGATCATCGTCGCGCATCTCCAATAATGCATGAGGCGTCATGACGTAGGCCTGGTTCAGGACCGCCGCGTGAATGGCGTCCAGAGACTTTGCGGCGCTGACCTGCGTTCACGGATGTTCCTCGAGACGCGACAAGTTCGGCCGCATCGTTTTGATTGGCTCGCCCGGCGTTAGCGGCACTGTTTTCAACGTCGGCGCTTTCGTCGGCCGCGGGCGTGCAGCTGCCAGGCCATGAGCAGCGGGACGAGGGCGAGGGTCGTGGCCCCCGCGTCGCCGCAGCAGGCGGCGGGGACCGGGAAGCCCGCTGCGCCGCAGGGCGACGTTTCGGGGTTTCCGCAGCCACATCGGCCGGGACGGAGTTTTTCGGGGTCGTCGGGGCAGTAGTCGGTGTCGTCGCCGTTCGGCGGGTCGTCCGGGTCTGGATCGGAACCCGAGAAACCCGTTAGAACCACGTTGTCCAAATCGTCTGTTTCGTCGCCGCTGCGAAACTCCGCCCGAATGTAAATTGCCGTGAGTGAGCCAAGCACCTGCCTCATGTCCGTTTCCGTAGCTTCAAGCCCGGCGGCGCTATCAATATGCCAGCCGGTCTCGGTCAGTGACACGTTGTATTGGGTCCAATCCATTCCGGGCGGTTGCTCGAGCGCAAATGCGAGGATAATGCCGGCCCCTTCGATGACCACGTCTCTCCCCAGCGTTCCCAGTGACGGCCGTTCATGGCTTTGCTTCATGTCGAACGCAAGCGCTGCGCCATAGGCACCGGACTTGACTCCCAGGAATTTTGATGGAGCATTCCAGTACGACGTTCTATTCTCGTTCGGATCGACTTGATGAAGATATCCGCCGGGGTTTCCGCCTTCGGCCACATGGGAAATCGGAACGGATCCGCCGGGCGCGAAGGGAGTCTCTCCGGCCGACTTGACCAGGGTCCAGCCCTCGGTATCCGTGTTGAAGCGGCTTTCCGCGAGAATGGTCTGACCATGCGCTGTGGTGGCGCCGGCGAAGAAGATCGCAATCGATGCGAAGACTCGGTGGGTTTGATACATGCTTTCTCTCCAAATAGAGGTTACTCGGTAGCTGGATTGGTTGTTGTCGGTTGCGACGTTGCCAATAGCTCGCTGCTGGTGGTGCGACCTTCGATCAACGCCTCGGCCTCGCGGAGGAATTGCTGCGATTCCTCGTCGTCGGCGTGGCCTTCTTCACGCATGAGCGCGCGAAGCTTTTCAAGGGCGGCTCTGGCTTCGTCGGCATGGCCGAGTTGGAAATGGCTCATGGCGATGAAGGCCCAATTGGCGGGATGTTGCGGCGTCGTGGACGGTGATTCGGAGTTCTTAGCGAAAGCAAATTGCCGCTCCGATTTCTCGAGCTCAACGATAGCTTCGGCATAATCCCCGTGGCGATAGAACGCGACGCCCAGTGTGTTCATTATTGCAGGGTCCTCAGGCGACAAATGTGCTGCCTGCTCCGCGGCCTCAAGTGCCATCCCAATCTTCTCAGTTGCAATGGCCTGATCGGCCACGAGTCTCCACGCCCATGCGTTAAGGCCTGTTGCACTGCGCGGTCTCACCAGCATTAACCGACGGATTTCGGATTTCATCATCGGCGGCATCAAGTCGTCGCGCTCAATCGCAGCAGTAACGCGGGGCTGCGTACCATGCGCTGCATATAACGCACTCAAACGTTTCCGCGCCTCGTCCTCAAAGTTCAAATTTCGTTCGAGAATCATATCGAGCGCGACGCGCCGAACCGGCTCTGAAAGGTCGGGGTTTCGTTGGATCGTCGCTACGACCTCCTCAGGCTCGCTATTCCCCGTCATCAGAAGGTCGAGCAGCCGCTCCGCGGGTGCGCGCGCTTTATATAACGTGTCTAATTCGGCAAAACGCTGACGGTAAGGGACACTATCCAACACGCGTACCGCTCCATGTTGAGAAGCCGTGACGATGCGCGTTCCATCAGGACTGAAGGCGACGGTGCGGACAACTTCGGCGTTATCTCTCAGTGTCAATAGTTCTCGGCCGGTTGCGGCGTCCCAAAGCCGAACCGTTTGGTCGTAGGCAGAAGTAACGATCCGCGCGCCATCAGGACTAAAAGCCACTGCCTGAAGACGGTCCTGATGCCCTCGAAGCGTAAGCAGTTCGTTTCCACTCTCAGAGTGCCACACACGCGCTGTGTTGTCGCTTGACGCGGTGACGATGCGTGTTCCATCAAGACTGTAGGCACACGTTGACACGCCTTTTTCGTGCCCTGAGAGGCGCATCAGCTCGTCGCCGGTCTCCACATTCCATGTCCTGGCGGTGGGATCGCCGGATGCCGTCACGATGCGGGGACCGCTAGGATCGAACGCTGCGCCAAGGAAGCCGGGTTCTTGTTCATGAAGGGCCACGACTTCTCGGCCCGTGACTGAATCGCGCACGCTAAGCTCGAAACGAACCGGGAACTGCTCGATGGAAGTCGCAACAAATAGATCGCCGTCCGGACTAAACGCGACGACTCCGTTACTAACGCTAGAATGGGGGGTCGATGCTTGTCGCACAGGGAATTCCGCCAGCTCTTTCCCAAGCGTTGCATCCCACAGGCGCGGGGCTCCGTCCCATGCGCTTGTCACAATGCGCGTTCCGTCAGGATGGTAGCCTGCGGCGACCAGTTCACGGGACCTTCCATCTTCTTCACTCCCCAATGTCCCCAGTTTGATACCGCTTGCAGCATTCCATATTTCCAGCGGGTAATCAAGCGATGCCGTCACGATACGCGTTCCATCGGGACTGAATATGGCCGACATGAGATTCGAGGCATTGGAGCGGATTTCGTGCGTGTCCCCATCCCAAACACGGACCGTGCCGTCGCCGCGAGACAGGGTCATTATTCGGGCCGCGTTCGAGGAGAACACGGCAAGGTCAAGGTCTTCTCGATGCCCGCGTAACACGGCCAGCTCGCGCCCGTCGGTTGCGTCCCACACACGCGCCGTCCTATCCCGAGATGCAGTTACGATCTTCCGACCATCCGGACTGAATTGACCAGACTCAACCCAATGAGAATGACCGTGTAACGAAAGCAGCTCTTTGCCATCCATGTCCCAGATCGTGGCGGTTTCATCAAGCTTTCCCGTGAGAAGGTGTCTGCTGTCGGGGCTAATTGCCACCGATAACGTACCGTTGCTGAGGAGTGCGCGCTCTTTTCCAGTCGCCGCATCTACAATTAGTGGATTGCCGGAGGTGACGATAACAAGATGTTCTCCGTCAGCGCTAAATGTTGCCTCGTATAGGCTTCCCCCTTCCAATCTCCACAACTCCGTGCCATTCATATCCCAAAGTTGGGCCGCTTCACGGTCCATCGTCAGGAGGCGGGCACCGTCGGGACTGACGGCCTTGTACAAGCCATCGAGGGCAGCGAGTTCGTCACCAGTTACCGCATTCCAAATGACGATTTCTGAAAGATCGTCCGCGCGGCTGCGCTGGCCGACGATGTGCCGTCCGTCCGCGCTGAACTCAGCGGTCCCAATGGAGCCTTGGGAATGGATGACCAATTGTTCGTCCCCATTTACAGAATCCCAAGCTATTGCTGCATCGCTCGCGGTCGTGATAATGCGCTTGCCATCCGCGCTGAACACAACCGATTCAATGGAATCGGAGTGGCCTCGGAGAACGAGAAGCTCACTTCCCGTCGTAGCGTTCCACACCCTCGCGGTACCATCCGACATGCCCGTTACGATTTGTCGACCATCTGGGCTAAAAGCAGCGGCGCGAACGCGGACTTTCAAATCGCCTATGACAAACAAACAGTTGTCCGATTGCGCATTAAGGTAATTCCACTCCCAACCGCGATATTGAGAAGAGCAAGCATCGAGGCGTGCGCGAATGGATGAGGCCTCGTTCGATACAAACGATGCGTGGGCGGCGACGATATTCGCGACATAGGATTCGCGCTCCGCTTCAACTTTTGCGCGCAATGCCGCATTTTTTGCTGTTGTCTCTGCTTCACGCGAACTTTCAGCGGCAGCACGGGAACTCTCGGCCTCTCTCGCCTTGTCGTCTGCCCGGCTTCGCTCGATGCTCGCTATGCGCCACTGCCAGGTCGTCGTCGCCATACCAAGTAGCAATGCCATCCCTACTGCAAACGACGCGATTACCGGCCCGCGATGCTTCCGCACAAACTTCTTCATTCGGTATGCCGTGCTTGGTGGCGCGGCGACGATGGGTTCGCCGCTCAGGTGGCGGGCGATGTCGAGTGCCAGAGCGTTGGCGGTGTCGTAGCGGCGGGCGCGGTTTTTGTCGAGGGCCTTCATGACGATCCAGTCCAATTCGCCGCGGAGCAGGAGGGAGAGTTTTTTGGGGTCGGTGTTGCGGCGCTGGGCGAGGTCGGCGAGAGAGAGGGGGGATTTGGCGATTTGGTGATTTGGCGACCCGCCAAAGGCGAGGCAAGTTTTGGCGATTGGGTCGTCGACAGAGCCGCGACCGTGAGGGAGCGGTGGGGGCGCGAGCGCGGGGCCGGCGTTGGTTTCGGCGGAGGGCGTATGGAGGCCCTCTCCTGATGCCAGGTTCGGCGTGTTATCAAGTTCGCACGCGACTACTCGTTCCAGCGGTGACCGCTTCCTTACGGGCGCGGCTCTGTTTTGGGGCGACAGCGCCAGCGAATTGATTCGGGTACTCGGCTTGGGCGGCTCGTCCTCGCGGATGATGCGGCGCATTTCTTCGTAGGCCGCCGAGTGGAGACGCTCCGGGTCGAACGGCGGGCTGCCGGTGAGCAGCTCGTAGAGCAGCACGCCCAGCGAACAGATGTCCGTGCGCGTGTCGATGTCCGGGCTGCCGCCGGCCTGCTCGGGTGACATATACGCCGGCGTGCCGATCATCTGGTGAAACTCGGTGAACAGCGTCTTCTCCGTCAGCCGGTGGTCCGTGGCCTTGGCGATGCCGAAGTCGATGACGCGGGCGTGCGGCCGGCCGTCCTGCGTGCAGACGAGCACGTTGCCGGGCTTGATGTCGCGGTGGATGACTCCCTTCTGATGGGCGTGCTGCACGGCGTTGCAGACCTGGGCGAAGAGTTCGAGCCGGTCGCGGATGGGCAGCTTGTGCTCGTCGCAATAGCGGGTGATCGGGTCGCCCTTGACCAGTTCCATGACGAAGTAGGGGCGGCCGCTGTCGGTCGCGCCGGCGTCGAGGACGCGGGCGATGTGCGGATGGTCCATCATGGCGAGTGCCTGACGCTCGGCCTCGAATCGGGCGATGACGGCGCGGGTGTCCATGCCCAGCTTGATGATCTTCAGCGCCACGCGGCGGCGCACGGGCCGCTCCTGTTCGGCCATGAAGACGGCGCCGAATCCGCCCTCGCCGATTTGCTGGAGGAGCTTGTAGGGGCCGATGCGGCTGCCGGCCTTTTCGGTGAGGGGAATGGCGGTGGTGGGGAGGCGGTCGGTGGAAACAGAGTCGCGCCCGTAGGGATGCGGTCGCGCGTCGGGGGCGGAGGAGACCTGAGAGTTTGAGATTTGAGATTCGGGAAATTCGGCATTTGAGATTTCGGATTGGGCGATTTGGCGATCTGGTGCCCCGCCAGACGGCGGCGGGCAAGTTTTGGCGATTGAGGGAACAGATTCACCGTCTGCCAGGAAGCTGCCCTGGCGGTCGTGGGCCTGGAGCATTTGTTTCAATGTCAGGAGAAGCTCGGGATGGTCTCGGCAGGCGTCGGCGAGGAAGGCTTCGCGCGCGGCGGCGTCGAGCGAGATCGCTCGCTCGAAGAGTTCGGCGGTGCGGATGAGGTTGTCGTGATGCATGGTACTGCTCACAATTTTGAGATCATTCGTGCAACGAGAGCCTATTGTGGGCAAACGTTTGTCAAGTGGTCACGGACCGTGGTTCCTATTTTGTCACGTTCTCCGACGGTTCAAATGCGGCTACTTCTTCCAGCGGCGACCGCTTCCTTACGGGCGCGGCTCTGTTTTACCGTCGCCGAGTTCGCGGAACAGCCAGGTCCGGGCGAACTCCCAGCGGCGTTTGACCGTCGCAAGCGAGACTCCAAGCACTCTCGCGATCTCGCTTAGCTCCAGGCCCGCGTAAATTCGGAGCCGCGCGACCTCGCCGAATTCGCCGTCCTTTTCTGATAAGCGACAAAGCGCTTCATCGAGGCTCAAAAAAGTCGCGGGATCTTCATGAACCGCCAATTCAACTGCATCGAGCGGCACGCGGCCGCGCTTCCCGCCGCGCTTGGAGCGGCCGCGCGACTTGGCGTGGTCGATGAGAATACGGCGCATGGCCTGGACGGCGGCGGCATAGAACTGGCCGCGGCTGGCCCATGCCCGGCCGTCGGGAGGGGCGAGTTTTATAAACGCTTCATGGACCAGGGCGGTGGCGGAGAGGGTGTGGTCGCGGCGCTCGCCGCTCATGTGACGCCGCGCCAAACCGCGGAGGCGGTCGTACAGGAAGGCGAAAAGTTCACTGGACGGGGTCTCCGACACGATCGGTGTAGTCTAACGGAAGAATGGCGGAAAGTGTCGAGAGATTGGCAGGATTTTCACTGGGGCGAAAGGGCGACTGTTTCCTTGCCGGCCGGTGGTTTGCCGCCTCGAATCATGGACGCGAGCACTTCTTTCGCCCAGCGCGGGCTCAGATAACCACTGTGCCCACCGGGATGCCCCCACTCACGCCAGGCGGGGTCGTAGCGGACCTGCATGAGTTTATCGCCTTCGAGCAGCGTTCCGGCATCGTTGAGAAATCCGGTGTGCCCTGCGGCTTTGGTGCGCTTGCGGTCGATGGTGCCGAACACGTGAGTGCCCATGCCGACGACCTGGTCCTCGGGGCTGTAGAAGTTGATGACCTTGTCCTTGCACCGGCCCTGAATCGGCGTGAGATCAAACTGCGGCGAGATGGCGGGCGCGACAAGAATGACGCGGTCAAGCTGGACGTCTTCAGGAAGCCCGCTCGCGCTGAGAAGGGCCAAGCCTCCGCCGCCGCTGAAGCCGACGAGGACGAGGGGTTCGTGGGGTCTGGTCTTGCGAAAGTGGGCGAGCTTGGCGGCGATGCCTTTTGCGCGTCGTCGATTTGCCGTGAGGCTGGTGAGGTTCGAAAGGGCCCTGAACGGCGCGCGGCCCCAAGTGACGCGTTCGATCGTCCAATCGAAGCCAGCGGCGCGCAAGCCCTGAACGATCTCGGAAACGTGGGACGCCCTGCCATCCACGCCGGGAATGATCGTCACCCAGCCGGGACCTTGACCCACGTCCACCATCGAGCTTGGAAAGAGACATCCGGAGGGCGCGAGAAACACTCCTGCGACCGCTATGAAGTAGAAGAAACGGGACTCGGCCACAAGAACTCCCCCACAATATATCTCTCGGCCCATGCTTACCGAAGCAGGACACCCTTCTCTGGATGGTAGTGCCATTGTAATTGAAAGAGGCCGGAACGCTCGGCGCCGGCCTCTTTTCGACGAATCCGGGTTGTGGGGCAGCACGGCTACCTGGCCATGGCCCCTTCTCTCGCCTCCGATTCCTCGCCCTCCTCCGCCACCGGATTGATCTGCTGGGAAATCTGGGTGAGTTTTTCGTCCGTGTCCTTTTCCTCCTGAAGGGTTTCCTCCAGCAGTTCGGCCACGTCGTTGAGTCCAAGCTGTTGCGCCCAGGCGACGGCCGTTCCGTAAGAGGCGATTTCGTAGTGCTCGACCTTCTGGGCGGCGCCGATCATGATGGCGTCTAATGTCGGCCCGCTGTCATTTTCCTTTATCTGCTTGCTGCCTTCCTCGATGATGCCTTTCATGCCATCGCAGGTCTTCGCGCGAGCGGGCTTGCCCAGGAGCTCAAAGGCCTGTTCGAGGCGCTCGACCTGGCCGCGGGTCTGTTCGAGGTGCTCCTCGAAGGCGGCGGCGAGTTCCTCGTTCTCGGCGGTTTTCGCCATTTTGGGCAGGGCTTTGAGAATCTGCTTCTCGGCGTGAAGCAGGTCCTTGAGCTCGTCAATCAAAGCATCTTCCAGATTTTCGACGGCCATGGGGTACCTCCTTGTCAAAAGGGTTACTTCTTCAAAATTGGGGGCTTTGAGCCACTGTTTAACGATGAAGATCCTTCGCGCCACGGGTGGCCGCGGAGGGTACAAGGAAATATGGACGACTTTGATGACAGGGGGATGAATAGTGGCTGAATGACAATTCAACTTTTTCGAAGCATCGCGTGGGATACTTGACCATCATCCAGAGAGGGCGGGCGCTACGCGGATTTGGAAACGCGTTCAAATGCGACTTCAAGCCGATCCTTGACGAGTTGCATCGTCTTGGGCCGATCTTCGCGCTCGGGCTGGCAGCAGTCCTCGATGAGTTTTAGAAGAGCGGGATCGAGCGCTTCAGACGCCTGATCCTGCCGCTCGTTCTTCCAAGTATACATGCTGACGCCAGATTTGGTGACGGAGGAGGAATTCAATTCGGTTTCGACGGTCTTGCCCAGGAATATGCGGTGCATGGTGGCGCCGAATCCGAAGACGTCGGTCCGTTGGTCGAGGGCTTTTCGTTCGACCTGCTCTTTTGCGATGTAATCCTTGGTGCCCTGGATGCGCTCTTTGCGGGTGTACATCGGGCAGGCCTGGCCGAAGTCGATGAGGGTGGGTTTTCCGGTTTTGGCGCACAGGATATTGATGGGCTTGAGGTCGCCGTGGACAAACCCGCGGTTGTGCAGGTCCTGAAGACCGTCGGCGACGTGCCAGAAAATCTTGACGACGAGGCTGGGCGCGCAGACCTCGGCGTATTTATCGAGCGAGATTCCTTCGACAAAGTCGAGAATCACGTAGGACTCGACCGCCCGCAACTTGCGCTTGATGACGCCGTACTCGTAGCTCTTGCGCAGGACCGGATGCTCGTTCTGAATGCCGATTTCGAACTCGTTCTTGAGCTGGCGGACCTGCGAGTTGAAATTCTCGGCGGAGGCGGAGACGTATTTCTTGCAGTATTGCTTGTTGTCCCGCACGTCGCGCATGAGGATGACCTTGGTACCGGCCCCGGTACCAAGCTCGCGGACATACATGAGCGAGTCGAGACGTTTGGACATAAGGAGCCGCGCGTAAGCCCTCTAACGACTGCTCAGTGTGAATGGGCCGATATTCTCCTGCTGCCGTTAAGGATCATATTCCGCAGCAAGACAGACAGGAGGACGATTTGAACGAAAGTTTCCTGATCTGACCGGGCCTCGAGCGCATCCCGAGTCGTAAACCCTTTCGCTGCGACGAATTATGCCGGCATTGCAGGAGTCGAAACCCTTACCTTACTGAGACTGCTCGATTGAGCCGGTTTAGCAATCGGTTAAATCGAGACGTGACTGAACGGCGTATGGTAAAGGCGGCGGGAAGGGAGAAGTGCATCCCCTGAAGGAAAGTAATAGAGGATTGCTGCGGAAAAACGAGACGCACCAACTCCATCCTAGACGCCTGCCTTGATGCATAAAGTATAACCGGACATTAAATGTCCTTCCAGCACCGCAATCTTCCAAAGGCCGTGGGAAGGGGAAAACTGCCCAGAGGATGGTCCCAAGTTCGCTACGTCCATTCCCCGGAATCGACGTGCGAGCAGACTGAAGGCATCAAAAAGGCGCGTACGCTCACTGGCATGAAAACTGCCGCTCTTCCTTTGCCTCGCCCGCATCCGGAGGACCATCCATGCGCGGCATCGAAAACGCAGTGATTTCATCAGAGGGCGCGCTTTTCAGAATCTGGTGCGCCATCCGAGGACTCGGCATGGGCATTTGGACAGCCTTCCATCGCCAGGAAGCGCCAGCGTCGTATTCTTGTCCTTGCTATGACGTTGAGGAATAGCGCTCCAACCGAAGCCCCAATCTCCCGCCTACCCCCCCGACGCGGCGCGATGATCGAACTCATCGCCGCGGAAGGTTGAACCGAGGTACGTTTCGCGCACCAGGGCATCGTTAATCAGCTCGCGCGGCGATCCTTCCCGTAGCACCTTGCTTTCGTGAATGATGTAGCTGCGATCGGTCACTTCCAGGGTCTGCCGCACGTTGTGATCCGTGATAAGAAATGAGATGCCCATCTTCCCGCGCAGATGGAGGATCTCGCGCTGCAGGTCCTGCACCGCGATAGGGTCCACTCCGCTAAAGGGCTCGTCGAGGAGAATGATGGCCGGCTGGGTGACGAGGGCCCGGGCGATCTCGAGCTTGCGGCGCTCGCCGCCGGAAAGGGTGCGGGCTTCCTGCTTCGCATTTCTCAGCAGGCCGAATTGTTCCATCAACTCATGTGCGCGCTGCCGCCGCGCCTGACCATTCATTCCCGGCATCAATTCGAGAATGGCCAGCAGGTTTTTCTCAACCGTGAGACGGACGA
>Ga0190265_10001835_pt1 | contig 14016 bp, 11 predicted proteins | sample Popmic124T_FD_133135 | JGI IMG/M metagenome (GOLD analysis project Ga0190265, IMG submission 133135) | Populus adjacent soil microbial communities from riparian zone of Indian Creek, Utah, USA - 124 T | ecosystem: Environmental > Terrestrial > Soil > Riparian zone | place: USA: Utah | collected...
ACGAGGCGGATCGTGGAGTCGGTGCGCTCGACACGGGTCTCGACCAGCGTGAGCTCCTCGGCATCGCCGAGCCCGAGCTGGTTGAGCCGCTCGGCCTCGGCCAGGCAGACATCGCCCGGGGTGGGGCGGCTCGCCGGATAGGCGTCCTCGTGATGCTTGATGAGGGCCTGCCAGTGCTCGTCTCCCGCGCGCTCCACGGCTGCCCGGACCTGCGCCCTGGTGTAGGCCATGGTGCTCCTTTCTCGGGCCTCGCCAGAGTGTTCCAGACGGCGTCGGTGGCGCCTCGTCTCCTTGGAGCGCCCCGATTGGGTGGCAGGTGTTTTAGATCGGGCGTCCGATATAGTTTGCTCATGACCGCCGACGCTGCCCTCCTCGACCGTGCCCGCGCCGTCATCCCGGGTGGGATGTACGGCCACCTCGACAGCCGCGTGCTCGGCCCCGAGTACCCGCAGTTCTTCGCCGCGGGCGACGGGGCGAGGGTGTGGGACGCCGACGGCCGCGAGTACATCGACTTCATGTGCGCATGGGGGCCGATCGTGCTCGGTCACCGCTCGCCGCGCGTGGAGTCTGCGGTGCGCGCTCAGATGGAGCGCGGTGACTGCCTCAACGGCCCCACGGAGGGCTTCGTCGAGCTGGCGGAGCGCTTCGCCGCGCTGGTCGACCACGCCGCGTGGGCGATGCTGTGCAAGAACGGCACGGACGCCACCTCGCTGGCGCTGCGCATTGCCCGCGAGGCGACCGGCCGCGAGCGCGTGCTGGTGGCGCGCGGCGCCTACCACGGCGCCGCGGCCTGGTGCGTGCCCGGGGGCGCCGGCGCGACCGCGGGCGAGCGCGCGAGCCTGACACCGTTCGAGTTCAACGACCTCGCCTCCGTCGAGGCGGCGCTGGCCGAGCGCGACGAGCCGATCGCCGCCGTCATCGCCTGTCCGATGCGGCACGACATGTGGACCGACCTCGAGCTGCCGTCGCCGGAGTTCGCGCGCGGGGTGCGCGCGCTCTGCGATCGCGAGGGAGCCGCGCTGATCCTCGACGAGGTCCGCTGTGGCGTCAGACTCGACCTGCGCGGGAGCTGGGCGGCGCTCGGAGTGCAGCCGGACCTCAGCGCCTGGAGCAAGGCGATCGCCAACGGCTACCCGCTCGCCGCCGTGCTCGGCTCCGAGGCGCTGCGCGACGCCGCCGCACGGACGTACGTCACCGGGTCGTTCTGGTACGGCGCCGTGGCGATTGCCGCGGCACTGGCGACGCTGGCCGAGGTGGAAACGACGGACGCGATCGGCCGGATGGCGCGGGCCGGCGAGCAGTTCACGGCCGGCCTGGCCGAGCAGGCCGCGCACCACGGCCTCGTGGTGACGGTCTCCGGCCCGCCGCAGCTGCCGTTCCTGAGCTTCGCCGACGACCCGGACTGGCAGGTGGCGCGGCACTGGGCCGGCGAGTGCGCCCGACGCGGTGTCTACCTGCATCCGGGACACAACTGGTTCATGAGCGCCGCCCACGGGGACGCCGAGATCGAGCAGGCGCTCGAGGCGACGGATGCCGCCTTCGCGCAGGTCGGGAGCGCCGTGCCTCAGTGACGGGGCGGGACGGAGTCCGCCTCGGGCTCGAGCTGCGCGACGAACTCGCACAGCTCCGCCGGGTACAGGCAGTCCGACCACTCGACCACGCCACGGCCCGCCTCGAACGCCTGGCGCAGGACGCGCATCACCGGCTCCGACGCCCGCTGCTCGAGCAGCTCCGCGTCGTCGTGCGACGGCAGTCGCGCCTGCAGCCGTTGGTTCGCCCGCCCGAGCGTCACGCCGCAATCGGTCGCCAGCACCTCGTACAGCGAGCGTCGCTCGAGGTCGGCCTCCAGGACCGGGGCGCAGCGGTCCAGCGGGAGCCAGTTCTGCAGCAGCGCGAACGGCCGTGCGTCGGCGTATCGCAGGCGCTTGAGGAAGATGACCGGGTCGCCGGCCGCGCGCCCCAGGCGCTCCGCGATCGCCTCGGTGGCCTCCCGCCGCTCGCGCTCGAGCACGCGCGTACGGACCGCGCGGCCGGATTGGTAGAGGTCCGTGAGCGAGCTGGTGAGGCGGATCGCCCGCGTCTGCCGTGGCTCGGCGACGAACGTGCCGGTGCCGCGGCGCCGGTAGACCAGGCCCTCGCCTTCGAGCCGATCGATCGCCTTGCGCACGGTGGCGCGGCTGACCCCGAGCCGCTCCACCATCTCGAATTCCGACGGGAGCTGGGCGCCGGCCGTCGACGCCGTCGAGATCCAGTCGCGGAGCAGCTCCGAGACCTGGAAGTACAGCGGCATCGGGCTCGTGGTGTCGAGCTGCGAGCGGGCCGACGCCAGCCTGTCGGCCAGCGACAGGCTGCCGTCCGTCTTCGGTTGTGGGGCGCTCACGCCTACGAGTCTTCCTCGTCCGCCTTGCCGGACGTGTACCGAGCCAGGATCAGCGCGACAACGATGATGCCTCCGCGGGTCATATCAACCCAGAACGACGGAACCCCGGTCAGCACGAGGACGTTCGCCAGGACGCTGAGGAACAGCACGCCGACGAGGACGCCGACGACCGAGCCGCGGCCGCCATTCAGGCTGACCGCGCCGATCGCGAGCGCGGCGAACACGTCGAACACGAGGTTCTGGCCCTGGCTGGCGACCATCGAGTCGATCCGGCCGCTGAGCAGCAGGCCGGCGAGCGCGGCCAATAGGCCGGCAACCACATACAGGCCCAGAATGGTGCGGTCGACGTTGATGCCGGCCGCCCGGGCGGCGCGGGCGTTGCCGCCGATCGCGTAGACGTTGCGCCCCACTCGGTGGTAGCTGAGGAAGCAGCCCACGGCGACGAACAGCAGTCCGCTGATGACGATCGACGCCGGGACGCCCAGCCACTCGGCGCCGCCGAGGTAGGTGAGGGCCGCGGGCGGCTCGGAGATCGTGCGTCCCGAGGAGATCCCGAGCGTCGCGCCGCGCAGGAGGATCAACATCGCCAGCGTCGTGATGAAGGCGTTCAGGTGCAGCTTCACGACGAGGTAGCCGTTGAACAGCCCGACGACCCCGCCGACGGCGAAGGCTGCGACGAGGCCGATCGCCGGTGGGAGCTCCGTGCCGAAGCCCGTCGGTGCCCCGACGACGAGCATCGCGGCCAGCATCGGCGCGAAGCCGACCGTCGACTCGATCGAGAGGTCGAAGCGGCCCGCGAGGAGCACCAGGAGCATCGCCAGCGACAGCACCGACAGCACCGAGGCCTGCTGCAGCAGGTTCTCGATGTTGCGCTCCGTGAGGAACGTCGGCGTCACGATCGTGGCCACGATGCACAGGACGACGAGCGCCGGCACGACGGCCGCGCTCTGGTTGTTCGCCGCGAACTCGCTCAGGCGTGCCCCGAGCCGCCGCATCCCGGTCGGCCTGCGGTCGATCGCTTCGGTTGACGCTGTCATTCCTTCCCACCGACTCCTTCGATTGCCGATAGCAGCTCCTGCAGCGCCCAGCTCCCGCGCATCTCCCGGACCTGGCGGCCCCCGAAGAGCACCAGCACCCGGTCGCAAAGCTCGTACTCCTCGAGCTCGTCGCTGACCAGGAGCACGGCCATCCCGCGCTCGCGATGGCGGAGGATGACCTCGAAGATCGTCGCCTTGGAGGCGATGTCCACACCGGTCGTGGGATTGACCAGCACGAGCACGCGCGGCTTGGAGGCGAGCGCGCGCGCCACGACCCCCTTCTGCTGGTTTCCGCCGCTGAGCGACGCTGCGGGCTGGCGCGGCGAGGACGCGACGATGCCGACGTCGCGCATCAGCTCGGCGGCGACCGAGCGGCGGCGCCGCGGCGAGACGAAGCCGAGTGCCCCGGCGATCCGCCGGGCGATCGTCATCGTCACGTTCTCGCCGATGCCGAGCGCGGGCACCTGACCGCTCTGGTGGCGGTCGGCCGGCACGGCGGCGATGCCGGCCTCGATCGCCTCCGCCACCGTGTGGGCGGTAAGCGTGCGGCCGTCGACGGCGATCGTGCCGCCGTCGGGCGCCGCCTCGCCGGCGAGCAGCTCGGCGAGCACCTCCTTGCCGGAGCCGACGAGTCCGGCGACGCCGAGGATTTCGCCGGGGCGCAGCGAGAAGCTCAGGCGATGCAGGCCGGGCGCGCGCAGGCCGTCGACCGCGAGCACGGTCCCGCGTGCGCCGGTTCCCCGGCGCGATCCGGCGCCCGCCACCGCGGCGGGCGTGCGCGGCTCGTCGCCGACCATGTCGGACACCAGCTGGTCGGTCGTCGCCTCCGACACCAGCCGAGTGACCACGTGGCGCCCGTCCTTGAGCACGGTCACCGAGTCGCAGAGCTCCATCACCTCGTTGAGGTGGTGGGAGATGTAGATGACGGTGACGCCGTCGTCGCGCAGCCGACGCACGTGCCGGTAGAGCCGGTCGATGTCGCCGCTGGCCAGCCGCGAGGTCGGCTCGTCGAGGATGACGAGCTGCGCGCCGCGTGAGAGCTCGCGGGCGATCTCGACAAGCTGGCGCTGCGCGAGCGTGAGCCGGCGGGCGGGCTGCGTCTCGGAGACGTCGAGCTCCCACTCCTCGAGCACGGCGCGCGCCCGCGAGCGCACCTCGCCCCAGCTGACCAGGCCGGAGCCGCGCGTGGGCAGCCCGCCGAGGAAGAGGTTCTCGGCGACGCTGAGGTCGCGCTGGAGCGTCGAATGCTGGTGGACCGTCCCGACCAGGCGGCGCCACGCCGCCCGGTCGGAGGTCTTGGGGGCGGGCCGGCCCCACAGCCGGATGGTGCCGTCGCTCGGCTCGAGCAGGCCGGTGACGAGGCCCACGAGGGTGGACTTGCCGGCGCCGTTGCGCCCGATCAGCCCACGCGTCTCGCCCGCGGGGATCTGGAGCGAGACCCGCTCGAGCGCGAGCGTTGGTCCGAACCGCCGCGACACCTCCCGGGTCTCGACCGCGGTCACGGGTTGATCTGGCCGCCCCAGCGATCGGGCGCGTCGACGTTGTCCTTGGTGACGAGCGTCGCCGGGACGATGTCCATCAGGCCCGTGGGCGCCTCGACGATCTGCCCGCCGTCGCCGTCCGGGCCGACCTTCTGCTCGACCCCCTCGAGCGCCTCGTCGAGGAACCTGGTGACGCGCTCGGCGTAGGCCACGATCGGCTGCTCGACCGTGAAGTCGAGGGTGCCGTCCTCGATCGCGGTGAGCGCAGGCGGGCAGCCGTCGATGCCGCCGAGCACGATGTGGTCCGGCTCCCCGGCGGGGACCAGCTTGCCAGCCTGGCGCATCGTCGCCTGGACCGGCGCGAGCATCGCGCAGTCGCTCTGCATGTAGATGCCGTCGATCTGCTGCTGGGCGAGCACCGTCTGCGTGGCGTCGGCGGCCGCCGGGCCCTGCCACTTCGTGGGCTTGGCCACGATCTCGGTGTCCGGCGCCTGCTGCTTCATGCACTCCTCGAAGCCCTCGGTCCGCGCGCGGCCGACGTCGGACGCGAGGTCGCCCTGGAGCTCGAGCACGGTGCCGGACTTCACGCCGGCGTCCGTGAGCGCCTTGACCATCTGCTGGCAGGCGAGCTCGCCGGCCTTGCGATTGTCGGTCGTGACGGTCATGTAGGCCTTGCCGCCGGTCGCGCCGACGTCCATCAGCACGACGGGGACCCCGTCCTCCTCGGCCGCGTTGAGCGCGGGCACGATGCCGGAGCTGTCGCCGGGGTTCAGCGCGAGTCCGGTGACGCCGCGCGAGAGCAGGTTGTTGACGTCCGTGACCTGCTGGTCGACCTTCTGCTTGGCGTCGGTCGTCTCGAGGACATCCCAACCCGCCTTCTCACCCTGCTGGCGCGTGATTTCGTTCAACGCCACGAAGAAGTCGTTCGTGACGTATGGGAGCGAGATGCCGAGGATCTTGTCCTCGGACCCGCCGCCCGCACCCTCGTCGTCCCCGCCGCAACCGCCGACCGCCAGGGCCGCCGCCGCAAGCCCCACGCCTGCGCAGCGCAGCAATGTCTGCCGAACTCGCATCGAGCCCTCCGTTGGTCGTATTCCGCTCAGTCGCGCAGTATGGCGCAAGTTGATAGGTTGTCAACCTATGCGCCTGTCCGGACAACCGGCTGACTTCCATATCAGCATCGATGTCGGGGGGACCTTCACGGACGTGGTGGTGACCGACGCCGCCGGGCGGATGACGATCGGCAAGGCGCTCACGACCGAGGCGCGCGCCGCTGAGGGCATCGTGGAGGCGCTCGCGGTGGTCGGCGACGAGCTCGGTGTAGAGGTCGACGGGCTCCTGTCCGGCGCGCGGTCGCTTCTGTACGGGACCACGCGGGCCACGAACGCCGTCGTCCAGGGCACGGCCGCGCGCACCGCCTTCTTCTCGACGAGCGGCTTCGCCGACATCCTCACCTTGCGCGAGGGCGGCAAGCTCGAGCCGTTCAACTACGGCATCCCATATCCGCAGCCCTACATCCCGCGCCACCTGACGTTCGAGATCGACGAGCGCATAGGTCCCGAGGGCCAGGTGATCTCCGCCCTCGACGAGGCGAGCGCGATCGCGGCGATCGAGGCGGCTCGGCGCGCCGAGGTGGAGGCGATCGCCATCTGCCTGCTGTGGTCGATCGTCAACCCGGACCACGAGCGGCGGGTCGGCGCGCTGATCTCCGAGCACGCGCCCGGACTGCCGTTCACGCTCTCGCACGAGCTCAACCCGATCATCCGGGAGTACCGGCGCGCCTCGTCCGCGGCCTTCGACGCCTCGCTGAAGCCGCTGATGCAGGAGCACCTGGCGACGCTCGACGACGACCTGCGGGCTCGCGGCTTCGGCGGCACGCTGCTCGTCGCGACCGCCTTCGGGGGCGCGTGGCCGGTCGCCGAGGCGATCGCCAAGCCGATCTACACGATCGGCTCCGGGCCGTCGCTGGCGCCTACTGCGGCGCTCTCCCACGCCGCGCTCGAGAACGGCGCGCGCCGCGGCGACGAGCTGATCGTCTGCGACACCGGCGGCACGACCTTCGACGTCGCCCTCGTCTCGGGCGGATCGGTCACGCGCGCCGCGGAGGTGTGGCTCGGCCCACGCTTCACCGGGTTCCTGCTGGGCATCTCCGCCGTGGACGTGAAGAGCTTCGGCGCCGGCGGCGGCAGCATCGCGGCGGTGGACGAGGAAGGCCTGCTGCACGTAGGCCCACGCAGCGCCGGCTCGAATCCGGGCCCCGCGTGCTACGGGCTCGGTGGCACGGCGCCAACGGTGACCGACGCCGCGCTCGTACTCGGCTACCTCGACCCCGAGCGCTTCCTCGGAGGCCGGATGCGCCTCGACGCCGAGCGCGCGCGTGAGGCCGTGCGGACGGGCGTCGCCGAGCCACTGGGGCTAGACGTCGACGCGGCGGCGGCCGGCATCTTCGTCGTCGCCGGCGAGGCGATGATGAGCGCCATCAAGCAGATGACGATCGACCAGGGCGGCGACCCGCGCACGGCCTCGATCGTGGCCGGCGGCGGGGCCGCGGGCCTGAACATCCTGCCGATCGCCGCCGAGCTCGGGTGCCGCCAGGTGATGATCCCCAAGACGGCGGGCACGCTCAGCGCCTTCGGCGGATCGGTCGCGGACGTGATCGAGGAGCGGCGGGTGACCTCGTTCGGGCTGTCGTCGAGCCTCGACCTCGACGCGGTGAACGGGCTGTTGGCCGGCCTGCACGCGGATCTCGCCGCCGTGCGCGACGGCCTCGGCTTCCCGCTGAGCGACGCGCGGATCGAGTTCTTCGTCGAGGCGCGCTATCCGCAGCAGGTGTGGGAGATCACCGTTCCCGTCGACGGCTCGCGGCTCCGCGGTCCGGAGGACGTCGAGGCCGTGGTGGAGCGCTTCCACGCGGCGCACGAGCGGCTCTACGCGGTGCGCCACCCCGGCAGCCCGATCGAGTGCGTTGCCTGGATGGGGCGCTTGACCGCGACCCCGGAGCGCCGGCCGGTGGCCCCGGCGGACCAGGCAGACCGCCCGGACGGCGAGCCCGTGGCCGTCGCCCCTGCGTACTTCCCGTCAGCCGGGCACGTGCCTACGCCACGCTACGACGGCGCTGCGCTGCGCGTCGGCCAGGTGATCGAGGCGCCGGCGATCATCCGGGAGCCGACGACGACCGTGGTGGTGCACCCGGGCGCGACGGTGACCGTCACCGCCCACGGCTATCTCGCCGACGTAGCGGCAGTCAACCCCGGCTCGGAGGGCCCATGAGCATCGATCCCGTCACCCTCGCAGTCATCGCCAACAGGCTCGACGGCATCGTGCGGGAGATGAGCAACACGCTGCTGCGCTCGGGCCGCTCGACCGTGCTGACGATCGCGCGCGACTTCTCGTGCGCGATCGTGACCTCCGAGCACGACCTGCTCGCCTCGGCCGAGGGTCTGCCGGTGCACATCTGCGGCGCCGCGTATCAGGCGCAGGCGATGGCGGACGCACATCCGGACTTCGCGGAGGGCGATGCCTTCCTGCACAACGACCCGTACACGGGGAACACCCACGCGGCAGACCACATGATCCTCGTGCCGGTGTATGTGGACGGCGAGCACCTCTTCACCGCCTGCGCCAAGGCCCACCAGGCCGACGCCGGCAATGGGGTGGCGACCACTTACGCGCCGTTCGCCCGCGACGTGTACGAGGAGGGCGCGCTCGTCTTCCCGGCGGTGCGGGTGCAGCAGGACCGCCGCGACGTCGACGACATCATCCGCATGTGCCGCTCGCGCATCCGGGTCCCGGATCAGTGGTACGGCGACTACCTGGCGATGGTGGGGGCCGCGCGGATCGGCGAGCGCGGGCTGATCGAGCTCACCCGCCGCTATGGCGTCGACACGATCCGGGAGTTCGTACGCGAGTGGCTCGACTACTCCGAGCGCCGGATGGAGCGGGCGATCCGCGATCTGCGCCCCGCGAGGTTCCGCGCCCGCGTACACCATGACCCGATCGCGCCGCCCATCCCCGACGGGATCCCGATCGACGTCGAGGTAGAGGTGCTCCCCGACGCGGGCCGGGTGTGCGTGGACCTGCGCGACAACGTCGACTGCGTGCCCGCGGGCCTGAACCTCTCGATGGTGTGCTCGATCAACCACGCGCTCACCGGCGTGTTCAACTGCCTGGACCCGACGATCCCGCACAACGCCGGCAGCTTCCGGCGCGTCGAGGTGCTGCTGCGCGAGAACTGCGTGGTGGGGATCCCGCGCTTCCCGGCGAGCTGCTCGCTCGCCACCACGAACGTCGGCGACCGGCTGGTCAGCGTGGTCCAGTGTGCCTTCGCCGGCGAGTACCCCGATCACGGGCTGGCCGAGGGCGCCGGCGGCCTGCTTCCCGGCTTCGGCGTCATCAGCGGGAGCGACCGCCGCCGCGGCGGCGAGCGGTTCATCAACCAGGTGTTCCTCGGCTCGCAGGGCGGCCCAGCCACGCCGACGGGGGACGGCTGGCTCGTGTTCTCCAACCCGGCGGCCGCCGGCCTGCTGTACCGCGACAGCGTGGAGATCGACGAGCTTCGGTATCCCATCCGCATCCACGAGATCCGGATCGCATGCGACTCCGGGGGCGCCGGTCGCTTCCGCGGTGCGCCGGGCGCCGACGTCGTCTTCGGGCCGGTCGACGAGCCGCTCACGGTGCTCTACACGACTGACCATCACGAGCATCCGCCGATCGGCGTGCGCGGCGGGCACCCGGCGCGGTCGACCTCGGTGGCCGTCGTCGAGGCCGACAGCAGCCGCAGCGAGGCGCCGCTGGTGGGCGCGCTCACGCTGCAGCCGGGCCAGGCCGTGTACTCGGGGCAGACGGGGGGTGGCGGCTGGGGCGACCCGATGACGCGCGACCCGGAGCGGGTGCTGCGGGACGTGCTCGCTCGCTGGGTCTCGCGCGAGGCCGCCGCTTCGGTCTATGGGGTCGCCATCGTCGAGGACGACTCCGCGGACGGACTGGCCATCGACCACGCGGGCGTCGAGCGGCTGCGCCGCGGGGCTGCCAGCGGGGTGCCGGCGTGAGCGCCGGTCAGTTGCTGCTGGCTGACGAACGCGAGCGCGTCGCCGCCGTCTGCCGGCAGATCGGCAGGTCCGGCCTGGTCACCGCAGCGGCCGGGAACGTGAGCGCGCGAATCGGCGACCAGGCCGTCATCACGCCGCGCGGTTGCCGGCTCAGCGTCGCGACACCCGAGGAGATCGTGGTGCTGGCGCTCAACGGCGAGCACGTAGACGGCACGCGCGAAGCGTCGTCCGAGACGGGGATCCACCTCGGCGTCTACGCCGGCACGGACGCGGGAGGAGTGGTCCATACCCACTCGCACTTCGCCACCGTGCTGTCGACCCTCGTGGACGCGGTGCCGCCGATCCACTACAGCATCGCCGGCCTGGGCGGGGTGGTGCGGGTGGCGGGATACGCGACGTTCGGCAGCGAGGAGCTTGCCGAGCACGCGATCGCCGGCCTCGAGGGCCGCTACGCGGTGCTGCTGCGCAACCACGGCGCGGTGACCATCGGCCCCACGGTGGAGATCGCGATGGAGCGGGCGTTCACGCTCGAGTGGCTGTGCTCGCTGGCGTACCACGCGCGGTTGTACGGGACACCGACCCTCGTCTCCGAGGAGGAGCTGGAGCGCGTCCGCGAGCAGAGCCGCCGGCTCGACTACGGTCTGGATCCATGAGCCCGCGCGTCGCCTGCGTCGGCATCTACATCCTCGACGTGCTCGGGCGGCCCATCGACCACCTCCCAGACGTCCAGTACACGCAGGTGATCGAGGAGATTCGGATCACCGTCGCCGGTACCGCGGGGGGAACGAGCGTCGATCTGGCGCGCATGGGCGCCGACGTCCTCGCGGTCGGCGCCGTTGGCGGGGACACCAGCGGCGACTTCGTCCTCGCGCTGCTCGAGCGCGAGGGGGTGCGGACGGAGCGCATCGCGCGCGCCCGCCCGGGCGTGCAGACCGCCACCACGATGCTCGCCATCAGCAGCCGCGGCATCCGGCCGGGCTGGCACGCCTCCGGCGCCAACCACGAGCTGGGCCCCGAGCACGTCGCCGGCGTGGCCGCGCCCGGGCTCGACGCACTGCACTACGGCGGCGTGTCGGCGCTCCCGGGGCTCGACGGCGCCCCCGTGACCGAGCTGCTGGCCGAGGCCAAGGGCCGCGGCGCGCTGACCACGGCCGATTGCCTCGGCATCAAGCGCCCGGACGCGATGCAGCTGCTGGCGCCGAGTCTGCCGTTCGTCGACGTGTTCATGCCCAACCGAGACGAGGCCTGCTTGCTCACAGGCCGTGACGACCCCGGCGAGGCCGCCCGCGAGCTGCAGGCGCTGGGCGCCGGTTGGGTGGTGGTCAAGCTCGACGCAGAGGGGTGCTACGCAGTCGGCCCCGGCGAGACCTTCTCGCTCCCGGCACTCGCCGGGCCAGTCGTCGACACGACCGGCTGCGGGGACGCCTTCTGCGCCGGAGTGATCATGGGGCTGCTCGACGGCTGGTCGATGCGCGACGCCGCGAGACTGGGGATCGCCGCCGGAACGCTCACCGCGGCCGGGCTCGGATCGGACGCCGGCGTCAAGAGCCTGCGGGCAACGATCGACTTCATGAACGGCGCCGTGCCGGCGGCCGGTTAGCCTGCCGGGCGGACGCGCCCCATGCCGAAGATCGTCGACCACGAGGAACGCCGCCGGGAGCTCGTCGCCGCTGTGGTCCGGGTGATCATGCGCGACGGCATAGAGCGCTGCACGCTGCGTGCGGTGGCCCGCGAGAGCGGCTACTCGAGCGGCGTGCTCGCGCACTACTTCGCCGGCAAGGAGGACCTGCTGACCGCCGCCCTGCGGCTGTCGCACGAGCGGATCTACGCCCGCATCGCCGAGAAGCTGGAGCCGCTCGCGGGCCTGGTCGCGGTCCGCGAGTTCATGCTCGACAACCTTCCGCTGGACGACGAGCGGCTCACGGAGACGCGGCTCGAGCTCACGTACTGGGCACGCGCGCTGGGCGACGAACGCGTGCTCGCCGTGCAGCGGGAGGAGGCGGCGCGGCTACGCTCGATGCTCGTCGACGTGCTCGAGGATGCCCGCCGCCGGGACGAGCTGGCGCCGCGCGCCACGGTGGACGTCGCCGCGACGCGCCTGCTCGCGTTCATCGACGGGGTGAGCCTGCACGCCACCCTGCATCCCGAGCGCATGACACCCGAGCTGCAGCACCGCCTGCTCGACGACGAGCTGGCGCGGCTTGCGGTCGAGCTTCCATCGACGAGTTAGCGCCGTGGCCGCCCGCGCGAGCATCACGGCGTGAACACCAGCTTGGTGTAGCCGTGAGCGGTCAGTGCCTCCGGGGCGTCGTCGAACGCCACGGTGCTCGTCGTCACCGGCGCTGGATCGAAGCCGCCGCCCGCGAGCAGGTCGAGCAGGGCCGGCGCGTCGCGACGGGCGTGGATGCGGCCGGTGACGAACGTCGTCGACTGGACGTACATCGTCAGCAGCGGCATGCGCAGCCGCAGCTCGGGATCGAAGTAGATCGCGGTCGACGTGCAGACCCCGTCGCGGTCGAGGCACGCGAGCGCGAGCTCGAGCCCGCGCGGGTCGCCCGACGCGTCGACCGTGACGGGAAAGCGCTCGTCGAGCTGGTCGGGCAGGTCGTCGAGCGTCTCGGAGCCGTACGCCTTTGCGATCGCGCGGCGCCCGGGGTCGGCGTCGACGTAGAGCACCCGCTCGCTGCCGAGCGCTAGCGCCTGCGCCGCCGCGTACAGTCCGATCGAGCCTGGCCCCGCCCCGCCGACGACGAGCACCGGCGCCCCGGGTCGCGCCGCCAGCGGCGGCCCGACCGCGCGATACGCGTCGGTCAGGTTGTCCGAGGCGCCGGCGGCCAGCTCCGGCGCGAGCCCGTCGGGGACGGCGATCAGCATCGCGTCCGCATACGGCACGTGGACGAGGTCCGCGAGGAACCCGCCCCAGCGCGTGCCCTCTGGGCCGAATCCGAACCCGTACGTCGCCGAGAACGGCACGCCGGTGCAGTTCCCGGTGCGCCCCTGGGTGCACGCCGCGCACGCGCCGCAGCTGATCTGGAACGGGACCACGACCCGGTCTCCTGGCCGCACGCGCGTGACGCCGTCGCCGACCTCGACCACCTCGGCGACGCCCTCGTGGCCGAGCACGAACGGCGGCGGGAACGGCGAGCGTCCGCGCACGATCACATCGTCGAGGTCGCAGGTCGCGACCGCCAGCGGGCGCACCACCGCCTCGCCGTCGCCGGCCAGCCGCGGGTCCGGCGCCTCCCGCCATTCGAGGACATCCGGACCGGCGAAGGTCAGCGCCCGCACGGGCGGGACTGTACCGTCGCTCGCGCTTGGCGCGGCAGTCGCCGGCCGGCTGGACGGGGCACCGACGGTAGGGCAGCATGGCCCGGGTGGACGGGTCGCCGGCAATCCGCGAGCTGGCGCGGGCGAGGCTCGGGTTCGAGCGGCTGCGGCCGGGTCAGGAGCAGGCGGTCGCAGCGGCCGCGGCCGGCCGGGACGTGCTCGCGGTGCTGCCGACCGGCGGCGGGAAGTCGGCGATCTACGAGCTCGCCGGGCTGCTGCGCGGCGGGCCGACCGTCGTCGTCTCGCCGCTGATCGCGCTCCAGGACGACCAGCTGGCGCACCTGAAGGCGGCGGGGCTGCCGGCCACGGTCCTGAACTCGGCGCAGTCGGCGGGGGTGCGGGCGGCGGCGCTCGTCGACGCCTGCGGGCCGGACGAGTTCATCTTCGCCTCGCCCGAGCAGCTCGCCAACGAGGAGACCCGAGCGGCGTTGCGGCGCGCCCGCCCGGGGCTGTTCGTCGTCGACGAGGCGCACCTCGTCAGCCAGTGGGGACGGGACTTCCGGCCGGACTACCTGCGCCTCGGGGCGCAGGCGGACGAGCTCGGCGCGGGCGTGCGGATCGCGCTCACCGCGACCGCCGCGCCGCCGGTGCGGCGCGAGATCCGCCGGCGGCTCGGGCTGCGCGAGCCCGAGACCGTGATCGGCGACTTCGACCGCCCGCACATCGAGCTCTCGGTGCACCACGTGCGCTCGCTCGAGGACAAGCAGTCGCGGATCGCGCGGATCGCCGGCGAGCTGGGCGGC
>Ga0190265_10001836_pt1 | contig 14007 bp, 14 predicted proteins | sample Popmic124T_FD_133135 | JGI IMG/M metagenome (GOLD analysis project Ga0190265, IMG submission 133135) | Populus adjacent soil microbial communities from riparian zone of Indian Creek, Utah, USA - 124 T | ecosystem: Environmental > Terrestrial > Soil > Riparian zone | place: USA: Utah | collected...
TCGGGCCGTTGTGGTCTATCGTCACGACGTCCCAGCGTACCGACAGCCAGACTTCGCCCACAAGCCATCAGCCTCGTTATCGACATCGGTCAGGGTGCCGGCCTATCCGGCGCCACCGGCGCGCGGCCGTTCCTGCCGCCGCTGCTCGCGGGCGCTCTCGCGCGCGGAGACGTCGCGATCGACTTCGACGACTCGGGCTGGCAGTTCCTCGAGAGCCCGGGCTTCCTGTTCGCGATCGTGGCCCTCGCCGCCGGTTGGTACATGGCCGAACGTTCGGGGGCGAACCGAAATGTCCTGAGGCTCGGGGGCCTCGTCCTGGGAGCGGTGTTGGGGGCGCTTCTATTCGCTGGCTCGCTGGCCGCTGGTGGGGAGTCGGCGATTCCCGGGATCGCCGCGGGCGCCGCCTGTGCCGTGCTGGCATTCCTCGCCGTCGACGGCTTGCTGAGTCGAGCCGCACGACGGCTTGACGATGAGACGGTCGGCTTTCTCAACCTGTACGCCGACGCGGTCGCGCTGGTGCTCGCCGCGATCGCGATCTTCGTCCCGCCAGTCTCGTTCCTGGCGCTCGCGGCGTTCGTGCTGGTGCTGCTCAAGGGCCGTGCCGCCGCCGACCGCAAGTACGCGGGCCTGCGGATCTTGCGGTGACAGGGCGCGGTAGCGCCAAGAAGCTCGTCCTCGCCGTCATCGACGCGCTCAGTCCCGAGGCGCTCGACCGCGCGATCGCCGAGGGACGGGCACCCACCCTGGCCGAGCTCGTACGGCGGGGCCAGTACGTCCGCGACTGCATCTCGACGTTTCCCTCGCTGACCCCCGTCGCCGCCTCGGCGATAACCACCGGACTTGGCCCCGACCGGCACCTCGTGCCGTCGATGAACTGGTACCACCGCGGCGAGGAGCGCTATGTCGAGTACGGCACGTCGTTCCCGGCCACGCGCGCCTTCGGGGTGCTGCGCTCGCTGCAAGACACGGTCTACAACATGAACCTCGCGCACCTGACCCAGGAGCACCGGACCGTCTTCGAGCAGCTCGACGACGCCGACGTTCGTACGGCGTGTACGACGTACCTGATCTATCGCGGCCGCTACCGCCACGAGCCAGCGGTCGATTCGCGCTACCGGCGGCTGGCGGAGGCCGCTCAGTTTCGCCACGCCGTCTGGGGTTCGCGCGAGCTTTTCTACGCCGACCTATTCGACTCGCGTCGCACCGGCTGCTCCTCGACGCTCGGCATGCCAGGTCAACGCGACCGGCACGCGGCCTGCGTCGGCGCGCATCTCGTCGAGAACGACCTGTTCGACTTCCTGCTGCTCTCGCTGCCGGACAACGACACGTACTCCCACCGCGAGGGGCCAGACGCACAGCCAACCTCGATCGCTCACGCGGACCAGGCGATCGAGCGCGTCGTCCACACCGCCGGTGGCATCGACGCCTTCCTCGACGAGCACGCGATCATCGTCATGTCGGACCATTCGCAGAGTCGGATCGACCACACGATCAACCTCGCCGCTCATCTCGACGCCTGGCGCGTGCTCGCTCCATCCGACGCGGCACCTGAGGACGCGGAGATCGCCGTCTGCCCAGGTGCGCGGTCAGCGATGGTCTACGTCCTGAACCCCGATCGCCGCGAACGACTGGTCCCGCGACTGGCGAAGGAGCTTCGTGGTATCGATGGCGTCGATCTGGTGGCGTGGCGTGACCGCGACGGTGGCGTCGTGGCGAACGCGTCGGGCGACGAGCTGCGCTTCGCCCTGGGCGGTGAGCTGGTCGACGAGCGGGGTGAGCGTTGGAGTGTCGAAGGCGACCTCCAGACGGTCGACCTCCGTGTCGAGGACGACCGGCTGCTCACCCGCGACTATCCGGACGCCCTGGGGCGCCTCTGGTCGGCGCTCGCCTGCCATCGGGCGGGTGACGTCCTGCTCTCCGCTACTGCGGGCTACGAGTTCGTCGATTGGGGCGGCTCCCACCACGCCGGCGGCGGCAGCCACGGCTCGCTCCACCGCTGCGACTCGCATGGCGTCTTACTGATGTGCGGCACTGGGCCTGCCCGCCCACACACGACGCCGTGGCATCTCCGTGACGTGACGCCGATGATCACCGATCACTTCGGGATAACCTCGTAGCGTGCTGGACGAGCCAGACGCTCCTGGCGCCGGCGGGGTCGAGCCTCCCAGCGCTCCCGCCGCTCCCGCCCCGCCGCTCGCCGGCGGCGCGCGCGTGCGTGCGGGAATGCGCAAGCCCCAGAACTGGATGCAGCTCGCCAAGTTCTGCGCCGTCGGTGGCTCGGGTTACGTCATCAACATCGTCGTCTTCTCGCTTGCGGTCGAGATCGGGGAGCTGCACCATCTGGCAGCCGCTACGCTCGCCTTCCTGGTCGCCGTGACCAACAACTTCTGGTGGAACCGCCACTGGACATTCAGCGCCCGCGAGGGCCACGCGGGCTTTCAGGCGGCGCGCTTCCTCACCGTGAGCGTCGCCGCCTTCCTGATCGCGGCGGCGATTCTGGAGACGCTCGTCAGCGTGCTCGACGTCGCGGAGATCCCCGCCCAGGCGATCTCGGTCGTCGCCGCCACGCCGCTCAGCTTCATCGGAAACAAGATGTGGAGCTTCGGTCCCGACCGCCGGCACGCCTGACCACGCGAATCGCACTGCTTGTGGCGGCCACCGTTGCCGCGATGGCGCTGGCGGCCGGATCGGCGTCCGCCGCTCCAGAGCTCCGCACACCTGCTTCGCAGACGGTTCCCCCGTCCGGCTACAAGTTGTCCGCGAAGGATGCGATCCGGATCGCATCTCAGTCCGACACGATTCGCAACGAGCGGTCGAAGCACTCGGATTTCCGTCCCGCCGCGTATACCCGTGGGCCGGCTCGCTGGCAGGTCAGCTGGTTCGACGGTGACCGTCAAGTCGCTCAGGCGCGCGTAGACGACTCGCTCGGGGCCGTCCTCGAGGCGTGGACCGGGCATCAGGTCGCGTGGACGATGGCGCGCGGCTATGAGGGCGCCTTCGGCCGCAAGCTGAACGCTCCCTACGTCTGGATCCCACTCTGCGTGCTCTTCCTGTTGCCGTTCCTCGATCCACGTCGTCCCTTCCGCCTACTTCATCTCGACCTCGCCGTCCTACTGACGTTCGGGATTTCTCATTTCTTCTTCAACAGAGGCGAAATCGGCGTCTCGGTTCCGTTGGTCTATCCCATGCTGCTCTACCTGCTTGGGCGGCTGCTCTGGATCGGCTTTCGCCCGCGCGAGCGCAATCAGCGGCTCGTCCCGTACGTCCCGATCGCTTGGCTTGCGCTCGCGGTGGTGTTCCTCGTCGCCTTCCGCGTCGGGCTCAACGTCACCGACTCGAACGTCATCGACGTTGGTTACGCGGGCGTCGTGGGTGGCGACCGCATTGCCGACGGCGACGGTCTCTACGGGCCGGGTTTTGCCGACGACGTCGAGCGCGGCGACACCTATGGGCCGGTGACCTACCTGACCTACGTTCCGTTCGAGCAGGTCATCCCATGGAGCGGCAGCTGGGACGAGCTTCCCGCCGCCCACGGCGCGGCGATCGCTTTTGACCTGCTTACGCTGCTCGGCCTGCTGCTGCTCGGCCGGCGACTTCGTCCCGGACGGGAGGGCCGAGACCTGGGGGTCGTCCTGGCCTACGCCTGGGCCTCGTACCCCTACGCCATCTTCGCTCTCCAAACGAACTCCAACGACACCCTCGTCGGCCTCTTCACGGTCGTGGCGATGCTCGCCCTGACCATCGAGCCGGCTCGCCGAGGCCTCTCCGCCGCCGGTCGTGGGATCGCCATCGGTTTCGGTGCGGCAGCCAAGTTCGCGCCGTTGGCGTTGGCCCCGTTATTCGCGACCGCGACCGCGACCGCGACCGCGACCGCGACCGCGCGGCCCGACCGCGGCGCACGGCTGCGGACGGCGCTCGTCTTCACCGCCGCCCTCATGCTGACCCTCGCGGTTGTCTTCCTGCCTTTCATTCCCGACGGCGGCTTGCGTGAGATCTACGACCGCACGGTCGGCTATCAAGCCTCGCGCGGCTCCCCCTTCAGTATTTGGGGTCAGATCGACTCTGGTGAGACGCTGCGTGGAGCGGCTTCGGTCATCGCGGTTGCGATCGCCCTGCTCGTAGCCCTCGTTCCCCGGCGCAAGAACCCGTTTCAGGTCGCGGCCCTCGCCGCCGCGGTCCTGATCGCCGTGCAGCTTGCGACCTCGCACTGGTTTTACCTCTACATCGTCTGGTTCGCGCCGCTCGCCTTCGTGGCGCTCTTCGCCCCGTTGCGGGCTAGATCTCCGCGGCCTCCAGCACCTGCTGGATCGCAATCGCCCGACCGTCAGCCCCTGCCTCCACCAGCACTCCATTCAGCCACGGGTCCTCGGTAGAGGTTTCGAAGCGGACGTTCGTCATCTTCAGGAAGCGCTCGAGCGCCTTCTCGCGCGCCACCCCGATCACTCCGCCGCGCGGCCCCGTCATCCCGACGTCGGTGCAGTAGGCCGTGCCACCAGGCAGCACCCGAGCGTCGGCTGTCGGAATGTGCGTGTGGGTGCCGACGCATGCCGTCGCGCGCCCGTCCACATGCCAGCCCATCGCGACCTTCTCGCTCGTCGCCTCCGCGTGCATGTCGACGAGCACGTGGTCGGTCCGTCCGCGCAGCTCGCTGAGCGCGGCGTCCACCTCGTGGAAGGGCGACCGCGCCGCCTCGAGGAAGAGCGTGCCCGAAAGGTTGATCACGCCGAGGCTCAGATTCCCGTTCTCGACGACGGTGAGGCCCTGCCCCGGACTTCCCTTCGGGTAGTTCGCCGGTCGCACGATTCGCGACTCGCGGTCGAGGTACTCGTAGACCTCGGCCCTCCGGTAGGCGTGGTTGCCGAGCGTGATCGCATCGGCTCCGGCCTCGAAGATGTCGTGCGCCGTGCGCTCGGTTATGCCCAACCCGGCCGCGGCGTTCTCGCCGTTGACCACCACGAAATCGGGGGCGTGGCGCTCGCGCAGCAGCGGCAGCAGCGCCGTCAGCGTCTGCCTGCCCAGCTTTCCCACGACGTCTCCGACGAAGAGCAGCTTCACCGGTCGCAGTCTGACACTCGCCGCGACCGCTACCGTCCGCGCCGATGGCCGACGCATCGACCGCGACGACGCCGACATCGGCCACGGACGTGGAGGGGGCACTTGTCGCGGAAGGGATCGTCAAGCGCTTCGGCGACCGCGAAGCGCTGAAGGGCGTGTCGCTGCGCGCCGCCCGCGGCGAGCTCGTCGCGGTAATCGGACCGAACGGCGCGGGCAAGACGACGCTGCTGTCGATCCTCGCCGGCGTTCAGCGTGCCGACGCGGGCAGCGTGAATCGGCGCCCTGAGGACGTGGGCTGGGTTCCTCAGCAGACGGCCCTCTACGGCAAGCTCACGGTTGCGGAGAATCTGCGGTTGTTCGCTCGCCTCGAGCGGCTCGACGATCCAGATGCCGCAGTCAAAGGCATGCTCGAGCTGACTGGCCTGTCCGACCGCGCCGACGACCTCGTCGCCGAGCTGTCGGGAGGCAACCGCCAGCGCGTCAACATCGCAATCGGTCTGCTCGGCCGTCAGGACGTGCTGCTGCTGGACGAGCCGAGCGCTTCGCTCGACCCTCGCCAGCGCGAGCGTGTCTGGGATTTCATCCTCGGTCTTACCGCACGAGGCACCACGGTCGTCTACTCGACGCATGACCTTCAGGAGGCCGCTCGCCACGCCGAGCGGGTGGTGGTGCTCGCTGACGGCGAGGTGCTGTTCGAAGGATCTCCTGCGGCGCTCGGGGAGGTCGTCGAGCGCGAGGGCGGCACGCACGGCGACTTCGAGGGCGCGTTCGTCGCATTCCTCCGCCACCGAGGCCACTGACCGTGCGCTGGCTGCTGCTCAAGGACTTGCGCATCCTGCGCCGCTCACCCGGGCTCGTCGCGCTGCTCGTGCTCTATCCGGTCGTATTGTCCGTCTTGATCGGATTTGCGCTCTCGGCTGGTCCGGACAAGCCACGCGTCGCCTTCGTCAGCCTCGTGCCCCCAGAGAGCGGTGAGCTCGACCTCGGCAACGAGAGGGTAGATCTATCGCGCTACGAGGAGCGGCTGTTCTCGGCGATCGACCCCGTGCCGGTGGAGTGCAACCGCGAGAAGCGCGGAGACTGCAGGCGTGCCGCGGTCGACAAGGTGGAGTCCGGTGCCGCGATCGCCGCCCTGGTGCTTCCGGGCGACTTGACCGATCGCCTCCAGGGAGTTCAGGCACTGGCGGCTGAGGGACCGCCCGTCGCCGAGGTCTTCTACAACGCTGACGATCCCCTCAAGGCCGCCTACGTCGAGGACACGATCAAATCGGAGCTCCGCGACGCGAACCTCTCACTGACGACGAAGTTCACCGAGGTCGGACTGTCGTACCTCGACCTGATCGTCGAGGGCGGTGAGGTGGACGTGCCGCTTGCCGGCAGCGTCGACATCCTTGGCCTGCGGCGGGCTGAGCAGATCGTCGAGCGTGCGAAGGCCGGTGCGTCGCCGAGAGAGCGTCAGCGACTCGAGCGGGTCGCTCGTTTTTCCCGCCTAGCGCGTGAGAACCTTGACCTGTCCGGCCCTGTGCTGCGCTCTGTGCGCGAGCCGATCAAGGTCCGCACGGTGGCTCTCGACGGAGGCAACACCTCGCTCAGCTCATTCGCCGTCGCGCTGGCCGTGGCCGTGTCGTTGATGTTCATCACGCTCCTGCTCGCGGCCGGCACGCTCGCCCTGGAGCGCGAGGAGAACGCCTTTCCCCGCCTGGTGCGCGGGCTTGTCTCGCGCACCGCCCTGCTGCTCGAGAAGACCAGTCTCGCCGCCGTCTGCTCGTTCGCGATCTGCGTGCTGATGCTGCTGGGCCTCGGCCTCTTCGTCGATCTCGACTGGGGGCGCTCGCCGCTCTGGGTAGTCGCCCTTGCAGCCGGCGCGCTCGCCTTCGGTGCCATGGGCGTCGCCGTCGGCGCGCTGACCCGCGAGGTCAGGGCCGCCTCGTTGCTCTGCGTGATGCTGTCGCTCCCGCTCGCCTTCCTCGCCCTCGTCCCGTCAGGCTCGGTCTCGCCGGTCCTCTACGACACCACCCGGGCGATCTCCGCCCTGTTTCCCTTCAAGCCGGCCCTCGACGCGCTCGACGCGGCCCTCAACGACTCGGGCGACCTTGGCCCGGCGCTTCTCCACCTCGCGGCCCTGTTCGCGGCCTTCGGCCTCCTCGGCCGACTCGCCCTTCGTCGCTTCGCCTAGCGGACGAGCTTCGAGCCGACGATCAGCGCGTCCACCCAGAGGCCGTTCGACAGCGCCTTGGCGTTGGCCGTCACCCGTCGTACGAGCGACTGGCGCTTGACTGTGCCAGGGGGGATCAGATCGTCGAGCACGCTCTTGCAGCCAGACGCCATGCCATAGCGGAAGGCCTCCTCCCACCGGTCGCTCTCGAGGACGGCGCCGGTCGCCTGCGCACAGGTCGCAAAGCGCCTGGCCGACCCCAACTGGGCTGGAGTGAACCGCCTCTCGAGTGCCTGCGCGAGAGCCGTTACGAATACCGTCGACAACGTGTCCTGCGCCGCGACGCTGAGCAGGACCTCCACGGGCCCGTCAGCACGCGCGCTCAGCGTGGAGCCCGGCGGCACGGTGCATGCTTGGGTGCCGCAGCCGCCAGGAGCGAAGTGCTGGACCGCCGCCGCCGCAAACGACTCCGGCGGCGAGGTCACGTTGGCCGTCGTCCACGCCTGACCGCTGCCCGGTCGCGCGATCAGCACGACGTTCGAGATGTTCTCGATCAGCTTCGACGTCTCTAGGTAGGACGAGCACATCGTCACGAGGCCCGCGTAGTCGTCGGGAACGGAGGGCTCATGGGGATGCGTGTCCGGACAGGCGCCGTCGGAGGTGTCCGGCTCGTAGACCGCGCTCCGTGACGTCTGAGGATCGTAGGTGGCCCCTCGTGGCGTCTCGTCGCCGTCGCCGCAGCTCGACATGAGCATGAGCAGCAGAGCGCCGCCTAACAGCAGCAACCGTCGCATGTCGTAAATTCCCCTGTCTGGCCGGAGGGCCGTTTCGACGTGCAGGCTAGTGTGCCCGCTTCCCCGGCACTGGTCAAGAATTCACGGCGGAGCGCCCTATCCGTAATTCTTACGAGGGAATACGTCGTTGGTGAGCGAGTCGACGCGGTCGAGGAACAGGATCCCGTCGAGGTGATCGATCTCGTGGAGGAGGCAGCGGGCCTCGAAGCCCTCCGTCTCGATGCGGAGCTCCGAGACCTCGAGCTCGTGGTCCGACAACCGCAGCTCCTGAGCCTCGACGGCGATGCTCGTCGCCCGTCGGACGTTCGCGGTCAGGTGAGGGATGCTGAGGCAGCCCTCGCGTGCAACCTCGGTGCCCTCCTCCGCAACGACACGCGGGTTGGCGAGCAGAAGCAGCCCATGAGAGGTCGTCGCTTTCTTGTGGCCACTCACGTCTACGGCGACGAGCCGTGTTAGATCGCCGAGTTGCGTGGCGGCTAGCCCAACGCAGTGCCCGAACGACAGCATCGTGTCGAGCAGATCGCGCGCGGCCCGTGCCGTCTCGGGCGACCCATCGGTCGAGGCTTCGTCGGCGACCGTCTTGAGCGCTGGATGTGGATAGCGGAGGACCTCGCGAACCGCCATGAATCGTCGCCCTAGAGCTCGTGGCGGTCGAGCTCGCGCAGGCTGACCTCGACGCTCTCCTGTGCCCCGGCGGCGGAGAGTGCTTCGCCGAGGTTGGCCGGGTCGAGGTCCGAGGGCAGCGCGACCTCGATCAGCAGCGCGTAAAGCGAGGGCTCGCCCTCCTCCTCGGCCAGCCGCGTCTCGAGATCGGTGATGTTCACGCCCTGCTCGGCGAGCACCTGCGTCGCGTGGTGGACGATCCCCGGGTGGTCGACGCCGTACACAGTCACAACGTGGGTTGGCTCGGGGGCCGTGTCGGCCAGGGGCTCGACCGGACTCAGCGCGAGCGCCTCGAGCCCGAGATCGGCGGCCACCCTGTCGAGCTCGTCGGCGACTGCGCCGCGATCCCCGTCGTCCGGCATGGACACGATCAGCGTCATCGCGAAGTGCCCACGCAAAATCGACATCCGCGAGTCCTCGACGTTCGCTCCGTGACTCAGCAGCACAGCGGTCGTCGCCGCGACGATGCCGGGACGGTCCCTCCCGATGGCCGAAAGCGCCAGCGTAACCATGCCGGCGAGCATACGACAGCCGTACACTGAGGACGATGTCCTTCCCTGCCACTCGCATGCGCAGGCTGCGTGGAAGCGGCCTGCTGCGGGACATGGTGCGCGAGACGGAGCTGGCGCCGACCCATCTGGTCCAGCCGCTGTTTATCGAGCTCGGCACCGACAGCCGCACCCCGATCGAGTCGATGCCCGGCATCGAACGCCTCTCGATCTCACACGCCGTTGAGGAGGCAGGAGAGATCAAGGAGCTCGGAATTCCGGCCGTCCTGCTGTTCGGGCTGCCGGCCGACAAGGACGAGCAGGGCACCGGCGCATACGACGACGAGGGAGTCGTCCAGCTCGCGGTCAGGGCGATCAAGGAGGCCCATCCCGACCTGCTGGCGATCACCGACGTCTGTCTCTGTGCCTACACCTCCCACGGCCACTGTGGCGTCGTTCGCCCAGATGGCGCGATCGACAACGACGTCACGCTCGAGCTGCTCGCTCAGACCGCTATCTCGCACGCCCGCGCGGGGGCTGACGCCGTCGCCCCGAGCGACATGATGGACGGCCGTGTCGCGGCACTACGCGCCCAGCTTGACGCCGAGGACCTCAAAGAGACACCGATCGTCGCCTACTCCGCGAAGTTCGCCTCCGCCTTCTACGGCCCGTTCCGCGAGGCCGCCGACTCGACCCCCGCCTTCGGCGACCGCCGCACCTACCAGATGGATCCGGCCAACTCCGATGAGGCGGTCCGCGAGGCACTGCTCGATGCCGAGGAGGGCGCCGACATCCTGATGGTCAAGCCCGCGCTGCCCTACCTCGACGTGATCGCCCGCGTCAAGGAGGCGACCCGCCTACCCCTGGCCGCCTACAACGTCAGCGGCGAGTACGCCATGATCAAGGCCGCCGCGAAGGCCGGGTACCTCGATGAGCGCGAAGCTGTGATCGAGGCGCTCACATCGATCCGCCGCGCCGGCGCAGACATCGTGATCACCTACCACGCAAAGAAAGCGGCCGCATGGCTTCGGTGAGAGAGGCGGCGGCGATCCCCAAGCTGCGTAGCCGCAAGGACGGGGCGGCCGTACCGCTCGACGAGCTCGACAAGCGGTTGCTCAACCTGATGCAGGGCAGCTTCCTACTCGACCCGCACCCCTACGCGCGTGTCGCGGAGCTGGCGGAGGTCGAGGAGAGTGAGGTGCTGAGCCGCGTCCAGCGGCTGATCGACGACCGCATCATCCGCCAGGTGACGCCGATCTTCGACACACGCGTGCTCGGCTACAGCTCGATGCTCGTAGCCGCGAAGGTCGATCCCGACAACCCGCACCGTGCCGCGGGGATCGTCAACTCGCACCCCGGCGTCTCGCACAACTACCTGCGCAACCACGATTTCAACATGTGGTTCACGATCGCCACGGAGCCGGACTCGAAGCTCGGCCTCCAGGGCACGCTCGACGTCCTCCAGGAGCTCACCGGCGCCGAGTCGGTGCGCCAGCTGCCGACGATCAAGCTGTTCAAGATCCGCATGGACCTGGAGATGGAGAAGGGCACCAAGGACCTCGCGGCGGCTGGCCTCGCCCAGGACCCGATCGAGCCCGATCCGATTGATCTATCTGAGCTTGACGTAGCGGTGATCCGCGCACTGCAGGGCGACATGCCGGTCGTACCCGAGCCCTACGCGCCGGCCGCCGCCGAGATCGGCATCTCCCAGGACCGGCTGCTCCACCACCTCGAGTCGATGCGCGAGCGCAAGGCGCTGCGTCGCGTCGCCGCGATCCTCTTCCACCGACGCGCCGGCTTCTCGGCCAACGGCATGGGCGTCTGGAACGTGCCCGAGGAGCGGATCATGGAGGTTGCTCCGATCATGGCGTCCTACCGCGGGATCTCGCACTGCTACCAGCGCCCGACCTATGAGGACTGGCACTACTCGGTCTTCACGATGGCCCACGGCCGCTCGAAGGAGGAGTGCGACGCAATCCTCGACACGATCGCCGCGGAGACCGGCATCGAGGACCGCCGCACGCTCTACTCCTCGACCGAGTTCAAGAAGATCCGTCTCCTCTACTTCACCGACGATCACCGCCGCTGGGAGGCGGACCACACGTGAGCGCGGGCCCCTCGCGGGCCCGGTCGGACGAGCTGCACCGCCGTGCCGCCGGCCTCATGCCCGGCGGCGTCAACTCGCCCGTGCGCGCGATGCGCTCGATCGGCCGCGATCCGCTCTACATCGCCGCCGGTGAGGGTGCCGAGCTGATCGACGTCGACGGCACCCGCTACGTCGACTACGTCTGCTCCTGGGGTCCGCTGATCGCCGGCCACGCCCATCCACGCGTCGTCGATGCGGTCACCGCCGCGGCGTCGCGTGGCACGAGCTACGGCGCTCCCACCGAGCGCGAGGTCGAGATCGCCGCCGCGATCGCGGAGCGCGTGCCGAGCGCGGAGATGGTGCGGATGGTCAACTCCGGCACCGAGGCCTCGATGAGCGCGGTCCGTCTCGCGCGCGCCGCGACCGGCCGCGACAAGCTGCTCAAGTTCGCCGGCGCCTACCACGGCCACGTCGACGGCCTGCTCGCCGACGCCGGCTCCGGCCTCGCGACGGCCGGCATTCCGGCGAGCCCCGGCGTGCCGGCGGCACAAGCCGCGGCGACCATCGTGGTTCCGTGGAACGATCGCGGGGCCGTCGAGCGCGCACTCGACGAGCACGAGGTGGCGGCGATTCTCGCCGAGCCCTACCCGGCCAACATGGGCCTCGTCCCGCCCGCGGGCGCCACGGGCATCGAGGGCGGCGCCGCGGGCCCGTCCTTCCTCGCCTTCCTGCGCGAGCAGGCAGACGCCAACGGCGCGCTGCTCGTCTTCGACGAGGTCATCAGCGGCTTCCGTGTCGGCCCGGGTGGGGCGCAGGAGCTCGAGGGCGTGACGCCAGACCTAACGATCCTCGGCAAGGTGATCGGCGGCGGCCTGCCCGCCGCGGCTTATGCCGGGCGGCGCGACCTGATGGAGCGTGTTGCCCCGGCTGGCGACGTCTACCAGGCTGGAACGCTGTCGGGCAACCCACTCGCGACCGCCGCGGGGCTCGCCACGCTGGAGCTGCTCGACGGGGCCGCCTACGGCCGCCTCGATGCGACCGCGACGGCCCTCGCCGACGGCTTGCGCGCCGCCGCCGCGGAGGCGGGCGTGCCGGTGCACGTCACCCACACCACCGGCCTGCTGACGCTCTTCTTCCATGACGGCCCGGTCGACGACTACGCCGCCGCCAGGCAGTGCGACCTCGACCGCTTCGCGGCCTTCGCCCGCGCGATGCTCGACCGCGGCGTCTATCTGCCGCCCTCCCAGTTCGAGGCGTGGTTCCCGTCGCTCGTCCACACCGACGCGCACGGCGAGCGTACGCTCGCGGCCGCCCGCGAAGCGCTCAGGCAGGTGGCGAGTTGAGCGCCCTGCGCGAAGTCTTGGGCGAAGTCGACGGGACGATCGCCGAGCACGCCGTCTCCGATCCGGGCCCCGATCGCTTCGCCGGTGTGGTCACCGACCCCGACCGTCTCTTCACGATCGAGGCCGTCTACGAGGGGTATCTCCTCCACTACGGCGAGCCGCGCGCCTTTGCCGGCATGGACCCGGATCTCCGCCTGCTCGCGGGGGACGCTCTCTATGCGCTCGGCCTCAGCCGGGTAGCGGCACGGGGCGACCTGGAAGCCGTCACGGAGCTGTCGGACCTGATCTCCGCCGCCGCCCGGACGCACGCCGAGGGCGACCGCGGCCGAGCCGACGCTCTCTGGCCGGAGAGCGCCCGCCGCCTCGCGTAATTAGAATCCGGTGTCTCGCCCGACCCTCGGGCGCCCCACCCCCGCAGTGGCTGACTCCCCGGACAAGCACAAGCGCAAGTCGCGCTACACCGCCGACCGCAACATCCCCGGTGCATTCGAGGGTGAGACGGTCACGCGTCGCGGCTTCATGACCGGAGGCGCGCTAGCCGCCGGCGGCGTCGCCAGCGCCGCTTTCGGACTGCCCGTGCTCGGGTTCGCGCTCGGCCCGATGTTCGAGAAGGCCTCCCCGTCGACCTGGCAGGACGTCGGCGGCGAGAAGGACTTCAACGCCGAGACCTACGTCCCGGTCGTGATGAGCATCGTCCCCTCGATCGGCGAGGCCGGCAAGACGACCGTCTACGTCCGCCGCTTCGATCCTGGACGAGACTCGGCTCGCAACAAGGACCTGCCGTACATCGCGATCTCGACCCGTTGCGCCCATCTCGGCTGCCCGGTCCGTTACATCCAGGCTTCGCAGCGCTTCGTTTGTCCGTGTCACGGTGGCGTCTACGACTTCGAGGGCAAGGTCGACGGTGGCCCGCCGGTCCGCCCGCTCGACCGCTTCTACACGCGCGTCCGCGCCGGTCGCGTCGAGGTCGGCGACCGCTTCTCGGTCAACTCCGAGCTGCGTCGCTTCCCGCACCCGCGCGATCCGTCGAACCCGCTCGACGGCCTCTGGCAGTATCTCTACCCGGGTAGGCCGAGCACGTGAGCCGCCTGTCTCCGCTCGTCCCGAAGTTCCTGCGCCCGGCGCCGCCGCGCCCGGCCGAGCGCAACGGCTCCAAGCCGACCGCGCTCGATAAGGCCAGGGAGCAGAGCGCCGAGGCCGGCATCGGCGTCGTCGGCTGGCTCGACGAGCGCACCGGCGCCAGCCCGTTCCTGCGCGGCTTTCTCTTCCGCAAGGTCCCGAAGGGGACGAACTGGTTCTACACGCTCGGCTCGGCGACGTTGTTCGCCTTCGTCTTCCAGGCGATCACCGGCGTCTTCTTGGCGATGTACTACGTGCCCTCGTCGACCGAGGCGTACGAGTCGATCACCCACCTCACCAACGA